>Ga0182018_10004546_pt1 | contig 11595 bp, 10 predicted proteins | sample 812P2MmetaG_FD_120490 | JGI IMG/M metagenome (GOLD analysis project Ga0182018, IMG submission 120490) | Permafrost microbial communities from Stordalen Mire, Sweden - 812P2M metaG | ecosystem: Environmental > Terrestrial > Soil > Wetlands > Permafrost | place: Sweden: Stordalen | collected...
AGCGCGTTTGCTGAGCCGGTTGGTCGAGTACACGCGCGGGTAGGCATTCTCCGCCGTGAAGCGCAGGAAGAACGGCGTGCGCAGCCGCAGCCGGCGCCGGGCTTCTTCAATCCCAAACAGACTGGCCGCCGCGTAGTAGAGCGTCAGCGTCGACTCGAACTCCGAGCCGGTGACCGTGTATTCGATGCCGGCCACGCGATCGCGCAGGTTCAGCCGTTTCGACTGCGACTCCGGTGGCACCAGCAGCCGCGTGATGCGGCGGCGCAGGTCGGCGGTCCGGGTGATATAAGGCTCATCGCCCGCGCGCGACCCGCGCAGTGTAAAGACGCCGGGAGCACTGGGAATTGTGGGAAGGACCTCGGTTGCGCGCTCCGGCGAGAAGGGGAGGGTTCGCTCGAAGTGGAAGGGCGAGGCCACAGGAGGATTGTAGAGGCAACGGGCCCGCGCGGGCTGGTCTTACCAGAGCCCCCACGCGCGGCTGATGTAGTCGGAGAGAGTCATCGTAATCAGCACCAGAAATGTGAAGAAGCCCGCGCCCACCGTCATCTTGATCAGGTTCGATTGATACTTCACATGCATGAAGAAAAGAATGACGATCACTCCCTTGAAGCAGGCGATGGCCAGCGCGATGATCGGGTTGAACACCCCCAGGTCGAACGTGGCCGCGAGGACCGTGAGCGCCGTGCAGATCAGCAACGTGACGTAGACCATCGCATACTGCGCCGGCGTGACGATGTGGTGCTCCGCATGTTCCGGATTGGTGACGTTGCCGGGATCGTGGTAGTGCTGCTCGCTCATGCGCTTCTCCTTCGCGAGAGTGGCCGCACGAATCGCGGCCGCCTCGCCTACTTCAACGGATGACGGTTGATCAGATACAACAGGGGAAACAGAAAGATCCACACAATATCGACGAAGTGCCAGTACAGCCCAAAGTTCTCTATAGGCGCAACGTACCCCGCCGTAAACTCACCCCGCTGCGCGCGCGCCAGCAGCCAGAACAACAACCCAAGCCCAATGATCATATGCAGCGCGTGCATCCCGGTCATCGCAAAGTAGAGGAAGAAAAAGATCTGCGTCTTCTGCGCCATATCGGGCGCAAGCGGCTGCTCCTTCAGCCCGTAGGCGGCGGGGTTCTCGAACTGCGAGACATCGAAGCTCGCGCCGGGAATATGGTGCAGCTCGTACTTTTCCTTGTACTCGAAGTACTTGATGCCGAGGAAGGCAAAGCCAAAGATCGTGGTGAGGATCAGATAGATCACCAGCAGCTTCTTCTTCCGCACCTCGGCCGCCCACACGCCCAGCGCCATAAAGAATCCCGAGGTAATCAGGATCGCCGTGTTCGCCGCACCCAGCTTCACGTTCAGTTGGTTCGACGCCGCCACAAACGCGTCGTAGTACCAGTTGCGATACAGCAGGTACGCGAAGAACATGCCGCCGAAGAACATGATCTCGGTCAGCAGGAACAGCCACATCCCGAAGCTGCCCGCCTCGCGCTGCTGCTCCTCCGTCTCGAAGTGGTGCCGATGCTGCGGCACAAAGACGTGCTCGTGCTCGCCCGCCTCGTGCTCCTGCGTGGTTGCGATCGCGCTATCCAACGGTGGTCACCTCGTGTGCGGTCTTGTGCTCCAGCCACTCGTAGTCGTACGCCTCGTGATCCATGATCGGGATCTCGGTAAAGTTTTCCGTCAGCGGCGGCGACTGGATCTGCCACTCCAGGCCGGTCGCCTGCCACGGGTTGTTGCCCGCCACAGCCCCATACTTCAGCGACCATGCCAGATACAGGATGGGCAGCATATAGCCCACGCCTAGCACGGTCGCGCCCGCCGTCGAGAGCACGTTCAGCACCTGGAACTCCGGCGGATATGAGTGGTAGCGGCGCGGCATCCCGAGGTAGCCCAGGATGAACTGTGGCAGGAAGGTCAGGTTGAAGCCGATGAACGTCACCACCGCGGCCAGCTTCGAGATCGCCTCCGGATACATCCGGCCCGTCATCTTGGGCCACCAGAAGTGGACCCCTGAAAGGAACGCCATCAGCATCCCACCGACCATCACGAAGTGGAAGTGGGCCACGATGAAGTACGTCTCGGTCAGATGGATGTCCATCCCCAGCGAGCCCAGGAAAACACCCGTCAGGCCGCCGATGGTGAACAGCCCCATGAATCCGAACGCATACAGCATCGGCGTCTCAAACGTGATCGAACCCTTCTGCAACGTGAACGACCAGTTGAATATCTTGATTGCCGAAGGCACCGCCACCAGCATCGTCAGGAGCGAGAAGACCAGGGCCGAGTAGTTGGAGACGCCCATGATGAACATGTGGTGCGCCCACACAAAGAAGCCGAACAGCGCAATCGCCACCGAGGAGAATGCGACCGCCGTATAGCCAAAGACACGCTTGCGGCTGAACGTGCTGATCACCTCGGAGATCACGCCCATCCCCGGCAGGATCATGATGTAGACCGCCGGATGCGAGTAGAACCAGAACAAATGCTGGAACAGCAGCGGGTCGCCCCCCTTGGTCGGGTCGAAGACGCCGATGCCGATCAGCCTCTCCAGCGCGACCAGCACGATCGCGATCGCCAGCACCGGCGTGCCCAACACCATTAGGATGGACGCCGCGTAGTGCGCCCACACAAACAGCGGCAGGCGAAACCACGTCATCCCCGGGCAGCGCATCCGGTGAATGGTGACGATGAAGTTCAGCCCGGTAAAGATGGAGCTGAAGCCCGCGACAAAGACGGCTAAGGCCGTGGTAATTACATGGGTATTCAGATAATGGGTCGAGAGCGGCGTGGTAAAGGTCCACCCCGTGTCCACCCCGCCCAGCACCATCGTGGCCAGGACCAGCGTTCCGCCGACGACATAGAGATACCAACTGAGCAGGTTAATTTTGGGGAAGGCCAGGTCGCGTGCACCCACCATGATCGGGATCAGGAAGTTTCCAATCGTCGCCGGCACCGACGGCACCAGGAACAGGAAAACCATGATGACGCCGTGCATGGTGAAGAATTTGTTGTACGTGTCGGACGCCACGAGATCCGGCTGCGGCGTCAGCAGCTCCAGCCGGATCAACCCCGCAAACGCCCCGCCGATAAAGAAGAAGAACGTGATCGAGATCAGGTACAGCATCGCGATCCGCTTATGGTCGCCGGTCAGCAGCCAGCTCAGCAGGCCATGCTCCGCGGTAATGTAGTTCTTCTTGGGAACGGTCGCGGTGCTCTGGTCCGGCAGACTTAGAATCGTTGTACTCGATGCACTCATGGTTTCACCACCCCCGACGCCGGTGGCGCCGCCTGATCCGATTGCGAGTTAGTCAGCGTCTGTTGCACCCGGAAGTTCGTATTCAGCGTCTTCAGGTACTCAACCAGGTCGATCAGGCCGTCTTCGCTGAGCTGGCCCTGATAGGTCGGCATGATCGGTGCATAGCCCGCCGTAATATGCTGCGAAGGATTCAGGATCGCATCCCGCAGGTACGCCTCGTTCACCAACACCTGCGATCCGTTGGTCAAGGTCAGCTTCGACCCATAGACGCCGGCCAGGCTCGGCCCCCGGGCCGCCGCATTGCCGGAGTGGCAGGCGTTGCAGTTCATGCTGGCGAAGAGCCGCTCGCCATTCTGCGCCAGCGACATCCCGCTGGTAGACTCCTCAGTCCATTTCTTGTAGTCCGCCGGCGTCAGCACCGTGATCTCGCCGATCATCGCCGAGTGGTTCGTCCCGCAGTATTGCGTACAAAACAGATGATACGTGCCCGGCGTCGTCGCCTCAAACCACATCGTGCTGTAGCGCCCCGGGATCACCTCGCGCTTGATGCGGAAGTCGGGGATCGAAAAGCTGTGAAAGACATCCTGCGAGATCATGGTCAGCTGGATGGGCCGTCCCGTGGGCACATGCAGCGCGTTGATTTCATGCTGCCCGCCCGGATGCTCCGCCTTCCACATCCACTGCTTGCCCACAATGTAGATGTTCATCGAATTGACCGGCGGATTGTAGATGCGGAAGTAGAGCAGCGCGCCCCAGACGAAGGTCACCAGAAAAATCGCCAGCGGAATGATGGTCCAGGTCGCTTCGAGCAGCGTCGACCCCTCGATCTGCGTCGCCACAGGATGCACCGCCTTGCGGTAGCGGATCGAGAACGTAAATACAATGGCCCCCACCAGGATGATGCCGACCACGGTCATCGCCAGCAGGAAGAAGTACAACTCGTCCATCCAGGGCGCAATGGTCGACGCCTCCCGCGGAAACAGCGCGGAGGCGTTGAGCCACTTCACCAGAAACTGCCATAAGACTGGACTGATCCCCATCGTTACCCTTCGTCATCCATTCTCTTGCCGGTCAGGTCATGCTCCCGGCCAAGCCGCAAATCCCGCCGAAACATCACAAACATAAAACTGCCAAGGGCGGCCACCGTCATCATCCCGCCCAACTGCACCACGCGCACCACCCGCAGCGACTGCTTGTTGTTCTGCGGATCGTAGTGGTAGCAGTACGTCAAAATATTGGCCACCGGCGAGCCGATCTTGTTGCCCGAAGCCTCAATCAGGCCCAGCAGTATGTCCTTCGGCGAGTACTCAACCCCCAGGTAGTACTGCGCGAGATGGCCATCGGTGGTCACCACCTCAATCGCGCTGGCATGCGCAAACTGGTCCAGCTTGCCGTCCGGCCCCGGCACCCGCACATACCCAAACCCCACCGCGTTCGAGACCGCGTCAATCGCCGGCTCCTGCCCGGTCAGGAAGTGCCATCCGTTCGCCGTCTCGGGCCGGCCGTAGCGCTTCACGTAGTAGGCTTTCTTCTTCGCCGCAATCGCCGGCGTCTCCGTCGGGTCAATGCTGATGATGACGATGTCGAAGTCCTTGCCCGGCGTCAGCTTCACCATCTCCAGCGCCCCGGCAAGCCCGTCCATCTCCTCCGAGCAGAGCATCGGGCAGTTGTAGTAGACCAGCGACAAAATCGCCGGATGCCTGCCGAAGTAGTCGCCCAGCCGCACCGCCTTGCCGGTATCGTCGACAAACTGCGCATCCAGCGGCAGCGCCTGATTCAAGTGCTGCGCCACGCCCACCTTGGCCAGCACCGTGGGCAGTTGGTCTCCCGCATTCTCGCCCTCCTGCTTGTCGCCGTAGCTGGCGACCTGAGCGATCGCGGACACACTCAGCAGCGCGCAGCAGAGCGCGGCGCCGGCAGCGACTCTCGTGCCCGCCCAACCCATCCTCCGCCGAATTGTCCGCCAGTCCATCATCTCGTTCGCTCGTTCGATCTCATCCAGCTTTACAGTGCCACCTTCACTTCGACTCAGTATTCGCCGCTTCTGCCTTGCCGTACTCCAACTTCTGCTTCCGTGCTTCAATCACCGTCAGCTCAAATCCGGTGCGCGCAAATCCTGTCGTCAGCGGCGCTTGTACCGCCGGCTTCGCCGCGTGGGCAACTGAGTCCGCAGCGCCGGCAGCCTGGTCCTCCACCGGCAGCCCGCGCTGCGCAATCAGCTTCATCGCGCGCTCAATGGGAATCCGGATCGTCCCCGGCTGCCCTTCCACCGTGCTGTAGTGGTCCAGCAACAGGTCCTCGCGCGCATGCAGGTCGGCCGTCGCCTGCTCGCCGTCATCGATGTCCAGGCGCGGCTCCGGAAACTTCGCCGTCATCGCCGTCAGCTCGCGTTGCTGCATCGCGGCATTGCTCGTCAGGTCCTCGCGCTTGGCGCCCGGTGGGGTTGCGCCAGACTCGATCGCCCACTTGGTCGCCGCGCCGTCCTGCTTCTCCCACAGGTTATTGATCACCCTCCCCATCGCGAAGCAGAAGAAGAAAAAGATGATGACCACCCCGAACAGCCCAGCCAGAAACACGGCGATCCCGCCGACGTGCACGTCCGTAGTCTCGTACCCTGGATGCTCGACGTCGAACGGCGGCGCATGTCCCTCGGGCTTGGTATTGCCCGCCGTGTCCTTGCCCATGTCATGGCCTTCAGTGTGCATGTTCAGGCTCCAGAATCTCTTCGAGATGCGGATCGTTCACGTTCACCAGCGGACGCTTCATCAGCTGTGTCAGGTAATGGGTCGTCCACAACGCAATCACCGTGATGGGCACCGTGATGTACGCCAGCATCCCGATATTGCCCGCGATGTGCAGATTGCCCGCCGAATCCGAAAAGTTCGGCTCAATCAGCCAGAACATGTCCACGCAGCGGGCGAAGATCATGAAGCAAGTGATCCAGATCATCTTCTGCTTGCTCCGCTTCAGGTCGCGCGAGAGCAGCAGGCAGAACGGGATCAGCCAGTGGCAGATGAAGTCCAGCGAACAAATGGTCCACCAGCCGCCATGGATGCGGTTCAGATACCAGGGAATCTCGTCCGGAATGTTGCCCGACCAGATGATTAAAAACTCTGCGAACGTCAGGTAGATGTTCAGCATCACGAACGCGAAGAGGAACTTGCCCAGGTCGTGCTGCTCGGTGGTGCGCAGCATCGTCTTCATCGGCTCATAGCGCGAGAGCAGGATCACGCTCAGGATGCTCAGCGCCAGCACCGCGTACCCCTGCGCCACTAGAAACTGCAGGCCCCAGACCGACGAGTACCAGGTCACATCCAGCGACTTGATCCAGATGATCGCCCCCGCGGTCATCACAAGGACATAGACAAGGATCCCCGGTCCGCTGAGGTTCTCGAACTTCGTCCGCCACCGGTCGAAGCTCCGCTCCGTCCCCGCCTCCGGGTCGGCGTCCCGCTGCAGCGACCACCGGTTGAGGAGAAAGGCAAAGGTAAACAGGATGGCGAAGATGACGCTCGACTCCACAATCAGCGCATACGGGTTCAACATGGGGCGCTTGAAGTTAGCCGTCAGCGCCTGCTCCTGTGTGATCCAGTGATTCACCAGCGCGTCGTGGGTCGCAGCCTCCGTGGGATATAGGGCCCACTGGTAGAGATGCTTCATGAAGACCACGATGGGGATGAACATCAGCGCCACCAAAGGCAGCGTGCGAGTCATCGCCTCGAGCGGACGGCGCAGAAGAAGCCCCCACTTGCCTCCAGAGACGTACTGCAGCATCAGCAGCACCAGCGCGCCGCCGGCGAAGTTGAAGCACGTCATGTAGCCCATCAGGTACGCCCGCAGCATATGGTTCCTGCCCTCATGCGTCTCCGAGAAGCACAGGAAACTCAGCACCCCGAAGATCAGCGCGATCAGCAGCGCGCGGAGCCGCCACTTCAGCAGCACCTCCGCCGGCGCGGTCAGCGACGACGGCAGAGTCCTTGGCCCGGGCTGGCCGTGTGCGCCGTTCTCTCCGGGATGTTCGAGTTCAGATGACATGCGTTATCGGCCTTCTAATAAGAATCGAAAATCTACTGTGTCTTCCCGGCTGCAGGGACGCTGGACTGTCCGGCCGGACTCTTCGTCGGCACCGTGACATCCAGCGCCGGTATGCCGTTGTCCTGGTCGTTCGGCGTGCCATAAACCGCGGTCGGCGGAAGCTTCCACTCGGTGGCATCGGCCGGCAGGTCCTCGCGCTCGGCGATGCCAAGGAGCGACTCAACCTCTACACCCGCAGGCGCATCGCTGGGCTTGGCATCCTGACTCAGCTGCAGCGCCTTGATGTACGCGACGATCGCCCATCGGTCCTGCGGGGTCAGTGGCGCAGCATAGTCCGGCATCGCGCCGTATCCGTTGGTCATCACGTTGAAAAAGTGTCCCAGCGGCGCAACCATCAAGCGAGCCGTATGGAAGTTGCCTGCCGGGCGATAGCCGCGCTGCACGATCATTCCCGCGCCGTTGCCCACGCGCGAGTGGCACGGCGTGCAGTAGACGTTGTACCGCTCCTGGCCCCGCTCCAGCACATCCAGCGTCACCGGGAAGGGCATCACGTCGCCCTCCTTGCCATCAATCAGCCCGGTATAGAAGTACGTGTCCTCGTGTAGCTGCCCGCGAGCCACGGTGTTCTCCACCTGCGGACGCGCCGAGCGGCCATCGGCATAGAAGTCGGTGCCGCGCTGCGGAACAAACTTCGGCTGGTCCTGCATATCCTGGCGGCAGCCTGCCATGCTGATCGCAGCCAGTGTCGCGGCAGCCAGCGCGATCCTCGCGCGCACCGTCGTTTTCCGCCGCATGTTCTGGAGAGTATTAATGGTCCACCTCCACAACCGACACCGGCTTGAACTGCTCCAGGAACGCCCGCGTCTCGCCCGGCGAAAATCTCGGGTCGGCAGCTTCCAGGCAGAGAAAAAACTTGTCGGTCGTCGCCCCGTTGCGGAAGTTGGGCGCATTGAAGACCGGGTGATACAACTGCGGCAATCCGTTCAGCGCAACCATGCCAAACGCCGCCGAGAGCCCCGCGAACAGAATCGTCCACTCATACGCCGGAATAATAAACGCCGGCCAGGAGAACAGCGGCCTTCCCGCAATATTCAGCGGGTACGACCACACCGCAATCCACGTCTCCATCAGGAACGCGGTCGTCACGCCCAGCAGCCCGCCCAGCAGGCAAACCAGCGGCACCCGGTTCTTGTGGAAGCGCAACGCCACCGCAGCCTCCTCCACCGGATACGGTGTGTAGCACTCCATGCGGCGGTAGCCCGCCCGGTGCGCGTGCTCAGTGGCGTGTACCAGCTCTCCCGGAGTGTTGAACTCCGCCAGCAATCCGTAGATTCCCTCGCGCGGCGGCATCAGACGGTCTCCTCAATCACAGTCTCGGCGTCCGACCCGCCCGGCGGGCGTACCTTGGTCTGCGGCAGCATCATGCGGATCTCTGACATCGGAATCATGGGCAGGAAGCGCACAAACAGCAGGAACAGGAACGTGAACAGTCCCCACGTCCCCACAAACGTCATGTAGTCCCACTTGGTCGCGCGGTAGGTTCCCCAGCTCGACGGCAGGTAGTCGCGGTAGAGGCTGGTCACAACAATGACAAACCGCTCGAACCACATGCCGGTATTCACGATGAACGACAGAATGAATAGATACAGCACATTCACTCGCAGCTTGCGCGACCACAGCGTCGTCAACGGGATCGCCAGGTTCGTTAGGATCAGCACCCAGTACGCCCAGCCCATCGGCCCGAACATACGGTTCCACATCATGAAAAACTCCCAGTGGCTGGCCGAGTACCACGACATGAAGACCTCCATGCAGTACCCATAGCCCACAATCGAGCCCGTCGCCAGCATCACCTTCGCCATGTTGTCCAGATGGCGCAGCGTGATCAGGTCTTCCAGGTGATAGAACTTGCGGATTGGGATCGCCAGCGTCAGCACCATGGCAAAGCCCGAGTACACCGCGCCCGCCACAAAGTAGGGCGGGAAGATCGTCGTATGCCAGCCCGCCATCGCCGCCACCGCGAAGTCGAAGCTGATGACCGTGTGTACCGAGAGCACCAGCGGCGTCGAAAGCCCCGCCAGCAGCAGCGACGCCGTCTCATAGCGGATCCAGTGCCGCGTCGAACCGCGCCAGCCCAGCGAAAGCAGCCCATAGAAGTACTTCGCCAACGGCATCGTCGCGCGATCGCGCAGTGTGCCGAAGTCCGGAATCATGCCCAGATACCAGAAGACTACCGAGATCGTCGCGTACGTCGACACCGCAAACACGTCCCACGCCAGCGGGCTGCGGAACTGCGGCCACACGTTCATCGTGTTCGGATACGGAAACAGCCAGTAGCTCACCCATGGGCGCCCCACATGGATCAGCGGGAAGAGCCCCGCGCAGACCACCGCGAAGATCGTCATCGCCTCGGCGAACCGGTTGATCGAGTTGCGCCACGTCTGCTTGAACAGCAGCAGGATCGCCGAGATCAGCGTGCCCGCGTGGCCAATACCGATCCACCACACAAAGTTGATGATCGCGAATCCCCACGCGCCGGGAATCGTCACGCCCCAGATGCCAACGCCCTTCAGGAACAGCCAGGTCAGCGCGATCAGCAGCAGAGTGGCCACACCGCCCGCGACCGCGAGCCCGCCAAACCACCCTAGCGGCGTGTTCGACGTCAGCACAATGCCCGCGATCTTCTGCGTCACCGACTTGAAGTTGTGCCCCGGCGCGATGACCGCGTACTCGCCCGTGCGCGGGTCGATCATCGGGTCCTGTATGGGGGTCTTGGTCGCCATACTATGCGAGCTCCGGGTTAGGGTTGATGACGCCTGCCGTGTACGTGGTGCGCGGCCGGAAGTTCAGGTCCGCCAGCACCTGATAGTCGCGTTGCTTCGCCTTCGCCTTCGATACCGCGCTGTTCGGGTCGTTGAGGTTGCCAAACGTGATCGCAGAGGTCGGGCATGCCTGCTGGCACGCGGTCACAATCTCGCCGTCGCGAATTGCCCGGTTCTCCTTGTCCGCCTCGATCTTCACCGCCTCAATCCGCTGCACGCAGTAGCTGCACTTCTCCATCACGCCGCGCGAACGCACCGTCACATCCGGGTTACGCATAAACTTCAGGCTCTCCGTGTCGTAGTCCGAGTACAGCAGGAAGTTGAACCGCCGCACCTTGTACACGCAGTTGTTGGAGCAGTATCTCGTCCCCACGCACCGGTTGTAGACCATCGCGTTCAGGCCCTCCGGCGTGTGCACGGTCGCGCCCACCGGGCATACCTGCTCGCACCCCGCGTTCTCGCAGTGCTGGCACGCCATCGGCTGGAAGTGCGCGCGCGGCGCATGCAGGTCGCCCTCAAAGTAGGTGTCGATGCGCAGCCACTGCAGGTTGCGCCCGATCTTCACCTGCGCGCGCCCGATCACCGGAATATTGTTCTCCGCATAGCAGCTGACGATGCAGGCATTGCAGCCCACGCAGCTGTTCAGGTCGATCGCCATGCCCCACTTGTTCTGGATCTGCTGCGCCGACACATCCTGGTGATCGTAGCTCCACGCATCGGGGAACATGCTCTCGCCGTGCCCCGGCGTCTCGCCCTCAGGCGAGTAGCCCACCTTGTTCACCAGCGCGCCCGGCCCACCCTCATGCGCGAAGTCCGGATGCGCCTTCACCTCTTCGAGCGTCGCGTAGCGGATGATCGCCCGCTCCATCGCCTCATGCCCGGGCAGCGAGTAGGTGCCGTCCTTATCGAACTCCTTGTCGTTCAGGTCCTGCTGAGCAAAGCTCCCGCGATGCTCGATGAAGTTGACCTTGGTCACGCACAGGTCGTACGTTCCGCCTGTCTTGGTCACCGTGCCGGCAGCCGCATACGGCGCATCCGCCGTTCGCAGGAGATATGCATTGAAGCCGACCCCACCACCGACTCGCCCTGCCTCGACCCTGCGGCCCAGCCCAAGATGCACAGTCACCGCTCCATCCGCATGACCCGGCACCACCAGCGCCCCGGCGACCACCTTGCGCCCATTCACGTCGATCTCAACCGCGTCGCTCTGCTCGACACCCAGCGCCTCGGCCGTCGCCAGGCTCATCAGCGCGGCGTTGTCCCAGCTCAGGTTCGTGATCTGTTTCGGCAGCTCCTGCAGCCATCCCACATTGGCGTACCGCCCGTCATAGAGCGACGGATCAGGCTTGAAGCAAATCTCAACGCCACCATTTGTTGCTTGGACGGGAGCGGCAGGCGCAGCACCCTTCGGCGGGGCCGTGCTCGGCGCAAACGCCGTCCCCTCCACCCAACCATCGTGCAGCGCCTTGCGCCACGC
>Ga0182018_10004547_pt1 | contig 11591 bp, 5 predicted proteins | sample 812P2MmetaG_FD_120490 | JGI IMG/M metagenome (GOLD analysis project Ga0182018, IMG submission 120490) | Permafrost microbial communities from Stordalen Mire, Sweden - 812P2M metaG | ecosystem: Environmental > Terrestrial > Soil > Wetlands > Permafrost | place: Sweden: Stordalen | collected...
CAACGGCCAGCCTTTTCCGGACGGCTCCAGGATCGTGAAGCTCCAGTGGAAGCCAAAGAAGAGCACAGAGGCCCCCTTCGTCGTGGATGTGCCAGACGTCTTTACCCAGGCTTTCGTCATCGAAAAGGACAGCAAGAGATTTCCGAAAAGCGCCGGGTGGGGATACGCGCTGTTCAACTACGAAGCCGCATCGGACAAGTTCACGGCCGATCCCAAAAGCCTCTCAGACTGCGGACACGCGTGCCATACGGCCGTGAAGGCAAAGGACTACATCTTCCACCCGTACGAGAAGCGTTGAACTGGATTAGAGCCGCGTGTATACGGGTCTTACGTTCTCACCGACCACCGGTGCGGGCTGAGCAACGGAGGCGCGTCCATACGGGAACGCCACTCAGAGTGATCGTTCACCCGATTCTGACTTGGCCTATGTGGCGAATGTCAACCCGAAGAGCGATCATCTGACAGTCGTCAATCTGCGAACTCTCGATACAAGAGATACTCCCGCCTTCGCGACACAAACAAACTGGCCTTTACAGGCTGCGGAAAAACCCTCTGGTTCGAAGGCTACGGGCTTCACAGGCTGCGGAAAACTCTGTTTTGTATCAGGGCACGACTTTAGTCGTGCCGTAAATAATCGAGAATACGTCGGGCTGCCACGAATGGCCGGTTTAACTGCGCTCCCCTCGCTAAGTGCCTGCGACTTTCCGTGAAGAAAGTCGCATACGCTATCCCAAATAACTGCCCATGACGCGGCCATTCGTGATTTAGCCCCTGAAGTACGTCTTTCCTACCCGGTCCCGAGTTTTCCCGCAGCCTGTTCAGCCCGTACATAAAGGAAGCAAGAACAATGGGCTTTAGCCCCTGAGAGCAGCTTTTTGGGCCGAGATGTGCTGAAAAGCATTCCCTCAGGGCCTAAAGGCCCAATGATTCTGTTCGATCTACGTACGGGCTGAAGCCCGTACCCTTCATTGATAGTGCTTTTCCGCAGCCTGTTCTGGCCCGATCCTTCCAGTCGTATTCACAAAGCGGATGAAATCTCAGGTAAGCTGCCATCCATAACCCGAAAAGAGCATTTCTCCAAAAGGAACTGCCGCGGTTTCCTGCTTCGCTTCAGAGGATAGGGTGGGTGCATCAGCGTATTTTTGCAATTTTGTAGATTACAAATGGCGCGCTATGGTTCTATAATCCGGCCAGCGCTTAGCCCTCCCCGCAGAAGCCAGGCAAGCCAAACGGTAACCAACCAGCCGCTGATTACCATCCCATGCCCCCCGGATGCACCGTCTGGCAATCCAATCGGGGAGGCAGCCTCATGAAGTCTGTTCACTACATCCTTTCGACATTTTTGGCATTTGCGGCACCGGGATTCGCAGCGGTCACAGTCACGAGTCCTGCGAATAACGCCACCGTGAGTTCGCCGGTGCAATACATCGCGACCGCAACCACGACAACCTGCGCCAAGGGCGTAGCGTCGATGGGCATCTACGTGAGCAACAAACTGACTTACGTCGTGAATGGTAACAGCCTGAACACCACGATTACCCTCAGTCCGGGTACATACGGCACGGTCGTCGAAGAATGGGACCATTGCGGAGGCGCCACCTTCACCCCGATCAAGATTACGGTCGGCACCCTTACCAGCCAGCCCGGGGTCTCGGTGACCTCACCGGTTAGCAACAGCACAGTGGCCTCGCCGGTGAATTACGTAGCAACTGCGACGTCCAGCTGCGCCAAAGGCGTAGCGTCGATGGGGATCTACGTGAGCAACAAGCTCGTCTACGTAGTGGATGCAGCGGCGTTGAACACAAATCTAAGTCTGGGAACCGGAGCCCAGCATACGGTGGTCGAAGAATGGGACCGCTGCGGTAAGGCTGCGTATACGACAGTGAACCTCACCGTAGGCTCGGTGACGGCGCCGGCGGTGAGCATTACCGCCATTCCAGCTTCGATTTCCCCCGGAAGTTCGTCCACTCTGACCGTGGTAGCGACGAATGCCACTCAGGTAACCATCACCGGAACAGATGGCAGCAGCTACACCTTGCCGCCGGGCGGCGGAGCGCAAGTGGTCAGCCCAACCGCGACGACGACGTATACCGCGGTCGCGACTGGGGCTCAGGGCAAAACCTCCGCGGCCACGGCCGTGACCGTGACAGCGAAGACACTTACAGCAATCTCGGTGTCGCCCAGCACTGGCAGTATTGCGGTTGGAGCCACTGAACAATTCACCGCCACGGCGACGTACAGCGACAAATCGACGGCAAATGTCACCACGACGGCTACCTGGTCCGCCGCGAATACAGCAGTGGCGACGATCAATTCGAGCGGCCTGGCGACTGCGGTCGCTTCCGGGTCCACGCAGATTACGGCTTCACTGAACGGTATAGCTGGCAATGCCGCGCTTACCGTCACTCCGCCGTCTTCCGGCGGTGCAAACGTAGTGACCTGGCATTTCGACGCTCAGCGCAGCGGATTGAATCCGGGCGAGCAGTCGCTGACTCCATCCAACGTAACCCCCACGACGTTCGGGAAGCTGTTCTCCTACCTGGTGGATGGCTATATGTACGCCGAGCCGCTACTGGTTTCAGGTCTGACCGTCAACGGCAGCACGCATAACGTTGTGTACGTGGCGACCGAGAACGACAGTGTATACGCATTTGACGCAGACAACTATGGAAGCGGCACTCCGTTGTGGCATGTCTCTCTGCTGCAGTCCGGAGAAACGCCGGCGACCGGCGAGATTAGCCCTTATGAGGGCGTTACGTCGACGCCGGTGATCGATCTCACGTCGAATACCATGTACGTGGTGTCGATGCAGGTTCCGTCGGGCGGCAGCGCCACTTACCGCCTGAATGCACTGAACATCCTGACTGGCGCACAGAAATTCGGCGGTCCGATGATGATTCAAGCTTCGGTTCCAGGAACGGGCTCGGACGCGGTAAACGGCGTGGTATCTCTACCCCACGGGTGTATACAGCGGGCAGCCCTGTTACTGGCGAACGGCTCGGTGTTCATTGGTTTCGGCAGCTGCCATAGCGGGTGGTTGTTGGCCTACAATGCGCAGACCCTGGCCCAAACCGGAGTGTTCAATGCAAGTCCCAACCTGGACGGCGAAGGGACGTATGCCAGTGCCGGCGGCGTCTGGATGGGCAGTGGCGGCCCGGTCTCCGATGGCGCGGGAAATATTTACGTGACCACCGGGAACGGTCCGTGGGATGGGAAGACGGCTTTCTCCGATTCGGTGTTGAAATTCAACGCCCAGCTTCAGATGGAAGACTACTTCACGCCCAACGATTACCAATACATGGACTGCAATGATTCGGATTTGGCGGCAGGCGGGTTGCTGATGATTCCAGGAACCTCGCAGCTTCTGGCGGGAGGAAAGACGGGAAAGCTCTACCTGGTAAACTCAGCCAATCTTGGCCAGGAGCAAGCCAACGATTCGGGAGCGACTCAGACGTTGTGGTTTGAGTCCACTTTGAGTCCCCCATACTCGTCAAATTGCACCGACAGCGCGGGAGTCCATACGACGGATATCAACTCCTATGAGATTTTCGGTACCGCTGCGTACTTCAACGGATCGGTGTATCTGGGAGTCACTCCGACATCGACCAATACCCCCGCCGGGCTAGGACAGTTTGCGTATTCCGGATCATTGACGCCGGTAGGCTATACCACTCCCAGCATCCAGGAAAACACCCGCGGCACGACGCCGTTCATCTCGGCCAACGGCAACGCGAACGGAATTCTGTGGATGATCGACACCGGACAACCGATCCAAAGTCCCCAACCCTCGACCAACGCGACTCTCCGTGCCTATGATCCAACGAATCTATCCAACGAGTTGTACAACAGCGGAGTGAATTCTGGAGATGTGCCGGGGTACGGAATCAAGTTCAGTTCTCCGATTGTGGGCAACGGCAAAGTGTATATCTCGACTGCCCATGATCCTGTTACGGTGACAAACCCGCGGGGTGAGCTCGATGTGTACGGCTTGAAGTAGGTTTAACGATCTCTTTCAAAACCCGGGTTTGCTGACCATCACGCGGGGTGAGTCACCCTCCGAGCTGCGTGGTGGAATGCTAAGAAACTTCTGGAAATTTGGTTACTAGCGGAATTCTGGTAACCCAAACCTGGGTACTTCCATTCCCGGGCAGCACCGCGTATTTCAATGCTACTGGGGAAAATCCATACGTGTTTCGAATACGGGCTCTGTACAAGCGCGGACGCCCGGACCAGGATCGCAAGCCTTTCCGGGCGTTAGCGGTGGTATTTCCTTTTTTATTGACAGACCAACGTAAGCGCGCTCATCATCGGACACTTTTGTTTCGATTCATGAATCACTCTTTACTCCGCTGCCGAGGGAATGCGAACTATGAAAGTCACACGTATTGAAGTAGTGCTGGCCAGTATTGTCTTTTGCATCGCTCTTGGCGGTGCGAGCGGACAAGTGGCCTTCAGTCAAACATTAGCCGGCGACTCTCAGCAAGCCGGCTCCCTCAACGTGCATCCTGCAGCAGGACCGAACCGTCCCCCGAATGTGCCGGACGGATACGTGATCACACCGTTCGGGTATTTCCATGCATCCTGCGTACAGAGCCTCGCGAAAGGAGAGCGACTGCTGGCAGATGGACGTCTCCAGCATGCGGATGGAAACATAGAGCCAAATGTCGCAGTTTGCAACTATCCACACTACACGCGCGGCGGAATCCCTCTCACAGCAGAGACAAACAACGCGCCTGAAATTAATGGTTGGATAGAATCCGCAAGCATCACTACCGGCTCTGCGACCAAATCCTATGGGGCACTGATTGCAGTCTGGACCGTGCCGCCGCAACCGTCTGCGAATGATGGCCAAGTGCTATATTTCTTTCCTGGATTCGAGGATATTAATAACGTTCAAAGCATCCTTCAGCCCGTGCTCGCGTGGTTTCAGAAGGAGTGGACCCTTGCCAGCTGGAACTGCTGCCTGAATGGCATTACAACCAACAGTCCAGCCGTGGGTGTTACTCCAGGCGATAAAATTTATGGTTCTGTTACCAGCAGCTGCCCCCCGGGAACGCTTTCCTGCGCGACCTGGAATGTCCTTAGCCTGGATCTGTCAACTGGCGAAAGTACCACGCTGAGCAATACTCCCAGTGATGGGCAGGTATTTAACTGGGCCTTCGGCGGGGTACTTGAACCCTACTACGTCATCAAGTGCGATGATTATCCCCCGAATCGGCAGCTAGATTTCGACGCAATAACAGTTTTCAATCAGGACTTGCATCCTGTCTCCAGTCCGAAATGGACCGGATCTGCCAATTCCACTGCCACGCCACAATGCGGCTACGCGGTGAAAGAGACGCCGCACGAGGTGACGCTTGATTACTAATCACGGCCATCCGAGGAACCTCGTGGGCTCTTAATGCTTTCCAGATCTTGCGAGAGAGTCCGCAATAGCTTAGCGACTTTCTCGCGATTTTTGAATGATGGATCGGGGGATCGAAGATGAACTCCTCTCGCACATTGAAATGCGGACTGAGGGCAACCTCACTGCCGGCATGGCTCCTGAGCAGGCTCGCAGGGATGCTCTTCTGCGCTTTGGAAATCTAACTCTGATGATGGAGCGAGTGGGGGCACAGGACGCGGCTCTGGGAGTGGTAGGCTTCGTTGCTGATGTCCGATACGCTCTTCGCCAGTTTTCGCGGAATCGCGGGTTCGCCATAACGGTCATCCTGACATTGGCCCTCGGAATTGGAGCAAATGTCGCCATCTTCAGCATTGTGGATGCCGTTTTGTTGCGGCCGCTGCCCTATAAAAACGCCGATCGGCTGGTTGTTGTGTGGCAAACCGATGCTACGCATCGCGGAACGGGCGCTTGGTTTGACGCTTATCGGGAATTTGAAGAGTGGCAGCATGGCAGCCGCAGCTTTGAGAAACTGGCAGCGCTTAGTTGGGCTACAACTGGCAGAACGTTGCTGTGGAACGGCAAGCCGATGGGGCTTCTTGCGCTTCCGGCGAGTACCGATTTCTTTTCCGTGCTTGGCGCACAGGCGCAAATCGGCAGGATCTTCAGCAAGAGTGATCTTAACAATTCCTGTACTTTGGTCCTTGCGTACCCGTTCTGGCAAGAAAAGCTCGGCGCCCCCGGAAATATTGCCGGCCAAAGCATCACGGTAGACCGCTCTACCTGCGTTGTCGTTGGCGTGATGCCAAAGAATTTCTCGTTCTATCCGAGCGCGGCAAATGCCTGGTCTTTGATTACTCCCTCGAGCGAATACGTGCAGCAGCCCTGGACTTCGATGACGGGCGTGTTCGGCTTGTTGAGGCCAGGCGTAACGCGCGCACAAGCCGAGGCGGAGTTGAGTGCGATCGAACGAAGAATTGTGCCGGAGGCCCCTGCGTCATTGGGCTTACTTACCTCCTCTGTACCTGTTGCACTGAACCTGCAAGACAATTTCACCTGGCTTGCCGGGAGGAATCTGCGTTCCGGACTCTGGGTGCTGTTGGGTGCGGTGGCGATCATCTTGCTGATGGCGTGCCTGAATGTCGCCAATCTTCTGCTTGGCCGCGCAATGGAGCGCTCGCACGAAATGGCCGTTCGTACGGCACTAGGCTCGGGCCGTGCTCGGCTCATCAGACAGATGTTGACCGAGTCTCTGGTATTGGCGCTCTGTGGAACCGGCGCGGGGATTCTCCTTGCGACCCTGATGATGCAATGGTTTCGCTCGGTCAATCCTGTCGAGTTGCCTCCGGGTAATGTCGTCTCTCTCAGCCTTCGAGTTGTGGTGTTCGCAGCTACATTGGGCGCCGGCAGCGCACTGGTTTTTGGCCTATTGCCGGCATGGCGTTCATCGCAGGTCGATTTGAACGCCGCTCTCAAGAACAGGGAGCGTGGCATCGGCGCGGGGCTAACCGCACAGCGTACCTCGCGCACGTTGGTCGTATTGCAGATAGCGCTTTCGCTGATGCTCTTTGTGGGAGCCGGACTACTGGCAGCCAGCCTCTGGCGAATGGCATCGACCCCGCTGGGCTATCGCACGGACCATATACTGACGGCCACGGTGAATCTCCCGAAAGAGCACTATGCCGACGCTGACACCAAGTCCAGATTCGCCGTGACCCTTGAGCAGAGGGTTTCTACGCTGCCTGGTGTAGCAGCTATGGCGGAAGCATCGAGTCTCACGCCGACGGGCGACGATCCACTCTCCGTGGAGGGAGACCCCTCCAGATTTTCCGCTGGCGGTGTTGCGACTCAGGGTGTGGGAACGAACTTCTTCGATGTCATGCGCATTCCATTCGCTCAGGGGCGAGTGTTTGATACCCAGGATCGAAAAGACACTCAGCAGGTGGCCATCGTCAATATGGCGTTGGCAAATAGGTATTTCCCGCACATCAATCCAATCGGGAGGGCCATCAAGCTGAGCCGTGGCGACGATCCGTCTCAGCCATGGCTCACGATCATTGGTGTTGTGGCTGATATCAAAACCACCACGGTCTTTCAAGAAATGGGCTACATAGAACAACCCACGGTGTATCGCCCACTCTCGCAAACTGCACCGGAGTCCCTGGCGCTGATGGTCGTAGCAGAGGGTAGTCCAATGGGGCTTGCCGGCGGGATTGAAGAACAACTTGCCTCACTGGATCGTGAACTTGTATTGGCTGGAGTAGCTACGATGAATGACAGGCAGTCGGCCATACTCTCCCAGCCTCGTTTCCGCACAGTGTTGTTCAGTAGCTTTGCGCTGCTGGCTTTGGTGCTGGCGGCAATCGGCCTATACGGCGTAGTGGCGCAAATGGCCGCGCAGCGCAGGCGCCAATTTGCTATCCGCATAGCTCTGGGCGCGACCCGCCGACAAGTGCTGAGCAGCGTGTACCGGGAAGCCCTTGTTTTGGCAGGTATCGGAATTGTGTTGGGGTTAATAGGATCGGCCATTGGAGTCCGCGTGCTGGCCGGGCTGCTTTATGATACAAGACCGGAAAACGCGAGCATCTTTGTGCTGTGCTCTGTCGTACTGCTGCTTACGGCGCTCCTGGCAAGCTGGATCCCCGCATGGCGCGCGGCACAGATCGACCTCATGCAGGCACTTCGCACGGAGTAGACCAATATCGCGAGCCTGCATAAGACACCTGAAGTGACCCTATTGGGGTCGTTAAACACCCGCTTGACACCGCCGCTGACCGATCATCTCCTCTCCTTTGAGTGAGGCTCGCAATAAAATAGCTTTGGAGGTGTTCGCGCGTGAAACCAGGTAACTGTTTGCTTGCCTGCCTTTCCCTGACTCTTGCTGGAGGCGCCGCTCTCGCGCAAAACTGGGACGCGTTGGGCAAAAGCTGGTGGTCCCACATTCAGTTTCTGGCCGATGACAGTCTTGAAGGCCGAGACACCGGCAGCCGTGGGTTCGAGAAGGCCGCCGGCTACATGGCCGAGCAATTTCGTGCCGCAGGTTTGCAGCCCGCCGGCGTCGATGGCTATTTGCAGTCCATGGACTTCCAGGTTGTACGGATCGACGAAAGCCGCTGCTCTCTCGATTTGTTGCGCGATGGAAAAGCGCAACCGCTGAAGCTCGGTGACGATGCCGTGCTCGGCGTCAGCTCACATGCGGCGGAGAATGTCGAAGCCGCCGCCGTGTTTGTCGGCTATGGGCTTACGGTTCCCGAGTTGAACTACGACGATCTGGCCGGCCAGGACGTGAGGGGCAAGATTGTGGTCCTGGTCACGGGCGGCCCGGCAGATATGTCCGGCCCGATCAAAGCGCACTACCAATCGGGCGAAGAGCGCCGGAAGGCGCTTCTAAAGGCAGGGGTCATCGGCACGATCTCGATCATGAATCCCAAGAGTGCTGAGGTACCCTGGTCGCGGACTGCCGGGTCGCGCTTCCAGCCACGAATGGAACTGAGCGATCCCGGTCACGACGTCCCGCCTCCACTTCCGCTGAGCATCCAGTTCAATCCCGCGCATGCGGAAATGCTCTTCGCCGGGAGCGGTCACACCTTTCAGGAAATTCTGGCGGACCTCAATGCAAATAAGCCTCTGCCGCACTTTCCGCTGGTGGTGCAGGTCCATGCCCGCGTCGGGATGACGCGCTCGGAGGGGAAATCCGAGAACGTCGTGGGCGTTCTCGCGGGCAGCGATCCGCAGCTAAGGAAGGAATATGTCGTGGTCAGTGCGCACCTTGACCATCTCGGAATCGGTGAGCCTGTCAACGGCGACCGCATCTACAATGGCGCGATGGACGATGCCTCAGGCGACGCATCGCTGATCGAAATCGCCCGTGCGCTGAAAGACTCGGGAGCGAAGCCGAAGCGCTCGATCCTGTTCCTCTCCGTCACCGGCGAAGAGAAGGGCGAGCTTGGCTCACAATATTTTGCTGCGCATCCCAGCGTATCCGGGCCCCTTGTCGCCGACCTCAACATGGATATGTACCTGCCGCTCTTCCCCCTGAAATACCTTGAAGTCCAGGGCCTTGATGAGTCCACCTTGGGAGATGACGTTCGCGCCGTTGCCGGGCAGGCGGGCGTGCAAATACAGGCCGATAAGGAGCCGGACCATAACCGGTTCATCCGCAGCGACCAGTACAGCTTCATCAAGCGGGGTGTTCCAGCGCTCGCATTCAAATTCGGATGGATTCCCGGCACGGCGGAAGAGAAAACCTTCAAGGCCTGGTATGCGGAGCGTTACCACGCGCCCGCGGATGACCTGAGCCAGCCGGTCGACCTCGCAGCCGCGGCACAATTCGACGCCATCCTCGAAAAATTGGCGCTGCGTGTCGCCGACGCCGATCGGCGCCCGGAGTGGAAAGCAAAAAGCTTCTTCCGCCGGTTCGTCCAGTAACGGTAATTGTGACCGAACGAATCTATCTTCTCTTCTTAGGAGCGCACCAGTGCTACGGCCGTCAAGTCGTCACTGCCGCGCTGCTTACGTGGAAACAGAAAGTCATAGACTCGCGACCAGGGATGGTTCCCAAAGTCATAGGCCTCACGCAGCACGGAGTTACAGATTTCGGCCGAAGAATCCCCGTTGGAGTTTTCCAGCAGCCGCTCGATGCGCTCCGTTCCAAACTCGGCGGCTCCCCGCCGGCTCTCGGTGACTCCCTTGGTAACCAGCAGCAGCTTGTCTCGCGGTTCGAAGGCCAGGAACGCGGATTCATAGGTGGCGTGGGTGAAGAGCCCCAACGGAAACCCGCCGCGCTCGAGAAGACGCATGCTCACCTCATCGCGAAACACGGCGAGAAGGTGGCCGGCATTGCAATACGTGAGGATGCCAAGCGTCAGGTTGAAGCAACCCAGAAAAGCAGGCGCAAAACGAACGCCTGCAGCATCGATCAGGGATCGATTGACTTCATGGGCCAATGCGGCGATGGCGTCCGATTCATTGGCGCCGGGCGACGCAAACAGATCCCGGGCTCCCTCGCGGAAGGCATTTTGCACTTCGGCGGCGATGGCGTGCGCCTCTGAGCGCGGGCCGGCGATGTCCGTCAACAGGAATATCACGCGAGAGCCTATCGCGAGCCCGTCGAAGAAGTCGCCCCCGCTCCGGTCCGAGTGGTACCGGGCGCTTAGATCCAGGCCCTCGAGCTGGGTCAAGTTGACCGGAAAGGGAGTGGGACCCGAGACGCCCTGGGTGCGGGTGTCTAATTCTGCTAGAAAAGAACCCATCGCGTCCTTCCGCATCGCGGCGCGATACTCAGCTGCGGCTCCTCGCAAGAGTGAGACCAAAAATCGCGCGCTGCAGGTATCCCGATGCTTCGAGTGTTGCCAGTGGCTGGCAGGTTACTACTGTAATTAGGCAGATAAAATCGTGCTAAAACAATACACCAACTGTGTGATGGTCCAGGTTGACAGCGGGCTCAAGCCGCCGATCAAGAAAACGTTACTTTTGTAACGAGGATCGGCCGGCGAGTAGTCAGGTTTGTGCGCACCTTGTCCGGTGATCACCGCAATCGCGGTCTTAGGACGCATCACGCGCAGGTCCGTGAAGTCGTTCCAATCGATGCAGAATGAAGTTATCACTTTCGACAAACTGTTCGCCAGAGAGACAAGCTCCTGCCAGGAACGTGGCGCCGCCGGATGCTTATATGCGCTGCTTTGCCCAGCGGCCCTGGCGGAAAAGGACGATGCTGATGAGCACAATGACGGATTGCGCAACAACGACGGAGACGAAAACGCCATTGACGCGCATGAAGGTGTGCATGGCCAGCCACCACGCCAGCGGAATCTCCAGGATCCAGAAACCGAAGAGATTCACATAAGTGGGGGTGAGCGTGTCGCCTGCCCCGTTGAAAGCCTGCAGCATGACCATGCCATAAGCGAAGGCGATATTGCCGCAACTGAAGATGCGAAGACAGCTGATGGCGGTCGGAACCACGGCGGGATCCTGCGTGAACAGGCCAACGATCCAGGGTGCAAAGGCGATAAAGACCAGCCCGACGGAGCCGAGGAAGAGCATGTTCCATAGACCGGTTCGCCAGACGGCACTGCGGGCGCGATCAGGATGGCCCGCCCCAAGATTCTGGCCTACCAGGGTTGCGGCGGCGTTGCTCAACCCCCAGGAGGGCAATATGGCGAAGATGACGATGCGAACAGCAATGGTGTAGCCGGCCAGGGCGGGCGCA
>Ga0182018_10004548_pt1 | contig 11589 bp, 11 predicted proteins | sample 812P2MmetaG_FD_120490 | JGI IMG/M metagenome (GOLD analysis project Ga0182018, IMG submission 120490) | Permafrost microbial communities from Stordalen Mire, Sweden - 812P2M metaG | ecosystem: Environmental > Terrestrial > Soil > Wetlands > Permafrost | place: Sweden: Stordalen | collected...
CCAAGGGATCTCATCCCTTGGCGGAGTTCCAAGAGGATCGGGCCGCGAAGAGCGGACCGATGCCTCTTGGTGGGGTCCGGGGTGAAACCCCGGCCTTCCTGGTTCGATCGATCGCCCGCCTGTGCCGCCGACCCGGGGCTTGTCTGTTTCGCCAGCGCGATCACGATGTCGCGGCATGATCCAGGATCTCCATTGACCATTCGCCGAATCATCTTCGGCCATCGGCGCTCGTTCGCGGCCCTCGCGATCGTCGTGCTGGTGTATTTCCTGATCCTGCCGGTGGCCGCCACGCGGGCCCGCTTCATCATCGCCTGGGACACTGGCGTGCTCAGCTTTCTGTTGCTGGCGCTGCAACTGTTCCTGACTCACGACCCGGAACAAATGCCGGCTCTGGCCGAGGCGCAGGAAGACGGCCAATGGACGATCTTCTGGATCAGCCTGCTGGTCAGCGTGGTGAGTTTCTTCGTGGTGACGACACAGCTCGCCGATCTCAAGGATCTGACCGGCCAGCAACGCGTGCTCCGCATCGTGTTCGTCGCGGCGACGCTGTTCCTGTCATGGCTGCTGACCCACGTGGTGTTCGCGCTGCGTTACGCGCACGAGTGGTACGACATGGATGACACATCGCAACTGAAACGCGGGCTGGATTTTCCCGGCGACGATCAACCGGATTACATGGACTTCCTGTATTTCTCCCTGGTCCTCGGCATGACGTTTCAGGTTTCCGACGTGCAGATCAAGGCCCGTCGTTTGCGCCGTCTCGCCTCGCTGCATGGTCTGGTCAGCTTTCTTTACAACACGATCATTCTCGCGCTGACGGTGAACATCGCCGCCGGCCTCCTCTGATCTGTCTCTGGCCCACTGGTCACAGGCTCCGGAAAAAGCGTGACCAGGCCAAATCCGCCATTGACCCGCGCCCGTAGGCAGCCCGACGATGCGATGCCGGTGACCGCCAGACGCCGATGACTGCCACACGGGGGGCGAGAATGCGAGCGATCCTGCTGGCGGTTGTCCTGGCCAGTGCACTGCCTGGCGAGGCGACAGCTCAGACGCTCGACCAGGCCTGGGCGTGGTGCCGTGGCCATGATCCGGATCGCCTGATCCGGGGTTGCACCGCGATCCTGCGCGCCTCGCGGTCGCCAGACGATCTCGCACGTGCCTTTTTCGACCGCGGCCGAGCCTGGATCGATCTCGGCAAGTATGATCGCGCCATCGAGGACCTTGATCGCGCCATCAAACTCGATCCCGGCTATCCCGACGCTTTCAACACGCGCGCTCTGGCCAAGGCTGGCGAAGGCCAGTACGAGCAGGCGATCGCGGACTTCGACGAGGCGATCCGGCTCGACCCGAATTATGCCGTCGCGATCTTCAACCGCGGCCTGGCGTTGCAAACGATGGGCCGGACGGAGGAAGCCGCGAAGGACTTCGCCCGGGCGAAGGACGTGGGCCCTCGCCTGACGCAACCAAAGGAATGATCAGGGCACCGTCAGCTTGTACACACGTGCCGCGGTGCCACTGTACAGCGCGGTCTTTTCCGAAGCCGAGGCGCCGGCGGTGATGCGCTTGAACGCGTTCCACAACTCGGTATAGCCGCAGGATTGTTTATCGGGCGGGAAGTTACTCTCGAACATGCAACGATTGACGCCGAAGGATTCGATGCAGGGTTCCACATATTGCCGCCACGCCGCCGCGAGTTCCTCCGACGAGGGCGGCACGTCGCGTTCATGGATATCGAATCCGAATGACGTCATGCCGATGCCGCCAAGCTTGACGTTGACGTTCGGACATGTCGCGAGCTCGGAAATGTCCTTGCGCCAACCGGCGAGAATCTCCTGACGCCGCCCGCGATACGGCCCCACTCCAAGCACGCCGCCGACGTGATTGAGGATGAACGTGGTATCGGGAAACGCTCGCGCGAGATCGATCGCGTCCGATAGTTGCGGATGATACTGCCACGACTCGAAACTCAGGCCCAATGGCGCCAGTTGAGCAAGTCCCTGGCGGAAGGTTGGATCGCGTGTCAGCCCCGGCGGCACGACCCGGGAAACATGTTTGCTGATTTCCGGGCTGGCGTCCGCTGATACACCGTAACGAATACCGCGGAAGCGGCCGCCGGCGACTTTCATCTCAGCTTCCAGCACCTCGCGCACGCGCGCGCCGATGGTGAGGTCGGCATGGCCGATGATCGCCTCGGCGACCCGGCAGGGGCCGTAACCGCCGGCCGCGCTCATCGCGGCGATGCCGTTGACGAATTCGACTTCTCCGACCGGCGCCATCTCGCGCGGGCCGGCTTTGCGGTACATCGCCTGACATTCCAGGAAGACGGTGGAGACGATGTTGTGCCCGCCGCCGATGTCGGCCAACAACTCCGGCAGAAAATACGTGCCGCGTTGCGGCGTGTCCCAGAAATGGTGGTGTGGATCGATGATCGGCAGGTCCGGTTCCAGTGCCGCCTCAGTGGGCCGCTTCGCCAGCCACGTTTTCAGGTCGGCCTCGTTACGGTAAGCGAGGCCGGGGTATTCGCCCTTGGAGTCTCCGGTCATGTTTCTCTCCTTATTCCGGCAGTAATTTGAACATTGTTCCATCGAACTGAACCAGCCGCATGCCCTTCATCGCCCGGTAATCGGTGGGCGAGGTGCTGATCTTGATCCCCGGCAACACCATCGGCAGCGTCGTCGTCTCGGGCAGGTGAGTCGCGGCGTTCATGATGCTCTCCCGCGTCAGGTCGCGGCCCGCCTGCTTCAGCACCACGACCAAAGCCTGCGCCATCGTGTAGCCATAAGCCCAGACGGGGTTGGCCGGATCGCTTTCGGGTGCGTATTTCGCCCGCCAGGCCTGGTATTCCTTCATTCCCGGGTCGTCGTTCCAGGCCGGATCGGTCGCGTCCTTCAGGTATTGCGCGGTGATCACGCCGATCGACTTGTCCAGGCCGGCCGAGGTGAAGGCCGGCTTCACCAGGGCGCCATTGGAATCGATGATGTGCACCGGATGCCAGTCCAGATCGGCGACTTTACGGATCGACATGGCGGAGAATTTTGGCGTGCTCGCGTCGACGAAAATATCCGCGCCGGACGACCTGATATCCACCACCTGAGAGTCGATGGTCGGATCCGTGACTTCATACGACGTGTTCTTCACCACCATCTTGTCGTATTGATCGCCGAGTCCGGCCTTGAGACCGGCGACGTAATCGCGGCCGAGGTCGTCGTTCTGATACAATATCCCGATTTTCGCATTCGGATAGTGCCGCAGTATATACTTCGCGTACATCTCCCCCTCCAGATGATAACTGGGCTGGAACGGAATGCTCCAGGGGAACTCGCCTGATGTCGAAACGAATATCGACGCGCCGGAGCCAAGCCAGATATCCGGCACTTTCTTTTGATTGACGTACTTACGGATCGCGACGTTGGGCGCCGTGCCGATGGTCTGGAACAGGATGGCGACCTGTTCCTCCTCAATCAGCCGGCGTACCACCTCGACCGACTTGGGCGGGCTATAACCGTCGTCCAGCGCGATATGCACGATCTTGCGGCCATTGATGCCGCCCTGATCGTTGATCATCTTGAAATACGCGGTTTCCGCCGTGGAGATCTGGCCGTAGACGCTGGCCGGCCCGCTGAATGGCGCATTCTGGCCGATCTTGATCTCGGTATCGGTGATGCCCGGATCGGCCGCGTTGGCTGGCGCCGCGGAAAACGCGAGCGCCAAAGCGAGCGGGACGGCAACCCGCCAGGTTCCGATCATAACGTCTTCTCCCGAGTTTATGCCTCACTCTGGAAGAAGCCCCGCCCAGGCGCAAGCGCGCCAGGGCAATCGCTCGAACCAGGAAGCGCGAGGGCTCTGCCCTCGGACCCGCCATGGGGCTTTGCCCCCTGGACCCCCAGCAAAGGGCGAGGCCCTTTGCAATCTGTCAATGGGTCTGGGGAATGAGAGGGGCCGGCTATGACCTCGCGAGATCCGTGTCGGCCCCTCTCATTCCCCAGACCCAATTAATGGTTCCAAGGGATCTCATCCCTTGGCGGAGATGCAAGAGGCAGAGCCTCTTGCTGGGGTTCGGGGCAAAGCCCCGTGCCTTCCTGGTTCAAGCGATTACCTCGTCATGCACCACGCGATTGCTCGCCGCGTCCCACCGCGCGAGCACAAGCGTGCCCGGCGCTGGAGGAGCCGCGCCATTCGATTGGAACACGACCAGACTCTCGCCGTTGTCCAACCGCAGGTAAATGTGACTGACAAAGCCGCGGTACACGACCTGCTCAATCATCCCGAGCACGCAATTCGGCGCGTCCGCTGTTGCCGCCGGTTCGATGGTGATGGCCTCCGGACGCAACGCCACCGTGACCTCGTCGCGTCCCGGCGGGCAATCCGCGATCGCCAACACCGGGCCGCTGTTGATTGTCACGCGCGCGGAGTGACCGTCTCGCTGATCGACCCGCCCACGGAAAAAGTTCGAAACCCCAATGAACCCGGCGACAAATCGTGTACTGGGCCTCTGGTAAACGTCGGTGGGAGAGCCGAGTTGTTCCAGCCGGCCGTCGCGCATGATGGCGACGTTGTCGGCGAGGGTCAGTGCCTCGTCCTGGTCGTGCGTCACCATGATCGTGGTAATGCCAAGACGTTGTTGCAACGAACGCAGTTCCACCTGCATGCTTTCACGCAGGCTTTTGTCCAAAGCGCCCAAGGGTTCGTCCAGCAGCAACAGGGACGGCTCCACCACCAGGCAACGTGCCAATGCCACGCGCTGCTGTTGCCCGCCGGACAATTGCGCCGGCATCCGGCTCGCGTAACCGTCCAGTTGCACCAGCCGCAAGGCGCCGGCGACACGCGCCACGGTCTCCGCCCGAGGCAGCCTTCGCGCCTCCAGTCCGAACGCGACATTTTCCGCGACCGTCATGTGCGGGAACAGCGCGTAGTTCTGGAACAGCATGCCGATGTTGCGCTTGTGCACCGGTGTGCTGGTGATCCATTTCTCATCGACATAGATGTCGCCGGAACTCGGCTTCACCAGCCCGGCGATCATGCGCAGGCAGGTGGTTTTGCCGCAGCCGCTCGGTCCCAGCAGCGCCAGCATACTACCCGGTTTGATCGTCAGCGTCAGCGAGTCTACCGCCAGATGCGCGCCGTAGCGTTTGCTGAGTTCGGCCAGCCGGACCGTCGTGGACCTTGTCCTCGGCGATGCGGCCAGATCCGGCGGTGGAATTTCCGAATCCACGCTCAGCTTCCGAACACCTGGTTGTATTTCTCTAACCACCCCGGCCGGCGTGGATTGATGTAAGCCCAGTCGGCGGCGAACAATCCCATTTCGGTCATTTTGCTTTCGGGATAAGCGATGTATTTGGCGATGTCCGGCGCGAAGCTCGCGCCCTTCACCGACGGCGACGTCAGAGTCGCGGTGGCGAGGCCCTGCTGCACCGACGGATCCAGCATGCGATTGATGAACGCCGCGCCGAGGTCCGGCTCCGGCCCGCCCTTGACGAACGTCAGGCAATTGATGCCGGCGAAGGTACCTTCCTTCGGGAAACACATGTCCAGCGGCGCGCCCTGGATCGTGTAAGGATACAGGTTTTTCGAATATTCGATGCCGGCGATCTCCACCTGGCCTTGCGCGACCATCATCACCTGCGAGGGGTTCTCGTAAGTGCTGAGCACGTTCGGTTTCAGCGCCGCCATTTCGTCCCAGGCCTTGTCGATGTCGTATTGCGCTTCCTTCAACGGCTTGCCGGTCACGAGGCTCGCGGCGGCGATCAGCAAATACAGGCTCTGGGTGAATTTCGGTGTCGTCATCAAATAACGCTGTTTGAACCGCGGCTCCCACAACTCGGCATAGCTCGCCAGAGGTTTCGTCACCTGAGGATTGTAAACCAGCCCACCTGTCGAAATGGCGAACGCCGCGCCGTACCCTTCGTAGAACATGAACCGCGGCAACACGCCGGCCAGGTTCGGCAGTTTATCGGCGGGCAACGGGTCGATCAGGCCCTCGCGTTTGGAGAGCTCGACACCGATGTCGTCCATGAACATGACGCTGTATTTCGGATTGTCCCGCGTCGCGCGCAAGGCGGCGATCTGCGTCAGAGTCACGCCCTCGGTGGTGAACACCTTGCAGTCGAAATCGGTCTCGAACTTCGGGATGATCTGCTTGCGCACATACTCGCCTTGTTGCGCGGTGTAGATGCCGACCTGGATCGTGCGCGTGGCGGCGCGCGCCCGGCCGATGAACACCAAAGGCAACGAAGCCGCGATCGCATGGCGCCGCGTGAGACCGTTCCGCATGTGCAAGAATCCCTTTCTACATGGCCATGGCGCGGCGCAGGCCGGCCAGCCGTTCCATCAACAAAACAACAGCGAAGGCGAACAGGATCATCAGGGTCGACGTCGCCGGCACCGCCGGCGTGAAAATGCTCGCCACCTGACGGTAGATCAGCATCGGCATCGGCACGTTCTGAGCGTCCGCCAGCCACATCGAAATCGGGTAATTGTCGAACGACACCATGAACGCGAACAGCGCCCCGGCCGCCACTCCCGGCGCGATCTGCGGCAGCGTCACGCGCCGCAGCACGCGCCACCGTCCGGCGCCGAGGGTACGCGCGGCTTCCTCCAGCGACACGTCGGCCAGCAACAGGCTGGCGGTGACCGTGCGCACCACATAGGGCGTCGTCACCAGGATATGGCCAATCAGCAAATTCAACGGTGCGCTGTTGGAATTCCAGTCGGAGAACAACCGCAGCAGCGCGACACCGATCACCAACACCGGAAAGATCAGCGGCGACAGCAGGATCAGGCGCAGCGCGTCGCGCCCCACGATCTCGCCGCGGGCCAGAGCGAACGACGCCGGCAAGCCGAACAGCAGCGCTCCGGTGGTCGCGCAGGCGGCCAGCAACGCGCTGAAACCCAGGGATGCGCGGAAGTCGGCATCCGCCAGCACGCGGCCATACCACGCGAGGGTGAAGCCGCGCGGCGGGAACGCGGCGAACGGGTTTTCCGAAATTGACATCGCGACGATCACGAACAGTGGCGCCAGCACAAAGATCATCGTCACCGCGGTCAGCGGATACAGCAGCCATGCCGAACCACCGCTCAGCCGCGGGTTCATGGCGCTTCTCTCCGCCTTCCGTCCAGCAATCGCATGGAGATCAGGTTCACGCCGATCACGATCGCGACCAGCACGGTGGCGATGGTGGCGCCAAACGGCCAGTCGTAGATCGCGGTGATTTGCTGGTCGATCAGATTGCCCAACATCTGCGCGTTGGTGCCACCCAGCATCGCCGGCGTGACGAAGGATCCGGCGGTCAGCGAAAACACCAGAGTGAAGCCCACCGCGAGGCCTGGCAGACTGAGCGGCAAGGTGATCCGGTGGAACACACGCCAGGCCGGCATGCCCAAAGTGCGCGCGGCTTCTTCCAGATGCGGCTCGATTTTTCCCAACGCCGAGGCCAGCGGCAGTACCATCATCGGCAGGAACACGTGCAACGATCCGATGACGACCGCGGTTTCAGAATAAAGCAGCCGCAATGGCGTCTGGATCACGCCGGCGGACAGCAGCAGCCAGTTCAGCAGCCCGGCGGGCCCATTGCCCAGTATGAGTTGCCAGCCATAGCTGCGGACGACGACGCTGACGATCAGTGGCGCGATGGTGATGAAGGTCACGACCCGGGTGATGACGGGATGCGACCGCACCATGACCAGTGCCACCGGGTAGCCCAGTACCGCCGCGAGGCCGGCCGTCATCAGGCTGATCCGCAGCGTCACCACCAGCACGTGCGAATACAGCGAGGTGTCGAAGAAATGCAGATAGTTCGACAGCGTGACCGGTCCCTTCAGCACGCCGCGCGCGTCCTGCGTCAGGAAGCCGGACTCGATCAGCCTGACCGCCGGCAGCATCAGGAACACGACCAGGAAGCATACCGCCGGCAGAGCGAGGCCAAGACCGGTCAGCGTCGCGGTACTGGGCTTGCGCACCAGGCGGAATGCATTGACGCGCGGCAAATTGGATTGAGCGATGGTCGCTGTCATCGATGAGGCGTCCTCGTTCGGCGGACGACCCTCCCCGATCCCACCATGCCATTTTCGTGCCAGCGGTCAGTGGTGGGCCAGATCAATGGGAGAGTTGCTCCGCATCGGGTCGCAAATCGAAGAATGATCGGACCGCGTGCCTTCAAACTCCCGGGAGAGCACATAAAAGGTGCACGTCAGCTTGTGGGCCCCTGACCCGGACGGCTCGCGCTCGCGTCAGACCGCGGTTTTGAACCGCGGCAACACCCGGGAGGCGTAAAAGTCGATGACTTTCGCCTGATCCGCCTGCCCCGAATGGATGTTGACGATACTCACGCCGCTGTCGAACAGCTTCTGGATCGCCGCGATGTGCTCCTCGGGATCGGTCGAGACCGGCCATTTCGCGGCCAGTTGTTCCAGCGAGACTTCCGCCTCCGCCCGCCGCTGGATTTCCTCCGGATCGCGGACATTAAAATATTCTTTGAACGCTTTCGGGATGAAACGCCATTGCTCCGCGGCCAGCAGAGCGTCCGTTTCATCGCCCACGACGACGAAGTGCTCGATCATTACCGGCATTCCGGCGGGATCCTTGCCGGCCTCGCGCGCGCCGCTTTCCCACTCGCCGTGAAAGTTCTGCCAGGTTTCCGGATCGGTGATCAGACCGTCGCCATGTTGGCCGGCCAGCCGCATCGATCGCCTGCCATTCGCGGCGGTGAACACTGGAATTGGCAGCGGCGGCGGGTCGTACAATTTGGCGTCGACCGTGTAATATTGACCTTTGTGCGAAACGGGTTCGCCGGTCCAAAGCTCGCGGATGACGGCGATCGCTTCCGCCAGGCGGTCCCATCGCTCCCGCCATGCCGGCCAGGATCCGGTCGCGGCCTGTTCATTCAAAGCCTCACCCGAACCGACGCCAAGGAAAATCCTTCCCGGATAAAGCTGACTGAGCGTCGCGAACGCTTCCGCCACGACCGCCGGATTGTAGCGGATCGTCGGGCACGTCACCGACGTCCCCATCCATGCCTCCGGCGCCTGAGCACCCAACGCGCCGAGCGTCACCCAGGCCGCGCCGGAATGCGCTTCGTTGGCCTGCCACGGCTGCAGATGATCGCTGGTCGCCAACAGTTCAAACCCGGACCGTGAGGCATGTGCGCCGGCCTCGATCAGGTCCGGCACGGTGAACTGTTCGTGTGCCAGAACGAATCCAATCATCCCCTCGCGCAAACCGCCAGGCTGAGGCGCGACCGCGCTCTCATTTCGCCTTGGATCGGCCGGCGCCGGCGCGGCACCGTGCTGGACAGGCGGTGGCATGACCGGCGCATCGGCGATTTGAACGTCAGGTGGTGTCGGCATGGTGTGCGTCCTGTTTCTGGGCCGGCGCCGGGGTTGCCGGAGGTCAGGTTTCGTCATTCGGCCTCGCGAAGGCGCGGAGTGCCCTGATGCGCAACGCCGCCGTTTGGGTGGAGTTCCCCAGGGGGAGTTCCCCAGGGGGAGTTCCCTGGACAGCGTCCGCGCGCCGGATCAGGCTTCCGCGGCAGCGCACAGAGGCGGGCGGATGACCGGAATCGCCGTAAGCGGCACGGAAGGTTACGCGGACGAGGCCGAAGCTCTCGCCGAACAATACGAAAGCATCTCGTTCGCCGAGGTGCAGCGAGACGTGCTGCATTTGATTCCGCGCGAACCATGCCGGGTTCTGGAAATCGGCTCGGGGACCGGCCGTGACGCGGCCGGATTCGCGGCACTGGGACATTCCGTGCTGGCGGTTGAACCCACCGAGGCGTTGCGCACGCGCGCCATGGCGTTGCACCCGTCGCCTCTGATCGAATGGGTGGATGACAGCCTGCCGGACCTGTCCACGCTGGTGACGCGAGGCGAAACGTTTGACGTGGCGATGCTCACCGCGGTCTGGATGCATCTCGACGAAGCACAACGCCGCCGCGCCATGCCGAACGTGGCATCGCTGGTGCGACCGGGTGGCGTGATGATCATGTCGCTGCGCCATGGGCCGGTGCCCAGGGGTAGACGCATGTTCACGGTATCCGCAGAGGAGACGACGGCGCTGACGGAAGCTGAAGGTATGCGACTCGTATCGAAGTTGGAGAAACCGGACGGCGCGCTGAAGCGGCCTGGCGTGAGTTGGGTCCGGCTGGCGTTCGAGCGGGAGCGGGAATAGTACCACCAGCACTGAAACACGAGTCAGCTTCGCTCGCGGTGACAGCGTTTGATGTGCCGCGCTGCAACGATTCTGGGGCGCCAGTTTATTACCGTCATGGCCCGGACGAGCTGGGCCATGACGGTAATGGCAAGCGTGCCTCAAAGTGTGATCGTATCAATCTGAAGCAATCATGCTTCAGGTAGTGGCGTTTTTCATGCCGCCGTGCACCTCCGCCACGATCTCAAACGATCGTTTGCGTTTCGCGTGATCGAAGATGTTCGCCGTCACCATCAGTTCATCGGCGCCGGTGCGAGCAACGAACTCCTCGATCCCCTCGCGCACGGTCCCCGGCGCGCCAACAATGGCGCAGGACAGTGCGTCCGCCAGCATCGCGGCACCGTAACGATCGATCCGCTGGTCGAAATCCTCGACCGGCGGCGGCAGCCGGCCCGGCCGTCCGCTTCTGATGTTCAGAAACGATTGTCGCAGCGAGGAGAACAGGAATCGCGCTTCCGCGTCGGTCTCCGCCGCGACGATGTTGACTCCCAACATGACGTTGGGTGAGGCGAGTTGCGCCGACGGACGGAACCGTTCGCGGTAGATCGCGATCGCCTGCGTCATCATTCCGGGCGCGAAATGCGAGGCGAAGGCGAATGGCAAACCCAGCATGGCCGCGAGTTGCGCGCCATAAGTGCTGGAGCCGAGAATCCAGATCGGCACATTCAAACCGGCACCTGGCACCGCCTGCACGCGCTGACCCGGTTGCACCGGCTGAAAATACGCCATCAGTTCGACGACATCCTGGGGAAACTCGTCGCCGCCTTGCAGGTTGCGCCGCATCGCATGGGCGGTGATCTGATCCGACCCCGGCGCGCGGCCGAGACCGAGTTCGACCCGCCCGGGATGCAGCGCGGCGAGGGTGCCGAACTGCTCGGCGATCACCAGCGGCGCGTGGTTCGGCAACATGATGCCGCCGGCGCCGATACGGATCCTGGTCGTTCCGGCCCCGACATGGGCCAACGCGACGGCGGTCGCCGCACTGGCGATCCCCGGCAGATTGTGATGCTCCGCCATCCAGAAACGCTCATACCCGAGCGCCTCGACATGCCGCGCCAGATCGAGCGAATTGCGCAACGCCTGACCCGCGTCGCTCCCTTCGGCGATCGGTGAGAGGTCGAGGACGGACAGTGGGACCATGGTGGGGGAATTCCTGATGACAGACAATCGTTAAAGCCAGCCCTGGTCAATGCCTCCCCCTGCCGTCATGGCCCGGCTTGTCCGGGCCACCTGAGCCACCATGGTGCGGCGGCAGGTGGCCCGGTCAAGCCCTACAAGATTCACACATCTCCGCGCGTCCGCCAGCCTTCGAGCATGGTTTTCAACCTCTGGAAACCTTTATGAATAACCACCGGTCCAGGCTTACCATAATATCCGGTCCAACCGCC
>Ga0182018_10004549_pt1 | contig 11589 bp, 9 predicted proteins | sample 812P2MmetaG_FD_120490 | JGI IMG/M metagenome (GOLD analysis project Ga0182018, IMG submission 120490) | Permafrost microbial communities from Stordalen Mire, Sweden - 812P2M metaG | ecosystem: Environmental > Terrestrial > Soil > Wetlands > Permafrost | place: Sweden: Stordalen | collected...
ACCTTGACCCTCTTCGCGCCACCCTTGCCTGACTTACCAGCGATGGCTGCGGCGGCCATGGCTTCGGTTCCTGCGAGCGCATGGAGATTCACCAGGCGTATGCCGGGCAGCGCTATCGCGGAGCGCACCGCGCCCCCAACCACGCTGGGAATGTCATGGAATTTCAGGTCCAGGAAAACGCCTGGGCCAAGGCTGGCCAGTTTTTTCACAGCGACGGGGCCTTCGGCCGTGAATAAGTGCGTATTTATCTTAAACATACCAACAAAGGGAGCGAGTAACTTAGCGACGGGAAGGGCGGACTGCAGATTGTCAAAATCGAGGGCTACGATCAGGCGCTTACGGGCAACATCTATTCGTGACGTGGAGGCACCTCCAAGAGTTCGATTCGCAGCCGGGAGACGCCCCGGCCAATCATTCCGAGATTACACGCCACCTGATAGGACACGTCCATATCGCGGCCATCTACATATGGTCCGCGGTCGTTAATACGGACCAACTGGGACTTGCCCGTCCTCATATTCTTTATGCGAACGATCGAACCGAACGGCAGGTTTGGGTCGGCGGCGGTATTGGCGTTCATATCGAATGGCTCACCGCTGGCGGTGGTGCGACCCTGGAACTCCCGACCATACCAGCTAGCCGTCGCCGTCCAAACGCGCAGAGGCCTGGCGGGCGGAGGTACGCGTGCGACTGCGGGCTCTTGTGCCAGCGGGATTGCCAGGAAAAGGAAGGGCGCCCAGAAAATCCCTCCCCGGAATAGTTTTAGGAGGCGGCGCATACTGTCTCACTTATGCAACACATCACAACTAATTATACCAAAGCCTAGGGAGCGTATTCAATTAGAAACATCATCGAAGGAAGATCGTATCTTGCTGATACTAAGTATCTTCCTCGATTTGCACAGGTTTTCGAGCTCTTCGGCGACTCTCTCGCAGGCATTTGGGTCCGCAAATGAGGCCGTGCCGACCTGCACCGCGGTGGCCCCCACGAGCATATATTCAAGGACATCTTCGGCCAGTTCGATGCCGCCTAGCCCGATCACAGGAATGCTGACCGCGCGGGAAACTTGATAGACCTGACGCAGTGTGATTGGCTTAATCGCTGGACCCGAGAGGCCGCCGGTGGGCCGGCCTAGCCGCGATCGGCCGGTTTGGGAGTCAACGGCCATGGCGGGGTAGGTGTTGGCTACGGTCAGAGCGTCGGCGCCTGCTTGTTCGGCGGCGCGGGCGATTGCGGCGATGTCGGTTACCAACGGCGAAAGCTTCACCCAGAGCGGGCGGCGCGCTACCCGGCGAGCGGCTTCGACGAGTTGGGCGACCAGCGCGGAATCGGCTCCGAATTCCATGCCGCCGCTCGATACGTTCGGGCATGAAACGTTCAATTCGTACGCGGCAACGCCCTCGGCTTCCTCGAGGACGCGCAGCACGCCCAGATATTCATCAAGGCTGTGGCCAAAAACGTTGGCGATGATTGGAGTGCGATAGGCGCGAAGCAGCGGCAGCTTTTCGGCGACGAAGGGGCGCACACCGATGTTCTGCAAACCGATGGCGTTCAGCATCCCTCCGCGCACTTCGCACAAGCGCGGAGCGGGGGCGCCCGCCATCGGCTTAAGAGACAAACCTTTTACGACGATGCCGCCAAGTTTATTGAGATCGACGAGGTGGGCGAATTCAACGCCGTAGCCGAAAGAGCCGCTTGCGGCGATCACCGGATTCGCCAAGCGTAACGCGCCGATGGTTACGCTCAAGTCCACTGCGTTCGGCGGGGCCACTTCGCGGATTGTAGCATGGCGGCCTGGCCGGCCGGCGCCGACGCGCATGTCGTCGAGACGCTGGCGCTTTTTCCGCGGCGGCGCGGCGACGCGTGCGAAGATTCGCGGCGCTGTCCGCGCGGGCGGGCAGTATGTTAGGATGGTCAACCAATGCGGGTCGTCGAGAAGACGCAGTTGATGTCTGCGACGGAGATTGACCGCACCCTCCAACGGGTAGCTCACGAAATTGTCGAGCGCAGCGGTGGCACTGTGCATTTGGCGCTGATTGGTGTGCGCCGGCGCGGTGTTCCACTGGCGCAGCGCATTGCACGCGCCATGCGCGCGATTGACGGCGTGGACGTGCCGGTCGGCACGTTGGATATCACGCTCTATCGCGACGATCTATCGATGGTCGCCGCGCAGCCCGTTTTGCAATCGAGCGAAATTCCTTTTTCTGTGGACGATAAAGATTTGATTCTCGTGGATGACGTGCTCTACACCGGCCGCACGATTCGCGCCGCGATGAATGGATTGTTCGATCTGGGCCGGCCGCGCCGCGTGCGGCTGTGCGTGCTGATCGACCGCGGCCATCGCGAGCTGCCGATCGAAGCGGCGTTCATCGGGCGCACAGTGCAAACCGGCGACATGGAAATTATCGAAGTGCGCCTGAATGAAATCGACCAGGAAGAGCGCGTGATGCTGGTCGAGCGCGTTCCTTGATTCACCCGGAGACATCTGCTGCCGCCGAGCCGCGGATCGCTCCCGAAGAAATCGTGCCGTTTCGGTTCAACGATTTGCTGGCCATCGAACCGCTCCGAGCGGACGAAATCACTTTTCTTCTGGACCAAGCCAAACCCTTCCAGGAAATCCAGCGCCACCCGCTGAAAAAATTGGCGACCTTGCGCGGAAAAACCGTGGGGCTCGCATTTTTCGAGCCATCGACGCGCACGCGCATCAGCTTTTCCACGGCCGCGGCGCGGCTCGGTGCAGACACTATGCAGTTGCAGGCGGAATCTTCGAGTCTGCAAAAGGGCGAATCGCTGCTCGATACCGTGCGCACACTTGATGCCATGAAGCCCGATTGCATCGTGATGCGCCATCGCTCGTCGGGCGCGGCCGATTTCGTCGCGCGGCATCTTGAAATTCCGGTGCTGAATGCGGGCGACGGCACGCACGAACATCCCACGCAGGCGCTGCTCGACGCGCTGACGATTCGCGATCGGCTGGGACATCTCGAAGGATGGAACGTCTCGATCATCGGCGACATTGTGCACAGTCGCGTGGCGCGCTCAAACATTCATTTGCTCTCACGATTCGGTTGCCGGATCACGCTGTGCGGGCCGCCGATGTGGGTGCCGCCGGAACTGGAACATTTAACGAGCAGCGGCGAACCGCTGCGGCGCGTCGCGCGCGTGGAAGAAGCGCTCGACGGCGCGGACATCGTCATCGTGCTGCGCGTTCAGCAGGAGCGGCTGCACGAACCGAAATTACCGCTCGATGAATACGTAATGCTCTACCAGCTCACGCAGGATCGCCTGCGTCTTGCGCGGCCGGGCGCGCTGGTGCTGCATCCCGGACCGATGATTCGCGGCCTTGAAATCGATCCAGCCGTGGCGGACGGGCCGCAATCGTGCGTGCTCGAGCAAGTGACCAACGGTTTGGCAGTGCGCATGGCGCTGCTGTTCTTGCTGATCGGCCACGGCGGCGAAGCTTTTCCTGCGAAGGATCCAATCTAAATGTTGCTTCTGAAGGGCGGCCGCCTTATTGATCCCGCAAGCGGGACAGATGCCCCGCGAGATGTGTTGATCGAAGGTGAACGGATTACGGCCGTCGAGCTGCCAGGAAAAATCAGCGCGCGCAAAGGCGAAGTGCAAGAACTTGATGTCGCCGGCTTGATCGTCGCGCCCGGCTTCATCGACATGCACTGCCATCTGCGCGAGCCCGGCGGCGAAAATTCCGAGACCATCGAGACCGGGACGCGCGCCGCGGCGCGCGGCGGTTTCACCGCCGTGTGCCCGATGCCCAACACGCGCCCGGTGCACGACAACGCTTCGGTGACGCGCTCGATTCTGGAGCGCGCGCAATCGGCGCATACGCGCGTGTGGCCCATCGGCGCGGCGTCGGCGGGCAGCCGCGGCGAAGAGCTGGCGGAAATCGCGGCGATGCAAAAATCGGGAGTGGTGGCCGTGTCCGACGACGGACATCCCATCGCGACCGCGAAGCTCATGCGCCAGGTGATGGATTATTGCCGCTCGCTCGGCATGCCGGTGATCGATCATTGCGAAGACGTATCTCTTGCCGCCGGCGCGTCAATGCGCGAAGGACCCGCCTCGATTCGCACCGGTATTCGCGGTATGCCCGCGGCGGCGGAAACGATCGGTGTCGGGCGCGATATCTTAATGGCCGAACTCACCGGCTGCCGCTTTCACGTCGCGCATCTTTCCGCGCGCGGGTCGCTCGAAATGGTGCGCGTCGCGAAACACAAGGGATTGGCGGTTTCCTGCGAGGTCACGCCGCACCATTTCACGATGATCGACGAAGAGGTTGGCTACGACACGCATCGCAAGATGAATCCGCCGCTTGGTTCACGCGAAGATCGCGACGCTCTGATTGAAGGATTGGCCGACGGAACCGTGGACGCCATCGCGACCGATCACGCCCCGCACGAGCCGGCCACGAAAGAAGTGGAATTTGATCGCGCGCCCTTCGGCATCACCGGCTTTGAAACCGCGCTGGGTCTCGCGCTCGAACTTGTGAACGCGAAGAAAATTGGCCTTGCGCGCATGGTCGAGCTTTTCACCGTCGGTCCCGCGCGCGTTTTGGGAATGCAGCGCAAAATCGCGGTCGGCGAGCCTGCCGATATCACAGTTTTTTCGACCGAGCATCGCTGGACGTATCGCGCCGCCGAATCCGCCAGCAAATCGCGCAACACCCCCTTCGACGGCCGCGAATTCCGCGGCGGCCCAATGGCCACAATCGTCGCGGGCCGAGTTGTATACCGCCGTTAGGCGCCACGCACACCCCGCTCAAGCCTTCAAGTTCGCTTAACTGAAATCCACGCAGCCACAATCGAGCACGCCGCAATCGTTCAATCGAGTTGACTAGGCAGGTTCGGCAAGGATCGCACGTGCATCGCGAGGGTTTCCTGGGGTTATAATCGCCGCCTTGCGGAGGAGAGACGAACATGAAATCTAAAGGGCGGCGCGATTTTCTGAAGCGGACGGGATTGATTGGCTCGGTTGCGATGATGGCGGGATTACCGAATGGCGCGATGGCTTTGGGCGGAGGGCGAGGCGCCGTGATCGAACAGGCGGCGATGCCTGCGCAGGCCGAGGAAGCGCCGAAATATCACATCAAGTTTGCGGTGTGCGGCATGAGCCATGATCACATCTACGGCATGATCGGCGCGATCCAGCGCGGCGGCGGCGAGATGGTGGCCGCATGGGGCGGCGAAGACGACAAGCTTGCGGTCTTCACCAAGCGATATCCCGACGTGAAGATGGTGAAGACGCAGGATGAGATATTGAACGATCCTTCCGTGCAGCTCGTGCTCAGCTCGCAGATCGCCAATGAACGCGCTCCGCTTGGCGTGCGCGCCATGAAGCATGGCAAGGATTTTCTTTCGGACAAGCCGGGCATCACGACGCTTGAGCAACTGGCGCAAGTTCGCGCGACGATTGCCGAGACCAAACGGATCTACGGCATCATGTACAGCGAGCGCCTGGAAGTGAAGGCCGCGGTGTATGCCGGAGTGCTGGTGCAGCAAGGCGCGATCGGCAAGGTGATTCAGACAATTAATATTGCGCCCCATCAGATCATTCAAGGACACGGCGATGCCGGCGGCGGAACCGGGCGGCCGGAGTGGTTCTGGAATCCGGATCAGTACGGCGGAATTCTCTGCGACATCGGTTCGCACCAGGTGGATCAGTTTTTGTTTTACACGGGGTCGAAGGAGGCCGTGATCGCAGAGTCGCAGGTTGCGAATGTGCGGCATCCTGACCGTCCGCGATTCCAGGATTTTGGCGATATGGTTCTGCGCGGCGACCGAGGTCTCGGCTATGTGCGCCTCGATTGGTTCACGCCCGATGGTTTGGGAACTTGGGGCGACGGACGGCTTTTCATTCTGGGCACCGACGGCTACATCGAAATCCGCAAGTACACGGATGTGGCCGTGAAGCCGCAGGGCAACAATCTGTTTATTGTGGATGCCAAACAAGCGCGGTACATCGATTGCAATAACATGCCGCTGCCGTTTGGGCCGGACTTTGTGGCGGATATTGTGAATCGCACACACGTTGCGCAGGATCAGGTGCAATGCCTGCTGGCGGCGGAGCTGGTGATCAAGGCGCAGATGAACGCCACCCACGTAACCCTGAAGGCTTAGCGGATGGAGAGACCCGTGACGGATGTGAGTAAGAAAAAAGTTTCGCGGCGCAAGTTTTTGAAGACCGGCCTAAGCGCTGCGGCGGCGCTCGGGTTCCCCGCGATTGTTCCGGCGTCGGTGCTGGGCCAATTTGCTCCGAGCAAACGCATCAATATCGGCGCGATCGGCGTGGGACGCATCTCGCGCGTGCACGATATGCCGATGATTTTGCAGTACGACCGCGCGAGGATCGTCGCGGTTTGCGATCTGGACGCGCATCGCGTGGAAGATGGAAAAAAGTTTGTGAACGACTACTACGCGACCAAAACGGGCAAGCCCTACGACGGCGTGACCGGCTACGCGAACTATCACGATCTGCTGGCGAACAAGGATATCGATGCTGTGGTGGTGAGCACGCCCGACCATTGGCACGCGCTGATCGGCGTCGACGCGGTGCGAGCGGGCAAGGATGTTTATCTGCAGAAGCCAGCGTCGCTGACGATTGCGGAGGGCCGCGCGCTGAGCGACGCCGTGCAGGCCTCCGGACAGATTCTGCAGATCGGCAGCCAGCAGCGCTCGACCGTGCAGTTTCGGTACGCCGCGGAGCTGGTGCGCAACGGACGCATCGGCGACCTCCAGCGCGTGGAGGTGGGCCTGCCCGGCGATCCCGCCGGCGGTGACAAAACGCCAATGCCCGCGCCCGAGTGGTTCAACTACGAGATGTGGCTCGGCGAAACGCCGTATGTGTATTACACGGTGGACCGCGTGCATCCGCAATCCGGCTACGACCGTCCGGGCTGGTTGCGCTGCCGCCAGTTTGGCGCGGGCATGATCACCGGATGGGGCGCGCACCACATTGACAGCGCGCATTGGGGGATGAATACGGAATACACCGGTCCCATCGAAGTTTGGGGCCACGCGGAATTTCCCGATCACGGACTATGGGACGTGCACGGGCCGTTCAAGACCGAGGCCGTGTATGCCAACGGAATCCAGATGAGCGTGAGCGGCGATTATTCCAACGGCATCAAGTTCTACGGAACGAAGGGCTGGATTTTCGTTTCGCGGGGCAACGAGCAGGTTACGGGAAGTGATCCGGTGGCGAAACTCAACGATGCAACCGCGCTGGCCTCGAGCGATCCCGCGATCATCAAATCCGCGATCGATCCGGACGAAATTCACCTATACGAGAGCAAGGAACAGCACGGCAACTGGCTCGATTGCATCGTCACCCGCGCGATTCCGATATCTCCCGTCGAGCTGGGGCATCGCGCATGCTCGACGTGTTTGATTCACGATATGGCGATGGTACTGAAGCGCAAGCTCTACTGGGACCCGATCAAGGAGCGCTTCATCAACGACGATCAGGCCAATAGCATGCTCTCGCGCCCGCAACGCGCGCCTTACATGCTGTCGTAGACGCGGGCGAGCGCCGGCGCTCGAAAAAACCTACCTGGCCCCGGCGGTTGCGGTAAACTCTCGCCCTGGGCTGTTGCAGAATTTTTCTTGTTTGCGTGAGCAGGAAACCTCAGGTCACTTCTGCAAAACAGCCCGGTAGAGTGGGTGCTGCGATGAAATCCTCCCGGCCGGTCGGAAATTTCGCGCGTTTGTGGATTGCGGCTGCGATTCTGGCGATGGCGCCGGGGACGGCGCATGCTCAGACGCAGAAACCGAAACCGCCCGTCGTCACAAAACCTGCGCCTAGTCCGAAACACCCGACTGCTCCAAGAGCGGCTAGTAATCCGAAAACGGGTACCGCTTCAAAACCTACTACCACTACTTCGACAGCTCCTTCCTCTTGGAAGTCCGTGTTTCACAAACCGGGATCTACGCCGAAAACTGCTGGCGGTTCAAAAAATGTTTCTAAGTCGAAACCCGGCCCCGGGTCGACGCCCGGTACGCATACGAAATCCGTTTCTAATTCAAAGCCTGCTCCTGCGCCGAGAACCACCGCCGCTTCAAAACCTGCATCCACTTCGACGCCCGGCGCGGCTTCGCATGCGGGCGCCGAACCACGCGGCGCGACAAACGACGGCGGCCTGAGCGCTACGAAATCTGGCGGGCGCGGAGATGAGGGGAGCAAGGGCGGCGGACTGCTTGGCGGAGACCGCGGGACGACGCCGGGAAACCACGGCGCGACGACGGGCGAAAGAAAAGCGCCTGAGAGATCCGCACCCGAAGCGAAAGCACCCGAAGCTCACGCGGCCGAAAGTCACGCCGCTGAAAATCACCCGGAGGAAAATCACGCGGAAGGAGCGCGAACCGTCACGCGTCCCAACGGAGATCGCGCCGAATACAACACCGCCGGCAAGCCGACGAGACTGACGACGAAGAGCGGCGCCGAAGCGAGATTCGATTCACGAGGCCAAGTCCGCGCGATCCACACACAAGATTCCACAATTCGCCTGGGCCCGCACGGCGGCCGCACCGTGGTGACCGAACGCCCGGACCACACGCGTCTGGTGAGCATGGGACCGCACCACGGCTACGTGGACCATCCCATTGTGCGCAACGGCCGGCCGTATCTTGAACGAACCTACGTGGATGGAGGCCGCGTCTACGCGCGCGCGTATCCCGGCTACTACTATCACGGCGCGCTCTACTACCATTATTTGCCGGCTTACTATTATGCTCCCGCGTTTTATGTGTGGGCGGTTCGTCCTTGGCATTCGCGCGTCGTCTTCGCATGGAATTGGGGACCGTGGCGGGGCTACTACGGATCTTATTTTTCGCCGTATCCGAATTATGCCGATTGCCCGTCGTGGATCACGGATTACGTGATCGCCCAGGATTTATCGGCGGCTTACGACGCGCAGCAGCAAGCGCCGGCTATCTCGCAACCGATCCCGGCAGCATCGGGCGACGATAGCGCGGCCGCGCCGCTGAGTCCCGCAGTGAAGCAAGCGATCGCCGACGAAGTCACAGCGCAGCTCAACGCCGAAAAAGCTTCCGCACTGAATCCGCTGTCGGCTTCAAGCGCGCCACCTGCGAGCGGCGACGCCGTCCCCGATGCGCTCAATCCCTCCGAGCGCACGTTCATCGCCGATATATCGCTTGACGCAGCGGCGCGCGACGGCGCGGATTGTTCGGTGGGTCCTGGCGACGTGCTCACGCGGGTGGGCAACGCGGCGGACGCGGATCAAAAAGTAAACGTGGTGGTGCGCAGCAGTCAAAAGGGCGATTGCGCCATGGGCACGCAGGTCGCGGTTCCCGTCGCGGATTTGCAGGACATGGCCAATCACTTCCACGAAAAAGTGGACGACGGTGTCGGCCAACTCACTCAGAACCAGGGCCAGAACGGAATGCCCGCCGCTCCGCCCGCCGATCCCGTGCAAGTCGCCGACGCGCAGGCCAAACCGGACCTCGACGCGCAGCGCCAATTGCAGCAGCAACAGCACAGCGCCGATCAGATCCAGAAAAACGTTCAGCAATCAGTGGGTCAGTTGGATACAACGTCGTCCCGGTTAGTTATCGGGAAGCCGAGTGCAACGCCGACGATCGAAACCAGCAACGCGGCAATTGTGCCGTCGAATTTCAAAGCGAAGCTGCGCGCACGCCGAAGAATCGCAACGCAGTAATTCACGCGCGCGGGTGGGCCTTGTCGTACACATCCATCAGCTGGCGTATCGTGGCGTGCGTGTATTTCTGCGTGGTCGAAAGCGACTCATGGCCGAGCAGTTCCTGAATCGCGCGCAAATCCGCGCCGTCGGCCAGCAGATGCGTGGCGAATGCGTGGCGCAACGAGTGGGGATGCAGACTCCAATTGACGTTCACCAGGCCCGCATATTTTTTAAGGATGCGATTCACCGAACGCGGCGAAAGGCGCGTGCCCGCGTAATTGAGAAAAACGGCTTGCGCGTCGGTGCGACCCGCAGCGCGCTCCAGGATTCCGGCGCGCACTTCCCAATACGCGTCCATGGCCCGCTCGGCTTTGCTGCCGAACGGCACGATGCGCTCTTTGTTGCCCTTGCCGAGCACGCGCAGCATCATCTCCTTGCGGTCCATGTCGGCAATGTTCAAGCCGGTCAGTTCGCTCACGCGCAATCCTGAGGCGTAGAGCATCTCAAACAGCGCGAGATCGCGCTTCATCAGTAAACGCGCCTCATGTGACGAAGCGCCGGGCCGCGCACGCTTTCCCGCCAACGCCTCTTCGCCGGCGCCAACCATTTGGTCGAGAAAACCGTTCATCTCCTCGGCGCTCAAAACTCGGGGCAAGCGTTTGGGCAGCTTCGGCGTGGAGACCAGCCGCGCCGGACTATTTTGAAGCCGGCCTTCGCGCACGCAATATTTAAAAAACGAGCGAATCGAGGCCAGTTTCCGCGCCATCGTGCTCTTCTGCAAACCTCGATCGTGCAAATGTCCCAGGAATTCGCGGATCGTGCGGTGGTCGATTTTTTCCAGGCGAGGAGGCGCCACACCGGGTGGCATGAGATACGTCACAAAGTCGAGCAGGTCCGTGCGGTAATTGCGGAGCGTGCTCGGCGAAGCGTTGCGCACCGAACGCAAATAATCGAGGTAGCGTGCGATTACATCTTTCATTTCGGGAACGCTGGGCGCCTCGGGCGCGCGAAAATCGGCAGCATGCTAAACAGTGCGCTCCTCGTGCCGCGGTTCGCGCGCGAATTCAAGAACGGGCCGAGACAATGGCCTCGGACGCGGGATCGGGTTGCGGCTCGACGGGCACGGACATCTCCCAATCGCAGCCTTCCTTCACGCACGCGCGCACCGTGCCATATTTACTGAATTTTTCGACGACGAACGGCGCGCCGCATTTCGGACACGGCTCGGCGATGGGCTTGTGCGGGCTGGTGAAATCGCACGCCGGATATTTGTTGCAGCCATAGAACACGCGCCGCCGCCCTTTTTTCGCCATGCGCTCGACGAGTTCACCCACGCCGCACTTCGGGCAAGCGATGCCCAGCGTTTTCGAGCGGATGAATTTGCACTTCGGATAGCCCGTGCATCCGATAAATTCGCCGTACTGCCCGTGTTTGCGCACAAGTTGCTTTCCGCAGTCTGGGCAATTTTCTTCCAGCAATTCGTCGGGCTGCAGCGCCTTGCGCGTTCCCTGCACCAGGCGCCGCGTGGTTTTGCATTCCGGATAGGCGCTGCACGCGAGAAAGGTTCCGAACCGGCCGCGCTTGATCACCATGCTTTTGCCGCACTCGGGGCAAGCCTCGGTGGGATGTTCGCCGTCGGTCGGAACCTCGGGCGAAAGATCGCGCGTGTAATCGCAATCCGGATAACGGTCGCAGCCCATGAAAAATCCATTGCGGCTGATGCGCTCGAGCAGGTGGCCCTTCTCGCACTTCGGACAAAGCTCCGACGTCTCAATTCCTTTTTTGTAAGACTGCATGTCCTCGCGCGCCACGCCCAAATCCTTCATGAAGCGCGTGTAGAAGTCTCCGACCGCTTCCTTCCAGGGCAGCTTTCCTTCTTCCACTTCGTCCAATTCCTCTTCCATGCGCGCGGTGAA
>Ga0182018_10004550_pt1 | contig 11583 bp, 12 predicted proteins | sample 812P2MmetaG_FD_120490 | JGI IMG/M metagenome (GOLD analysis project Ga0182018, IMG submission 120490) | Permafrost microbial communities from Stordalen Mire, Sweden - 812P2M metaG | ecosystem: Environmental > Terrestrial > Soil > Wetlands > Permafrost | place: Sweden: Stordalen | collected...
ATCGGCAAACGCCGCAATTTGTGGCAGGTGCGTCACACACAGTACCTGCTGGCCCTTGCTCAGCGCCTTCAACTTCCGCCCCACAGCCTCTGCCGCACGCCCGCCAATGCCGATATCAATCTCGTCAAACACAAGCGTCCGCGGCGTCGGATTCTTGCCCGTCTTCGAAGTACCTTCTTCCACCGCGACCTTGAGCGCCAGCATTACGCGGCTCATCTCGCCGCCTGAGGCAATCTCATTTAGCGGCTTCAAGGGCTCGCCCGCATTTGTCGCGATCCGGTACGTCACCTCATCCCACCCCGATGCCGTCCAACCCGTCTCGCGCTCCGCGGCCTTCACCTCTACCTCAAACTTCACTTTCATCGCCAGCGAGTTGATCTGCGCCTCGGCCAACTTCGCCAGCTTCTCAGCAGCTGCCTTGCGCTCCTTGTGCAGCGCACCAGCCGCGGCCTTGTACTCCGTCACCGCCTTTGCCAGCGCCGTCTCCAGTTCCTTCAGAGTTCCCTCACGGTCCTCGACTTCGCCCAGCCTGCGCGTGACGTCCTCGCCAAACGCGATCACCTCGGCCACCGTCTTGCCATACTTGCGCTTCAACCGGTCAAGCACCGCGAGCCGGTCTTCAATCTCTGCCAGCCGTTCCGGGCTCGCATTGATTCCTTCCGCGTAATCCCTCACGCTTGCGGCCACATCGCCCACTGCTGCCCGCGCGCCTTCCAACAGCTGCACGGCCTCGGCAAAGCGTCCATCGTACCGCGCAAGCTCCTGCACATTCTTTGTCGCCGCTCGCAACGAGCCTTCAGCCGATGCCCCGCCCTCGTAAAGTTGCTCGAACGCACCCATCGCCGCCGCATAGAGCTTTTCGCTGTTTGCCAGTACGCGCTTCTCGGTCTCAAGCGCCTCATCTTCGCCAGCCTTGAGCTGTGCCTGGTCAATCTCTTTCTTCTGATAGCTCCACAAGTCCACCATGCGCAGCCGGTCCTGCTCGCTCTCCACAAGCTCCGCGAGCCGCTCCGCCGCAGCGCGCCACTCACGATGCGCCGCTTCCACAGCTTCGGTCGACATCCCAGCAAATCGGTCAAGCAGAATCCGCTGCTGCATCTGGTCAAAGCTGCTAAGCGTCTCGCTCTGCGCGTGCACCAAGGCCAACTCCGGTGCCAGCAGCTTAAGCACAGCCACTGCCGCCGGCTGATTGTTCACGAATACGCGCCCTTTGCCCGAATCGAGAATCTCCCGCCGTAGAATCACTTCGCTCCCCGTGGAATCGATTCCATTCTCCTCGAGAATCTGCTCGGCTCGCGGCGTCGACTCAAACACGCACGACACAACGGCCTTGTCCGCGCCATGCCGCACCACTTCCGAAGATCCTTTCCCCCCCATCAGCAGCGCCAGCGCGTCCACCAGGATCGACTTGCCCGCCCCCGTCTCGCCTGTCAGTAGATTCAGCCCCGGCCCGAACGACGCGATCGCGTGATCGATTACCGCATAGTTCTCCGCGCGCAGCTCAACAAGCATCAGGGGAAACCTCGTGGGACTTATTCCGCGACTGGCACCATACTAGGCGAGTGCCTCACTGGTGACAATCCATCGGAACCATTCGGCTAACCCCGTTGCGGTATCCCGTTTGACGACCTTGGCCTGGCGAAACGGTTGAGTACCCGAGAAAAAACTTTCGCAGTTTAGAAGGAAGGGGCGTCTTTTTCCCGGTATTAACACTAAGACCAAGAACAATCCAAGACTTGAATGGCAAATCCCGTCTTGGTTTGCTTCGCTTGCTCTCTTCAAAGCCAAGTCCGCGCCCCCAGCGGAGGCTGTTCGGTTCAACCTGAAAAACCTGATCCATGATCTTCCCGCCCGGAGGCCTAGAATGCGTGTCCCTAAATCTGACCCAATTCAGCTTTTTTGTCTGTCACTCGCACTTGGTGTGTTTTGCATTCCACTCGAAGCAAACGCTCAAGCCGCCAATCCGCCTTCACTAGCTTTTCTTTCAATCCCCACTGGTGCAACAAGTGGCCAACTGACTACAAAAATCGGGGCGACCAGCGCCGAGTACAAATTGGAAGTTGTTGGACCGAACATTGACCAGTTTACCGTCTCAACGCAGACGCCTGCCTGTTCGGACAGCGACCTAAAGAACGCGAAGTGCCAAATCTCAGTCGCATCTGGAAGTACGCCCGTCGTCAATTTGGCCGTAACGTTTACGCCTTCGACGAGTGCGCCTGCGTCAGCCTGGGTGTACGCGGTAAACGACAAGAACGTAGCCACGAGACTTCTGGCGATCACAGGGAACAGCGCGTGCGCACCGTATTCGGACTGCGACCTGAATGGAGGACTCGGCGCTACGCTGCTCGGGGGGATCGAGCAATCCTATCAAAGCTCGAGCGAGAATCAGACGAATGGCTTCATAAGAGCATTCTTGAACGTTAGAGTCCCGCTTTGGGAGAAGCGAACTGGCAGTGTTTGGGCGGTCATCCGTGACCTTGGTGCACCCGAGGCCAATAGTAACCAGAACCTCGTCTCCGCTATAAGCAATCCAGACGGCACCATCACGAGCTCAGCCCTCTCCACAATTGGGTACTCCGTCGATTTCCTCTCCGGTGTCGGCTATCAGCGCCCATTCCTTTCGACCAACGGCCAATATAGCATTGGGCCTATCGCCGCCTTTGGAGCCACTACGCCCTTGAGTTCCGCAAGCGCAACGGTCGGTTACGTCGTCCCCCCTCTTGGAACCGAGGAGTGCACCCAACTGCAAGCTCGCTTTGCGGCTGGAGGGACTTACGCCAAAGGCTATTCGACCGACTTGGTCGCCGGAACGGCGGGCTCGACCACTCCTGCCAACGCCAATTGCCTCCTCAACGTTGCCGGCGGAATCACCACGCCAGTTACTACATTGGCATTCGCTGGTATTAATCGGTCAAGCTTCCTGGAGAAATGGGAGGTCGGCGGCCGCACTATTTACCGCAGCCACACGACCTCAACCCAGACTGATTGCACTCAATCAGATCCCTGCCAGCGAGGAATCGTGGACTTCACAATTGGACAAGACGCAGCTGTGACACGCGGCCAGATGCGAAATTTTGTTTTTAAACTCGATGGAGTGCAGCCGTTCCCTTACTCCAATGGCTACTTCTATATCTTTGGCACTTTGGCGTTGCGCCTTGAAAAGAATACAGATCTACCGCCGTTGGTCCTGGGAGCCGCCTCATCGGCCGCCCTACAATCCATCCCGATTCCGAACGTGTTCGTCGAGCCTTTTGTGCAACCGAATAAGGACTTCTATCGAATCGGCATCGGGATTAGCATTGACAAAATCTTCACCCAGCTAAGCACGAAGACAACTCCTGCACCGACCCCACCCGTGAACCCGTAGCAGCGCGAGGATGCCTCGTGGCCGCGCGCGTCGTCGCCCCATCACCGCACCTCACCTATTACAGTATTGCCCAGTGTAGCCATTTCGGCTACACTGGCTTCGGAGGATCGTTATGCGCCAGGTTTCGCTTCGTGAATTTCGAACCAGGGGAGCCAAGGCTCTTGAGGCCGTGCCGCGCGGAGAAACTATTCTGCTGAGTGGCCAGAAAGGGCCTGCCTACTTCCTGGTGCCGGTTGAGGGCGACCTCGCCTTGGCAGATCGTGAACTGCGCCGCGCCATGGCACAGGCAAGCTTGCGCGAGAGCTGGCGCTACGCTGAAGAAACGGGCGCGAACAAGATGACCATGGAGGACATCGACCGTGAGATTGCTATCGTCCGCGCTGAAGCCCGGTCCCGCGCCTCGAAGGAACCCGGCGCCAAGCGCCGGAAGGCCGGATGAGCGCCGCTGTCCTCGACACCAACGTGATTGTCTCCGCAGCTATTGAGCCGCAGGGCCCGCCTTCACATTTGGTAAGAGACTGGGTTCTCTCCGGCAAGGTTCAGATTGTCACGAGCCCGGCAATATTAGCGGAATACCAGGATGTGATGCGCAGACCGAAGTTCACGCGTTACGGCTTTCCTCCCGCGTGGCTCGAATTGCTGATCGAAGAGAGCCTTTTGCTTCCTGACCAGCCCGAATGGCCGCACGAACTTCCCGATCCCGACGACGCCCCATTCCTCTCAGTTGCCTGCGCCGCGGGTGCTTGCCTTGTAACGGGAAACATCAAGCACTTCCCTCGAAAGATGCGCAACAGTGTTGAAGTCTTCACACCCGCTCAATACCTCGCGCACCTTGTCATCCGCACCGAGGCGCCCTAGCCCGCTCACTGCGCATCTCCCACGCCACTTTCCTCGCCTCACCCCGTCTGATACCGTCAAGACTGAGGTGATTTTCGGCTTTGACTGCTCTGCTTTTATTTCTCTTTCAGTCGGACGGCGCCACGACCGCGAGCCCTGCGCAGACCACCAGCGGCATCGTCGATATGATGAACAACATCGGTACCGCGGCGATGTGCGTGCTCGTATTGCTGCTCATCGCCAGCCTCTACTCATGGTTCATCATCTTTGGCAAAATGTCGGCCTTCTCGAGCGCCACCAAAGAGAGCAAGCGATTCATCCGCGAGTTCCGCAAGGCCACGCGCCTGCAGGAGATCTCCGCGGTCGCCATCAAGTGCAAGGCCAGCCCTCTGGCCATGGTGTTTGAAGACGTCTACGAAACCTACAAGCGCCAGACAGGTGGGGCGGGTCCTCCCCGCAATCTCACACCCCTCGAACGATCCGCACAGACCGCCGCCAGCGAATCCATCACCAACCTCGAGCGCCGCCTCACGTGGCTCGCCACCATCGCTTCCACGAGTCCATTCGTTGGGCTTTTCGGAACTGTCCTCGGCGTCATCGATGCATTTCATGGCCTCGGCACGGCTGGCGCGGCTACGCTGCGTGCCGTCGCTCCAGGAATGGCAGAAGCGCTCATCACCACCGCCGCAGGCCTTTTTGTCGCCGTCCCCGCTGTGGTTGCCTACAACCAATTCAGCGCGCGCATCCGCATCTTCGCCTCCGCGACAGACGACTTCTGCCGCGAGTTGCTCAACTCTCTTGAAGAGATACCCGTCCGCTCGGCACAGGCCGCGCGCCAGCCGGGCCCTGAGTCCGTGGCAGGCCCGGTCCAGGGAGGGCGCTAGTCGTGGCCTTCACCACCAGCGCCGGCCAGACCCGCTCCTCTCTCGCGGATATCAACGTCACACCGCTGGTTGACGTGGTCCTGGTGCTGCTCGTGATCTTCATGATCACTGCGCCCGTTCTTCAATCCGGCATTGAAGTCGCCGTACCAAAAACCCGCACCGTCAAAGAAATTACCGAGCAGCGTCTGGTCGTCACCATCGACAAGAGCCAGCAGGTTTTCCTCGGCGAAACGGCCATCAACGTCCACGACCTCGCGCGCAAGCTGCATTCGATGGGCGCCGATCCCACGCACCAAGTCATCTATCTCCGCGCCGATGAGAACGTCCCCTTCGGCGCATTTGCCGCCGTCATGGATGCCGTTAAGCAAGCCGGCATCACAAACGTTTCCATCGTCACGCAACCCCTGGAGTCAAAACCGGCCGCGCGGTCAGGGCTCTAAGGGCCGGGCTTCACGCACCACGCGGACTCTCTTCCTTGTCCATGCAAACTCTCTTCTCTGAAGGCTCGGCGAACATCGAGCGGGAGCTAATCGGCGACCTGGCCGGCGAACCAGTCGCGGGTCCAGCCTTCGGCGCAGTCCTCCTTCACCTCGCGATCTTCGGCACCATTCTGCTTTACGCCTTTCTTGGCGGATTCTTCCATCACAATTTCTGGGGCAACCCCGGTCCGACTGGTTCCATCCAGGTGAGCCTCGTCTCCAATGCCCTGCCCCTTCCTGCTGATCACCCCAACAACGACAACGTGCTCACCACGGAAAAGCCCAGCGAGGCTCCTGCCCCGCCCACGCCCAAGGCCCAGCAGGCTGTCGACGAGACCGCCATCGCCATCTCTGGCAAGCAGCAGAAACTCCCGCCCAAGAAGGACGTTCAGACCGCGCCGAAAACCCAGGCCCACCAGCCGCCGCCGCGCCAGGATAATCGTGCCCAGTTCGGCGAACAGGCTGGCGCAAGCATGCCACGCGCCACCATGGCTCAGCCCACGGCCGCAACCCAGCCGGTTAGCGTCACCAATGGCGATTTCGGTTCACGCTTCCCTTGGTACGTCGAAGGCATCAAACGTAAAGTGAGCCAGAACTGGATTCGCGGCCAGGTCGATCCCCGCACTCCAAAGGGCGCGACGGTCCAGATTTACTTCAAGGTCAGCCGCCAGGGCACACCGTCGACCTTCCGCATCAGCACTGCCAGTGGCAGCCCGACTCTTGACCGCTCATGCCTGGACGCCACCCAGCGTGTTGACACCTTTGGCGACCTGCCCCGCGACTCCAACGATCAGTGGCTCGACGTGACCTATGATTGTACCTACTGAAGTTTTGCGCATTTCGCATGAAGCGCTTCAAACCGATTCATTGACGGCCAAATTCAATCTTGTCATTCCGGCCAAACGACGAAGGAAAACTCGAAGCATGAAACCTCGTTTCCGCCTCTTTCTCCAGGCTATCGTCGCTCTCATCATGTTTTTTTCTTCGGTTCTTTTGGCACAGGACTGGGTCCACACCGGCACCAATCTCGGCCAGGATCGCATTCGCCTCGCGGCCGCAGAGTTCAAACCGCTATCCACCGACCCGCAGACCCCATCGCTCAAGGCCGTCTTCGACGCCACACTCTATAGCGACCTCTCCGCAGCGGGTATCTTCGACATGGTCTCCCGTTCGCTCGCTCCGCAGGCCAATCCTGGTACGCCCCAGGAGATCAGCCTCCAGCAGTGGTCTCAGGCGCCGGCCAACGCCGCAATGGTTGCCTTCGGATCCCTCTCTGCCTCCGGGGGGCATCTCACCGTTCAAGGCTGGCTCTTTGACGCACGTAATACCGTCAGCCCCCAAGTCCTGGGCAAGCAGTACACCAACGTTGCTTCGCAGGACGCGGCGCGCCTGACCGCTCATCAATTCGCCGATGAGATCATCCTGCGACTCGGCGGCGGCATTAATGGCATTGCAGAAACCAAAATCTATTTCATAAGCACCCGCACCGGCAGCAAAGAGATCTGGTGCATGGACTACGACGGCCAGAATCAGCACCAGGTGACGCACCTTGGCTCCATCTCGCTCTCGCCGCGCATTGCGCCCGATAACTCTCGTCTTGCCTTTGCGTCGCTCGGCCGCGATGGCTGGGCCGTCCGCATGTACTCGATCGAGCTAGACCGCCTGGTTACATTCCCGGCCGGTATCGCAGGCGGCAGCAACCAGTCCCCCGCATGGTCAGGCGACGGCGCACACATCGCCTTCTCCTCATCGCGCTCCGGCGACTCGGAGATATGGCTCGCCGATGCGAGTGGCGGCAATCTCCACCGCCTGACCAGTTTCAAAGGACCAAACGTCGCGCCCACCTTCAATCCGCGCACCAACGCGCAGATTGCCTGGGCCGGCGGACGCACGGGCGAGCCGCAGATCTACACCATGGACATCGATGGCGCTGGCGTGCAGCGGCTCACTGACGGCGGCTATGCAGTTTCTCCCTCGTGGGCCCCGAACGGCGCACTGCTCACCTTCAGTTGGAATCGCAAATACGGCCCCGGCGACCCCGGCGGCCAGGATATTTACGTCATGGACATCGCCTCGATGCGCTGGCTCCAGGTCACTCACGAGGCCGGCACCAACGACTACCCATCGTGGGCCCCCGACGGCCGCCACATCGTATTCGAGCGCAATATCGGCCGCCATACCCAAATCTGGACCATGCTGGCCGATGGAACTCAGCAACGCGAACTCACAACCTCAGGGAACAACTCAATGCCAAACTGGAGCTGGAAGTAGGCTCAATCCGCGTCCCACGTTTTGAACTATGATTCTAAGGTAATTAGAATCCGAATTTCGCATGAGGCAGGCGCATTTGGAACTGAGAACTTCATCCACGACTCAAATTTGTACATCGACTATGTTTCAATTTGCATCCACAGATATATTCCTCATCGCTAATCGCCGCAGCGTCTGGATGACACCAATCGAAGGGTCGGCGTGCTTTTGGGAATCCAGTTTCTGAATTCACCACAAGGAGTACTCACTTGAATCGACAATTTCGTGCTTTGAGTTCTGTTGTTCTTGTCGTTGCCCTGATCGCGATTGCAGGTTGCTCCAAGAAGCCGGCGCCTCCGCCGTCCACCGCGTCCACTGCACCTGCCGCAACTTCGACCGCGGCACCCGCACCGGTCGCGCAGATCACCGCCACGCCCAACACCATCTCCGCGGGCGACCAGGTCGTTCTCACCTGGCGCACGGCCGACGCCACCAGCGTTTCAATTGACGGCATCGGCGACGTTCCAACCTCCGGCGTCAAAACTGTAACTCCTACCGCCTCCACCAACTATCACCTCGTGGCTCGCGGCGATGGCGGCACTGCCGACGCTACGGCTCGAGTCACGGTCAATGAACCGCCTGCGGTCGTCGTGCCCTCCACCGCCACGAACATTGAGGATGACTTCAAGTCGGGAGTGCAGGATGCGTTCTTCGATTACGACACCTATGACATTCGAGCCGATGCGCAGGCTGTGCTGGTTCGAGACGCCTCGTTCCTCGTCGCCCATCCTGACGTGAAGATCGTTATCGGTGGATACTGCGACGAGCGCGGCTCAAGCGAATATAACCTCGCCCTCGGCCAGAATCGCGCCGACGCCGCCAAGAATGCACTGGTCTCGGCTGGTGTAGCGGCTACCCGGATTCGCGTTGTCAGCTACGGCAAGGAGAAGCCCTTCTGCTCTGAGTCCACTGAGGAGTGCTGGCAGCAGAATCGCCGAGCAGGTTTCTCCCTCGACCGCTAGAATCAACCCATGGACCACGGCCTGACCGCCTCAACTCCAATCGGTTGGGCCGGGTTCAATCGTCTTCTTTTAAATCGCAGCGTCCGCTTTTTTTGGCCGCGGTTGACGCTCACAAATTCTTTCCTGAACAGGTGAACGATGCGCATACACTTCAAGCTGCCCCGCCGACTCCTTGCCGCCGCCTCTCTCGCCGTGCTCGCGCTGCCTATTCCCGCGCATGCCGCCTCCAAAGAGATCATTGAGCTGCAAACGCAGGTCCAGCAGTTGCTTGATATGGTGCAGCGCCTGCAGTCAACGCTCGACACGCGCTTTGGCGTTCTGCAGCATCTGGTTGAGCAGACCGCCGACAACGCCAACCAGATCTCGACCACGGTGAACACGCTCGAAAAGAGAATCAACGCCCAGGGCGATGCGGCCAACGGCAAGATGGACACAGTATCCGGCCAGGTACAGTCGCTCAATGACTCGGTCGACGAGCTCAAGTCACGCATCGCCAAGCTCGACAAATCCGTCCAGGACATGCAAACCCAGCTTCAGAACATCCAGACTGCGCCACCCGCGACCGCACAGCCCGGTGGCCCCGGCAGCCCTCAACCCGGCCAGCCTCTTCCCGGCGAGGGCCAGCCTGGCGCTGGTCCGGGCACCGCACAGGCTCCAGCCGCAGCCCAGGCCCCGCCGCTTGCTGACACCTTCCAGGCCGGAGTTCGCGACTACAACTCCGCTCATTATGAAGTTGCCGCCGGTGAATTTCAGGACGTAATTCACTACTACCCGATGGACGACCTTGCCGGGACTGCGCAGTTCTATCTCGGAGAAATCGCATACCGCCAGGAGAACTACGCCGACGCCGTCAAGGCCTACAACTCCGTCCTCGAAGGCTTTCCCGGCGGCCCCAAAGCTCCGGCTGCACAGCTTCGCAAGGGTCTCGCCCTGCTAGCGCTCAACAAGAAAGACGCCGGAATTCACGAGCTGCGCTTGCTCATCCAGCGCCATCCCCAGACCCCTGAAGCCGCGCAGGCACGCACTAAGCTCAATGCGCTCGGAGTCCGTCTCACGCCCGCTGCTCCTCCTGTTCACTAGCGTTACGCAGGGCCGCACCCGCTGGTATTTTCCACCTTCAAGAAACCGGCTCGCCTTAGCGCAGCAGATCGCAAATGGAGCATAATAGCTTACATGGCGGGTAGCGGCGTAATTGTTACAGTGAATCAGGGCAATCAAGAAGCCGGTGAAGGGGGAATTCGCTTCACCAAGTGGCTGATGTTCACGGTCATCTTCGCGCTTGCGCCGCTGCTAGCCAATGTAATCGCGTCTGAGAACGAGCAATCATTCTCATGGCTTGCGATCATTGGAAAGGGCGAGCTTTTTGTAATTGCCGCCGGGATCACAGTGGATGGATTGAGTCGGGTTTGGAGTAAACGCGCAGTCAACGGCATATACGGAACCGTAGTATTCGGCGCGCTGGTGTTTGTCTTGTGCGCAACCTCTATCGAGTTCGGCTGGATTTCAAGAAATCTAGCAGAGCAAGCATCCAGAACCGATCAAGCGTTGGACGCCGTCGTCGAGGGATCCCAACACCGGATAGGTATGGAAAACATCAAGCGTATCGCTGAAAATGGCAAAGCGCCACAAACTATAAGCCGCTACCAAACCCGGGACTCGCTCATCGTATTCGTAGCTACGCTGGTTGTTGCAGGGACCGCGTTGACTCTGGAGGATTCACAATGACGGTTGGACCCGATGTTTTTCTCACTTTCGGATCGGCCACAGCAGCCTTGGCAGCAGTTTGCGCAGCATTGGTTAAGTGGATTTCCTCAAAGGCCGCGTCACGCAACGTTATTGTTACGTCGAATCAACTCGATTCAAAAGGGCAGGTAATCAAAATCGAGTTGAATGCGTCAGGTGCGACCGCGGAGCAGCTTGAGCGGATCATGGCTGCGCTCAAACCCTTAGACGTGGAGCCGGCCTCCAAAAGCGCTCCCCCGCAGGCCAAAACCGCCAGATAATTTGCGGTCAAGCCTTTGCAGTGTAGGGCACGCAAGAAGTGCGACACTGCGGGCACTGAGATTCACGTCACGCACTCCCGCCCCGCGCTCACCTTTGGAACTCTTCCAGCTGCGCGTACCTCTCTTCCCAAGATTTCTTCCTCCCAGACTTTTGCTTCCCTGCTATATCCTTTCAATACGTTCTACTTCAAACTATCAAAAGGGTCCTGGATCCACGGCATTTGGCCTGTCGCGTTTCCGGGAAACCTGAAAGTCCTGGACATGCCCGAGCAGTCCCCAGCCGACCGATATTACAAATGGACGCGCACCTGCTTCATCTTCGTTGCGGTGCTCATGGTGATCATTCTCACCAAGTTCCTCACTTTCGGTCCGCGCAACTACTGGCCGCTCATCCCACTTCTACCTCTGCCCTTCCTCTTTCTGCTTAACCTATGGCTGGCCTTCCGCCGCGTGCACAGGGCGCTGCCTGACAATCGCGAACTCCAGGATCATTCCGGCCAATCCATTGTCGAGGGGCTGTTCGGACTCGCTCTCACCGGCGCATGCGGCCTCCTTATTGCCCTCATCGTCGGCTTCATGATCGGCAAATTGCTGGCTCACTAATCCCCTGACGCTTTCGGAATTGGCGTTGCCCAAAGCGGTTCCAGGGTTGCTGTACCCCATGCCACAACACCCAAGTCGATGCGACCCCAAGCCGGGCCCCCGCGGATAGGTCTTCATCCGCGGGGTGGCAAGGAGCAG
>Ga0182018_10004551_pt1 | contig 11582 bp, 7 predicted proteins | sample 812P2MmetaG_FD_120490 | JGI IMG/M metagenome (GOLD analysis project Ga0182018, IMG submission 120490) | Permafrost microbial communities from Stordalen Mire, Sweden - 812P2M metaG | ecosystem: Environmental > Terrestrial > Soil > Wetlands > Permafrost | place: Sweden: Stordalen | collected...
TCCCGGACCAGGGGGAGCCGGAGGTGATCTTCTGCATGGACGAGTTCGGGCACTTAAACCTCCAGCCGCGTCCCGGCCGGCAGTGGGCCGCGGTCAGCGGGAAGGGCAAAGAGCCCGGCCGGGCGCCGCGGCCGCGGATGCGCGCCACCTACACCCGCACCGAGGGGGTCCGGCATCTATTCGCCGCTTACGAGCTGGGCGAGGACAAGCTGTTCGGGCATGTCAAGCCGCGCAAGACCCGGGCCCGGTTCCTGGAGTTCTGCCGCTACCTGCGAACCCTCTATCCGCCTGCTACCAGGATTGCGATCATCTGCGACAACTTCAGCCCGCACCTGACCACCACGCGGGACAGCCGGGTCGGCGCCTGGGCGAAGGCAAACAACGTCGAGATCGCCTATACGCCGACGAACTCGTCCTGGTTAAACCGCATAGAAGCGCAGTTCACCGCACTGCGGTACTTCGCGCTCGACGGCACCGACCACGCCAGCCACAAAGAACAAGGCAGCATGATCCGCCGGTACATCATCTGGCGCAACAACCACGCTTACGACGAACGACTCCGCCGAATCGTCGACCGGGCGAACGTAGCCTGATGCGGCCCTAGCAGGCAGCTATGTCAGGCCACTTACTGGCGAAAGTGGTGTGCCGGGCTCGCCTCGGCACACCACTTTAGGCTGTGGCCTACGTTATTAGGCATGGACCTTAGGACTTTCCAGGGCTCAGGGCAAGCTCAACGGTTGACGCATCCAGGCCGCCCAAACCCGGCCAATAAATCCCGCAACAGTCTGGCCAGCTCAGCCCGCCGTCTGGCGATCGAGGTCACATACCGGGAAGCTTGGTGAACTGGTCCGTGCGCGGCCTGCCGGTGTGCGACTGCGGTCACCATGGGAGGGGACCGTCCTCATTGGAGAACGTGCCCGTTGGTCCGTCCGGCCCGATGAGTGCGAGGCGCACCGGCTCGCGCGCGCCCTGCTCGACGGTGCGGGTACCTCGAAAGAAATTGAGGTCGGTCCCAGTGAAGCCGGGGCATGCCGCATTGACCTTGATGCCGTCCGCTTCAAGGTCGGCGGCGAAGGCGACCGTGACCGCGTTGGCGGCCGCCTTGGATGCGGAATAGGTCCCGAACATCGCGCGGTGCGGGTTGGTCGGATCGGAGTTCAACGTCAGGGAACCGCCGCTGCTTGAGACATTGACGACGCGCCCGGCTGGCGCCTCTCGTAGCAGTGGGAGCATCGCCTGGGTGACGGCGATGACGCCGAACACGTTGGTCTCGAACACGGAGCGGATCTCGTCGAGCGATGCGGCGCTCAGACGGCCAGCCTGCACGATCTCCTCCATCGATCGGCCCGGTGCGGCTGCGTGGGAGATGCCGGCATTGTTGACAAGCACGTCGAGACGGCCGAATTCATCCCGGATGCGTTCTGCCGCAGCAGCAATCGAGGACTGGTCGGTGACGTCGAGCTGGACAGCGCGAGCATCGCCCTCGATTGACTTCGCCGCCGCCTCTCCACGATCAAGCTCGCGCGATCCGACAAGGACGGTGAGATCGTGCGCAGCGAGGTCCTTGGCGATTTGCAGGCCGATGCCTTTGTTGGCTCCGGTGACCAGAGCGACAGGTGTTGCGGGCACGATGTTCTCCTAGCACTTACGGATAGGCTGTCCGGCAACGTTAGCACGGATTCCGGATAGACTGTCCGGCAATGACTCCCGTTACCCCCGGTGCACCCTCCTTCCCGACCAGGCGGGCGAAGGCCGAGCGCAACCGTGACAAGATCCTCACCGTCGCCCGCACTGCTTTCGCCGAGCAGGACGCTGAGGTCTCGATGGCAGAGATCTCCAGGCGCGCCGGTGTTGGGATGGCGACGCTCTACCGCAACTTCCCAAGTCGCCGCGAGCTGCTCGAAGCGCTGTATCTCGATGAGATCGACGTCGTCTGTGAGGCCGCCGAGACCATCGACGGGGAGACGCCCGGTCAGCGATTCGAGGCGTGGCTGCGGCGATTCTGCGAGTCCCTCGACAACAAGCACCACCTCGTTGAGCTCCTCGACCAAACCGACGCCGCAGGCCCGTCCCATGCCGCAAACAAGGCTCGCGTGCTCGCCGCTGGGCGACCCCTACTGCTCGCCGCTCAGCAGACGCACGAGATCCGTGACGATCTCACCCTTGAGCAGATCCTCCGCCTGGTCATGGCGATCACCATGATCCATCCCGACTCCGGCTACATCGCACCGATCCTGCGAACAGCACTCGATGGCCTACGCACCCCGCCCGTTCCCTCCGACCCAACCGAGCGGTAAGTCCGCGCGGCGACGAGTGTTCGCAATGCCCGTGTAGATGGAGCTTGTTCATGTCCACGGGCTCGATGTCGGCTACTCGGGCATGAGAATGGGCCACCCAGGACTGCGCTGCCTGCTCGGCCACGTAGCCGCGCATCAGCTCGGCAACTACGTCGTCGGCACCGTGGATCGACATCCGCGCCGGTCCGAGGACGCCGCCGCCACCGGCCAAGCCACTGACCGACGCGCTGGTCGTCATCGTGGTGCCGCCGACCGCGCGGCCGGGTCGTTAGCGTCGTCGAGCCCGCTGGCCTGGACCGCTCGCAGCAGGAGCTGTTCGGGATGGCAGGCCGTTGGCTTCGGCGCGGCAGAACTGGACGATCAGCGTCCCGAACGACTCTCCGCCCACGACCGCTGCGGCGGGGTCGCTGTCGAGTCCGCTGGCGGGCAAACCCAACCTGCCGCAGCACTAGTTAGTTAGGCGAACACCACCATCCGCTCACCGCTCCCACATTGGCCCGGGCACAGAATCGGACCATCTGCGCTACCCAGCCGGGCGGTCCGACCAAGCCGTCAAGAGCTCCGATTCGGCAGGCGGTTCCATTGGGTGTGTGACAACACTAGGCCGCTCATCTCGGCAGAATTCTGCCCCCTCAAATTGCGGGTTATTATGCCGAGCAGTGCATGGATGTGCGGGTACGTAAACGCACTACTTTCGGCAGAAGCGGTAACTGATGCCCGGCACGGCTAGCGGGCCGCCGGATCCCGGCGACTCTCCGCAGTCCGCGCGGTGCCGCTCCCCCGCTGGCACCGGGCTCGCGGATGATCTCGCAGTATGCGGATGATCTCGCAGTATGCAGTGCGAGCCGCCAGGCATTCCGCGGAAACTGCGGCGGCCCGAACTCGTGAGCTCTTACACATCGCCAATGCCCAGCACGGCGCTGGGAGCCGGGCCGTCCTCGTCTCCTCCGCAGGTCAGCAAGCCGACAGCGGGACGATCTGGCCGCAAAACTGCCCCTCAAATGCCCCTGAGGGGCAGATCCAGTCACCGGCTGAGCATTCGAAATATGCGCGTGACCTGGTGGAGCTACGGAGACTCGAACTCCGGACCTCTTGCATGCCATGAATCACTAACTGGTTCTCTGACCATGGCATATGCGGCCTGAACAGGCCAGACGCTAGCTCACGCTAGCTGCGGCTAGCTCAGACAAGCCCTCCCTAGCGGCATTCTGCCCCTCAAAGTGCCCCTCGTAATGATCTCCTGGTGACCAGCCTAGCGGCCCGATCAAGACATGGCCGGACACGCATCCGCTGCTGCACCGGCCCCGGCGCAGAGGGCATCAGCGCGCCGGGAGGAACCCGCTGCAGCAGCGACCTCCTGCCTCAGATCCCGGGACCGTCCTCGCGCGCCGGGCCACGCCATCTGCCCTGGTCAGCCTTGGAACTAAGCGGCCACGCGGCGCGCACTCCCACCGACGCGCACGACTATCGCGCCGACCGGGATAGCTGCCGGCCGGTACACCGGAACGGTGAGCCAGCCACTCGCCGAGCCGCCGCACCTGCCGCCCGTCACAGACCAGCAGGTCCGCTCACGTGCTGCCCACCTGGTCCGGCTCGCCGGCACGCACGGCATCACGCACCTGGCATTCGCCTCCCCGGGCAGGCTCCGTGGCCACGTCGACGGCGACCGCGACCTGTCCGGCATGTCCGAGTTCCAGCGCGCCGCCACCGACCTGCTCGCCGCCGAGATCACCCTGTTCTCCGACGGGCTCTCCGCAACGACCACGTCAGCCCCGACCTGGCCACCGCCACTCCCCCGTGAGCCCAGACTCCCGGCCCGACCGCCACGCACTCCTCGAACTCCAGGCACTGCCGCCAAGCCACCAGCCGCCGGCGGCATCCGCGATCTGCGAGCGGCGGTCACCGGCCGATAGACTTCTCCGCTACGCAAAGTGAGCGCGAAATAGTGCCCAGGCTCTCCGGCGGCGCGCATATCGAATAGGAGCGGCTGAGAGCTGTGCCGTCCGCGCCGGTCGCTACGTCCAGATCATCCAGTTCGGGCTCCTGGCCGGCGCTGGTTCGCCACGAATGATGTGGCCCCGTCCAGCAGTGATGCTCGCGAGTACAGGCGGCGGTCCCTGCCGGGACGGGTTCCGGGCTGCCGGCCGCGTGGAACCGTACTATGGTCCGGTGAAGTCGCCTGGATACCTGAGATATCCGCATATCGCCGACGACCTGGTGGTTTTCGTCGCTGCCGACGATGTCTGGCTGGCGCCGGTCGCGGGCGGCCGGGCCTGGCGGTTCACCACGGACGAGGCACAGGCGGCGACGCCGAGGCTGACGCCGGACGGCACGCACGTGGCCTGGGTCAGCGCCAAGGACGGCAGCCCGGAGATTTACGTGGCTAGTCTCACCGACGGGACCAGCACCCGGCTCACCTACTGGGGCACGTCGTGGGCCCGGGTCAGCGGCTGGACTCCGGCCGGGGAGGTACTGGCCGTCAGCAGGGCGAACCAGCCGTTCGCGCACTACACCCCGGCCCGCGCGCTGACGACCGCGCTGTCTGGCAGCCCGGGCGCAGAACGGGTGCTGCCGTTTGGCCCGGCGTCCGACCTGTCGCTGGGCACAGGCGGCGACGCCACGCGAGGCGACAGTGCGGCCGCCGATAGCCACGGGGCTGGCACGATCGGGCTGCTCACCGGCAAATTCGGAGGCCTCGACGACGATCCGGCCACCTGGAAGCGCTACCGCGGTGGCACCGCCGGGCGCCTGTGGGTTGGCCCGGCCACGGCGATAGTTTCCGCTGCACCGGATGCGGCTGGCCGAACCGCGGGTCCGTTCCGGCGCGTGCTGGCGGACCTGCCGGCCCAGTTCGCCAGCCCGATGATCGTCGGCGGACGGCTCGCGTTCATCAGTGACCACGAGGGCACCGGCAACGTTTACTCGTGCGCGCTGGACGGCAGCGACCTGCGACGGCACACCGATCACGAGGGCTGGTACGTACGCCAGGCCAGCACCGACGGGCAGCGGATCGTCTACGCGCATGGCGGCGAGTTGTGGCTGCTCGACGACCTGCAGGCAGCAGGGCCGGCCCGGCTCGACATCACCCTCGGCTCGCCCGTGCGCGGCCGGGCACCCCGCCTTGTCACGGCCGAGGACCACGTCGGCTCGCTGTCCGTCGACCATGACGGGCGGGCCAGCGCCATCGAGGTTCGCGGAACCGTGCACTGGCTGACCCACCGGGATGGGCCGGCTCGGGCCGTGTCGGTTGTTCCTGGCGCCCGGGCGCGTTTCCCGCAGGTACTCGGGACCGGCGGACAGGTCGTCTGGGCGACCGACGCTGATGGCAGGGACGCCCTGGAGATCGGCTCCGGCGACCCGGCCCGTCCAGCCGATCCGGCGGCCGCTCCGCGGCGGATCGCGGCCGGCCAGCTTGGCCGCATCACCGGGCTAGCTGCGGCGCCGGACGGCAGCGCGGTCGTGGTGGCGGCACAGGACGGGCGGCTGCGGGTCGTCGACGTCGGGTCCGGCCAGGTGCGAGAGATCGCCGCGTCGGACAACGGGGTCGTGACCGGACTGGCCTGGTCGCCGGATTCTGCCTGGCTGGCGTGGTCGCAGCCGGCCGAGCAGCCGATCAGCATGGCCCCCAAATCGCTCCGCCGGCTGCGCCTGGCGCGGATCGCCGACGGCCAGGTGTTCGACGCCACCGACGGGCGGTTCGCCGACACCGAGCCGGTCTTCACCCTCGACGGCAAATACCTGGCGTTCCTGTCGATGCGCGACTTCGATCCGATCAACGACGCGCACTTCTTCGACCTCGCGTTCCCGTACGGAGCCCGGCCCTACCTGCTGCCCCTCGACGCAACAACTCCGTCGCCCTTCGCACCCCAACTTGGCGGGCGGCCCATCGGCGAGCCCGCGGACAAAAGCGCGGGGGCCCCGACGGCTGGCGGCGAACCGGCGAGTGCTGGCGGCACTGGCACCGATGACGCGTCCGGTGACGACGGGCCGCGCGTTCCGCCGGTGCCGGTGGAGACCACCGAGATGGCTGACCGTGTGGTCGCGCTCCCGGTGCCCGAGGGACGGTACTCGGGCCTGCGCGCGGTGAAGGACGGGCTGGCATGGCTGCGCGAGCCCGTGCGGGGCACCCTCGGCGTCGGCGGCGCGCGGCCGACCGACGACCCGCCGCGCCCAGTGCTCGAGCGGTTCGACTTTGCCAAACGCGAAGTGTCCGGGCTCGCCGACGAGGTGGACTGTTTCGAGGCCAGCGGAGACGGCACCAGGCTCGTCACCAGCGATCACGGCAAGCTCACCGTGATTCCGGCGGAGCGCAAGGCCGACGGCGATAATCCCGACGACAAGGTCGAGGTCGACCGGAGCCGGGCCAGGTTCCTGCTCGATCCGGCCGCCATGTGGCGTCAGGCCTACGCCGAAGCGGGTCGCATCATGCGGCACGATTTCTGGGTGCGTGACATGGCGGACGTGGACTGGGACGCCGTGCAGGACGAGTACCGGCCCCTGCTCGACCGGATCACCACGTCGTCCGAATTCGTCGATGTGCTGGGAGAGATTTTCGGTGAGCTTGGCACCTCGCATGCGTTCGCCTTCGCACCAGACCGCGGCACGCCAGCCGCCGGGCCCGGCCTGCTCGGCGCGGACATCGAGCGCAGCGGGGACGCCTGGCGGCTGACCCGCGTGCTGCGCGGGGACACCTCCGATCCCGGGGCCCGCGCACCGCTGGCGACGCCCGGCGCCGGAATCGCCGTCGGCGACGTGCTGCTCGCCGTGGATGGCCGGCCGGTCGGGCCTGACGGGCCCGGGCCGCTGCTGACGGGCGCCGCTGGCAAGCCTGTCGAGCTCACCGTCGCGCCCGCCGACGGGAGCCGGCCGCGCAGTGTGCCGGTTGTGCCGCTGCGGAGCGATACCAGGCTGCGCTACCTGGACTGGGTCCGCGCGCAGCGGGCGCAGGTCCGGGAGCTCAGCGGAGGCCAGATCGGCTACCTGCACGTGCCGGACATGGTGAGCCAGGGCTGGGCGGACTTCCACCGGGACCTGCGCACCGAGATGCTGCGCGATGCGCTGATCGTGGACGTACGCGGCAACACCGGCGGAGAGATCTCGGAGCTCGTGGTGGAGAAGCTGGCCCGCAGGGTGATCGCCTGGGACGTGCCGAGCGGCCTGATTCCGGCTACCTATCCCGAGGACGCGCCACGCGGGCCGGTCGTCGCCCTCGCCGACGAATGCGCAGGATCCGACGGCGACATCGTCACCGCTGCCATCCGCCTGCTCCGGCTTGGCCCCGTCGTCGGCGCCAGGACCTGGGGCGGCGTCATCGGCTTCGACCATGAGCACGAGCTGATCGACGGAACGCAGATCACCGTACCGCGACTGTCCTTCTGGCTCGAGGAGTACGGCTGGGGCGTAGAAAACCACGGCGTCGACCCCGACGTCGAGGTCATCATGTCGCCCGACGACTGGGCCGCGGGGCGGGACACCCAGCTGGAGACCGCGGTCAGGCTCGCGCTGGAAACCCTGCAGCAGCGGCCCGCGGTGCGACCCCCAGACACACGCACCAGGCCGTCCAGGCGCCGACCTCCGCTGCCACCACGAGCCTAGATCGATCCTGCGGCCGTAATCCACCTCTTCAAATCTCACACATCTGGCAGCGGAGGCAGGCAGCCGGACGGCTGCCCGGCGGCCAGCAGCCCGGCCGCCCGCCGGATCCGCTGCGGCGTGGGCGCGAACTGGCTCTGATGGTGAGTCGCCAAAGCCAGCCGCGCGGCCCAGTCAGCGTTCGCGGCGCCCGGGGTGAGCGCCAGCACCCGCGACATGTGCTCCAGGAACCCGCTGTAGGGATGGCGCGGGATCGCGGAGTCATCGATATGGCGGGCCAGCGCGGATGCCAGCTCATACAGCATCAGGCCCTGCCCCCGGGCAGCCGGCTGCTCCGCGGCCGCCATCCGGTCAGTCATTCCCGTCGCCGCGTCAAAGGCCGCCAGCAGGCCGCCGATCTCGTCGCTCATCGCCGACACACCCTGGCATAGTCCGTGGCGGTGGTAAAGGCAGCCGACCCGGGCCAGCGCCGGCGCACGTGGAAGACGGTGGTGACTGGGCCGCGAAATGGTGTAACACCCGGACCTGTATAGCGGACTGATGAATAGTGCGGACTGGACGCGAGCACGACCGTGCCAGCCGTCATGATCAGCGTGGCTGCCATGTCAGTCCAGCAAGGAGCCTTGACCGATGAGTGAGCCGAGCCAGCGTTACGACGACCTGCGCGCGCTAGTGATCAACTGCACGCTGAAACGGTCACCCGAGCCCAGCAACACCCAGGGGCTGATCGACGTCAGCGCCCGCATCATGGCGAAGCATGGCGTCCAGATCGACCAGATCCGGGCAGTTGACCAGGACGTCGCCACCGGCGTATGGCCGGACATGACGGAGCACGGCTGGCCAGCCGACGACTGGCCCGGCATCTACCAGCAGGTGCTGGCCGCCGACATCCTGGTGCTGGCCGGCCCGATCTGGCTCGGTGACAACAGCTCGGTGATGAAACAGGTCATCGAGCGCCTGTACGCGTGCTCGCACCTGCTCAACGACGCCGGCCAGTACGCCTACTACGGCCGGGTCGGCGGCTGCCTGATCACCGGCAACGAGGACGGTGTCAAGCACTGCGCGATGAACGTCCTCTACAGCCTCCAGCACCTCGGCTACGCCATCCCGCCGCAGGCCGATGCCGGCTGGATCGGCGAGGCGGGGCCGGGCCCGTCCTACCTCGACCCCGGTTCCGGCGGGCCGGACAATGACTTCACCAACCGCAACACGACGTTCATGACCTGGAACCTGATGCACCTGGCCCGCATCCTCAAGGACGCCGGCGGCATCCCCGCGCACGGAAACCAGCGCTCCGAATGGGACGCGGGCTGCCGGTTCGACTTCGACAACCCCGACTACCGGTAATCCCGGCTATCGATAACGAGCACTGCCGGGCCACTGCCCCGCTGCAGTCGCTGATCCCCGGATCAGTGGGCGTAGTGGCCGCGGTAGTACTCGAAGACGAAGCCGACCGCGCTGAAGATCACGAAGAGCATCCCGATCAGGAACAGCCACCAGCCGACCGCCACGCCCAGGGCCGCGGTGGCAGCCGACAGGCCCATGAACAGCGGCCACCAGCTGTGCGGGCTGAAGAAGCCGACCTCACCGGTGCCCTGCTCGATCTCGCCTTCGAGATCGTCCTCAGGCCGCTTCGGCAGCCGCCGGCCGGTGAACAGCACGTAGAACCCGGTAAGGAACGCCAGCGCGACGGACAGCGCGAGGGCGGTCGTACCCGTCGGGTCGTGCGAGAAATGCCAGTAAACGAGGTCAGAGCCGCCGAAGAACACCGCGCAGCCCAGGAAAAGATAACCCTCGACCTTCATGAAGAAACCCCTGCCGTCACTTGGCGGGCCCGGCCGGATGCCGCCGCCCGGGCGCCCCGGTCAGCCGGGCACCCGGACCGGGTGCCGTCACTTGGGCGCGTCGATCGCACGGCGATGATCCAGTTCCCGGTCCCGGCCTGTTCTGATGTGCGGGTAGTGCAGGTCGAACGCCGGCCGCTCGGAGCGGATCCGCGGTATCGACGTGAAGTTGTGCCGCGGCGGCGGGCAGGACGTCGCCCATTCCAGCGAGTTGGCGAAGCCCCACGGGTCGTCAGCGGTGACCTTCTCCCCGTGCTTCCACGTCTTGTAGACGTTGTAAAGGAAAATGAGCGTGGAGGCGCCCAGGATGAACGAGCCGACCGTGGAAATCTGGTTCAGCGTCGTGACATTGCCCGGCAGGTCGGGGTAGTTCGCCACCCGGCGCGGCATCCCCTCGACGCCGGCCCAGTGCAGCACGAGGAACGTCATGTTGAAGCCGATGAACACGGTCCAGAAGTGCCACTTGCCCAGCCGGTTGTCCAGGAACTTGCCGGTGAACTTCGGCCACCAGAAATAAAACCCGCCGAACATGCAGAACACCACGGTGCCGAAGAGGACGTAGTGGAAGTGCGCGACGACGAAGTCGGAGTCGCTGACGGCGAAGTCCAGCGGCGGGGACGCGAGGATGACCCCGGTCAGCCCGCCGAACAGGAACGTGATCATGAAGCCGAGGATGAAGAGCATCGCGGGCTCGAACGTGAGCTGGCCGCGCCAGATCGTGCCTATCCAGTTGAAGAATTTCACCCCCGTCGGCACCGCGATCAGGAAGGTCATGAAGGAGAAGAACGGCAGCAGCACCGCGCCGGTGGTGAACATGTGATGCGCCCACACGGTCAGCGACAGCCCGGCGATCGCGATGGTGGCGGCGACCAGGCCCTTGTACCCGAAGAGCGGCTTGCGGGCAAAGACCGGCAGGATCTCCGAGGCGATACCGAAGAACGGTATCGCCACGATATAGACCTCCGGATGGCCGAAGAACCAGAACAAGTGCTGCCAGAGAATCGCGCCGCCGCTATTGGCGCTGAAGACCTGGGCACCGAGTTTTCGGTCGATCTCAAGCACCAGCAGCGCCGCGGCGAGCACGGGGAATGCCAGCAGCACCAGCATGCTGGTCAGCAGGATGTTCCAGGTAAAGATCGGCATCCGGAACATGGTCATGCCCGGGCAGCGCATGCAGATAATCGTGGTGACGAAGTTGACGCCGCTCAGGATCGTGCCGAGCCCGGAGAGCACCAGGCCCATGATCCACATGTCGCCGCCGATCCCCGGCGAGTACAGCGCGCTGGTCAGCGGCGAGTAGGCATACCAGCCGAACGCGGCCGCGCCGCCCGGGGTGATGAAGCTGAGCAGCAGGATCGTGCCGCCGAAGGCGAACATGTAGTAGCTGAGCAGGTTAAGCCGCGGGAATGCCACGTCCGGCGCGCCGATCTGCAGCGGCATGATCTCGTTGGCGAACCCCACGAACAAGGGCGTCGCGAAGAGCAGCAGCATGATCGTGCCGTGCATGGTGAAAAGCTCGTTGTATTGCTGGTCACTCACCAGGTGCTGGTCCGGTCCGAACAGCTGGGCGCGCATGATCAGGGCCATCAGCCCGGCGACCATGAAGAAGAAGAACGAGGTGATCAGGTACAGGTGACCGATGACCTTGTGGTCGGTAGACGACAGCCAGTCGGCGAGTACCGAGCCCTTCTGGTAGCCGCCCGGCGGCGCCGCGACCGGCGCGGGAGGCGCGGTAACTGGCGGATTGATCGTGCTCACTGAGCACCCCCAGATGCGTTTTGCAGCGCCTGCTGCGTCGTTATCCACTGCCGGAACTGCTGCGGCGTCACGATCTTCAAGGTGAACAGCA
>Ga0182018_10004552_pt1 | contig 11580 bp, 10 predicted proteins | sample 812P2MmetaG_FD_120490 | JGI IMG/M metagenome (GOLD analysis project Ga0182018, IMG submission 120490) | Permafrost microbial communities from Stordalen Mire, Sweden - 812P2M metaG | ecosystem: Environmental > Terrestrial > Soil > Wetlands > Permafrost | place: Sweden: Stordalen | collected...
AGCAATCGCCGCAATTGACACCGGGTCCTGCGACAGCGCCGACCCCGGAATCCACGCCGACTAGTGTGCCCACGCCGACTCCGGGGACTACATCGAGCCCGGCGCCAACTCCCCAGATGATCAAGGTGATGAAAAGCCTGAGCCGCTACGAGGAAGGCGTAACGCTGGACATTCGGCTCACCGATGGGTCGCACGAGATTGGAAAAATGGGCGAGACCCAGTCGACCTACTTTGTCTTCGTGGACTCCGCGAGCGGGAAGGCCCGGAACATTGACTACCTCGATGTAGAGGGCGTGAGGGCAACGGGCAAGGGGACGATGGCGCGCCAGGTGCATAGGACGTTGTCAGGGAAGTCGGCATTTGTGATCGGCACCGTGGTTGTATTCGCCGCGCTCGGTGTGTTTGCAATCCTCGCCGCACGACATTAGTTGACGCAGGCGGGGGAGCTGTTGACGCCGCGTGGGGACAGGCGCAGACGGGGAAGACGGTGAAGCTGGGCAGGCTGGGGGATTGAGGCTGGCGCAGAGGATGGTGTTGAGGGGCGCGATTGACAACAAGGGTGGTGAGCCCTGATCATCCCAGCAAATTCCTTAGAGGACGCCAAATGTCTACTCATTGCCAGCAGTGTGGATCGGAACTGCGACAAGGCGCGGTTGTTTGTTTGCAATGTGGTCAGATGACGGGTGCGTCCGCCGCAGAACCGGAACCCACGGCGGCTCAGGCTGGCTCAGAGCATCGATCGTCGGCGCCCATGTTTTCCGCAGCGAGCGACTCGGCCGACCGGGGCCTCACGGGGATAGGCGGCTGGTTGATTCTACCGGCGATCGGCCTGGGACTTAGCCCGATATTCTCCCTCTTCGGCCTCAGCGTTGGTTGCTTTCTGCTGTTTGGAAGCAAAGGTCAGATCTTGTTTGCCGATAAACCAGGGCTAGAACCGCTCATCCTCTTCGAAGTGGTAATGAACGTGGTGTTCGTTGCCGTGCTGATCTTTCTAAACGTCCTCTTCTACACAAAAAGGAAATCTTTCCCGCTGCTGATGATTATCTTTTACGGTTTCCAGTTTGTTCTGTTCCTGGCCGACCACATCATGGCTGCTTCATTCAACCCGCACTCAGGCCCGACCACGGTCATACGCAGCTTCGCGGTCTGCGCAATCTGGATTCCCTACTTCCTCCACTCCCGCCGCGTGGCGCTGACGTTTGTGAATTGACGGGCAAACGCAATACAGGCCGGAGGATTGCCCCGGCCTGCTTGCGGATCACTTACAACTTACAACTGATAACTAGCTTTTCTACGGCACAAACACGTGCAGGCGGACGTGCCACCTGGTGGTCGCGCCGGGCTTGAGCGTGACCATGCCCGTGTCGGTCTTGCCCCACTCTTTGCCGAATGGGTCGCCAAAGTTGTACTGGTGCTCGATGGCGACAAACTGCTTGGTGGGCGGCGCATACATCTGCAGCGCCTTGATCTCGGGCGAGAAGCCGATGATGTCGACGCCATAGTGGGCGGCCGGATCGATGATCTTGACCGTGACTGTTTTGTCCTGCCAGATCAGGTGGTTCCAGTTGTCGTCAAAGAACTCGGTGCCCAGGGGCTTGCCATCGGGAGCGCGCAGGTCGTAGCGGGTTCCATCGACCTTTAGGATTTTGCCGGTCGGGAAGACGTTGTCGTAGCCGTCGACTTCGGCAGTGGTGTTTGCGGGAATGTGCACGCGCACCTGGGTGCGGTCGCCCGAGGGCAGATTGAAGTAGGGATGCCAGGCAATCGCGATCGGCTCGTCTTCGCCGCCCACGTTTTTCGCCACGATGCTCGCGTCAACCGCGTCGGCGGTGAGTGAGACCGTAACGAAGAGATCTGTTTTTGAGGGCCAGTAGCCGCCGAAGCTTCCAGCGTGGATGGTGCCGGAGACTCCTTCGCCGCCGGGAATCTTCTTCACCGCGACGTCATCGGTTTTAGCCTTCAAAATGAGCCCGTGCATGGCGTGGCGCTCGGCCGTGGGCAGCTTGCCGATGTTATTCGCCGGCAGTGTGATGGGGTGGCCGTTCCACTCGGTGGTCAGCGTTTTGCCGTCGGCAGAGAGCTTGCCGCGAATGCGATTGGGGTAGGGAACGAGGAACGCGGAGCCGAGACGATAGCCGAGGTTGCCAAAGTCGTCGTCTTCGACATCGAGCATCTTCTTGGCGCCGGCCAGATCGGGCGAAGCCAAAACGTCGACATTCCCTTTGCCGGGGAAGTTGGCCGTTATCTGAATCACTTCCATGCCGCGGCCCGGCGCGAGCGTGATGCTGGTGAACTCAGGCGTTGTGGTGCTTTTGGCCGCGCGAGTAAGGGTCACAATCTTCTGACCGCCGATCTCCGTCACGTCCTGTGCATAGCTTGTGGTTGTCATCAGGACCGTCCCCGCAAAACTCATGAGCGCAAGTGCGCGAACCGTAACCTTCATCACCCTAGTTTTCATTCCTTGCCATCCTTATAGAAAGCTCAATTGCTGCTGCGCGCGCCCGCCCATTGCCTTGAGTTCCCAGCGCGCGCGAAAGCGTTTTCTCGGGCGCTGCAATTCTAATCGAGCCAGCCCGCGAAGGCACAACCGCGGGCTAGGCCGCACCCGCCCAAATAGAATCTGTTCATGCCTGCTGCCGCTGGGCCTGCATCCCGGGAATCTCTCGCCACGCTCAACGAGCGCATCATTGCCTGTGAGCGGTGTGAGCGACTGCGGCCTTATTGCGCCGAGGTTGCGCGCGTTCGCCGCCGCGCCTATGCCGATTTCGAGTATTGGGGCCGGCCGGTTCCGTCGTTCGGAGATCCCAAGGCTCGCGTGCTGCTGCTCGGCCTGGCGCCTGGCGCGCACGGATCCAACCGCACGGGCCGCATGTTTACGGGCGATGGTTCCGGGGACTTTCTGTTCCCCGTGCTCCACGAGGCGGGTTTCGCATCGCAGCCGAAAAGCGTGGCGCGCGATGACGGCATGAAGCTACGCGACCTGTGGATCAGCGCGGTTGTGCACTGCGCTCCACCCGGCAACAAGCCCACGCCGGAGGAGCAACGCAACTGCGCACCGTGGCTCGACGAGGAGATTGGTTTGCTGCCTAACCTTCGCGTGGTGCTGTGCCTGGGCAAGATCGCGTTTGATGGATTCCTGGCGCACCAACTGCGGGCTGGGCGGATCAGTTCGCGCAAAGGTTTGGTGTTTGGCCATGGCGCGGAGTACAAACTTCCTGGCGGGCTGACGCTGATGGCCAGCTACCATCCCTCGCTGCAGAACACGAACACGGGCAAGCTGACGCGGCCGATGTTCTTGAAGGTGTTTCGCAGGGCGAGGCTGGTGGCGGAACTGGAGTGACATCGCATTCCACCCTTTGGACAAGAACAAGAACGTTGCGAGCGGTGGGGCATGCCGGACAAGGTGAGAGCCTTACCAGACAAAGGGAATCAGATGGTAGCGCGTTTTGAGGCAGTAGTCCGCATAGCCCGGCAACTCCGCGCTTAGCACCTTCTCTTCGTTCAGCAGGCGTATGGCCCAGAGCGGAATCATCAGCGCGAAGGCGGCCAACGCCACCCACGAACCGAGCGCCAGCGGGGCGGAAGTCAACAACACAACGATACCCAGATACATGGGATGCCGGACCCAGGCATACGGTCCTGTCGAGATCACCCTCTGCCCCTTCATCGACACGGATGGTGCGTCCGGCGTAGCTATTTGTCTTGAGCACCCAGAAGACGAAGAGAAAACCGCCCACCACCAGCGTCAGTGCAATGAAGGTCACCCACACCGGCACTTCGCCCACCCATTGCCGCGACCAGCCCAGCCGGTGGTCGAAGTCCGGCAGCAGGAACGCCCCCAGGAAGAGCAGGAAATACACGCGCATCAGCTGCCTCTGCTCCGGCACCGTCTCTCGTGTGTGCATTCGGCGCTCAACCAGCGCGCGGTCGTAGCGCAGGAAGTAGAGATACAGAAGAATTGAGGGAAGAACAAACGCAGACAGGAAAGCCCATCCCTGCCAGAACTCCCACGTCCCCGCGGGGAGAAAAATGATTACGGACATAGCAACCACCGCAAGCACAATTCGAATGGCAAGCCTCAATTCCAGGCTCATTCGCTGCCTCCTTTCCGCCCTTATTGGTCGTTGGTCATCTTACCCTTATTTCTTCCCGGCATACTGTGATCGCGGAGCCTTTATTCTGGAAGTCATCGTGATGGAGGATCCATGGAGCCCGTCGATCGGCTGCTTTTGAAGGAACTGCTGCCTGCGGAGAAGGATGTGCCTCTGGCCCGCGCCAGGCGGTCGAAAGACGCGCCGCCCGAGGCCCACCACTGGAGCAGGCCCATCCTGATGGAGCGCGCCGCCTACCTGCGCAAACTCGCCGCTTACTCCGAGGGGTCTGCTTCAGAGTCGCTCAAGGAGTATCCGCGGCACGCAACGATGCTGTCGGTGCGCGGGCGCGACGGAGCCGCAGAGCAGCACGAGCGTTTTGCTGATTTGTTTGTGGTGCTGGATGGCCGGGCTACGCTGCTCACGGGCGGAACCGTTGTGGGTGCGCACGCGGTTGGGCCCGGGGAGATTCGCGGCACGGCTGTTGAAGGAGGGACGCGCATGGAGCTCCGCGCGGGCGACCTGGCGCATGTGCCCGCGGGCGTTCCGCACCAGATGCTCGTTCCCGGCGACAAGACGTTTACCGCGTTTGTGGTCAAGATTCAGGAGACGGATTAGGGGATGGGAAACACAGAAGAGGCATGGAGCGGGAGACCGGGATCGAACCGGCGACATTCAGCTTGGGAAGCTGACGTTCTGCCACTGAACTACTCCCGCCCACAGAAAAGTATCGCTCAGCCGGCCGGGGTTGGCAATTGGCGTCCAGGCACCTAAAGGCCGGCGAGGCCCGGTAATCAGCAGGGCCGCTCTCAGAACTTCGCGAACGGGACGAGCACATCGGCCGGCGCCTCGATGGGAACGCCGTGCTTTGTGGCCGGGATGAAGCGATAGAGCTTCACCGCCGCCGTTGCCTTCTGGTCGGATCCGAATCCAAGCCCCTGCTTCAAGCGAACCTCCTTCGGCTCGCCGTCTTTCCCGACCACCACGGACACCTTTGCAACCAGCACAACGGGATGCTTCGCGAAGGGGTCAACATAATCGGCGTCTACGGTGTGAATCAGCACGGGCGGCGTCGAGGACTTTAGATTGCCATTCTTGTCGAGAAACTTCGAGTCAGGCGGAACGGGCAAATCTCTTTCCGCAATCATTACCTGCGGTGTCGTCTTGCTGCGGTCGGCGAAATACACCACGCGTACATCGATCCACACCGGCACCGGCTTGCCATTCAGGTTTCCCGGTTCAAACGCGGATTGCCGCAGCGCTTCAAGCGCCGCCCGGTCGAAGTAATCCCCGTGCGAATGGAGCACTTCGATGTGGGCCGGCTTACCATTGGGCTCGATGACCATGGCCATTACCGTCATGCCCTGCATGTCTTTCGCGGTAACCCCCGAGGGATAGAGCGCATAGACCGTCTTTACCAGCTTTGGCTCGCTCACCTCGGGGCCCACGTAATAGACCCCATCCTTATCCGGGACCTGGTGATACTGCCAAAACTTTTGGGCTGCATCCTCAGCCGAAAGCCCGACTGCGGCCATCGCGGCCAGTAAAGACCCGGTCATCCAATACCGCATCCATCTCTCCTGTTCAGCTTGGCTCTAGTGGTGTTCTTCTCTCTTCATTGTGCTTGATGAGGCATGAGGACTTATGTGCAATTCGCTTGATTCATGGAAAAAGGGAAATGGCCCTCGCGCGAAGGCCGCTTGAATTCGCCCACCTTCAGGGGGTTGAAACCCCCTGCTCCCTCCGCTCCGTTAGCCCCGCGCGGCCGGCTCCGCCTGCTCCGGCTGCAGCCAGTCGGAGGAGTGTTTCTCGATTGCGATCCTGACCAACTGGCTGCGCGTGCGCACGCCTGCCTTGCGAAAGAGCTCCTGAATGACGGCCTTTACGGAGCTTTCGGACGCATTGATGGTGACGGCAATTTCTTTGTTGGTGAGCCCGTCGAGAATGCCCCGCATCACTTCACTCTGCCTGGTTGTGAGGGGACGCGCTCGATCGTGAGTCTCTCTGCGGGCGATGCTTGACGAGACGATGGCTCTTAATTCGTCCGAGTCGAGCCAGATGTCGCCCGCGGCGACGCGAGCGACCGCCTTCAGCAAGGCTTCCAGCGTTCCGTGCTTGAGGAAGATTCCCGAAGCGCCTGCCTCCATCACTCTTACGGCCGATCCGTCGGGCATGCCCGCGGTGACCATAAGCACCTTCGCCGATTCCTGGTGCTTCCTCAATTCGGCAATCAGGTCGACCCCTTGCTCATCGCCGAGGTCGAAGTCGAGCAGTACCACGTCCGCTTCAATCTCTGCGAAAGCGCGCGCGGCCTCCGACCTGTTCCCGCACTGGCCCACGACGCAACAGCCCGGCGCCGTCGCCAGGAAGCGGCCCAGGCTCTGGCGAAACAGGCTGTGATCGTCCACAATCAAGATGCGAATTTCGTCCATTATGCGGATTTTGTCCATTCCAATTCCCGGCTTGCGGTGCTGGTCTGGGCCAGCTCAACAATGAAGCACGCGCCCCCATCGATTGCCCTGTAGCGGAGCTCCCCGCCGAACGACCGCATGAAGGCTCGCGACAGATAGAGTCCCAGTCCTGTTGCCTCTGCCCCCGCCTGAAACGGCCGGAAGAGATTTTCGGGATGCGTTACGCCGCCGCCTGAGTCGATTACCTCAACAACGATCTGTTCTCCGTCGCACCGGGCGGCAAACGACAAAGACCGGACAGCTTTTGTTGAGAGGGCTCGCACGCTGTTGGCCACAATGTTGAGAAAAACCTGCATCAGGCTTGCGCGGCTGGCCCAAACGAGCGGAAGCCCGGCCTCCACATTCCATTCCGATTCAATCTCCGCTTCGTCCAGTTGCGGCATCACGACGATCTTCAGCTCATCCAGCAGCACGCTCAGGTCGACTTCGCCCGCGTCGCTTGTGCTCTGCCCCAGCTTCAGATTGGCAATGCTCTCCAGCGTCTCCACCAGGCTGCCTAACGCCTCAAAGTCCTTGTTCGCATCCAGGGCCTGGCTCCGCTTCATGTTCTGATGCACGGCGCCGATGGCGCTGCAGATGTTGCGAATCTCGTGGCTCAGCGCACCCACAGCGATGCGCGAACCTTCGAGCAACTGATGCAGCCCCGACTCCTCGTGCGCGCGCAGATCGTCGGATGCATCGAGCACCATCGCCGCCAAACGCGTACCGGCGCTGGTCTTATATGTGGAGAAGCAAATGTCGGCCAAAAACGCTTCTCCATCCTCTCGCTGCCCGCGTGCCTGCATCACTGCGCGGACGTGCTTTTGAGCCGAATCGTGCATCGAAATGTTGGTGAGCGCCGGCAGGTATCTATAGATACTCTTTCCGGCTAACTCACCCAGCTGAACGCCCAGCATTCGCTGCGTGGCCTCGTTTGCCATGAGCACACGGCCCTGCGCGTCGGCCGTTACAATCGCCAGCGGACTGCTCTCGATGAGAATCTTCAACTGTTGCTCAGCCTCTCGCCGCGCATCGCGTTCCGCCTCAATCGTATGAAGATTCTGGAGCGCGACTTTTCGACTTTTGTTCACCTCGTGAATAAACAGCCCCGCCCCCAGAAAAGCCGCGAGATAAAGCACATCTCTGGAGATGCCGGTTCGCAAACTCCATGCCAGGTCGCTGAAGAGTTCTGCCAGCACGGTGCAGACGGCAGCCGTCGCGGCAATCCAGGCGCGCCCGGCTACGCTGCCCACCATGAGCATCGGGACCAGGTAAAGGAAACCGAGCGGGATCTCTGCGATCACCAGCCGATCGACCACGGCAATTGCCGCGATCAGAGCCGCGGCTTTCAGGAGGACGGATTGTCTGGATCCTGTGAACAGTGCTGCAAACATAAACACCTGTAATGATCCGCCACAAATCGACAATCAACAACTCGCGGACCCGGCAATTTGTTCAATCCCGGTTCATGTAAGAAATGTATATGGATTCTATTTGGAGATCATGATGAGTCTATATGCCTCCTATAAGGAATCATGCAGTTTTGTCCAAAAGATAGCCTCTAATGGGCTCATGTGTGCATTACGATTACCGAAACAACCGGAATTCTTGACATAGTTTCTCCTGGTTGCGTACGCACCTGCCTACATACCTACAGTGATTTACGTCAACATAGGCTCTTCCCACTTGTTTTGAAGAAAACCCGGAGATATCGAGTGCAAAAGCTGAAGTTCCTGCTTAGAACAGTCCGCGGCCATGGCGCCCTGGCTCTTCTGCTGGCCTCTCTCCTGCCCGCTGGTGCGCAGCAGGCGCTCAACTGGGACCAGGTAAAGGCCAAGTTCGAGGCGGCGAACCCTGCACTCAAGGCCGACTCTTTGAGCATCGACGAGATGCACGCAGCAGAGGTTACAGCCTTTCTAAGGCCGAATCCGCAGTTCACGCTGTCAGAGGACGCCACGCAGATTGCTCCGCACTCTGGAGTCTGGACTCCATTGCGAGGCACCGACGTAGTTTCCAACATCGGCTACCTGCACGAGCGCGAGCACAAGCGCGAACTGCGCCTGGAAAGCGCTCAAGAGGGAACTCGCATCACCACGGACGAGCACCAGGATCTTGAACGCAACATGATGTTCGACCTGCGTTCTGCCTTCGTTCAGGTGCTCGAGGCCAAGGCGGTGCTCAAGCTTGCGCAGGCCGACCTCGAATACTACGACAAAATTATTGATATCAGCCATACCCGATACAAAGATGGCGATATTGCCCAGGTAGATCTCGACCGCATCGAGTTGCAGCGAGTGCAGTATGAGTCGGAGCTGCAGACGGCGATTGTCGATCTTCGCACCGAAAAGATTCAACTCGAGCAACTTCTCAACGAACGCACTCCTCTCGACCAATTCGATGTGGACGGCCCGTTTGACTTCTCTGAGGATCTGAAGAATCTTGAAGAATTCCGCTCGATGGCACTTGCCGCCCGGCCCGATCTGCAGGCCGCGCTGCAGACCCTCGAGCAGTCCAAGACAAACCACAAACTCGCAGAGGCAAACGGTTCGACGGATCCAACCTTTGGTGCGTGGTACACCTACAATTCGTCGAATAACAACCCCAACGGCATTCAGACACTGGGCTTGAGCGTCAGCATCCCCTTGCGGATATTCGACAAGAACCAGGGAGAGAAAAAGCGGACGCTGATCGACATCGATCGCAGTCAGGACCTGACCGAAGCGGCTCGGGCACAGGTCTTCAGCGATGTGGACTCCGCATATGAAGTGGTCAACAGCAACATCGTCCTGCTCAAGCCGTACAAGGCCAAGTACCTGGGCCAATCGACGCGCGTGCGCGACACTGTGACCTTCGCGTATGAGCACGGCGGCGCATCGCTGATGGACTTTCTGAATGCACAAAGCAGTTACCGCCAACTGCAGCTTGCCTACCTGCAACTGATCGGCGCGTATTTGACGGCGGCTGGGCAACTCAATCTTGCAGTCGGGCGCGAGGTGATTCCATGATGCGGCTTAGAAACTCTCATTCGCTTTCGGTTCTTTCGCCTGCTCTTCTGCTCACTGCCGGCCTGCTTCTCGGCGGCTGCAAGAAGGAAGAAAAAGGCGATGCGGCCACGCCCCAACCTCAGGTCGTGACCACGGGCGATATGGCGGATTTCTCTGTCGACAAGCCCGAGCAGTATCCACTGGTCGCAGCTGAGCCGTACACGGCGCACGCAGAGCTCAAGGTGAACGGAACCGTGAATCCGGACATCTCGAAAGAGATCCCCGTCATCTCGCTTGCCAGCGGCCGCGTGGTCGACATCAAGGCGCGTCTCGACGACTACGTCAAGAAAGGCCAACTGCTGCTCAAGGTGCAGAGCTCTGACAGCACCGCGGCCTTCGATACCTACAGGAAAGCCGTGAATGACGAGCGCATGAGCAACCTTCAGTACCAACGCTCACAGGATCTTTACACCCACGGCGCAACCTCGAAGGCGATGCTTGAGCAGGCTGAAGCCGCGGAGAAAGACGCGGAGTCCGACCTCAAGGCCGCAGAAGAAACCCTCGAAACACTCGGCGTGGACAAGGATCACCCCTCGCCGATCGTGCCTGTCTACGCGCCCATCTCCGGCGTCATCATCCAGCAGAATGTTACCCAGGCGGCGGCTGCGGGTGTCACCTTCTCCGGCTCCTCCACCGCGTTCACCATCGCCGATCTCTCCACCGTGTGGGTGATTTGCGATGTCTTCGAGAACGATATCCCCAAGATCGCACTCGGCCAGGAAGCAAAGATCAAGCTCAATGCCTACCCGGACAAGGACTTCATCGGCCATGTTTCCGACATCGGCCCGGTGCTCGATCCCGCCATCCGCACCGCCAAGGTGCGCATTGAAGTTCCCAACCCCGGCCTCTTCAAGGTGGGCATGTTTGTTACCGCAACGCTCCAGAGCAGGCAGGAACAGAAATTCGCCCAGGTTCCCGCGCCCGCTGTGCTGCATCTCCATGATCGCGACTGGGTCTTCGTCCCCGCTCCGGGCAGCAAGTTCCGCCGCGTCGAGGTAAAGGCTGGCGAAATCGTCAACGGCAAGCAGGCCATCCTCTCCGGCATTCAGAGCGGGCAGCAGGTTGTCTCCAACGTTCTTCAACTCGAGACAACCCTGGAGAACCAATGATCCAAGGTCTGATTGATTTCGCACTCAAGAACCGGGCAATGATGCTGGCCGCATCGGTCGTGCTGTTTGCGTGGGGAGTCATTGCATTCCGCGAATTGCCGATTGAAGCCTATCCCGACGTCGCCAACAACTACGTGCAAATCATCACGCAATGGCCAGGCCGCAGCGCGGAGGAGATTGAGCGCCAGGTCACAGTGCCGGTCGAAATCCAGATGGCCGGCATGCCGCACCTTGTCCATCTCCGCTCCACAACCCTGGCAGGCATCTCCAGCCTGATGCTCGTTTTCGACGACGACTCGACCAGCGACATCAATCGCGAGCACACCCTTGAGCGGCTCGGCCAGGTAAACCTGCCAGCCAATCTCGTTCCGCAAATGGGAACCGACTGGAGCCCAGTGGGACAGATTTACTGGTACACGCTCGAGAGCAACAACCCGTCATTCGATGTAATGGAGAAAAAGTCGCTCGAGGATTGGGTGCTTGAGAAGTCGTTCAAGGGCGTAAAGGGCGTCGTGGACGTCTCGAGCTTCGGGGGGCCGACCAAGGAATATCAAATCAAGCTGGACCCCGAAAAGCTGGTCGCCTATGGGCTTTCAATAGGGCAAGTCGAACAGCAGATCGCCAACAACTACGTGCAAATCATCACGCACTGGCCAGGCCGCAGCGCGGAGGAGATTGAGCGCCAGGTAACAGTGCCGGTCGAAATCCAGATGGCCGGAATTCCCCACCTCACCCATCTACGCAGCACAACCCTGGCTGGCCTCTCCAGCCTGATGCTGATCTTCGACGACAGTTCCACCAGCGACATCAATCGCGAGCACGTTGTGGAGCGGCTTGGCCAGGTCAGCCTGCCCGGCAATCTTGTTCCTCAGATGGGAACCGACTG
>Ga0182018_10004553_pt1 | contig 11576 bp, 13 predicted proteins | sample 812P2MmetaG_FD_120490 | JGI IMG/M metagenome (GOLD analysis project Ga0182018, IMG submission 120490) | Permafrost microbial communities from Stordalen Mire, Sweden - 812P2M metaG | ecosystem: Environmental > Terrestrial > Soil > Wetlands > Permafrost | place: Sweden: Stordalen | collected...
ACGGGCAGCTTCAACCTTGGTGCTAGTAACGAACGCCTTGAGCGCGGCGAGGAACCGCCGCAAATCTCGTAAGACATTGATAATAAATTAGGATAAATGTGGTGGAGGCGGCGGGAGTCGAACTAATCACTATGTTGATAGCACGTAAGTTATTGATTCCAGGAAGGGCTAGAAGGGCGAAAAAGGCCCCATTGCCCGATCCATTGTACGTTTATTGTACGAAAATGCTTTTTCGCTTTGGAGTCCAACAGACACGACATGGCGGCCACAGTATCGCATAGATTCTCAGAGATAGATAAAAAAAGGATCTAGGTTCCCGCGATACCCTGAGTCATCCCTTTCCATTTCCTTGGTTCTCTGGCTTGCCGTCTCGATTACTTCCGAGTTGCCGTGATACGCCCGCAATCGTTAAACAAGCGCAACCGAGCTGGCAACTCTCCAAAACGAGATTTCCGGACCTTTTGTGGCCATTCCCATCCACAAGCCGCGAATGGTTAGGAGGCTTCGCGGCGGTTCCGAGTCGATGCGGCAAAAGTGTGTCGAATTGCACAGTACCCTCTGAGTCCATGCGGAACAATGGCTGGGTAAATCGGCAATGGTTTAGAGACAAAACTCGAGGAGTTTTTGCGATGAGGATTCTAGTTACAGGTGGTACAGGCAGGGTCGGGTCCGAAGTTATTAAGGCACTCCTTAAGCACAACGTGAGCGTCCGCGCTCTGGTTCGGAAACAGGAGGCATCGACAACGATGCCGGAAGGAATCGAGGTATCCCTCGGAGACCTGCTCGACCCGGTCGCGATCCGTAAGTCGCTCGATGGGATCGACAAGCTCTACCTGTTGAATGCTGTCGTTCCCGACGAACTGACACAGGGGTTGATTGCCTATGACCTTGCAAAAAAGCTCAAGCTCAAACAGATCGTCTATCACTCTGTTTTCAAGGCGGAGGAGTTCAAGGACGTCCCTCACTTTGCCGCCAAGCTTGCGATCGAGAATGCTCTCCATCAGTTCAATCTTCCTTTCACAATCATTCGCCCGAATTACTTCTTTCAGAACGACGTTTCGCTGAAGGACGCGTTGATGAATGCGGGCATGTACCCCATGCCCTTGGGGACGCCTGGTGTTTCCGCTGTTGACACGCGTGATATTGCCGAAGCTGCCGCCATCGCGCTGACGAGCGACGGGCACCTAGGCAAGACCTACAACCTAAATGGCCCGGAGATTTTGAGCGGCAAGAAGGTGGCATCCATCTGGAGCAGGCTGCTTGGCAAAGAGATCGGCTACCCCGGAGAAGACTTGGACTCCTTTGAAGAACAGATGCGGAAGAGTGCACCGTCCTGGTCGGCGTTCGACATCCGCATGATGTTCCAAGGCTATCTAGAACGCGGTTTCGTGGCGGAGGACGCAGATGTTGAGACTCTAGCGAGGCTGCTTGGCCATCCGCTCCGCCGATACGAGGACTTCGCAAAGGAGACGGTCGAAGCGTGGCGACGAGTAGAAGCGCTCGCTTCCATCAACCCGCTGCCTGAGAACACTGGGCAGTGAAGTTCCGCGAATCTGTTACGCCTAGCACTCATTTTGACCAAAACCCGTGGGTTTTGAGTGCTAACCTGTTAACAACAGTTGACTTCCGGTTTGCCCGTCATCCGATCAGAATCTCAGATTGGCGGATTGACCCGAGTAAGCATTCCAGCCTAAACCTTCTGGATGCTTGTGCCCCAAGTGCCTGGTGTGGGAGGATTAGGCTTCCCGGCGACGATCTATCCCCTTGGAAAATCCTATGTCCTCTGATTCTGCAGCACTTACGCCGTTTATTTTCCAAACGATTGACTCCATCGGTGAGAAGGAATTGGACTCGCTTCCTTATGGAGTCATCCAACTCGACGCTCAAGGCACGGTTCTCCGATATAACGCCTACGAAGAGGGGCTTTCTGGTCTCACCAGGCAGAAGGTTGTAGGAAAGAATTTCTTTAAGGAGATCGCGCCCTGTACTGACATGCAGGAATTCTACGGGCGTTTCCGTGAGGGGGTCGCAGCCGGCGAGCTGCACTGCACTTTCCGCTACCACTTCGCGTTCAAGCGGAACCCCCGTGACGTGACCGTCACTTTGCTTTACAACGCCCGCGAAAAGCTTACTTGGGTTTTGGTCCAGCCCATCGACTCGCTGACGTAGATCCCTGTCAGTAAAATCACACGCCGAACTCTAGGCCGTCCTGCCACTCGCGGCAAGTGGTTTCCGACACAAGTGGCGACGCAGTTTACTTTGAAACCAACAACTCTCTCAATTGGTGAAAATGGCTCGGTTACATCAACTATCCCATGCCAGCTTCAGGGCGCTTGAATGTGCATAAGTAAGGCTGGCGAAGCACAAACTCAAGTATTCGGCCATTGACCTTTCGTGAAAAACAAGTGATCCGGGAAAATGCTACGATCACGCCAGCATAACTCGGTGGGCCGAATGAGGGGGATCTAATGGGCGCGGATCATCGCCCGCTCGTCCTGTTAACCGGAGCGTCAGGCTACATCGGGGGCCGCCTACTCAAGGAGTTGGAGAAAGCGGGCTGGCCGGTTCGTTGCCTGGCCCGGCGACCTGATTTTCTCAGATCAAAAGTTGCTGCTTCCACGGAAGTCATGAAAGCAGATTGCCTGGATCGCAGTTCACTATTAGCGGCGATGGCAGGAGTACACACGGCGTATTACCTCGTGCACTCCATGGGGTCTTCGGGTAAGTTCGAACAAGAAGACCGCGAAGCCGCGCAAAATTTCGCCTATGTAGCGCGCGATTCTGGAGTACGGCGCATCGTCTATCTGGGTGGCTTGGGGAACCAGGACCAAGCGCTCTCCGCTCATTTGCGCAGTCGTCACGAGGTTGCAGACATCCTGCGAAGCTCAGAGATTCCAACTATCGAATTTCGCGCCTCCATCGTGATCGGTTCCGGCAGTCTTTCATTTGAAATGATTCGCGCGCTGGTGCAGCGGTTGCCGGTGATGATCTGCCCGCGCTGGGTTGGCGTCAAAGCCCAGCCGATCGCGGTCGAAGATGTGGTTGCTTACCTGATGGCCGCGCTGGTGTTGCCGGTGGAGCGGTGCGGAGTTTTCGAAATTGGGGGCACCGACCAAGTCAGCTACGGCCAGATCATGCGGGAGTACGCCCGGCAATGCGGCCTTCACCGATGGATGATCCCGGTTCCGATCCTGACGCCTCGCCTCTCAAGTTTGTGGCTGGGCTTAATCACGCCTGTTTATGCCCGTATTGGCCGCAAACTCATCGACAGTATGCGTAACCCGACTTTGGTGCACGACACCTCCGCTTTGACGGCCTTTGACATCAAGCCAAAAGGTTTGCAGGAGGCGATAGAGAGAGCTCTTCACCATGAAGACCAGGAATTCGCCCAGACTAGTTGGTGCGACGCTCTTTCCTCGGCGGGAAAGCCGAAGTCTTGGGGCGGAGTAAAGTTTGGCACCAGGCTCGTCGATTCTCGGACGGTGCAAGTATCGGTTCCGCCGGCGGCAGCTTTTGGTCCGATTCAACGCATCGGAGGTTTGAATGGTTGGTACTTTGCCAATGTGCTTTGGTGGTTTCGAGGCGCAGCAGATCTCGTCGTTGGCGGCGTAGGACTACGCCGGGGCCGTCGTGATCCGCACGCGCTTTCCGTGGGCGATGCTCTGGATTTCTGGCGAGTAGAGACCTTTGTGCCTAATCACGAACTCGGTCTGGTCGCTGAAATGAAAGTGCCGGGCCGCGCTTGGCTGGAGTTCGAAGTAGAACCGAATAGCCGAGGCTCCGTCATTCGGCAGACCGCTATTTTCGATCCTGCCGGATTGGCGGGGCTTCTCTATTGGTACATGCTTTACCCTGTGCATCGCTGGATTTTCGGCGGCATGCTCAACGAGATTGCAGCTGTCGCAGAACGCAGGACAGGTACTTCTTCGCTTGGGGCATGACGGTCAGTTTCCGCAGAGTCAGCTCATAGAATTAATACCCGGCGGCCCGTGAAGCTCACCCACAGAAGCGGTGGTTCGCGACCCAATTCGATACACATCTCGGCCACAGTATCCCATAGGCTTTCAGAGACGGCTCAAGAATCGACCGAGTCTATTTTCGCAAAGCATGGTAATCGAAAATAGAGGAGTTGGCTATTTTCGCTCGGCCATGAAGGGTCTGGAAGAGTATTCCAGGTCCGCGAATCCCGTCACATATAGTCGAACAGGGTCATGAATCCGAAATCCATGTGCAGTTGCTGGTGGCAGTGGAATAGCGTTAGTCCTGGATTGTTGGCGACGAAGTCGATTTCGGCCTCCTGGTAACCGCCCAGCATTACCACATCTTTTAAGATCCCGGATGTTGTCTTTCCTGCCACACGCGTAAGTTCAAACCTGTGCCGGTGCAGATGAATGGGGTGGATGTCGTCACTCGCATTTCGCATGTGGATGCGATACCGCTTGCCTTCTTTCAAGTGAAATGAGGCCGGAACCCTATCGTTGTTCATTGGATAGGCCACGCCGTTGATCGTCCACCGGTTGAAGCCGTCGTCGGCGGCATTGTCCTTGGCAAAGATCATCTTGAAGGTTTCGTCTGGTGGATCAGCGCTTGTGCTGAGTTTCGCAAAGAGCCCGTAGTTCCAGCGATACGACGGAGGCGCGATCCATGCGGCCTTACCCTTGGCTCCTGCGTATTCGACGACGATTCCCATGCCGCGCTGACGATCGTCATCCGCCAGATCGCCCATGATCCAGACTCCAGGATGTTTCATTTCAACAATGGCAGAGACGCGCTCTGCCGTGCCTATCCATAGCACCGGAACCGTTGCCGGGTTGGGCACGGGATTTCCGTCGAGCGCCACCACGTTGAATGAATGACCTGGCAATGCAAGACTGCGTATCTCGGTTGCGCTTCCGTTCAACACATGGAACAGAACTCGTTCGCCCTGTTTCACGCGGATGGGATCTCCGTGATGCAGCATCCGGCCATTGATTGTGAAAGAGCCGTAGCCCACCTCGTATCCGTGTGGCATACCCTTAGCGAGAGAAGCCTTCATCGCCGATTCGCCTTGCACTTCAAGCGTTTTAACCTTGGTTGGAGGCAGGAAGTTCTGGGCCATGTCTCCACCGCGGCTGAAAGTTGGCTCGAATTCCTTCAGAACGAGGAAGACCTCGCGGTCATAGTCGCCAGGCTCATGCTTGGGTTCGATATAGACGGGGCCAACCTCGCCGCCATACTGCCCGGCGTAAAGATCCGCTTTAGCTCGATTGTGCGTGTGATAAAAACGAAATCCAGCAGGACGTGGAGTGAATACGATCCTGCGTTTCCCGTGTGCAGGAATAAATGGCGTGCCCTCCTCAGCAGCTCCATCGACGTTAACGGGCACCATCTGGCCGTGCCAATGCAATTGTTCTGGCACATCCGTGTCGTTGAACACATCCACAGTGGCCTCCTGGCCCTCCTTGAAGCGAAGTAGCGGACCAGGAAATTGGCCGTTGTACGTGGTCGCGGAGATGATCCGTTTTGGCGCAATCTCGACGGGAGACGTTTTGATTCGCAGCGTGTAGTCAGCAGAGTTGGACTCGGATGCAGCCGGTGGCTCGCTGCTCTGCAGCCATACGCCGGATTCAGCAACGACGTTGCCGGACGAAAGCCAAACCGCTCCGGTCGTTAGGCCCGCTGTCTTTAGAAACTTGCGTCTGGATTCGGACAATTCCTTCATCAAGCCTCCCTGTTAGTCAACGCCCGGCGCCGAGCAAGCATCGCGTCAAGAAACAACTCCCGCCGCCTACTGAGATGAGAAAAACCAAGCAGCAGAACATGGCGAAATCGGTGCGCGCATCGCTGACCATGTACCAGAAACCCTGGTTTGCGCGAAACAGTTCTGGAACCTTTGTAGTCGCAATTGCGGTCGTGATCACGATCAGCAGCGGGATGGATACGATTCTCGTCCCCAGTCCCAGCACAAGCAGGAGACCACAGAGAACCTCGAACGTGCCAACAAAATGCGCTGTGAAGTACGGATGTGTAAACCCGATTCTTGTGAAGCGAACCACTCCCATGCCGGGATCGATGTACTTCAAATGCCCTGTGTAAAGAAGATCAGTCCCACCGCAATCCGAATGGAGTAGTACGCTGCGTGGGGCTTCAGTGGGTTCAAGGAGGAACCGCAAGATTGTGTTCAAAGGGTCACCTCAACACGCTCTGTCGTTGCGTACCTGCAAGCATTGTAGTCAAGGAAGGGAATCGATCCGAAGAGGTGGGATCTGTTGGCTTGAGAGCCAAAACATCTTGACTCTGGAATGCATTCCAGGGTTCATACTCCTATGGTGCAAAGCAGTGGTTCCAAGACCCTTCATTCTGGGGCGCTAGCCAAGGCAACCGGCGTGAGTCCAGACACGATTCGATACTACGAGAAGATCGGCGTTCTCCCGCGAGCGTCGCGGACAGAGTCCGGCTACCGAGTCTATCCTGCAAGCGCGGTGGAGAGGGTGCTTGTGGTGCACAGGGCGCTTCGGATCGGATTCACTCTGGCGGAACTGGCCGAGGTCCTGAAAGCTCGCGATGCCGGAGGCGCCCCCTGCCGCCGCGTTTATGAGCTTGCCCAGGAAAAACTCAAAGGCATCGAAGCAGACATTGAGGCCCTAAGAGGCACGCAACGATATATGAAAAAGGTATTGTCCGATTGGGAATTGCGTATTCAGAGTGCGGGTCCCGGACAGAAATCGCACTTGCTGTATTCGCTCAGTGACGCGGTAAAGGCTGGCACCCCAAGAGATCAGTTTCGGAGGAAGAAGAAACCATGAAAACGATAATCGCAGTTCTTCTCTTCGGCGGGCTGCAATTGGCCGCACAGGATTTGCAGTCGTGTCCATTACACGAAGAACATACGAAAGAGGTTTCACAGCATCAGACCGATGTCGAAAAACACGGCGATGAGGCAATGGGCTTCCCGCATGATAAGACCACTCATCATTTTCGCCTGTACTCGGACGGTGGCGCGATTGAAGTGACCGCCAATGACAGCAACGATTCCCAAAACATGTATGCGATCCGATCGCACCTGACGCACATTGCCAGAATGTTCTCCAACGGGGAATTCTCCATTCCGATGTTCGTCCATGACCAGGTGCCGCCCGGCGTACCTGTGATGAAAGAAAAACGAGCTGAGATTTCTTACACCGTCGAAGAGTTACCGGCAGGAGGCAGGGTCCGGATTAAGACAACGAACCCGGATGCGCTGAAGGCGATTCATGAGTTCCTTCGTTTTCAGATTGCGGAACACCATACCGAGGACACAACCGATATCGGCGTTCTGTAAGGGCACGCCCCCAGCTCGACTGCCGCACCTCTAATGTAGCGGCAAGAGCAGCTTGACTGCCAAGCCAAGCACTGCCGCAATGAAAATGCGCCGCAGCCAGACTGTGCTCAGGAACAGGGCGATGCGGGCTCCCAGCAGCGCACCCAGAAACATGGAAACGCCAAGAATGATGCCCAGCTTCAGATCCACGACGCCGCGCCAAACAAATATCAGTGTCGCAACGCCCGAAGAAAACACGTTGATCACCTTCGTCGTAGCAACGGCTTGCAGAAAGGTCATGCCGAAAAGCAGAACAGAAGCGGCAGTGAGCATAGTGACGTAACCACCGCTGAAAAAGCCGCCGTAGATTGCCAGAACAAAAGTGGCGGCATAGCCAGCCACTACTCCAAACTGGGATGCGGGGACATCATGAGTGGCGTGCCCCAAGTTCTTATTCAGGAAGGAGAAGACGGCTACACCAATCATGGCAACGGCAATAGTGATTTGCAAAGTCTTGAGCGGCACAGTGAGCAACGCCAAGGCACCCAAGCCAGAACCAATGACGGTGAGAACGATCGAGGGCACCAAACGGCTGCGGTTTAGAACGCCTTTCCCCATGAACGGCAACGAGCCACCCACGCTCATGAACGTCAAAGCCAGCATGTTGGTTGCAACGGCAACGTGGGCTTCAATGCCCAAGGCGATCATCACAGGAACGGTGATGAGAGAAGTACTGCCGGTCGCGACGCTGATCACGCTCGTGAAGAAAAATACTGCGATTAAGGTGGATAGTTTGGCCCCGGACACGCGCCAATGATAACAAGGCGGGCTTGAATCTGCCCTTGACCGAAGTCCAACGGAGAAAGCTTCAGTGCTCGCAATTGGCACGGATCTCGAATTCAGCTTGACTCGTGTCCATAGTTCTGCAAGTATCGAAACATGCCAGTCGCTTCAACCAAGAAGAGTACCGAGCAGGTTGCAAAATTCGCTGACATGCTTTCCGCGATGGGCACCGAACCCCGCCTTCGAATTATGCAATTGCTGCTATCCGCGCATCCTGAGGGGTTGGTCGTAGGCGATATCCAGTCCGAGCTTGATATTCCGAATTCCACGCTTTCGCACCACCTGGACAAACTGAAGAATGAAGAGTTGGTGAACATGCGCCGCGAAAGCACTTTTTTGCGCTACACGGCCAATACGGAAGCACTCCAGGAACTTCTGCAATTCCTCTACGCCGAATGCTGCACTCGAAATAAGGCAGTGAAACCCCAAGATATCGTCCAGCTTTGTAAATAGGAGATGCCATCATGAGCGCCACCGACATCAAGGAAGTAGTCAAAGAAAAGTATGGCCAGGCAGCCTTGCGCGTGAAATCAGGCGGCAGTAGTTGCTGCGGGGCGACCGCGGCAAGCGGCTTGGGCTGCGACCCAATCACGTCCAATCTGTATGACTCTTCCCAATCGGGACAAATCCCTGAAGAGGCCATGCTCGCCTCGTTAGGGTGTGGAAACCCGACCGCGCTGGCAAAGTTGAATCTGGGAGAGATCGTTCTCGATCTCGGCTCGGGCGGTGGCATAGATGTTCTGCTTTCGGCAAAGCGGGTTGGGCCCACTGGCAAGGCTTACGGGCTCGACATGACGGACGAGATGCTCGCCCTAGCCAATGAAAACAAGCGAAAGGCTGGCGCCGAGAATGTCGAGTTCCTCAAGGGCGAGATCGAGCGCATTCCTCTTCCGGACAACTCGATCGACGTGATCATCTCGAATTGTGTCATCAACCTTTCGGCGGACAAAGACCGCGTGTTACGAGAGGCCTTCCGGGTGCTGAAGCCGGGTGGCCGCATTGCGGTTTCTGATGTCGTTACCCGAGGCCCAATCGCGCCAGAAATTCGCCAAAGCGTGCTTCTGTGGGTCGGGTGTGTGGCAGGGGCTCTCGGAGATGACGAATATCGCAGCAAACTCTCAGCAGCAGGGTTTGAGCAAATCGACATAGAGCCAACGCGAATTTATCGGGCAGAAGATGCGCGTGAATTTCTCTCGGCGGCTGGCGTCGATGTCGACGCGATTGCAGCGGAGGTAGATGGCAAATTCCTGAGCGCCTTCGTTCGGGCCGTCAAGCCCGCAAACGCAGGAGCGAAAGCGTGTTGCGGACCGACCTGCTGCAACTAGGAGAGAACGAGTATGCAAGGGCATTACAACGCTTTATTCCTCTGCACGGGCAATTCGGCTCGCTCCATCATGGCTGAGGCAATTCTCAACTCTAAAGGGCGCCCTAATTTCACGGCCTACAGCGCCGGAAGCCATCCCTCAGGAAAAGTTCGACCGGAAGCATTGAGACAGCTCGAAATGGCGCATTTACCAACCGAGGGCCTTCGCAGCAAGGCGTGGGATGAATTTTCTCTGCCTGGCTCTCCAAAGCTTGATTTTGTTTTCACGGTTTGCGACAACGCGGCGAAGGAGGTCTGCCCCATCTGGCCCGGACAGCCGATGACTGCGCATTGGGGCGTTCCCGACCCGGCGGCGGTTCACGGAACCGAAGCGGAAGTGGAACGGGCGTTTCGCGAGGCATTTTTTATTTTGGAGCGCAGAATCAGTCTATTGCTCTGTCTTCCCCTGAAGACTCTGGACGGCCTTGCACTCAAGAGGGAACTCGACAACATCGGCCAGACGATGGCCTCCGTCACCCACGAATAGCAACGGGTTTCGACAACGAGGCCACCCTTCGCGGCTTGCCGCATTACTGGGATCACAAAATGAAGGCAACGAATCGTCTCAGTTTTCTCGACCGCTATCTGACAGCGTGGATCTTCGCCGCCATGTTCGGCGGTGTTGTATTGGGCTGGCTTGTTCCCGGAGTCGTACCGTTTCTGAATCGCTTCAACATCGGTACGACTTCCATTCCGATTGCAACGGGATTGATTTTGATGATGTATCCACCTTTCACGAAGGTGCGATATGAGAACTTGCACGAGGTCTTTCGCAACAAGAAAGTGCTCGGTCTTTCGCTCGTCCAGAACTGGGTTGTAGGGCCGATTCTGATGTTTGTTCTGGCCATCGTCTTCCTGCGCGGATATCCGGAATACATGGCCGGACTCATCATGATCGGTCTCGCGCGCTGCATCGCGATGGTCATCGTGTGGAACGAGCTGGCGCGAGGCGATACGGAATACGCGGCCGGTCTGGTGGCCTTCAATTCTCTTTTCCAGGTCTTTTTCTACTCCCTCTACGCTTGGGTTTTTATTACCGTCCTTCCCGCCAAGCTCGGCCTTCATAGTGCCATCGTCAATGTGTCAATCGTAGAAATTGCGAAGAGTGTCTTTATTTATCTTGGGATCCCGTTTCTCGCGGGATTCCTGACTCGTACTGCCTTGATTCGCGCCAAAGGGCAGGAGTGGTACAACCGGAGCTTCGTCCCCCGCGTAAGCCCACTGACGCTGATTGCTCTGCTGTTCACGATTGTGGTGATGTTCTCCCTGAAGGGTGGGTATATAGTCCGTCTGCCCTTGGACGTCCTGCGCATCGCCGTGCCACTCTTGATCTACTTCGTGTTGATGTTCTTGGTCTCCTTTTACATGGGCAGGAAAGTGGGAGCGGACTATTCGAAGACGACAACCCTTGCATTTACCGCCGCCTCCAACAATTTTGAACTAGCGATCGCGGTGGCAGTCTCGGTATTTGGGATCAACTCTGGAGCGGCATTCGCGGCTGTCATCGGGCCGCTGGTGGAAGTGCCCGTGATGATCGCTCTGGTCAACGTGGCCTTCTATTTTCAACGCCATTTTTTCTCCGACGCGCGAGCGGCAACTACGGAGCCGGTCTTGACAAGTCTTGATCGGGGATAATCAGAAATCTGTGTTCTTGTCCGCTTTTCTCATCAGCAACGTCGTGAATCACCCGTTTTTCGCGTTCCTCAAGGCGTCTGTGTACTAGACGCGGTACTCGATGCTGAAGGAAGCAAAGGTGTCAAGACTGCGCCGGGTGAATCTGGAATAAGTACCCGCTTCACCGATTCAGGAACTTCATTCGCGTGCGCGAGCAGTTGGCTAACCTGCCATAGTTGGGTGTCGGATAGCTTGGTCTTGAAGGAGGGCATCCCCGAAAGACGGATTCCGTTTGCTGCTTTCCAGTAGGTCTCCGATGCCGGATCGTCTGTGACACCCTTACCGCGGAACAACTGTGGCGGCTTCGGAAACATCGTTGTCGCATAGTCAATGGGTGGCTGCCCTGGGAGTCCGTGACACAAGGCACAGTGCTGTTTGTATACGCTCGCACCGGCAAGAAAACTAGTTTCGTCCGCA
>Ga0182018_10004554_pt1 | contig 11576 bp, 16 predicted proteins | sample 812P2MmetaG_FD_120490 | JGI IMG/M metagenome (GOLD analysis project Ga0182018, IMG submission 120490) | Permafrost microbial communities from Stordalen Mire, Sweden - 812P2M metaG | ecosystem: Environmental > Terrestrial > Soil > Wetlands > Permafrost | place: Sweden: Stordalen | collected...
CATCGAGCGTCAATTTTCGTAGATGGGTCACAGGGACCTCCTTGTGACCCGAACTTACCCCCGTCCAACGCCAAATGCACGGGTCTGCCCACGCGAAGCGTCTGCCGGAGGGCTTAGTTCAAGGCACCTTAACGCTGACGGTCTGAGGTCTGGTTCGGGCGCGCCAGCGAGTCCGCCACTACCCAGGCGGCACCCATCACGGCGAGATTCACAGCGCTCTCGGTCCAGTTCATGTGGATCGAGTGATCGGCCAGGAGCATCGGTATGTGCACCAGCAGGGCGAAGGACGCGAGCATGGCGGTCACCAGGATCGCGGCTAGGCGGGCCTGCACGCCGGTCAGGATCGCGACGGCCGCCGCGACGAAGCCAACCCCGGTCGCATAACCCCAGAACTCTTGCGTAGGCGGCAGCCATTTGGGGACCAGCGGGGCGGTGAGGTTCATATAGACAAAATGCGCTCCGCCGAATACCAGGGCACAAACCCCAAACGCCAGTCGGCCCAGGCGCGTAAGGCGCGCGGCCAGTGCCGTATCGATCCTGGCGGTGGTGGCGTAGATGATCAGCCCGCCCGCGGCGATCGCGAGCTGCATGGCGAGGTTTTCGTAGGTGACGAATACGGCGTAATCGGTGAGCAGCAGGCGGCCGTTCATCAGGATGACGACAAAGAGCGCGTAGTAGACGGTGAGCGCCGCGGTGCCCCATGCCGCGGTTCGGCGCCACTCGACGGCCGCGGCCGCGACGACCATGAACGCACCGGCAGCATAGGCTAGGGCGGTGCGAGCGGGAAAGTTCTTGGGCACAGGCTGCCCTGGGTCGAAGTCCCCAAACACCAGGCAGGCCATGCTTAGCGCCATCACGCCCAGGCCGTAGACGCGCCAGCCGAAGGCCATCGTCGTTTTTTCCGCCGTCATGACTGTTCCAGCTTAGCCGGAGTTTCTTTTTTCGGCACCGGTTCCATGGAAGTATATCGCTCCTGAGGCAGCTTGCGAAGCCAAAAGAACGTTTGCATGAGCTTCCCGATCTCGGACGCCCACACTGAAACTCCGCATACTCAAACGCCGCGCACTCAAACCCCGCACACTGGGACTCCGCAGGGCGGGAGGTTGCCTCCCGTTGCTGTGTTGATCGACCGCGATACCGGCAGCTCCGGCGAGGGCATCGCCATCGCCTTCCAAGGCCGCCCGGATACGCGCTTCTGCGGTGAACTCACGTACGGCGCTGCATGATTTTGGTGTTCATGGCCTTAGTATTAATCAGGGGCAACGCCGGAGCAATCACTACAGTCGAGATCGAGGGATAATCTGGCTGACTAGCCGGACGTCTGCTTACGCCAGCACCGCATTGCCCGCTTGCTGGGCATCGCGCGCGAGACTCTTGGGGTTTGCTGCGCCATTGTTTGCGACGCAGTCGCCATTAGCGGCGCTGCGAGAGTCGACGGCGGAGTCCGGCGGCGAGTGCAATGCTACCAGCCATCAGTCCCCAGGTTGCGGACTCCGGCGTGGGTGTCGTAACGCTTACATTGTCGAGGTAACTGGCGCCCGGAGTATTCCCCATTTGAAAGCTCAATGTCGACATCGAGGAGGTTGCCGCGGCGGTGTACGTGTACTCCTGATACCCGTTCACACTTACGTTCTCCAAATCGGCAACCTGGGTTCCTCCAAAGCTAACGATCGCCTGGTTGGGTGTGTCGTTGAGGGTGTTCAAGTCGAACACAATTGTGTAGACCGTTCCGGGAGATGTCAGGAGGTTCTCGCTGAGGGTGTCATCGTGACCAACGGAGCCGTTGGCATAGGCAGCGTCCGTACCGCTCGCACTATTGCCGTTTATTTGAAAGCCGGAGTTGGTCCAACCTGTAAAGTTTCCGGTTTCAAAACCGCAATTCGTTACCAGATTGCCAGCCACGGTTGTACAGTCGGTGATAATGGTCGCCTGTGCCTGGGGAACGGCCACGATAAAGCTAAGCGCGCAGAACAAGAGAGATAGTTTCATGGTGTCTGGTACCTTCGCCTTCGCTTTGTGTCATTTCCGCACGAACGGCCTGCCGCGCGGGTTAGCAATTGAGATTATAACATTTAGGTTCCTCCGGGCCTTGAATTCGTCAGGACAAGCTCCGCTGCCGGGAACCGTCGAGCGATTCGCGAGAAAAACTCGGTTCCGGTCCAGGTCCTTTTTTAAGGGGTGGCAAGACGCACGACTTACAGCGACGCATTCGGAAACCATTGGTCCAGATATGGCCAGGCTTGGTCAGGGTATACCTCAGAAACGCCGTCAGTAAACCCAGGAGGGCTGATCTGTGTGCCGGCACGTCTCAGAGCGATGAAAATATCGAGCGAAGAGCAAATGAATCCTGCAAATGGCTTGGCCAGCTCGGGCCGCTTATCAGGCGTTTTCCCGACAGCAGCAGATTGCCTCTCGCAAGCGCGGAGAGTTTGCCCCCTCGCTGCGAGCCCTTGCGGGCCGTCAAGCATCGCCGCCCTCGTCGCTGCCAGTTCCTTAGCGATCACAATCGCGTCCAGCCGTCCTGGGCCAGCGTCCTAACGCCAAACCCAGAAGGAGGCCATGAGTTTTCCGTTTCCGCTGCCACGGAGGCCGCAGACGTCCACATGCCGACAACCGCTGGAGTAACGGTCTGTGAGATCACCGCCGAGATACTCTGGAACCCGATCCTTAAGCGTAGAATCCACGGAGGGACCATTTTAGTTGTTGCGCAGCTCCGCCGGCAAGACCTCACTAGCCTCATTCCGGAGTTCTACCGCAAGATGGAACTGCCCGACACCACTCGACAGAGGCGGCTACCGATAGGAACCATAACGGCCATTTTGAATTGAAACGAGCCCGATACCCGTGGCGATTGAGGCAGCTATCGACAGAGTGGCGGGCATGGAGCCGGTGGCGGCGTTCGCGGCGCGGTGCTGCCGGCGCGCACCAAAGACGTCGGCTACGCAGCATTGCCCGGAACTGCTGGTCCGGTCCCGGGGATCAGCGGTTGCAAATAGCTCCGGCGGACGCGGGACGAAACAGTTCGGCCCGCCAGGTCCTGGTCCTGACGCTCGCCGCTGGATCGCCGATGCGGAGGGTGGTCTGGCTGCGAGCCGCGGAACGAACCGGGCGGGTTGCTGGCCTGGTTAAGTTGGTTGGCGGAAAAGCGGAGCGGAACCGCGCGGACCGCTGCGGTGTCTATCGGGTGGCAGGTGCGGACACCGTCTCGAGGCTCTCCTCTTGTGTGCTGGAGTCCGCGGACTTCAGATAGCTGCTGAGGATCTTCTGGGCGCGCACCGCATCCTGATACACCTTAGCGGTGTCCTGCGGGAAGGCGGTGGCCCACACGCGGTCGGGATTCGAGTTGAACGTATCGATCTCTTTTTGGGTATTCTCGATGATCGCCTTCATGAGGGGCGCGATGTCCTCGATGGCCCGGTTCTGCCAACCCGGCAGAATCTCCGCCTGTGCCTGCAGGATTCGCAGATCGAGGTTGACCCGGTTGACCTGGTCCTTGAGCCGCTCCAGACCGACGCGCTGCAGGTTGGTATTCTTCGTCGTCGACGCTTCCAGGGCCAGTTCGTCCGCCGTGTTCACCATGGATGCGGATAAGGAATTCATTTGCTCCAGCTTGACGCGAGCCCGCGCGGCGGGAGAGTTGTCTTGTTTTTTGGAGGCCGCCAGCGACATCGCGGCGCAGGAAATCAGCAGGGCAGCCACACCCGTGGCCACACGAAACGTCTTCATTTCATTTCTCCTCTTGGGGTGTGTCGAACCGGTGTGTTCGCTCACTGGAATAGACGACGCAATTCAACAAAAAGCTACACCCAGGGTGAAAATAATTCCGGTAGTCCGGACGCCGTACGCGGTCTGGCGCAGATCCCGCGTCTGTCGGCCCGGCTCATGGAGGCCGATGAGCGTCAGGCGAAGGCGGCCGTCTACGGGCTGAATCGCGCCGGGGGACGCACGCGGGAATTGGAAGAAGCCTGGATCATCCAGGCGTTGGTGCGAGAAGACGGCTTGAGCCAGGTGGAGGTGGCAGAGCTGTTGGGACGCCACAAGAGTTGGGTGTGCCGGCGGCTGGCGCTGACCGAGCGGTTGGGGCCGAAGGCGAAAGACGAACTGCGCGTGGGCTTGTTGACGCCCACTGCCGCGCGGTAGATCGTACGGTTGCCGCAGGGCAACCAGACGGAAGTGCTGGAAGCGATCCGGCGCGAGGCGTTGTCGAGCGCGGAATTGGGCGGCGTGGTGGACCTGTGGCTGCGATGTTCCGAACGCCGGCAGCAAGAGTATCTCCTGGCGCATCCTCGCGAAGCCCTCTCGCAGGCCAAGGGCGCGCTCCCTGCGGTGCGCGATCCGCGGCTGAGCGAAGCCGGAAACCAGGTATGGAAACGCGTCGGGCTGCTGCTGGATGTACTGGGACGCATGGAAGTGTGGTTGGCGCACCAAGGGCGCACCGGCTTGACTCCGGAGGATCGCGTGATCTTGTTGCCCCGACACGCTCGACGATTTGGAGGCGACGGCTTGAAATCGTCCACACCAAAGCGTCCGGCATCTACCAGCGATCTTTCGCTGTCTGAACGGCGCCTCGTCGCGGCACTCCAACAACTGGCCTTCGGCCGGCTTGAGTCCGTGCGTATTCGGCACGGCGAGTTGGTGCTCGACCCTTGGCCAACCGCGGTACCCATCCGTGGCGTTGAAGAGGCCGGCCGACCACTCCGCTGACTTCGAACTGAAGAAGCCGGTTGCGCAATTTATCGAGTTCATCCGTGGCGTTGAAGATAGGGAGATCCGCTGCCTCGAGGTCCGCCATGGACTGCCGTTTTCGGTGGAGATTGAGCAGTGCAATCTCGCGCGGGATGCCGGATGTCAAAGGGGAGCATGTTGAAGCTGTTTGAGTTAAACGGGCGTGGACAGCCGGGTCTGGCTGTGGCATTGCCGGGACAGCTTCATAGCCGATCAGGATGTCTTCTACTCTGGACGAACCAGAAACCGCCCTGTACAGGAACCCAGGCCAGAGGGGCTGGTGAAACTGATTGGTGGACCCCTACCCGGTCCGTTAGGCCATCCAGCCGCACTCTCGGGCGCGCAGAAGCACGGAATACCACCGGCTGCTGGTAGACAAGCGGGTACACAGACATGCAGGCGCGTGGACGCCTCTAGCGCCCGGGGAATTAGGTGAGAATCCTTCATGGGCCGGAGCACGCCGCTGGGCTTTACGATCTCGGCGGGGGCGTTTCTCGGCGAAACCGAAACCGGGCGTCTGCTCGAAGCGTCCGGGCGAAACGACGAGAAGGCGTTCAACTACCTCAAGACCCTGGGCGATGTCTACAAATGCGACTTGTTCGCGCCGGAGCGCGACGAGATCCTGCTGGGATTGTTTGCACGATTGACGCGGCTGTCTTTCAGGATATGCACTGATTTCAGCCGCTGGGCGACATGGCGGGCATCCTGCTTCGCTGTCTTGCTGAAACCGGGATCGTGTTCGCGTATCTTCCTCGCGCAGGAGGGTTTGCCCCTCGCCGTGCGGGATGTTCGCCAATAGATCGTTCTTGGTGTCGGCGACCAGTTCCTGCATTTCCTGCATGTCAGATTGAAACCGTTGGACGCTGGCGTTCCAGGCGGCGTCGCTGGGCGGAGTGGTGGTGGCCGACCAATAGTCGTTGGGGAACTTCCTCAGCTGGTATTGAGGATTGCGACTGAAGTCCAGAATGTCTTCTTGCGCGAGTCGCATATGCTCAATGAGTTGCCAAGCGGAATGCGGGGCTCCGGGCGGCGTCACACCGCGAAGGTGGACCGGAAAATCGGTGACGGCAGCCTGGAAGGTGAGGTGCGCGCCCTTTGGTTGCTTGGGCATGCCTCTACTGTCCCGCCGGCGACCCGAGGGTTCGTCCCTTCCTGCATCGCGGCGTTATCTACCAATATCGCTAGCTGTTCAGCTCCGCTCTGTACGAGTGGCCGCGTGATCCGCCGGGAGCTTCCTAGAGAGCCCGACTTGGACAACTTAGGAGCACAACATCTCTCGAATGCGTGCCTCTCATCATGCTGGCGCTGGGAACGGCCTTTACACCGCCTACTGCGCGAGGTGTGGTCATCCTCGAACCGGTCGCCTAACGGAGGATTTTCAAGAGAGACGGAACGATCCCCATCGCCGCCAATCACTTCGCCCCGCTGAACGGGCTCTTCCCGCTCGCGGCGTCGAAGGCCAGATGAAACGGCCGGATCGACTCCACCGCCAGGATCCCATCCACCACCCCGGGATCGTGTTCGGCGATCGCTCGCACCTCCGCCTCGTCTCTCGCGTTGTACAGGATCAGTCCGCCTGAATCGTCCAGAAACGGTCCAGCCAACTGCAGCGCGCCCTTCATCATCTGCTCCTGCAAGTACCGCCCGTGATTCCCGAGCGCCTGCTCCCCGGCCGGCTTGCCCACCACCCACTTCGGCCCCCGCTTCAGCAGCACCACGTACTGCTTCGAAGGAGGCTGGCTCTGCGCCAACAACCACCCCGCCACCGCCAAGGCAGCAACAATCGCTCCGACACGCACAATTCGGGAAAACAACATCCCCTCACTTTACCTGTTTCGGGGACAGTTCTGAGCGATGTCGCCCGAGGCGACACCCGCGGGCATGAAAATGGCTACCCTGGTGGTGCCGGACCATAGCTGAGGCCGCAGCTGTCTGTGAGGCTGTGCAAGCCCGCGGGACAGCTTGGTCGGAACGCCGCTCGTACCCACGAACGTCGCGCCGTAAGGCAGCACGCAAGAGAGAGTGACCTTGGTTGGCGTCCCTCTGTCCGGCGGAGGCGACGATGGAAGTTGTCTATTCCCGCTGTTGTGCGAGCCTCGACGTTCACAAAGAGAGCGTGGCCGTGTGTGTTCACACGCCCGATAGCGGGGCGGAGCCGAAGCGCGAGATTCGCGAATTCGGGACCACCACCAGGGAACTGAGGCGGCTGCGGGAGTGGCGCAGCAGAACGGGGTCACGCATGCCGACATGGAGTCCACGGGTGTGTATTGGAAGCCGGTGTTCAACATTCTGGAGAGTGCCTGTCAACTGATCGTGGTGAATGCGCGGCATATCAAACAGGGGAGTGCCGACGCGTAATGAGGTGAAAACCAAATATCGGCGCTAAGCAAAATGGAGGAGATCGGCGTTAAAATTCGGCAAAAGCAAGACTCCAAGACAGCACTTTACTTCGGGTCGCGGCCCAACAATAACCCCTGCACGCGATTACCCCCAACTCGTGGTCGACGAAAGCCGCCTTTTCACGCCGAAATCGAGGCAGCCAGTAATTTGCCAGACGATTCTCCAGAATTCCGTGCATTTGTACAGGATGTCGTGGGTGTTCCCGCGAATATGGCGCCGAGCGTCGCCGCGGCTATCCGGCAGCAGAAATGGAAGATCTCGCCGAATCCGCTAGCAGCGATCAGAACAGCCGCACACCAGGAAGCTCGACGGAACCCGCCCGCCCACTAAAATGAACAAACCATATAGTGAGATGACCGCAGCCGAAAGAGTTGCGGACCGTATCGCAAAGAACCGTGAAATCGACCGGCGCGTCAATCAACATCAGAGTGACGTGAATACGCCAGCTGAGATCGCCCGCGGCCAAGCCAAAGGCGACGCTCTTACGGAGTTCCACCTTATAAAGAAGAGGCGCGGTATCGATGCAGCATCTGATTTCGTGCACAACAGGGCCAAATAGGCTACGCGCTAGAGGTGTGCCCGACTCCGCTGAAAATGGATACCGATATGCCGTCATATGTCATAGGGCTTTCCTGACGCTCGCCGCTTCGAATTCCGGGGTTTGCGGCCGGGGGCGATGGAATAAGCATGAAAGGAAGGCCGGCCACGCGACATCTTTGCGCCTGGCAATTCCCGCTAGCCCGGAGGAAGTGTGATGGAAACCCAAGCGCCTCATACCGATTTCTTTTCCAACGCGGCGATCAATGAGCTTCGCGGCCGGGCCCGTGCCCAATTACCGCAGGAACAGCAGAGGCATGGGGCGCGGTTTACACTATCCTACTAAGGAGTCGACGATGCGCTGGATGGTTGTGTTATCGCTTTTGGGATGCCTGGCCGCGCGCGGGGACGTGACCGGGCGGTGGAACGGATCAGCCCGATACGGCGAAGATGGGAAGTCCAAGGAAGATCCGATCAGCATGACGCTGGTGCAGCGCGGCGATGCGGTGACCGGGTCGGTACGGGTGGAGGACAAGGACTGGCAGATCGCGGAAGGGCGGAGCGAGGACGGCGGGCGGCTGCGGCTTAAGGTGAATATACCGAATGACACGATTCAATTCGATTTGACGATTGCGGGGGATCGGATGACGGGGAAGATTACGTCCGCGAAGGAATCGGACAAGTCGGTGGTGGAAGTGGAACTGACGCGGAAGGTGCTGGCGCGTACGGCGATGGATGTTACCGGGGTGTGGTCGGGCATGTTGACCGGGAAGGGCGAAAGCATGCCGATCAGCATCGAGATCCGGCAAAGCGGGAACGAAGTGGCGGGGATCGCGACGTCGAGAGGCCGGAGCGCGCCGCTCGAGGGCGAGATGGATGGGGCGAAGCTGACGTTTCATGCGGAGGCGGGGAGCGAAAAGGTTCGGTTCGCGCTGATCGTGACGCCGGAAAACATGAGCGGTTTTGCCGCTTCAGAGGCGGACGGGAAAGAGGTTGTGTTGGAGGCGGAGCTGACGCGAACGGCGAAAGCGACTGGGTCGAGCGGCGGTGGCGTGAGCGGGCAATGGATGGGGACGGTGGAGGTGGTGGAAAGGGGAACAGTGAAGCACTACGCGATGCGGTTCCGGCTGGCGGTGAGCGGGAGCCTGCTGACCGGCTCGGTGGTGAATGAAGACGGCGACGAGTATCCGATTCAGCACGGGTCGGTAGAGGGGAACCGGGTCGAGTTTGAGATGGAGCCCAAGGGCGCGCATGTCCGCTTCCGCCTGACAGTGGATGGCGACCGGCTGACGGGCGAATCGGTGGAATCGCTGGGCGGGAGCGAGACAACGATGCGGATTACGGCGGTGCGGCGGGCGGAGTGAGGGGCGCGGCGGCAGGCTCAGTAGGCGGCGCGCGGGTTCGGCTCGAATGGACAGTTCAATTGTGGGTCACTCCTCAGCCACTCGGAGAAGGCGAACCGATGCAGGCCATCTGCTGCGATGGGTGCGGACCTCGAATAGTGCCTTATGGTCAGATATCGATAGGTATTTCGCGTCAGGGTACGTAGCGCGGACGGCACAGGCCCGCGCCATTCTCCCGGAGGTAGTTCTCCGTCTCCGGAGCGCTCAGGCCATCCGGGAAGTCGCAGAAGTTCACCAGCTGGATGGCGCCGCCGGTGGCCAGGCACCCGCATTCGTCGAGGATCTCCATACACCTGTCCATGTCGAGAGCCGGCTCTCTGTCCGCCCTACCTATGATCAGCCGAAACGGCTTGCACCCTTCAGATGACAAACGTCGATTTAGCAATATCGAGACAAGTTACCATCGGCGAATCGCGCCAGCTCATCTTCACTGCGGAGGCGTTGAACTCGGCCAACCACGCGAATTTCGGCATCCCAGTTCGGTATCTGGAAGCGCCCGGTTTTGGCGCTGCAGTCAGTACCATCACGCCGCCACGGCCTCTTCAGTTTTCAATGAAGCTGAGCTTCTGAAGAGCGCCCCGGCTGGGTCGCGCGGTACGGCTCGCTCGATTTAAGGGCTGTCACAGAGCGAGGTCCCTGGCGGTGGAAGTTTGGATACCCCTCTTTTCATGCCGGCGTACGGGCTTTTGCAGATGTATTACGGGCTGGTGCATGCGGCCATCAACGACGTCGTCGAGCCGGCATTCACGGCACGGCCATGGCGGGATATCTGATGGTGACTTATCTCGGCGGCGCGGCTTTCGGACCGCTCGCGACGGGGATGCTGAGCGAATCGCCTGAGCGCGTCGCGCCGCGGGGGCCTCGGCTATTACCGAGGCGGCACGCGCCGTTGGCCTCCATCAGGCGATGTACCTGATGCCGGCGATGGCGCTGGTGCTGGCGGCGGTGCTGTGGGCGGGCGCGAGATCCTCGCGCCGGGCGCGGGGGCAAGTGATATTATAGCGGGGCTGAATACAGCTTCCGCCCCGATTGTTACAAGACGGGTGGGTGCTGCATCGCGAATCGACGGGAGCCCCTACAATCAACGGACAAGGAGACAACTATGAATCGGAATCAAAAAAGATTCGGGTACCAGTGCGTTTTCGCAGCGGTAGCCATGGCATCGACGATCGTACCCGCGCTGGCACAACAGGCGAATGTCCGGAGCGTGACTTTCTACAGCATAAAGCCGGAACGCGTCGGGGATTTTCTCGCCGCAACCAAGGAATACGCGGCTGTTATGACGAAGGGAGGTTCGGAACGCTCCTACTCGGTGTGGCATTCGCTGACCGGCGCCAACGAGTACGCGCTGGTCCGCACCTACAGCAAGTGGGCGGACCTGGACGTCACCGGGACGGAACCTAAGTTGAAGGAGCAAGCCGCAGAGCTCCAGAGCATAGCTTCGCGGATCACCCAGTGCGCGGAGAGCACACACCGGGTAATCGAGGAGGTGCTGCCGGATTTCAGCTTGCCGCAACCGGGGCAGCCCCCTCCATGATTCGTGTGCTGGTGACCAAGGTGCGGCCGGATAAGGTAAGCGACTATCAGGCGCTGCAGAAGAGCGAGGTGTTATCCGCGGCGAAGAAGGCAGGATTGAAAGGCTACTCGATCGCGCAAGTGCGATACGGCGCGCCCAGTACGGAGTTCGTTTCCGTCGTGGGTCTGAGTAACTGGGCCGATCTGGATGGGGGGACCTGGATTGAAAAAGCGATGGGCGAGGAGGGATATCAACGCTTCCTGCTCAAGCTCCGGCAGCTCATCATCGAAAGCGAGGCCGTTATTTATCGCCTCGTGCCCGATTCCAGCTATAGCCCGGCAGCGAAGTGAGGGGCTGGGCCGCGGCGAGACAGGCATGTTCAACGATTGCCTGGCGCGCCGCTGGCTACTGCCGCTCCGTGAAGGTATAGGTTGCAGTCGATCCGGCCGGCAAAACGCGCGTCATTTCCAGGCTGAGGGTCTTGCCGTCCCCGGCCGGCACCAGGCGCGTCTTGATGACGACCTCGCCGTTGTGGTGCATCTCCATCATCACCAGCACCGGTCCGTTCCGGAAAGTCGCGTTCTGGGGGATTGCCGTTTTGGGGCGCCGCTGCCCCCAGAGGCCGAATTCCCGCGCCCGAACTGACGACACGCCGAGATTCTCCGAGTACCGCGTTTATCCGGCCAATCTCTTCCCAATTCAATGCGGCCGCGCGGCGGGTCAGTCAAGACCACCCGGAAACACATTGCGCAATGAAAGCGTGGCTGGCAAGAGATTTCTTCTGCAACGGATCAGGAGACTCCGGGGACCGGGCCAGACGAGGGTTCGTGGGCGTGGTCAGGTAAGACAATTCGAACGAAAACAAAATGAGCGCTTCGGCACTCTCCAGAAGTAACCCGGCTCTGCTCTCGAAAAATGACCCACCTTTACCGCCAGAATGAGGCGCTGGGCCGCGGTGCCAGGCGGTGTTGCGCGGGGCTGACGGAATCCGCTCC
>Ga0182018_10004555_pt1 | contig 11575 bp, 5 predicted proteins | sample 812P2MmetaG_FD_120490 | JGI IMG/M metagenome (GOLD analysis project Ga0182018, IMG submission 120490) | Permafrost microbial communities from Stordalen Mire, Sweden - 812P2M metaG | ecosystem: Environmental > Terrestrial > Soil > Wetlands > Permafrost | place: Sweden: Stordalen | collected...
CACCAGTGCCGCCAGCTCTATCAACGTCACGTGATAGGTGCGAAGCCGCGCTGCCGGGCCGACTTGATCTAACAGGTCATAGATGGCTTCTGCCCGCGCGGCTGCGTCCGCTTCCAGCGTGATGCGGTCTCCCTTTACTACCTTTGAGGACAACCGCAGTTTCTTCACAACCACGCTCTGAATGCCGCTGGCCGGATCGTAGACAAATGGGAAACCCCGTTCTCGGAGAGGATTTAAGTCATATATGCGGGTATCATCCGGGTCCGGCGGCAACTCGGGCAAGCCAAGAATCGCCGTGGCAAACATTGCTTGCAGTGGTTCCACGGCCTTAACAGCCCCGCGAAAATTCAGGTCCAGCGTTCCGTCTTTTTCTGAGTAAACATAGATCACTTCAAATGCCGGGTTGTGCGGTCTGCGGCCAAACTCGCCGTTTACCCACTCGATGCTGTGTTGCGAGTAGTCTTCTGGGTAGGCAAAAAAGTAGTCCAGCTCGCCCCGGCGAAGGGTCTCCACTTTGCAGTTCTTGCCGCGCCCTTCCATGCGGTGAAAGTAGTCGCGAATGCTTGCCGCCAACGCTTGCCGCCCTTCCTCATGGACTGATGCAGCCTGGTGCGAGAATCCCTTTCGCTTACGCCAGTAGGACAAACTGTCGGCATGGAAAAAGTAGGTTGCACCCTTCCAAAACTGAGGGTGATCCAGAAACGTGACCATCGCCCGCTCGTAGTGGTTGGCCTGCGCCGCCAGCTTCTCCACAAATTGCGCGTGCTCTTCTGGCGTCTCGCGCAACTGCCACTCCGCCTCGTCCAAAATCGCGCGAAAACCCTTCTCATCGCTCATTTCGGAGATTTCCAGCAGCTCGGCGTCCATTTCGTTGCGCCGGTCTTCGGGCAGCTCTAGCCATGCTGCAAACAATCCCTCGATCCGGGTTTCCTTCATGGCCCCAAAATCGAGTTCCGTGAGCGCGCCATGCGCCTCAAAGTAGCGGCCCAGCAGCCGGTTTGGCATCTGCCGAAAGAAGTCACGCGTGGAATAGTGACGGCTCATATCCCCTCATCATTGAGCGCAACGCTCCGAAGCTCAGGACATAGTAGGATGTTGCTGTACTTAACGATACCGCGAATTTGGACTAGATGCGTGGCTTTCAGACGGCTATAGGAATCAGCCTACGCTGCCGCCCCTCAATAAGTCCCGATGTGTGCCAGAGTCAATTCGATGGCAAAACTCCCAAATCACGAGCCACTCGCACATCAGCCGACACCGCTGACACACGGAAGTTCCGATCTCACTTTTCTGACCAATGAGGCTGGTAACACTCTCAACGACCGATTCACGGTTTTGCTCAAGAAGGACACACGCTACTTCGACTGCCTTGTGGGATACTTCTTCGTCAGCGGCTTTTATAAGCTCTATCCCGCGCTTGAGGCAGTGGAGAAGATTCGCATTCTCATTGGGCTTAATACTGACGCTGCCGCATACCAACTCATGGAGCAAGCCAAAGAGCAAGGGGGACTATCCTTTGTTTCTCATGCGGTGGCAAAGGAACGTGTCGCCAGCGACGTTCTGAATGAGCTTGAAAAATCCCCCGACGCCCTCGACGTTGAAACTGGCGTCCATAAGTTCGTGGAATGGATTAAGAGTGGAAAGCTCGAAATCAAGGCGCATCCTGCGAGGAACCTCCATGCAAAGGTCTACATAATGACCTTCGTGGAAGGCGACAGGGACAAAGGGCGTGTCATAACCGGGTCGAGCAACCTCTCTCAGTCAGGGCTGGCCGAAAACCTGGAATTCAATGTAGAGCTGAAAACTCGCGCCGATTACGATTTCGCCATTGCCAAGTTCAATGAACTTTGGGATGTGGCTGTTGAGGTCACGAAGCCATACGAAGATACAATTGTCAACCTATCTCCTTATGCGGAGTTCACACCGTATGAGCTTTATCTGAAGCTCCTGTACGAGTATTTTCGGAACGAGTTGAGCCGCACATCTGAGCTTGACGACATCTACGTTCCCATAGGTTTCAAGAAGCTCAAGTACCAGGAGGAAGCGGTTCTCAATGCGCAGAAAGTGCTGGAGGAATACGGCGGTGTCTTTCTCTCGGATGTGGTCGGCCTCGGCAAGACGTATATGTCCGCACTGCTGGCGCAGCAGCTAGACGGACGCAATCTCGTGATCGCGCCGCCGCAACTCCTGGACCGGGGCAAGCGCGGTTCATGGCCGAATGTCTTTGATGATTTTCAGGTAAGGCAAACAGAGTTTGTATCCATCGGCAAAATCGACGATCTGCTATCCCGCGATTTGTCGCGGTATACAAACGTCTTTATTGACGAGTCGCACAGGTTCCGTACAGAGTCGAATGCAACCTACGAGACGCTGGCCCAAATCTGCCGTGGGAAACGTGTGATCCTGATTTCCGCCACGCCCCTGAATAATCGCCCGCGTGACATCCTCAGCCAAATCAAGCTTTTTCAAAACGGCAAGAACAGCACGATCCCGAATCTGCGAAATCTTGAGGCTTTCTTTTCCGCGCTGGAGAAGAAGCTCGAAGGGTTGGACCGACAAAACGACAGGGAACGGTACTTTCAGGTCGTGCAGGCCAACGCAAAGGCAACGCGTGAGCGTGTGCTGAAGTACCTGATGATTCGTCGTACCAGGACCGAAATTCAGAGGTATTACGGCGACGACATGCTCCAGCAGGGGCTTCACTTTCCCGCTGTCGAAGACCCGCAGCCCCTGTTCTACAAATTCAATGCTGTTGAGAGCCAAGTGTTCGATGAGACCACCCGGCTCATCGTATCCGCTTTCAAATTCGCCCGCTATCGTCCCTTGACCTATTACGAGGGCGGGGATACTGCCGGGGAGATTCAAGGACAGCGCAACCTCGCCAAGTTCATGAAAATCCTGATGGTGAAACGCCTTGAGAGCAGTTTCTATGCGTTTCGTTTAACGCTTGATCGGTTCATTCAATCTTACGAGCGGGTCATTAGCGAATTCCGCAAAGGCCACGTCTACATAAGCAAGAAGCACATCAACAAGATCTTTGAACTCTTAGATGAGGACTGCCAGGACGCCGTTGAGACCTTGCTTGCGCAGGACAAAGCGGAGCGCCTGGCCGCGACGGACTTCAGGCCTGACTTCATCACAGACTTGGAAGCGGATTTAAGGACGCTGAAACATATCCATACCATATGGAAGGCCGTGCATCGTGATCCCAAGTGGGAATCGTTCTGCAACATTCTCAGAGGCCAGGAGCGTCTGAAAAAGAACAAGCTCATCATCTTTACGGAATCGCAGGAAACGGCAACCTATCTAACGGGCCAGATCGCCAAGCATGTTGATTCGCATGTCCTCTGTTACTCAGGGCAGTCGGACGAAGCGGCGCACAAAGCCGTGATCGCCAACTTTGACGCCAACGCATTCCACGCACGCGACGACTACAGGATTCTGGTTTGCACTGAAGTGCTCTCAGAAGGCGTGAACCTGCATCGCTCCAACGTAGTAATCAACTACGACATTCCGTGGAACCCGACACGACTGATTCAGCGTGTTGGCCGCGTCAATCGCGTGGACACCAAGTTCACCAGCATACACACCTACAACTTCTTCCCAACTGAAGAGGGCAATGACCTGATTAAGCTCCGAGAGGCGGCTGAGGCAAAGATTCATGGATTCATTGAAATGCTCGGCGCGGATGCCCGCCTGCTGACCGAGGGCGAGGAGATTAAGTCCCATGACCTGTTCGCCCGCTTGAATTCTAAGAAGATCATCACGGGCGAGGACGAGGACGAGGAGAGCGAACTCGAATACTTGGGCGAAATCCGCGAGGTGCGCGACAAGCAGCCGGACCTCTTCGCCCGGATCAAGCGTCTTCCCAAGAAGGCCCGCTCCACACGGCAGCTTGCCGCCGACAGCGCCCTTACCCCCAACTTTCCGGCTCTGTTTACCTACTTCCGTCACGGACGACTGGACAAGTTCTTCCTCACAGGCAGCGCCGCCGGTCCGGTTGAATTGGACTTCCTCGCAGCCGTCAAGCGGCTAAAGCCCGCCGACACGGCAGAGAAGTTACAGAAGATCGCCGCCGACTTCTACGACATGCTGGCAAAGAACAAGGCGGCATTCACCGAAGCCACGAGCGAAGATTTGGATGAGGCCATCGCCAAGCACAAAGGCGGCGCGAACGATACCTACATCCTGAAGCGGCTGAAGGCCAAAGAGATTCGGCGCTATCAGGGCTTCACCGAGGATGACGAGCAATACATTCAACAGGTCATTCAACTCCTGACCGATGGTGCGCTCCCTCGCCCAACGACAAAGAAGGTCGCCGAAGCCCTCAAAACCGAGATTGAACCGCTCAAGGTGCTCGGGATTCTGCGGCGGGATATTTCGACGCTGTTCATGCAGGCCACACGCGCACAGCTAATGCACAACACGCTCAGCCCGCGAGAGGTCATTCTCTCGTCGTATTTGCTGGAGGCTAAATGAACCGCTCCCAGGCACGCGCCTTTGTCAGTAACACATTTACTCATGGCTTCGATAAGGCCCGCTTCCAATCATTCGTTCAGAACCTGCTGAACCACTTTGACGAGTCAAAAGCCGCACAGTGGAACCAGCAATACGTCAAGGACGCATTCAAGGACCACGTGCAGAGGTTCGAGCGGCTCGGCACCTACACGTCCCCGAACCGCGAAACGCTGGACGTGCTTATTGTGCATCTGACCAGGGATTCCAAACTGGAACGGGCGCGCACCTCGATCCGCAACTTCGTTGCCGATCACCTCAAGCAGCGGGATGAGAAAGATGCGGCGCTCGTTGCCTTCGTGTCCCCCTCTGAAAGCAGTTGGCGCTTTTCGTATATCCGCATGGAGTACGCAACTGTCCAGGCCGACACCGGCACGGTTGGTGTAGAGGCGCGTCTCACCCCGGCGCGGCGCTTCTCCTATATCGTCGGCGAAGGCGAAAGCTGCCACACCGCGCAATCGCGCTTCCTGAACCTGCTCGCCAATGACAGCACAGACCCGGCACTGTCGCAGATTGAAGAAGCCTTCAGCGTTGAGGCCGTCACCAAGGAGTTCTTTGAAAAGTACGCCGAACTCTTCGGCGACATTCATGCAGCTCTGGAAAAGCTGGCGGCAAAGAACAAGGCCATCCGCGATGAGTTTGCCAGCAAGGGCATCCAGACTGTTGACTTTGCCCAAAAACTCATGGGCCAGATCGTCTTCCTCTACTTTCTCCAGAAGAAGGGCTGGCTCGGCGTCGAGCGGGGCAAGGCATGGGGCATGGGGCCGCACGATCTGCTGCGCAAGATGGCAAGCGGCGCATATGGGGAGTACGAGAACCTCTTCAACGACATCCTTGAACCGCTCTTCTACGACACGCTGGCATCCGACCGTGGACATGAGTCCTGGTGCGACCGCTTCAAATGCCGCATCCCCTTCCTGAATGGCGGCCTCTTTGAGCCGCTGGGCGATTACGACTGGCGCAATATCGACATTCCCCTGCCGAATGAGCTATTCACCAATGCCAAGCACATTGAAGAGGGCGTCACAGGCAGCGGCGTCCTGGACGTATTTGACCGCTACAATTTCACCGTCAATGAGGCCGAGCCGCTGGAGCAAGAGGTAGCCATCGACCCTGAAATGCTCGGCAAAGTCTTTGAGAACCTCATTGAGGAAAACAGGCGCAAAGGCTTAGGCGCATATTACACGCCTCGCGAAATTGTTCACTACATGTGCCAAGAGAGCCTTGTTCATTTTCTGCACAGTGGATTGAACGAGGCGGGCGCATTTGTAAGCAGAGAAGATGTTGAAACATTCATTCGTCTCGGTGAGCAAATATCGCACTATGAAGCCGTGGACACAAGTTATCCGGTCAAGATGCCGAAGTCGATACAAACCCATGCCCGCGCGATTGATGAGAAGCTGGCGGCCATTACCGTTTGCGATCCAGCCGTTGGTTCGGGCGCGTTTCCGGTTGGCATGATGACGGAGATTGTCCGGTGCCGGTGTGCGCTCACCCCGTACTTCAACGATCCCAACGAGCGGAATCCCTATCACTTCAAGCGCCATGCAATTCAGCATTGCCTGTACGGTGTAGATGTTGATGCAGGCGCAGTTGAAATCGCTAAGCTCCGCTTATGGCTCTCGCTGGTTGTAGATGAAGAAGAAACAAAGCAAATCAAACCATTGCCCAATCTTGACTTCAAGATAGTTCCAGGCAACTCACTTCTTGGTTTCCCTTTCCAAAGCCACGGACTCGCGGAGATTGAGCAATTGAAGCAAGGATTCTTTGACGAGCCAGATCACGACCGAAAAGCCCGTCTAAAGAGCCAGATTCACCAGCGCATTGAGGCTCATTTAGCGCAGTCTGAGCAAGCTCTTGGATATAAGGTCGATTTTGATTTTAGGCTGTTCTTCTCAGAGGCTTTCCGAAATCGGAACGGATTTGATGTCGTGATCGGGAACCCGCCATATGGAATTGTCTTTGACATTCGCATGAAAGAGATTCTGACCAATACTTACAGGAGCTTTAGGCAAAACAATGACACATATACTGCCTTTATTGAAAAGGGGCTTCAGCTAACAACAAGTGCAGGGCAATTCGCTTACATTACGCCAAACACTTACTTGAACGGGGATTACTTCAAGGCTCTAAGGTTGTTCGTTTCATCTGAGGCTGCAATAGAAGAAATAACAGACTATAAGAATGTCCCAGTCTTTGACGATCCAACGGTGTTCGTTGCTGTTCTGCTTGCTTCACGGCAGTGTCCTGAATTCCCATATAAAGTGCGGCTTCGTTTAGCAACATCTTTGGAACAGTTCTCTGTTACAGACTTCACGGTAAGGGAGGGGAGTGATGCAGCCATGAAGCGGCAAAACCCCCTCCAGGAGCGACTGCGAAATGATGCTCGGTTTTCGGAGATTGACGGTCACTATTTCGTGAAGGATGTTGGATTCAATTATTGGACAACAGGGAGAGGAAAGAAACGTGGTGAGAATTCCATCGGTGACAGAGTGTTCTATTCAGGGGCGCGCCGAGATAGAAGGGACGTTCCTTTTTTGAAGGGAAGAGACATTGCAAAGTGGTCTATTCAGGTTCCGTCCAACTTTTTGAAACATGATTACGTGACAAGCCTGGACCCAAAGATCGACACCTTCAGGTTCTCAGAGGAGTTTCTAAAAATTAAGCCAAAGGTGGTTTACCGGCAAACCAGCGGTTCCATTATCGCGGCTATTGACGAGGAGGGGCGATACTTGGACAAGACTGTTCACATGATCGTTCCGAAGGATGGATGGTCAAGAAGCGCACTGTCCGAGAGGGCCCTGCTTGGTCTGCTGAATTCGCGGCTATTCGATTACCTTTATCGACACATTTCTCAGGAGTCGGAAGGGCGAGCGTTTGCGCAGGTAAAGACTACGTACATCAAGAAGCTTCCGGTTCCTCGCAGTGAGTCGAAGCACACAAAAGATATTGAGCGGCTAGTAAGTAATATTCTGCAAGTCACTTCAGGCACGAAGAAAGAACTTCTTGAAGATCAACTGAATCGCGAAGTATACGCGCTCTTCGAATTGAATACCGATGAAATCGCATTGGTAGAGGAGTCTCAAGCCGCTGAAGGCGTATCAATCGAGCAAAGCGTTCTTTGACACGAAGAGGCCACGATGATGCTGTCAGAGCTTTACGAAACCGTGAGTCCCTGTATTGTGGCCTTCATCTCAAAGATGCTGCCCCTTCCAGCAGGCCAGCAGCCCGTCTTCCCTGAGATATTCGGCACAGGCTACCTCATTAACGGCAGCGGCCTGGTGACAACCAACCGGCACGTCGTAGAGGTTTTCGATCAGGTTGGGCGGCATCCCCAAACCGGCAAGTTCGCTGGTGCTGCGCTGATGTTCCTGGTGGAAGCCGACAAGCACGGCTGCCAAATGCTAACCATCGGCGTTAAGAGCTGGGGAGCGGTCAACAGCTTTTCTTCCTCCACGGAGTGGTACGGCCAGAATGTACCTGACATCGGGTTCGTGCAGCTTGAGGTCCGCGATACGCCCTTCCTTGAACTGGCCAACGAGGACTTCTACTTGCGGCCTGGCATGGAGATAGCCACCATTGGCTACCCGCTCGGGACCGTGCCGCTTACCCTACATGGCAAGATCAGCCAACTCGGCCCATTCATCCGCCGGGGCATCGTCAGCAGCGTCTACCCTTTCGCCACGGCCAAGCCGCACGGCTTTACCCTCGACATCATGCAGCAGGGCGGATCAAGCGGCTCCCCGATCTTTGCCGCCGACAGCCCCAAAGTGGTGGGCATGATGTGGGGCGGGGTGAATGAACCCCGGCTTGCGCAATCCGAGTCGGCAAGCCTGATGTATACGCTCAATACCAATATCAGCCTCGCTGAGTCAGCACACATCATCCGTGCGGCCTTGGATTCGGTTGTATTGGCTCAGCAGCCCGATACGTCAGGCTTTCCTACCTTCCAGCAGCTACGGGACGCCCACCCGCGCCCCACCGAAAATACCGGCTTGAGTTGGAGTTCAACCCCAATTGAGCCGCTCTCGTAGATGAAAGTTGGATGCTGTTCCAAAAACTGACGAAGAATCGGTATCTTCAAGGTGGCAGTGCTCCGACTCGTTCTCACTCAAAACCGAATTATTTTTCATCACGCTGCGGCAAATTGGGGTCACAGCCAATTCGAGGGGCCGTGGCCCGGACAACTTACCCGCTCTCCGCGCATCTGCCAAAATTGAAAAATTGCAAATCGCTCGATGTGGCGGCTCAACGCAGTGGCGCGCCCAACAGACACCCCTACCCCTTGAGAACGCATTCCGCATGTCACGCGGGCCTGTGGACGATCATCCGGCTGTGCGCATAACTTTGAACCGTCGTCCGGAGCCGGATTCCACTGCAAAATAAATGGGTGACTCGTCACTCTTGTGGGTACATCTGCGGGTATGTTTCGCTTGCAAGTATTTAAACTTCACAAAATCAGCAATTTACGGAACGATAGGAATCCCTCGCTCGTCGCATTCCATTGAAAATAAATACTTTCTCCACTTCTCCTGGCGTACCCCTTATAGCGGAGAGGAAGAGTCACGGAGAATCCGGCAAGCTGTTGGCCACAGGCATAGATCCTGTGGCACAGCCTAAGGCTCGGATGGGAGACTGGGATGCATGAAGAAAATTGGGTTTCTCTCGTTCGGTCATTGGACGCCTTCATCGCACTCAGGGACGCAGTCGGCGGCTGACGCGCTTTTGCAGTCCATTGACCTCTCTATCGAGGCTGAACGTCTTGGAATGGACGGAGCCTACTTCCGTGTTCACCACTTCGCGCAACAACTGGCATCGCCGTTTCCACTACTGGCGGCGGTTGGCGCGAAGACGCGAAGGATTGAAATTGGCACGGCAGTGATCGACATGCGGTATGAAAACCCTCATTACATGGCGGAGGATGCTGGGGCAGCGGATCTAATCTCCGGCGGTCGACTGCAGTTGGGAATCAGCCGCGGTTCCCCCGAGCAAGTCATCGATGGTTGGCGCTACTTCGGCTACAGCTTGCCTGAAGGCGCGGATGATGCAGAGATGGGAAGGCGGCACGCCGAGGAATTCCTCGAACTGCTGCGGGGGAAAGGCTTCGCGCGCCCTAACCCGCGTCCCATGTTTCCCAACCCGCCGGGGCTTCTGCGCCTCGAGCCATATTCCGAAGGATTACGTGATCGGATCTGGTGGGGGTCCGCTTCAAACGCAACAGCTGTGTGGGCCGCAAAGCTAGGGATGAACATGCAGACCTCAACCCTAAAATTCGACGAGACCGGCGAGCAGTTTCACGTCCAACAGGCCGCGCAGATTCGAGCTTTTCTCGCAGCTTGGAAGGATGCCGGTCACACACGCACCCCGCGCGTCTCCGTCAGCCGCAGTATCTTCCCTTTGATCGACGATCGCGATCGCGCCTATTTCGGGCGAGGTGGTCAAGAAGAAGATAAGGTCGGATTCCTCGATGAGACCACACGGGCAATCTTCGGACGTAGCTACGCTGCTGAGCCGGATATTCTCATCGAGCAGCTTAGGAACGACAAAGCGATTGCGGAGGCAGACACCTTATTGCTAACCGTCCCAAACCAGCTTGGTGTCGCATACAATGCACATGTCATTGAGGCATTTCTGACCACCATCGCCCCAGCTCTCGGCTGGCGCTAAAATGACCGATCGATCAATGAACTGATGCCAACCATCCGCGTTGATCCAGTCCGCACTGGGTAAATTTTGTAGAACAGAGGTCAAGGGTTCGTTAAGGGATCTTCCGGAGTTGTTCTTGGCTTAAGCTCAGAAAATGACGATTGACCCGGCGGGTATTCGCACACTTGGCTTAAGGTAAGAGCGAACTCGCCTTGACAGATTCCCTCGGGCGGGCGAACGTCAAATGGGATGAGAAACCGAAGCCAAATGCGCACACCGGATCGGAGTGTCGAAGTTACACAAGTTACGGAATGGTCCGAGGGGAAGGCTTGCTCGGTGCAAGACTCTCTGGCGGTCGAAGAGCCACTGGAAATCCGAATCGGCGACACGCCGTTGACGGTCACGATGCGAACCCCCGGTCACGATTTGGAGTTAACAGCAGGGTTTCTGCTGACTGAAGGGATTGTCGAGTCGGCGGACCAGGTCGCAGGAATTCATGCAGTTCGATCCGATACCAGCCTCAAAAGCAACATTGTGCAAGTCGAGCTTCGAAACGTTTCCTGGGACGCGGATGATTTGCAACGTAACTTCTTCGCCGCATCGAGTTGCGGCATTTGCGGCAAGGCCTCAATCGATGCGATTCGCCGCCGCGGGCTGCGGCATCCAGACCCCGATTTCCGTATAGATCCAGAGATCCTGTGTGGATTGCCAGAGCTTTTGCGATCGGACCAGGCGGTCTTCAGCCGCACCGGAGGCTTGCATGCCGCAGCCCTCTTTGATGCCAGCGGAAACATGGTCGCTGTCCGCGAAGATATTGGCCGGCATAACGCGGTCGACAAGATTGTAGGATGGGCTCTGTTGGCGGGCCATCTCCCCCTCTCACGGCACGTATTACTGGTAAGTGGCCGAGGGGGATTCGAGATTGCCCAAAAGGCGCTGGCTGGAGGAATCCCGGTTCTTGCGTCGGTATCGGCGCCTTCCAGCCTGGCCGTTAAGCTCGCGCGGGAGCTTGGCCTGACCCTGGTTGGGTTTCTGCGCGGCCGCCGTTTTGTTGTCTATTCAGGTGGGTTCCGATGCATCCCAGTCGAGACCAGCAGCCATCTGACTCCCGCGTGACTATGCGTCGGTCGTGCTCCCGAAATCTAGGAAGCACTAAAGAGAAGCTTGCTCTATGGGATTTCAAAAGGTGGAGTGCGCGAGCACAGGAAGTGCTTTACTGTTGTATGTCCGGAGAGCTACCATCGCCAGCATTCCAGTTGGAACGTGGGGATCGCATGCCAATCAGCGTAAACGGGAAGCGCGTCGAAATTGAACCCGGAGCACGATTGATCGATGTTCTCAATCGGTTGAACGCAACTATACCCCAGGTTTGCTACCACCCCCAGCTTGGAGCGATTCAGACCTGCGACACCTG
>Ga0182018_10004556_pt1 | contig 11574 bp, 11 predicted proteins | sample 812P2MmetaG_FD_120490 | JGI IMG/M metagenome (GOLD analysis project Ga0182018, IMG submission 120490) | Permafrost microbial communities from Stordalen Mire, Sweden - 812P2M metaG | ecosystem: Environmental > Terrestrial > Soil > Wetlands > Permafrost | place: Sweden: Stordalen | collected...
AGACTGGGTACGCTCCGCGCACATGTCGGGTGCGACAAAAGTTGCGCACAGGCATGTCCCTTAGTGCACATACAACGTACGCGGTTGTCCACATTGTTCACAGGCTTGTGCGTGTCAAACGCGTCGTGCGCGACATGCACGCACATTGCGGTCAGACGGTTGACAGGGGGTCATGGCCGCGGCGTACACTCCTCAGGTGACATCGGAGGTGGGCATGTCGAGGCATTCACAGCGAACCACCATGCCTCGCCGGATCTGCGCACGGGTTGGATGTGGCGAGCCTGTCCACAAGCCCACAGCGAAGTACTGCAGCATCAAGTGTTGCTCGATCGATCCGGCGCGTCACGAACGTCTGCGCAACCAAGCACGTCGCGCGGCGGCGCGCCCCATCCCGATGTTGCGTCAACTTCGCTTCGACTTCCAACCAACCGGCTTTGATCCCGAGGCGCAGCTGAGCCAGTTGTGCCAGGCACGCGAGGACGTCCCCTCTGGCATGTCGCGCCTCACCGGCTGAGCGCGTCGCCAGAGAACGTCGAGCGCGCGGGGCGGACTGCGTAGAATCGGCGTCCCATGCCTGACGAGATCGTCGACGACGCCGCGGAAGCAGGCGCGCCGCTTCCGGCGCCGCCAGAGCCGACACTCGAGATCCTTCGGCACAGCGCCGCCCACCTGATGGCGGCCGCGGTGGTCGATCTCTTTCCGGGTGCGCAGTACGACGTCGGCCCGGCGATCGAAGACGGCTTCTTCTACAACTTCCGTCTGCCCGAGGGCCGGCACTTCGTCGACGACGACCTGCCACGCATCGAGACGCGCATGGGCGAGCTTGCCGCCAGGAAGATCCCCTTCGTGCAGGAAGAGGTGCCACGCCAACAGGCGATCGACCTCTTCACCGCCATGCATCAGGACTTCAAGGTCGACATCATCGGGAGACTGCCGGATGACGTCGCCACCGTCAGCATCTATCGCACAGGGGATTTCGTCGACCTGTGCCGCGGTCCGCATGTGCCCGACACCGGATGGCTGAAAGCGATCCGCGTGCTGCGAGTCGCCGGCGTGTACTGGCGCGGCGACGCGCGCAACGAGCAGCTCCAGCGCGTGTATGGCACCGCGTGGTTCAACAAAGAAGAACTCGACGCGTACATGCACCGCCTCGAGGAGGCGCGCAAGCGCGATCATCGCCGGCTCGGTGCAGAGCTCGACCTGTTCTCCTTCCCCGACGAGATCGGCTCTGGCCTTCCGGTGTTCCACCCCAACGGTGGCCTGGTGCGCAAGCTCATGGAGGACTACTCGCGGCAGCGCCACGAGGAAGCCGGCTACTCGTTCGTGAACACACCGCACATCACCAAGGAAGACCTGTTCAAGGTCTCCGGTCACCTCGAGTGGTTCGCGGAAGGGATGTTCCCGCCGATGGAGCTTGACGAGGGCACCAAGTACTACCTCAAGCCGATGAACTGCCCGATGCACATCCTCATCTATCGGAGCAGGACGCGCTCGTATCGCGAGTTGCCCTTACGGCTCTTCGAGTTCGGCAGCGTCTATCGCTATGAGAAGTCGGGCGTGGTCCACGGGCTCACCCGCGTCCGCGGACTCACCATGGATGACGCGCACATCTTCTGCGCGCGCGAGCAGATGATGGGCGAGCTCATCTCACTGCTCGATTTCACACTCGGCCTGCTCCGCGACTTCGGCCTCACCGACTTCTACCTGGAACTGTCGACCCGGCCGGAGCACAAGGCGGTGGGTGCGATTGAGGAGTGGGAGGTCGCCACCAACGCGCTGCGCCAGGCCGCCGAAGGCCGCAACCTGGAGCTCGTGCTCGACGAGGGCGGAGGCGCCTTCTATGGACCGAAGATCTCCGTGCAGGCGCGCGACGCGATCGGCCGGACCTGGCAGATGTCGACGATCCAGGTGGACTTCCAGTTTCCGCAGCGCTTCGACCTGCACTTCATCGACGACACCGGCGCCGAAGAGCAGCCGATCATGATCCATCGCGCACTCTTCGGATCCATCGAGCGCTTCTTCGGCATCCTGCTCGAGCACTACGCGGGCCACTTCCCGTTGTGGCTGGCGCCGGTGCAGTGCGCGATCGTCCCTGTGCAGGACGACAGCGAGGAAGTGATGGCCTCCATTGGGAGTCTCGCGGCGGACATGCGCACGCGTGGGTTGCGCGCGGCGGTCGACGAGCGTCACGGGGAGCGTATGCAGGCGCGCGTGCGCGATGCGGAGCTCAAACGCATCCCGTATGTCGTGGTCATCGGCAAGCGCGACGTCGAGCGCGGTGACGGGGTTGTTCGCGTCCGCGACGTGCGTCGCAACCTCCAGGAGGACATCTCGGCCGGCGCGCTGATCGATCGCCTGGTCGCCGAGGTGAGCGAGCGGCGTCCCGAGTGAGACGGCCCCGGCCGCGCAGCGCGCCGGACCTTCTCGCCACCCATGCACCGCTACGGGGCGAGGCCAAGCTGCGCGCGGCACTGTCCGGCTTCAACGTGCAGGTGTCGGGCCGGGTCTGCCTCGACCTCGGCGCCGCTGCCGGCGGGTTCACCCGTGTCCTGCTCGAATCGGGGGCGTCGCGCGTGTACGCGGTCGACGCCGGCTTCGGTCAACTGCTCGGCTCGCTACGTCAGGATCCGCGGGTCGTGAACCTCGAGGCCACCAACGTCGCTGCCCTGGACTCACGCCTCGTGCCTGACGCGATCGGGGTGGTCACCGTCGACGTCTCATACCTCGCGCTCGCGGCCGCCGTCGCCCAACTCGATCGCATCACGCTCGGGCCTGGCATCGACCTGATCGGATTGGTGAAGCCGATGTTCGAGTTGCGTCTGGCGACGGCGCCCACCGATCCGACGCTCGTCGACGCGGCCACCGAGCGCGCCGCCGCCGGCATCGCCGCGGCCGGCTGGAACGTCGTCGGGACGATGCCCTCGCCGGTCCTCGGTGGGCGAGGGGCTGTCGAGGCCCTGCTCCACGCCCGTCGATCACCATGACACCACAGCAGGTTTGGGCCTCCCGCGACCGTGTTATATTCATCGCCCGACGCCTGTCCGAGGCGCCGCAAAGCAGGACCGCCAGGTACGGTCCTCACCTTCCCGGGCTTGCCTTGAAGGTCCAGCACCCGAACCCTGGATAGCGGAACCGCTGTCCAGTTTTTTGTATCCACAAGGAGGCCGCGCCGATCGCATTCCGAGAGCTCAGGGTTAACGACCAGATCCGCATCCCTTCCGTCCGCCTCTTCGACGACACCACAGGCGAACAGCTGGGAATCGTCACCATTGAGAAGGCACGGGAGCTCGCAGCCCAGCGCGAACTCGACCTGGTCGAGGTAGCCCCCCAGGCCCAACCGCCGGTGGCCCGTCTCATGGACTACGGACGATTCAAGTTCGAGGCCCTGAAGAAAGAGAAGGAAAGCCGCAAAGAGCACAACACCATCAACGTCAAGGAGATGAAGTTGCGTCCGAAGATCTCGGAGCATGACTTCCAGACCAAATTCGGGTCGGTTCGCCACTTCCTTCATGACGGTGACAAGGTCAAGCTCACGATCATGTTCCGCGGACGCGAGATGGTCCACCAGGAGTACGGGCGCAAGCTCCTTGACCGGATGGCCGAGGAACTGAAAGAGGTGGCGATCATCGAGCGGACCCCTCTCGTGGAGGGCCGCAACATGATCATGATCATGAGCCCGCTCAACAAGAAGCACGCGAAAGGCGACCAGCACAGCAACGAGAGGCGTCCAACCCAGGAAGTGGAGGTGAGCGTCACCGTTCCGGAAGAAGACGATGCCGCCGCCGAAACAGGGAGCAACAACGACCATGCCGAAGATACGAACCCATAAGGGAACCGCCAAGCGGCTCCGCGTGACCTCGACTGGAAAGGTGATGCGGCGCAAGGCGTTTCGCTCGCACATGCTCGAGCACAAGAGCGCCAAGCGCAAGCGCCAGTACCGGACGCAACACGAGGTGTCTGCATCGGATCGCCGCAAGCTGATCCGGCTCGCACCCTATCTTTAGGAGGGCGACATGGCCAGAGTGAAGCGTGGGGTGACGGCCAAGGCTCGCCACCGCAAGATCCTCGAGATGGCGGAGGGGATGCAGGGAGCCCGCCACCGGCTCTACAAGAACGCCAATGAAGCGGTCATGCATTCGCTCGCCTATGCGTATCGCGACCGCAAGCAGCGCAAGGGCGACATGCGCACCCTCTGGATCGCGCGCATCAACGCCGCGGCTCGCCAGAACGGGCTCGCATACAACCAGTTCATGCATGGGCTCAAGGAGGCGGGCGTCGAGGTGAATCGCAAGATGCTCGCCGACATCGCGGTCAAGGACTCCGGCTCGTTTCAGCAGCTCGTCGAAGTCGCCCGGGGCGCCCTCCCCAAGGCGTGACCGCCGACCTCCACAGCGTGGCAGCCGAAGCTCTCGAGGCAGTCGCCGCCGCGCCGGACCTCACCGCGCTCGAAGCGGTGCGGACCAGGTACCTCGGCCGGGGTGACGGCGAGCTGACGTCCTTCCGGCGAGGGCTCGGCAAGATCGCCGACGCCGATGGCCGCCGCCAGATGGGCCAGATGGTCAACGAGCTCGTCGAGCGGGTCGGCGACGCGCTCGACGAGCGACAGCGCGCCATCGAGCGCTCGGCTCGCGCGCAGAACCTCGCGACCGAGGCGCTCGACCTCACCCGCCCGGCGCCCCCGTTGCGCCGCGGGCGTCTGAGCCCGGTGACGCTTGCCGCCCGCGAGATGCGACGGATCTTCGGGATGCTCGGCTTCGAGGCCGTCGAGGGGCCGGAGGTCGAATACGACCGCTACAACTTCACCCTGGTCAACCAGCCCCCGGGCCACCCGGCCCGCGACTCGCAGGACACGTTCTATATCGATGACTGGCGGTTGCTCCGGACCCACACCTCGCCGGTGCAGATCCGCAGCATGCTGATTCGCGGCGCGCCCCAGCGGGTCATCGTCCCCGGCAAGACGTACCGGCGCGATCACGACGCGACCCACATGCCGATGTTCCACCAGGTCGAAGGCCTCTGCATCGACGAGGGAATCGCGGTGAGCGACCTCAAAGGGACCCTCGAGTACTTCGCTCGCTCGTTCTTCGGTGCCGGCTCAGCCCTGCAGTGGCGTCCCCACCACTTCCCTTTCACCGAGCCGTCGCTGGAGCTGGAGCTGCAGTGCGTCGTCTGCCACGGCTCCGGCTGCAGCGTGTGCAAGTACAGCGGATGGCTCGAGCTGCTGGGGAGCGGCATGGTGCATCCTGCGGTCCTCCGCAACGGCGGAATCGACCCCGAGCGCTACTCGGGCTTCGCGTTCGGTATGGGCATCGAGCGCGCGGCCATGCTCGCGTGGGCCATCCCCGACATGCGCCTGCTCTACGACAACGACGTGCGTTTCCTCGTCGCAGAGCCGGTCACCGACGGCTCGCTCGAACGGCCGCAGCCGTGAAGTTCTCGCTGCGCTGGCTGCGCGATTACGCAACCCTCGACGCACCGATCGCGACGATCGTCAAGGCGCTCGTCGACACCGGCACCGAGGTGGGTGCTGTCGAGGTCGGCGGTGAGGGCCTGGTGGTCGCACGGATCGTCGCGGTCGAGGCCGTTCCACGGTCATCGCACCTGCAATTCGCCGATCTCGATCTCGGCGGCGATGTGCCGCCGGCGCTGTGCGCGTTCAGCGTCGCCGCGGGAACGGTTCGGGTGCTCACCGGCGCGCCCAACGTCAAAGCAGGTGATCTTGTGCCCTACGCGCCGCCTGGAACGCGACCGCCCGCGATGGACGAGCGATTGGGAGTGAAGACCATCCGCGGTCACAAGTCGCCAGGGATGCTCTGCTCCGCGGTCGAGCTCGGGGTGGGGGAGGAAGCAGGCGGCATCCTCATCCTCGATGAGGGCACGCCGGGACAGCCGCTCGGCGAGGTGCTGTCGCTTGACACCGTGCTCGACCTGGACATCACCACCAACCGACCCGACTGCCTCTGCCACGTCGGCATTGCCCGCGAGCTCGCCGCAGCGCTGGGCGAGACCCTCGAAGAGCCACCGACCTCGATCCCCGAAGAGCTGGTGTCGGCGACCTCTGCCGAATTACGCGCGCAGGTGCGCGTGGTGGACCCCGACGGATGCCCGCGCTTCGAGGTTCGGGTGATCGAGGGCATCGCTGTCGGACCGTCGCCTGGCTGGCTCCGGCAGCGGCTCCGCGCCGTCGGGCTCCGGCCGATCAACAACGTCGTGGACATCACCAACTTCGTCCTCCATGAGCTCGGCCAACCGCTCCATGCCTTTGATTTCGATCGCTTCGTCGAGGCCGCGGGCGCCAAGACCGCCGACGTCGTGGTGCGCAGCGCAGAACCTGGCGAGCACCTGATCGACCTCCTTGGCACTGACCGCGCGCTCTCCGCCGAGGACCTGGTGGTGTGCAGCGGCGAGGTTCCCGCGAGCATCGCCGGCATCATCGGCGGCAGCTCGACCGCGGTCACCGATGCGACCAGGACGGTGCTGCTCGAAGCCGCCACCTGGGACGGTCCGACCATCCGCGCGACCTCGAAGCGCCTCGGGCTCCGGACCGACGCGTCAACGCTCTTCGAGAAGGGCTTGAGCGATCGCCTTCCAGCGGTCGCGCTCGACCGTGCGGCGGCGCTGATCGCCGAGCTGTCCGGCGGCCATGTCCTCGGCGGGGTGATCGACGCATGGCCGCGACCGCTCCCCGAACTGGGGCCGATCGAGTTGACGGCACGCTTCACGGGCGACCTGCTCGGGATTCCGATCGACGCGACCGAGATCGCCACCATCCTCGCCCAGCTCGCTTTCGCCGTCGAGCAGGACGGTGCCACGCTGACGGTCCTGCCCCCGTACTTCCGGCGCGACGTGTCCCTGCCCCAGGACCTCGTCGAAGAGGTGGGCCGGATGATCGGCTACTCGCGCATCCCGAGCACCCTGCCGGGCCGGCGAGTACCCGTCACCACGACAGCCGCGCCCCCGCCGGTGGAGGACGGCATCAAGGACATCTGCGTGGGGGCAGGCTTCGACGAGGTGATCACGCTGGCGTTCGTCGGCCCCGACGACGCTGGAACCCTGCCCGGGTTCGGGCGCGGGCGTGTGCCCATCCCGCTGCGCAACCCCCTTAGCGAGGAGTGGAGCGTGATGCGCACCTCGCAGCTCCCGCGCCTCTGCGCCACACTCGCGGCCAACGCCAACCGCGGCAACTTCGATGTGCTGCTCTTCGAGCTCGGCCGGGTGTTCTGGGAGGGCGAACGGGTCGGGCTCGCGGCCGGGTCGACGCCCGACAATGCCGACCTCGATCTCCCCGCGCTGCCGCTCGAGCCGCTGCTCCTCAGCCTCGCGGTGCATGTGTCGAGTGGTTCGGCCGAGGCATCCGCAGAGGCCGTGCGACGCGTGCAATCCGTCTTACAGCGCATCACCGAGGATCTCGATGGCTCCCGGCTGCGAGCCGAACCGTCGGAGGAACCGGCGCTGCACCCGGGACGGAGCGCGGAGCTCCACGTCGCCGGCAAGACCGTGGGAATCATCGGCGAGCTCGCCTTCGAGACTGCAGCGGCGTTCGAGATCCGCGGCCGCGTTGCGGTCGGGGAGCTCCGCATCGACGCCATCGCGCCAATCCCGCCTCGACCGCTGCGCTTCGCGCAGCCGCCTCGGTTCCCCGCGATCGTCCAGGATCTCGCGGTGACAGTGCCAGCCGTCAGCCGCGCCGGCGACGCCCTGGACGCGATCGACGAATCGAACGAGCCCCTGCTCGAAAACGCAGCGCTTTACGACGAGTACCGCGGCGGCGGGCTCCCCTCCGGCAGGAAGGGGTGGACCTTCCGGCTCACCTTCAGGGCGCACGACCGCACCCTCACCGGGGAAGAGGCGCAGCGGGCGCAGGACGCGATCGCTCTCGCGCTCGCGCAGCGGTGCGACGCGGAGATTCGCCGGTAGCCGAGCCGCCTCGGGAGTGGTTCGCGCGGCCGACCGAGGAGGTCGCCCGCGACCTGGTGGGGTGCGCGCTCGTCGTCGATGCCGGGACGCCGAGCGCGGTGGTCGCGCGGATCGTCGAGACCGAGGCGTACCTGGGGCTGACTGATCCCGCCTCGCACGCATACCGCGGACCGACACCGCGGGCTCGGGTGATGTTCGGCCCGGCGGCGCACCTGTACGTCTACTTCACCTACGGCATGCACTTCTGCGCCAACGTGGTCACCGAGCCCGACGGCGTCGCCGGTGCCGTGCTCCTGCGAGCTGCCGCGGTGGAGGAGGGCACAACGGTGGTCTCGGCGCGAAGAGGCGAGGCCGTCGCAGTCGCGGCGCTGCTGCGCGGGCCGGGGAACCTCTGTCGCGGCCTGGGCATCAGCCGCGCTGACGACGGCATCGACCTCCTCGACCCGGGGTCGCGCATCCACATCGAGCAGCGGCCGGACATGCCGCCCGTCGCCGTCGGGACTCGCGTCGGCATCCGCCAGGCGGCCGACCGTCTCCTGCGATTCAGGTGGCTCGGTGACCCGGCAGTTTCGCGCCCGGTTCCGCGCGGAGCCGCCGAGCACCTGCAGAACGAAGAGACCGAACGCACAGAACGACCGGGGAAAGAAAAGGGGCCGGACTGAGCCGGCCCCTTGATATATGCACCGTAGTTGATACGGCAGCTCGGTAAAAATTCCCGGGCCTTCTGTGGCACCGCAAACCGGTGCCGGGTTCGAGAACGCCCGGCCCGAACTCCTGACTTGCACAACGCGCTCTTGTCCACTTCTGGACCTTCCCGGGGGACGCCGATTGCCCAGCGACCTCGACGGGGGCGCCGATGGTTGTGCGATCAGGGGCCCGTCAACCGGGCCTCAACCCTCCGCTCGGCCGTGCCGGAGACGCTGCCAGACGGTTTGCATCATTGGTTGACTACCTCCGTCTGATTACCGACGCTACCCATAACCATAGACCTGCGCGCGGCTGACGGCAAGGTGCGTGAAGCCTAGACTGGGTTCCCGGCTGCGCTAGAATCGGAACGCCTGTTCGTCTCGGAGGATCCATGTCCGGTCACAGCAAGTGGGCTGGAATCAAGCACAAGAAAGCGATCGTCGATGCTCGTCGCGGCCAGGTCTTCACCAAGGTCACGCGCGAGCTGACGGTCGCCGCACGTGAGGGCGGTCCCGACATTGAGGGAAATTTCCGGCTGCGCCTGGCGATTCAGAAAGCCCGCGAGGTGAACATGCCCGCCGACAACATCGACCGGGCGATCCAGCGTGGTGCCGGCGGCAAGGACGGTGTGCAGCTCGAGGAGGTGCGCTACGAAGGCTACGGCCCGCACGGTGTTGCGGTGATGGTCGACACGCTCACCGACAACCGCAACCGCACGGTCGCCGGGATTCGCAACTCCTTCACCCGCTCGGGAGGCGCGCTCGGCGAGGCCAACAGCGTCGCCTGGATGTTCAACCAGCAGGGTGTCATCACCGTTGAAGCGGGCAAGCGCGACCCCGAGGAGCTGGCGCTCGAGCTGCTCGATGCCGTTGATGTCGGCGAGGACGGCGACGTCAGCGTCGACGGCGACGAACTGGTAGTGACCGTTGCGCCGGCTCGATTCGAGGAAGTCCGGCGCACCCTCGAGGAAGGCGGCTACGCCGTCGACTCAGCGGAGGTCACCATGAACCCCACCACCTCGGTGCCACTCAACGCGTCGCAGGCGCGGCAGGTGCTCCGGCTGCTCGACGGCCTCGAGGAGCACGACGACGTCCAGCAGGTCTACGCCAATGCCGAGATACCGGACGACGTCCTTGACGCTGTCAGCTGACCGCTGCGCCGCCGCAATCGAATGAGGGTTCTCGGGGTCGACCCGGGACTCGCGCGTACCGGCGTCGCCATCGTCGACGGGTCGCCGGGACACCTCGTGTTGCTCCATGCAGCCTGCATCGAAACTGTGCCGCAAACCAGCGAAGCCATGCGACTCGCGATCCTCTTCGACCTGGTCGTCGATGCCTGCACGACCTTGCGACCCGAGGTTGCGGCGGTGGAGGAGCTGTTCTTCTCGACCAACCGGCGGACCGCGATGCGGGTCAGCGAGGCGCGCGGTGTCGTGCTCTGCGCGCTCGCGCGCGAGGGCGTCGCGATCGCCGAGTACACACCGACGCAGGTGAAGGAAGCCGTGTGTGGATATGGCGCGGCGCGCAAGCCTCAGGTCGCGCGCATGGTCGCGAATCTCCTTGGCGTGCCTGAGATTCCGGGTCACGACGACGTTGCCGACGCGTGCGCGGTGGCAGTGTGTCACCACCACCGAGGCCGCCTCGGCGCACTGGCCCCTCGAGCGCGCGAGCATCGCGGCAGCGCGCTCGACGCCGCGGTGACGCGCGCGCGCGCAGCGCCGGTGCGCATCGCACCATGATCGCGCTGCTCCGCGGCGAGCTCGTCCAGCTCGGCGACGACCACGTCGTCGTCGATACGGGCGGCGTTGGATACGAGGTGTTCTGCCATCTGCGCACCATCGCGACGCTGCACAGCTCGCATGAGTCGCCGGTGACGTTGTACGTGCACACCAGCGTGAGCACGGATGCGATCCGTCTCTACGGTTTCGTGAGCCAGGATGAGCTGCGCCTCTTCCGCCTCCTCATCGGCGTCGAGCGCATCGGTCCGAAGGCGGCGCTCGGCATCCTCGGGCGCGCAGAGCTGCCGACCCTCGTCCGCGCCATCGCGGAAGGTGATGTGGCACTCGTTGCCACCGTCCCGGGGATCGGACGCAAGACAGCGGAACGCGTGATTCTCGAGCTGCGCGACAAGGTCGCCTCGCTCGAACCGCCCGGGACGCATCACCCCGCCGTCACCAGTGAGAACCAGGCGGTCGCCGCGGCGATCGCGGGCCTGGTCGGCCTCGGGTTCCGCGAGTCCGAGGCGCGCAAGGCGGTGGCGGCCATCGCGGTCGATGGTGACGGCCACGACGTCGCCGACCTGGTCGGCGCCGCGCTGCGCCGTCTCGACACCGCCGGGGCAGCGCGATGACCGACGAGCGCGTGGTCAGCCCCGACGAGCTCGAGGCCGAGCGCGTCGCGGACACGGCGCTGCGGCCGCGCTCACTCGATGACTTCGTCGGCCAGGAGCCGATCAAGAACCAGATCCGCATCCTTGTGGAGGCGGCCCGTCAACGCGGCGACGCCCTCGATCACGTGCTGCTCTACGGCCCTCCCGGCCTCGGCAAGACGACGCTGGCGCAGATCATCGCCGTCGAGATGGGCGTCAACATCCGCCTGACCAGCGGTCCCGCGCTCGAGCACCAGGGCATGCTCGCCTCGATCCTGACCAGCCTTGAGGAGCGCGACGTGTTCTTCATCGACGAGGTGCACCGCCTCAACAGAGCGGTGGAGGAGGCGCTCTATCCGGCGATGGAGGATCTCGCCTTCGACTTCGTCGCGGGCAAGGGCGCCGGTGCGCAGACGCTCCGCCTGACGCTCAATCGCTTCACGGTGATCGGCGCAACCACGCGGGCTGGCGCGCTCGGCGCGCCACTCCGCGACCGTTTCGGGGTCACGTTCCGACTCGACTTCTACGACACCGACGACCTGATCGCCATCGCCAACCGCTCGGCGCGTCTGCTCGGCATCGACCTCGACGCGGAGGGTGCGG
>Ga0182018_10004557_pt1 | contig 11571 bp, 9 predicted proteins | sample 812P2MmetaG_FD_120490 | JGI IMG/M metagenome (GOLD analysis project Ga0182018, IMG submission 120490) | Permafrost microbial communities from Stordalen Mire, Sweden - 812P2M metaG | ecosystem: Environmental > Terrestrial > Soil > Wetlands > Permafrost | place: Sweden: Stordalen | collected...
ACTCGCCTGCATCGCGCTCACCGGGTATCCCGGCCGCTGATGCCGATTGCCGATGCCAGGCATGAACTCGACACCGTCATCGGTATCGCCGTTGCCGGCGGTCTTTGCACCAGTGAGGATTTGGCCCTCCATGCCGAGGATGTCGATCGCCAGCTCCATGGTGTCGCGGTGGTACTCGGACCAGAACATCTTGTTCGTTGCACCGAGAGCGATCGTCGAGTGGTCGTTGTTGAGAGCCGAGGTCAACGTTCGCAAGCCATTGATCTGCATGATCTTCACCTTGGACCACGCTTGCGCCAACCTCTGGCGAACAAGCGGGTCCGTCGCCTTTCCATTGCGACGCGCCGCCTCGATGATCGCGTCGAGCTCCTTCTGGAAGCGGCGGTGCCCGGTCGTCGCCGACGTTCCTCGCTCGAAGCCGAGGGTGTCCATCGCCACGGCCCACCCGTTGTTGACACCGCCGACGACATTTTCTCTCGGACAACGGGCGTTCGTGAAGAAGACCTCGTTGAACTCAGCTGAGCCGTCGACCTGTGCAATCGGACGAACCTCGATGCCCTCCTGTCGCATCGGCACGAGGAGGTAGGAGATGCCCTTGTGTTTCGGGGCGTCCGAGTCCGAGCGGGCGAGGAGAAAGATGTAGTCGGCATACTGCGCCTGTGTGGTCCAGACCTTCTGGCCGTTGATCACCCATTCGTCTCCGTCGAGCTCGGCCCTCGTCTTCAGCGCCGCGAGATCGCTCCCTGAGTCAGGCTCAGAGAAACCCTGGCACCACGAGATCTCACCCGACAGGATCTTCGGAAGGAACTGCTGCTTCTGCTCCTCCGTTCCCCACTTCAGGATGGTCGGGCCCACAAGGGTGTCGCCGAAGAAATCCGCCCGCATCGGGGCGTTCAGGCGAGCGAATTCCTCGTTCAGCGCGACGCCCTCCATGAGCGAAAGGCCCCTGCCGCCGTACTCCTTCGGCCAGGAAGCGCAGATCCAGCCTCCTTCGGCGAGCTTCTTCGTCCACTCGGCGGTGAACGACGCCCGCTCATCGGCAGTCATAGAGAAACCCGGCGATCCCCAACTCTGCGGCAGGTTCTCCTCGAGCCAGCCGCGCACCTCCATGCGGAACTTCTCGGCCTCCGGCGGATAAGTCAGATCCATGCAGCAAGGTTAGCGACCGTCTGTCGGCGTCCCGAAAGCGGCCGGCGACGCGGTCAGGCGAGCGCCTTACGGGGGCGGGCCGGCTGCGGGTTCTGCAGGTAGGCCAGTGTCGCCTTTCGCCAGCGATGATGCCAGGCAGGATAGGATGCCAGGGCTCGCAGCGTCAGAGCAGCGGCGTGACGAGCGTGACGAATTGGCCGAGCGCGGAAGGAGGTGGGGTCGACGTCAACTGACCAACCCCCGAGTACCTACGTGCCCCGTCCTCTGGTGCCCCACCTCGGTCGTACGCGCTGAGCAGGTCCGTCACAACCGGCACTCGCACTGGCACTTGCGCTCGTCGGAACTGACGAACGGCCGGCTGATCGAGACCGCTCGCCGAGAAGGCTGAACCTCAGGCCTCTCGCAAGCGGGCCGTCGGGCGCCTAGCGAAGCAGCTGTGTCGCGCCAGCGGGATGACGTACGGCATCAACCCAAATCCCCGCTCCCGCCGGAGCGCCCGCCGACGGCTTGGCTGTCGGCTTGTCACCAGCAACCTGCGCCCCCCGATGTGAGGAAGGAGGCCCATGGCCCGCCGTCCACCTCTCCAGACCCCGCAAATCCTGCGCTCTCGGCTCGATCGGCGCCACCGCCGCCTTACGACGACGCGCGCCGTCAAGGATGCCATCGTCTCCCTCGCGGGATTGATCAACCGTCCGGTCCGTCATCAAGGTGGCGAGGAGATCGGTCGGATCGTCGACGTCGTGGCTCGCTTTGCCGGCGATCAGGCTTATCCGCCCGTGACGGGGTTCGTCGTCCGGGTGGGTCGCCGCAAGGTGTTCCTCGACGCAAGCCTCGTCGAGTATCTCGGCCACGCCGAAGTCGTGCTTCGCTCCGCACGAGTCGACCTTCGTGACTACGAGCGACGCGACGGTGAACTGCTGCTGGTTCGAGACGTGCTTGACCACCAGCTCGTGGACGTCGATGACGTGCAGGTGATTCGTGCCGCCGATCTCTACCTGGCCCCGGCACAGGGCCGAATCCGGCTCGTGGGCGTCGACGTGAGCGGTTACACCCTGCTCCGGCGCCTCGGCCCCTCCCGGTTCAGGGGACACCCGACGCCGGATCGCGTCATCGATTGGGCGGCGATCCAGCCGTTCGGGGCCCCGGGTTCCTCCGTGCGCCTTCGCACGTCCCACGAAGGGCTCCACCGGCTGCGCCCTGGTGAGCTTGCCGACCTGCTTGAGGACCTCGGCCGTGAGGAGCAGCAGGAGCTCTTGAAGGCGCTGGACCCGCACGAGGCCGCCGACGCATTGGAGGAAATGGACCCCGAAGAGCTCGAGTCACTCCTGCGGGGTGTTGATCCCGAGCAAGGCGCCTCGTTGCTCATATCCATGGAGACGGACGAGGCGGTCGAGGCCCTCCGTGACCTCGCCGACGACGAGCGCGAGGAGTTGCTCCAGCACATGCCGAGCGAGCGTGCCCGGCAGTTGACCGAGATGCTCTCCTACGAGGAGGACACGGCCGGGGGGATCATGACGACCGCTCTCGCCGTCGCCGGACTTGACGAAACGGTCGGGGTCGTGCGTAAGGCGATGCGTGCGCTCGTCGAGCACAGAGGCGAGATCGACGGTGTCGCCGTCGTCGACGCAGAAGGCCTGCTCGTCGACGACCTGACGTTGTTCGATCTCGCTATCGCCGACTCCAACACGCTCGTCGCCGACCTCGTCGGGGAAGACGATCTCCTCACGGTCGGGCCGGGCGAATCCGTCCGAGACGTCGCGGCGCAGCTCACCGAGGCGCGGCGATCGTCGGTGCTCGTCGTCGAGGACGGCCGTCCTATCGGACGCATCCTGGCGGACGACGTCGTGGACGCCCTCCTGCCTGAGCGCGGCAGGCTGCACTTCCCGAGGTTCCTGCAATGATCTTGTGACCACGGATCAAATGAGCGCAGCTCGTGCCAAGTTGCGCCACGGAACTGAAGCGGGAAGGCTTGTCGGATAATGAACGCTGATGCGGAGCGGCTTCGCGTCGCGTATCTCGTGTATCGGGGCAACCCACGTTGTGGCGGTCAGGGTGTCTACACCCGGCACCTCACGAAAGAGCTGGCCGAACTGGGCCACGAAGTGACCGTGTTCTCCGGCCAGCCATACCCGGAGCTGGAGGACGGGGTGGCCTTCGTGCCCGTGGCCAGCCTCGACCTGTATCGGGAACCGGATCCGTTCAGAGTCCCGAAGCTCTCCGAGTTCACATCGTCGATCGACGCCCTCGAGTTCGGGATCATGTGCACGGCCGGGTTTCCCGAACCGCGTACGTTCACGCTGCGGGCCAGGCGATTGCTGGCGGCTCGCAAAGGCGAGTTCGACCTCGTGCACGACAACCAGTCCCTCGGGAGCGGTCTGCTGGGCATCATGCGCGACGGCTGGCCGCTGCTCGGGACGATCCATCACCCGATCACCGTCGATCGGGAGCTGGACTTGTCGCATGCGCTCACGCTGCGCAGGCGGATGACGCTGCGCCGCTGGTACGGCTTCATCGGGATGCAGTGTCGGGTTGCCCGCCAGATCCCGCGGGTCGTCACCGTGTCGGAGTCCTCTTGTCGCGACATCGCAGAACAGCTCGGAGTCGAGCCTTCTCGCATGGCCGTCGTCCCCGTCGGGGTCGACGAGACGGTGTTCCGACCACGGCCGGAGATCGTTCGTATCCCCGGTCGCCTCGTCACGACTGCGAGCGCGGATGTGCCCATGAAGGGCCTCGTGCCGTTGCTCGAGGCGCTCGCAAAGGTCCGTACTGAACGCGAAGACGCCCATCTCGTCGTCGTCGGCCGTCTGCGAGACGGCAGCCTGGTGCCAGGTGTGCTCGACCGGCTCGGGCTCGAAGGCGCTGTGCGCTTTCAGTCCGGCATCTCCGACGACGAGCTGTCCGAGCTGTACGGCTCGGCGGAGGTGGCGGTCGTGCCGTCGTTGTACGAAGGTTTCTCGTTGCCGGCGATCGAGGCGATGGCCAGTGGTGTCCCACTCGTTGCCACAACCGGAGGTGCGCTGCCGGAGGTGGCGGGCACCGACAACGTCACCGCTTTGCTTGTTGAGCCGAACAACCCCGGAGCGCTCTCCGCTGGGCTGCTGCGGGCGCTCGGCGATCCCGAGCTGCGGGCGCGCATCGGGGCGGCAGGACGCAAACGCACCCTCGAGCGCTTTACCTGGCCCGTCACGGCTCGCCTCACAGCTGAGCAATACCGCGTCCTTCTCGACGAACGGAAGTCGGTTCGTGCCGTTGCAGCCCGAACGGCCGGCATCGCCGGCGCCGCCGACCCTGTTGGCACCCTCGATGTCGCTGCGGCGGCAGCAGCGGAGAATGTGCCGTGCTGACGGTCGACTTCGACCGGTTGGGCCTGCGGCCGGGTGAACACGTTCTCGATCTGGGTTGCGGTGCCGGCCGTCACGCCTTTGAGTGCCTTCGCCGCGGGGCGGCGGTCGTCGCTCTCGACGCCGACTTCGTCGAGCTGAAGGGCGTGAGCGGCCTCATGGCGGCGATGGCCGAAGCCGGCGAGGCAGCATCCGGAGCCTCCAGCCTCGAAGTGCAGGGAGACGCCTGCCGACTTCCGTTTCCGGACGCGAGTTTCGATCGCGTGATCGCAGCCGAGGTACTCGAGCACCTGCCGGACGACCATACGGCCATCGCCGAGCTGGCTCGCGTGCTGAAGCCGACGGGCCGCATGGCAGTAACCGTGCCTCGCTATGGGCCGGAGATCGTGAATTGGGCTCTGTCCGACGACTATCACAACGTTCCCGGCGGCCACATCCGCATCTACCGCCGCCGCCAGCTGATGGCGCGCCTCGAGTCGGCTGGTCTGCGAGTCGTCGGCACGCATCACGCCCACGCCCTCCACAGCCCCTACTGGTGGCTCAAATGCCTCGTGGGCCCGAGCAATGACATGAACCCAGCCGTACGCGCCTATCACCAGCTACTCGTGTGGGACATCGTGCGCCGGCCCGCCCTCACGCGCGTGCCGGAGCAACTGTTGAACCCGTTGATCGGAAAGAGTTTCGTCGTGTATGCGGAGCACATTCGATGAAGGGTACGGCCGACCGATTCCTCAGCCGGGACGAGCTCCGAGCCACCGCAGACACGATCCAGGCCTGCCAGCTGTCCAACGGGATGGTGCAATGGTTCGAGGGCGGTCACGCTGATCCGTGGAACCACGTGGAGGCGGCGATGGCACTGGCCACGGCCGGCCGGCTGGCGGCGGCCGAGCGTGCCTACGAGTGGCTGCGGACCACGCAGCTCCCCGACGGGGCCTGGCGCAACTACTACCGGCCTGACGGGTCGATCGAGGATTCGAAACGCGACACGAACGTCTGCGCTTACGTCGCCACCGGCATCTGGCATCACTACCTGGTGACGGGCGACACCGGAATCATCGAGTCCTTCTGGCCCGTGATCGAGGCGGCAATCGACTTCGTGATCTCCTGGCAGCAGCCTGGCGGGGAGCTCACCTGGTCAGTCGACGCCGAGGGTACGCCGGGCGACTACGCCCTGCTCACCGGGTCGTCGTCGGCGTACTTCAGCCTCCGCTGCGCGGTGGCGTGCGCTGAGCGCATCGGCCTCGATCGCCCAGATTGGGAGCTTGCCGCCGGTCGGTTGCGACACGCCATCGCTTACCGGCCGGATCGCTTCGAGCCGAAGGATCGCTTTGCCATGGACTGGTACTACCCGGTCCTGTCGGGCGCGCTCGAGCCCATGCAGGCGGCGGAACGCATCGACGAGCGATGGTCGGAGCTTGTCATCGAAGGGCGGGGTGTTCGCTGCGTAGCGGACCGGTCGTGGGTGACGTCGGCCGAGACGGCCGAGTGCGCCATGGCGCTGCTTGCCATCGGCCGACGCCAGCAGGCGGCGATGCTGTTGACGTGGGCACAGGACCAGCGTTGCATCGACGGTTCCTATATGACCGGTCTCGTGTACCCGCAGCGTTCGAGCTTTCCCTTCGAGGAGCACAGCACGTACAGCGCCGCAGCGATGATTCTCGCTGTCGATGCACTCGAAGCGGCAGGGCCGGCGTCGGGGTTGTTCCTCGGCCGCTCGCTCCCGGCGACCCGGGTTCTCGACCTGGACGCCGAGTCGGTCAAGGCTGAAGACCGGGCCTGAGCCGAGCAAGGCTCCGCTTCGCCGCCCGTCCCCCTCCGGCGCAACCGGAGCTTCCAAATGCTCTGGACCGGCCAGGTGCTCTCGGATCTCGGGTCCGGGTTCGGGTTACTCGCGTACCCGCTGCTGATCCTCGCTCTCACGCATTCTCCCATCATCGCCGGCGCCGTTGGCACGGTGACGGCCGCCGTCGCTTTCGGCGTGCGGCTGCCGGCGGGTGCGCTCGCGGACCGGCTCGACCGCCGGACGACGATGATCGTCTGCGACGGTGTCCGGACATTGGTGCTGGCGGGCCTTGCCCTCGCAGTGGCACTGCACGCGATCGTCTGGCCTGTCGTGCTCCTGGTGGCGATCATCGATCGTGTCGGTGACACCATCTTCACGCCGGCGTCGACAGCGGCCCTGCCGAGCATCGTCGAGAACGAGCAACTCGAGAGCGCGTGGGCCGCGACCGAGGCACGGCAGTACGCGGCAAGTCTCGGAGGACCGGCACTCGGGGGCCTCCTGTTCAGCCTGGGTCAGGCGGTGCCGTTCGTCGGCGACACGGTCTCCTACGGGATCTCCGTCCTGACCTCCAGCCGGATCACCGGGAAGTTCAGCCCCACCTCCACGGATGAGCCCCGCGAGGGTTTGTGGAAGGAAGCGTTCGAAGGCATGCGCGTCATCTGGCATGACGCCCTGCTGAGAGCGGTGATCATTCAGGCACCGCTCATCAACTTCGCCTTCACCGGAGCGATCTTTACCGTGACGCTCGGCCTCCGGCGCCACGGAACCTCGGCGACCGTCATAGGCCTCACCCAGGCCGCGATCATGATCGGGGGCCTTCTGGGTGCCATCGCGGCGCCGAGGTTCCAGGGACGATTCACGCTCTCCCGCTTGCTGGTGTTCCTCACGTCAGGCGGGACGCTGTTTTTTGCCGTCGCAGCTGTCCTCATCCCGTCGCCGCTCGTGGCGCTGCCGATCGCGATCCCGTTGTTCATCTCGCCGACGTCCAACGCCGCGCTGTTCGCCGCCATGCTCCGCCAGACCCCCGAGGCGATGCGCGGCCGCGTCAACAACGCCCTGCTACAGGTCGCGACAGGTCTGGCGGCGCTCGCGCCCCTCGTTGCAGGCCTCCTCGTCGAGCGCGCCTCGTCCCATTGGGCCATGGGAGCGTTCGCGGTGGCGCTCGGCGTGTCCGCGATCATGGCGGTGAGTCTGAAGGGCTTGCGCCAGGCCGAGGTGGCCGGCTGAGCCGCAACACACGGCCACTAGCCCTTGGTCGTCGTGGTGGTCGAAGAGGAGGTGCTCCCGCCCTTCGTCGTCGTGGTCGTGGTCGACGAGCCGCCCGAGGTCGTGGACGTGGTCTTCCCGCCCGTCGTCGTCGTGGTCGTCGTGGTGGATTTGCCGGAGGTGGTGCTCGTCGTGGTGGATGCCACCGTCGTCGAGGTCGTCGTCGAGACCGTGGTGGTCGGCGTTGCCGACGTCGTCGGAACGGTGGTGGTCACCGCACCGGTCGGAATGATGTACACCTCCTGGTACGGCGGGCGGACGAAGATGTAGGTGACGAGCGCCGCCAAGAAGACACTGAGCACGATCCAGGTTGAGACCCGCACGCGGCCAGGGCGATCGTCCGATGGGGTGACGCCGACGGGTGTCACGAATCCGCCTCGACGCTGACGCTCGGCACGGTGATTCCGGCTTCGCGCAAGGCGATGGAGATGCGGCCCCGCAGTTTGCGGCCGACCTCGAATTGCTTGCCGGGCAGCGTCCGCGCCACGACACGGACCTCGAATTGATCGACGGAGATCGACTCGATACCCATGACCGACGGTTCGTCCAGCAGCAATGGCTTCAGAGCCTCGTCGGCGAAAGCGGCTTGCCCGACCTTGCGAAGCAGGCTCGTCACGGTGCTGACGTCGGCGGTGACAGGAACCGGTACGTCGATAACGGTTCGAGCCCAGTCCCGCGACAGGTTGGTCGTCAGCAGGATCTGCCCGTTCGGCACGAAGACCACCTCACCGTTCAGTGTGCGCAGTCTCGTGATCCGCAGCGTGACGTCCTCGACGGTGCCTGTCACGACGGCGGTCCCGACGATTGTCTTGATCTCGACGAGGTCGCCGTAGCCATACTGCCGTTCTGACACGATGAGAAACCCGGCCAACAGATCTCCCACCACCGTCTGTGCTCCGAAGCCGAGCCCCACGCCGACGACGGCAGCGGGCGCCACGAGCGTCGCCAGGGGCACGCCGAAACGCTCGAGCACGAGCACAGCGACGACGATGTACAACAGCGCCAGGAATACCCCCGTCGCCACGCCGGTGACGGCATGACGGTGCTTCGCGGTCTGCGATCTGGCGAGGGCATCTGTCGTCGGGATGCGCAGGTCGATGCGGGCCGTCAGCATGCGACTCGTCCAGCTGACTGCCCGCGAGACGAGGAAGGCGCCACTCACGAGCATCACGATCTGGAGCGCATCGGTCCGCAACCACGCCGTGAAGTCCCCCAGTGGGGTGATCGATGCCAACATCAGCGTTCATTCTGACCGGCGCGACCAGGCGTGGTCAGATCCCGGGCCCTACCCTGCGGAGAACGCGGAGACTGCCGAAGCCGAGGTCGGCTGTTTCGACGAAAGCGCCCGACGCCAGCGCCCGCAGGTACAGCTCGTAGGGAGGCCGGCCGCCGTCGGCAGGATCGGGGAAGACGTCGTGGATGGCCAGCCAACCGCCGCCTGCGACCTTTGGTGCCCAGCCGTGATAGTCGGCCCAGGCCGGCTCACTGCCATGACCACCGTCGATGAAGACGAGACCGGCCCGCGCTGCCCAATGAGCGGCGATCGCGGGTGAGTCGCCCACGAGCGCCACGACCCGCTCCTCGACGCCGGCGCGCTCGATCGTGGCGCGCCAGGTGGGGAGGGTGTCGAGTCGGCCGGTACTCGGGTCGACGAGCGAGCCGTCGTGGTGTTCCCAACCGGCCTGGTTCTCCTCCGAGCCATGGTGGTGGTCGACGCTGAAGACGATCGGCGCGGTGCCGGTGCCGGCGCCGGCGGCTAAAACGCCGTGCGCGAGGTACAGCGTCGAGCGTCCGCAGTACGCCCCGACCTCGACGATGACCCCGCCGCCTTCGTCGGCAGGCAGCGATGTCACCAGGCCGGCGACACGAGACAGCGCCAGACCCTCGTCGTCGGGCATGAAGCCCGTCGCTGCCCGCGCCGCCTCGAGCACACCGTCGGCCGTGGGTGCGCCCCGGATTGCGCTCATGTCACGATGCTGACGATGGTGTAGACACCGAATCCGAGCAGGGCCACGCCCGAGATGCGGCGGACGACGGAGAGCGGTACGACGCGAGTGATCCACTTGCCGGACAGGACGCCGAGCCCGGAGACGATCCAGAAGCCCACCGTCGCCCCCACGAAGACCGCCACGGGGTCCCGGTAGCGCGCCGTCAGGTTTGCCACGAGGACTTGGGTGATGTCGCCGAACTCGGCCAGCGCCACAATCGTGAAGGTCGTGAACAGCACCCGCCAGTTCGTCGGAAGGGCCACTTCGCGGCCGCCGAGGCGCTCTCCTTTCTCCTCCTCGGCTTTCTCGGGCACGAAGATCAAATAGACGGCGCCTCCCATGAACAGGGTCGCCACGACGATCTTCACGGCCGTATGCGGGAGCAGCTCCAGCAAACGTCCGGCCAGTACCGCCAGGAGCGCCTGCGATGTCAGGGCCACCGCAGCGCCGATCCAAACCGGCAGCGCCTTGTTGCGAGAGGCCAGCACGACGCAGGAGATGAATGTCTTGTCCGGCAGCTCGGCCGGGATGACGAGCACCATCGTCGTAGCCGCCACGGCGAGGTTCACGGCGTCTCGACTCTCCTTGGCGGCGCCGGCTCCGGGCATCCGGCGCGCCGCATCGCGCCGAATGCCTTCAGGACTTGCCGAGCAGTTCGCCGAGCGTCGGCCGCTGCTCCCGCACGAAACCGACGTTGACCGCCAAGCGCTCGAGGTGCTGGTCGACGGTCCGCTGGTGGCCACCGAGCGGATGCTCGAGGAGGAACGCTTTCACGGTGCGGGCCAGGATGGGATTGCCGTCGCAGTCGATGTCCGCCAACCGTGGTATCCCGCCCAGCAACCCCGGTACCGAGTGCGACGGGTACCGATCTCTCAGCTCCTGCCAATGCTTGGCGATGAAGTCCCACGTCGAAGGACCGGTCGCCCTGCCCCCGAGCAGCACGCGCAGCACGAACGGGGCGTCCTGGGTCCGGATGTCGTTGCGGCACATCTCCCGTAGCTCGGCGGCGAGGTCGAGATCGCGCGTGAACGACATGGCGAGCAGGTGCCGCGCTTGGTCGATGGGGTCGATCGGGTGCAGGTAGTGCTGGCGCATGACCTCGAACTCCGGACGGCCTCCGGAGACGGACACGACCTGAAGGATCGACTCGGCCGTGTCTGCCGGCAACGGCGCCTCGCTGGCACCGGCTGCAGTGAAGGCCTCGTGCGCGAGCGAACGAACGCTCGCGTCCGCCCCGACCGTCCCGAGGACATTGATGAAGGCCGAGCGAGTGCGCGAGATCTCCGGAGCCTCGCCTGCACTCGGCTCGAAACCCAGCCGCTCCAACTCAGGCCCGAACAACCCGCGCACGAGCTCTTCGAGAGCCGGCCGATCTTCGGTGGCGACGGCGATGTCGAGCAGATGCATGGCTCCGATGACGACGCCCCAGACGTTCGGATCCGACTCCCCGCTCAGGCTCCGCGCCAGTGAGAGGAAGTCGTCGAGGGGGGACACCCGTGCGAGGGTGGCAGCCCATGTGTCCGCCACGACGTTGAATCGTTCGAGCGCCGTGAGGTTGTCGAGATTGGAGCAGATCTGCTCGAGCAGCGGGCCGTGGTAGCGCAGCCGGTACGTGCCGGAGCCGCCGGCGTTGACCACGGCGAGCCCTTCGCCGACAGGGACTCGCAGATCGCCCGTGCCATGCGGGGCGGGGCCGAGGAGAACTGCCTGGATCGGCCCGGGCCCGCCGTCGGCTGTCGGCGTCACTCCTGGCTCGCGCACGGCCACGCGGATCGGGATGATCCAGTCGTGACCGATCGCCGACGGCTCGCTCCCTGCCTGTTCGTGCTCGGCGAGGGGCAACCAGGAGAACGGTTCCTGGGACAGCTCGAGCTCGTCTCCGTCACGACGAGCAGTCACAAGTGGTGTGCCGCCCTGGAGGATCCAGCTGTCCATGAGCGCCCGCACGGGCTCGCCGGGCGCGGCCGACTCGATGGCATCCCAAAGATCCGTCGTATCGGTATTGCCGAATTGATGGGCAGCGAGGTACCTGCGCACACCCTCG
>Ga0182018_10004558_pt1 | contig 11567 bp, 8 predicted proteins | sample 812P2MmetaG_FD_120490 | JGI IMG/M metagenome (GOLD analysis project Ga0182018, IMG submission 120490) | Permafrost microbial communities from Stordalen Mire, Sweden - 812P2M metaG | ecosystem: Environmental > Terrestrial > Soil > Wetlands > Permafrost | place: Sweden: Stordalen | collected...
CGCCCACCTGCAATCCGCGGAAGACGCGCGCAAAGACTTCGAGGCCTTGGCCAAGGCCATCGTGGCCAAAGCCAACCTGTCCAGCGTTTTCGCTCGCTAGCCTCCATGCGGTTCTCCGAAGGGGCCCGAGCGGCAGAGGTCCGGGACGGCGACGACGCGGCAAAATGGCCTGCCACCGGACGGACACCGCCCATTTTCAGGGAACGGCGTTTACCGGGATCTATCCGGATTGGTGGGTAGCCGGGGGCTACGCTGGATCCGATTCTCGGCGGCGCGACCTTCGGATTGACGGGCTCAACGTACCGGGGGAGAGGATTTCCGCCCTGTGAAAGCTCGGTCGGGAGCGAATATGCAACGCCTGTGCTCAGCGTCGAACGGAGTGTAATCGTATATGGAAACGTCCTTTATCATATATTAAAGGAGACGGCTGTCAAGTGACACAAGATGACGCGTCCCGCGGCATTTTGGCGTTAATCTTGAGAGGTACATCGACGATGTCAGGTAGCATCACCCGGCGGCTTAAACCCGAAGAGCACGAAATTCTCCGCAAGCGCGAGGAATTGGCTGCCATCCGTGCGGCTCTCGCGGAGCGCGAATTGGAGCTTGTTGATCTTCGCAGCCACCTCGCCGCGTTTGAGGGTCGCTACCTGCGGCAGGTGGGCACACTCTACTCGGAACTAGATGAGTGGAAGGCGCGAATCGCGGAGTTGCACGCTCGGCTTGATCCTAGCGACGCGGCGAATTCGCGGGCACGTGATGCCCGCGAACAGGCGAACCAGACCTACGAGGACGCCCACGGCAAGGCATCTGAAACTCACGACTTCACCCCATCGCCCGAACTCAGAAGCCTGTTCCGCGAGGTCGCCAAGCGGATTCATCCCGATTTTTGTAGGGGTGTCGGCGATCTGGAGCGCCGCACTCGTTTTATGGCCGAGGCCAACCGCGCATACGAAGCGGGCGACGCCGCGGCCCTCCGACGGATTTTCGAAGAGTACCACGACGGTGCGGATGCGGTGGACGGCGAGGGGATCGGCGCCGAACTGATCCGCATCATCCGGCAAATCAGCCAGGCTAAAGACCGCGTGTCTGCTATTGAACAGGAATTGATTGCCCTGCGCCAAAGCGAAATCGCCTTACTCAAGAGGCAGGCTGAAGAGAGCGAGCAAGCCGGCCGAGACCTGCTGACCGAACTGGCGACCGCCGTTCGGCAACAGATTGAGCGGACCAAGGAGGAATATGAGGCCCTTGCCAAATCAGAGGTCAAGCCCAAATGACGGATGAATCCCAACTCCAGGTCACGCGGAAGGACGACGATTCGTCGCTTAGCCTGTCGAAGGCACGATCCGGTCTCATCGCTCGGGGTCGAAGGGATGCGTCTATCCTCGTACAGCCGTCCTGCCATAAGGCAACTGATAGGTTACTTCCTTCTTCTATTCCTTCCACGGATTTGCGGACGTCACCGGAATTCCTGATCCCCGGCCAGAGTGTCCCAATAGAAAACTTTAATTCTTTTCGTATCCGAGCGCTCTCTTCCGTTGCGGCTCTGGTGGCAAAACTTGCTGAGTCACCGAGATCCACATTGGCTGTTTCAATGCCCTCCGAGGTAATCAAGCTCGTGAAAGCCTGGGCGGCTGAGAGGTGTCCGGACGACTTGACTGTTGCTTCGGATGTCTTCTTCGAGGAGTCGCCTCCCCGGCCAGGCGGTGTAGAGCGATTCTTCCCCGACGCCCAGGGATGCTGGCATGTTGAACAGTTCCTCTCTGACAACTCCCTTTCCCTTCCCGGTATCTATTTCGTCGAACAGGGCGAAACATTCTCGGAGGATCGGCGGCTTGCCGGGAAAGGGCGCACTGACGCCCGGGTCAATCTAGGCAATGTGTACCACGAAGCTGAAACTATTATTATCAAATTTGGAGGCCCTAGCTGCCATTTCAACCTCGGTGTAGGTTATGCATACAACTCAGGCTTGGGAGTCCCCCGGGACCACACTGAAGCAGCGGAGTGGTTTCGCAAAGGGGCAGAACAAGGACATCCGGCCGCCCAGTGCAGTCTAGGTCTCGCACACTATTATGGCCAAGGAGTCCCCCAGGACTTCGTGCAAGCGCACATGTGGCTGAGCCTTGCAGTATCCCGTGCCGGTAGAGATGACCAGAAGGAGTGGCTGTCTTACCGTAACCAAGTCGCCGAGCGGATGACACCCCAACAGATTATCGAAGCACAACGGTTGGCACAGCTAGAGAGCCAACGGCTGGGGGCACGGTGAACGCACCCTGGGATTCGATCCTTCGCCCGACTTCCGCCCCTTCGGTGCGCCGCCCACAAGCAGGGACGAGCGTCGCTATAAGCCGCCCATGATGTCGGTGTAGATATCAAAAATCCGTTTCGCGAGCTGCCGGCATTCTTCGCCGGTTAGTTCATTTGTGGTTGCGGAGACGGAGCCTTCTTTGTTGAGTTCCCGCCAGATGGCGCGAAACTCATCTTGGAGTTCTTCCGGCAAATCGTTATGAGCTGGGCCCACGAGCTTTATCAGCCCCGGCCCGTGTGACCCCGCCGCGATGGCCAGCCGTTCCTGAATGCTGCCGTCGCCGGTGGCGAGCGCCCCTACTGCCTCCCACAAAACCTGTTTCGCGTACATTTCTTTTCCTTCCCTTCAACTCGTCCTTCCAGTTCCTTTGCCGTTGGGGAGGCTTCTGCCCACAGGGAGCCTCCAGGGGGGTCGCCTCACGAAACGGAATATAAAGTACGGTAACTACCATCGGCTGACGCCAGTGGTTCACGGAATCTGCACAACTCGCGTTACCTTAACCCGGTTTTCCGTTCCGTTGATCCCCAACTCCTGTCCCAGCGCCACACGGAGCTAACGCCCCCGTCTTTTGCTAGTATCCGGCCCGTTGGCATCTTTGTAGCGGTGCTCATATAGCATCAGTTTGTGCCGCCACTTCTCAGGAGCCTTTACCTCGTCGATGAGCCCCTCGGTGAATATCCTCCGAAGGGTTGTCGTGACCATGAATAAGGCACACTCCATCAACAAATTGGCACGAGCATAATCGACATAATTTATCCGTTCGCCGTTTACGCCAACAAGGTCAATGGGCTTCCGGTATGGAGATTCCGGAATTTCTTGGCCGTGGGCGATGATGTTCCGAAGACCATAGACCTCGTAGAGCACATCGCGCACGATAGTGGACGGTTGGATGCCCGTGCCCATGACGGAAAGCTCCGGAAATACGAAGGAATCCAATCCGAGAAATCCACCGAGCCTTTTCATGAATGAGTCGATATCGCCAGCCATAAAAAGCATATCCAGGCCCATGACAAACATCATCTCTGCCAGGTAGGGATTGCCCGTCTGCATACCCTGTTCCACGAGGAGAATAGGATTCTGAATACGAACCACCTTTTCAGCGAAGGCGCGCATCACGCCGGCGTAGACCGCGTCGAAGTCTTTGGTGACACCGCGATCCTCCAGCTTAATCAGGCGGCCCACCAGCGGGGAACGGCACATCTCCTGGGGGCATTCGGTGCCGATGATGTCGTACCCCGAATCGGTGTTCTGCAATTTGAGAAAAATATGCCTTGCACCTGAAGGACAGATGATCTGTGCCGCCCACGCCGCGCAGCGAGCCTTATGATAGAGTTCGTGCCCGGCGTCATTAGACCCGTCCTCATAGTTATCGGCAGCGCAAAGCCAATAGCGCGCTTCTGATAACTTCTCGCGTAGGGATGCGGAGATGAACCCCTTCACGGCAGAGGTTTCCCACAATATCGACGACAGGGCGCGGATCGAAACGCCGTTCAAGAATTGATGTGCGCCGCTGACGGCCGAGTATTTGAGCGGCGTCGCGACCAGGAGTTCGCGCATAACTTATACTATGAGGGTACCGCAGTCCGTGGCCTTTCGAGCGTGGCCGGTGTCGCTGCGGGCTATCTGAAGCAACCGCTCCAGCGCTTGACCTTTAACTCTCAAAAGCCCCGGATGGGGGCCGGCCACTGCTTTCAGGCATCGGCCTCAGGAATCGCGCCTTCCACAGCAGGGGTCCTTGCCCGTGGAATCCTAAGGCCACCGGGTCACAGCTTCCCATAATCCGGGATTATGTAAACTCCGGGCGGAGGGATGACGCCCCACCGGCTTCCTCTACTCAACCTGCTGATTCGCCTGCCTTTACATGTCGTCCAGCGGATATGTCCTGGTAAGTCCCCGTCACGTCAACCGGACGAAAAGCGCCCGTAATCGTAGGAGCGGACCCACGTGGCCCGGAGGTCGCGTTCCGGCAGACAAGCCTTTCAGCTAGCCCCGTTTCATTGATTCCGGCGGGCAGGCAACAGGGTGCCACTCAACGTGCTAAGTGAACACCATTCTCGCCGGCTTGTTCTCCTCGCACTCTGGCAAAGCGAAGGCAGCCGATGTGGCGCGGGCACTCGTGCCCGCCGTGTCCGGATTCGTCTCGACACGTCTTCGCGGTTGTAACACAATGTCAAAGCCAAGGGCGTCGGCGAGCGCCAGCGCCACGTCATGGCACCCAAATAGCCGTGGCAAACGCTCGCCAGAGCTAACTGATCTGCTCCAACTCGCCTTCCAGCAGCGCTACGTGCTCCTCTTCCTCGGCCGCCAATTCTCCGCATAGATCCTTCTCCAACCCGGCCGGAAGGTCCGCCGCCAGTTTGCGGAAGTGATCGCGCGTGCGGCGCTCCATCTCCAGCGCCGCTTGATACAGATCGCGGACGCCCGATTCGCCGCTCACCTGGATACCGCGGAACAACCAGTTGGAAAGCAGCAACTGCTCGTTCGCCGAAAGCTCCACTACCTCGCGGTCCAGATGCGCGTGGTATTTCTCCTCCAACTCGTGGAGGTGGTCCAACTCGGCTTCGTAGAGCCGCTCCAACACGGCGCGCTGGTCGGGAGTCTTGGCGTGGTCGCGCGCCAGCTTATAGAAGTGGAAAGAATCCAGCTCGAACTGCACGGCGTCGCGGATAGCCTGGAAGCGCATGGTGTCGCCCATGTCGCGCTGCGGGATCACTTCCAGTTCGCCGCCGCACATGAAGCACTTGCCGTACGGAATGGCGAACCCGCTGGTCAGTTTGAAACAGCTCTTGCACCGCCAGGTGTAGCGCACCTGCGCGCAACAGATCTCGTCTTCTTCCAGAACGCGGCGGCACTTCGGACAAGAGGATGGCATGTTATAAGCTCCCTGCGGTGGTCAGTTGCGGCGACGGGTCGGGCTTGAGAATCCCCATGAATTCCAACATTCCCTTGGCCGCCCGTTTGCCGGCGCCCATCGCCAGAATCACGGTGGCCGCGCCGGTCACGATATCGCCCCCCGCGAACACTCCGGGGAACGACGTCATTCCCGTGCTCTCGTCGATTTCGATATATCCCCAGCGGTTCACCTTCAGCCCCGGAGTGGTCTGCGCGATGATCGGATTGGCCGTCGTGCCCAACGCGTAGATCACCGTGTCCACGTCGATCTCGAAGTCCGAGCCCGGCGTGGCAACCGGGCGGCGACGCCCGGAAGCGTCCGGCTCGCCCAGTTCCATCTTCCGGCATCGCATGCCCGTCACCCAGCCCGAGGCATCGCCCAGAATTTCCACCGGGGCCGTCAGCCACATGAAATTCACGCCCTCTTCGATCGCGTGCTCCAACTCCTCGGCGCGCGCCGGCGATTCGCGCCGCGACCGCCGGTACACACACGTCACCTGTTCCGCGCCCATGCGCAACGCCACCCGGCAGGCGTCCATGGCGGTATTGCCCGCGCCCACCACCGCCACGCGCTTGCCCATGCCTACCGGCGTATCGTAAATCGGCTGGCGGTAGCCGCGCATCAGGTTGACGCGCGTCAGAAATTCGTTGGCGCTGAAGACGCCGTTAAAGGCCTCGCCGGGGATCTCCGCGAACTTGGGCGACCCGGCGCCGGTGCCCACGAACGCCGTGTCGAAGCCCTGGCCGGTGAGCAGTTGCGGAATCGTAAAAAGCTTGCCGATGATGCTGTCGAGCCGGATGTCCACTCCCATCTTCTTCAGGTTCTCGATTTCGGCGTCGATAATGATGTCCGGCAGGCGAAATTCGGGGATGCCGTATTTCAGCACCCCGCCGGCCACGTGCAGCGCTTCGAACACCGTCACTTTCACGCCGTGCCGCGCCAGTTCGCCCGCGCAGGCCAGGCCCGACGGTCCGGAACCGATGATGGCTGCCGTCTTTTGCGTCGCGGCCGGCGCTTCCGGAGTCTCTTCCCAGCCGCGCCCCATGGCGATATCGGCCACAAACCGCTCCAGCCGCCCGATGGACACCGGCTTGAGTTTGGTACCCACCACGCACGTGCACTCGCATTGCGTTTCCTGCGGGCACACGCGGCCGCACACCGCCGGCAGCGCGTTGGTGGATTTCAGAATCCGGTAGGAGCGCTTGAAGTCGCGATCCTGAATGGCGGCGATGAAGCCGGGGATGTCGATACCCACCGGGCAGCCCGGAACGCAGCGCGGTTTCTTGCACCGCAGGCAGCGGTCGGCCTCATGCAGCGCGCCTTCCAGATCGAGCCCCAGCGCCACTTCCTTGAAATTGTGCCGGCGCTCTTCGGCCGGCTGATGCGGCATGGGGACGCGCTCCGGCGGGATGCTCTTGAGGTTCTTGGGAAGGCGCGGGCCGGGCGTGGTGGTCACCGGTTCGGGAAGTTCGCAGGTGGAGCGCGGCTGTCCGTCGCTCTCCGCCACGGATTTCAAGCTCGCCAGCTTGGTGGATTCGTCGCGGTACCGGTCCATGGCGGCCTTCTCTTCGCGCTGGAAGCGTTTCTGGCGCAGCGAGAGCTCGTCGAAATTCACCAGGTGGCCGTCGAAATCGGCGCCGTCCACGCAAGCGAATTTCATTTTGCCGCCCACCGTGACGCGGCAGGAGCCGCACATGCCGGTGCCATCCACCATGATGGAATTGAGACTCACCACGGTGGGGACGCCGAACGGCCGCGTGGTCTCGCAGCAGGCCTTCATCATGGGCAGCGGCCCGATGGCCACCACTTCGCGGACGTTTTCGGTGGCCAGCACGTCGGCGAGGGCTTGCGATACGAATCCCTTGCGCCCATAGCTGCCGTCGTCGGTGGTCACCAGCATTTGGTCGCTGTAGGCGCGGAACTCCTCTTCCCAGAACATCAATTCGCGATTGCGGAACCCGACGATCGAGATGGTGCGATTGCCCCGCAGTTTGTACTCCCGCAATTGCGGATAGATCGGCGCGACGCCCAATCCGCCGCCCACCAGGACGACCGTGCCTTCCAGTTTGCGGATGTCGCTGGGCAATCCCAGGGGCCCGATGAAATCGAGCAGGGTATCGCCCTCGCGCAGGCTCATCATCTCGAAGGTGGTTTTGCCCACCGCCTGGATCACCACCGTGACCGTCCCGAGATCCGCGTGGAAGTCCGCGACCGTCAGCGGGATTCGTTCGCCATGCTCGTCGATGCGCGCCATGATGAAATGTCCGGGACGTGCCGCACGCGCCACATCGGGCGCTTTCACATCCCAGAGGAAGGTCGTCGGACCAAATTGTTTTCTACGAGTGATGAGAAACACCACACCCCCTGGAAAACTTATAATAACAGAAATTAAGAAACAATACTCTTTTTATCCTTAATGAAGGGCGAACGGTGGATTGTATACTGTAAGTATATTGCCCCCAGAGAGTTACAGGCCCTGTTCTGGGGCACGGGCGGTGACGCGGAAGAGACTCGCCGCGTGGTTCGCACGGCCACGATTTGCGCGCTGGCGCATGGGATTTACCGAACTTGTTCGAGGCTGGTTGCGCCGGAAAGGAACCCGGTGGGAAACTGGAATCCGGATTGGAGACAAGTCATGCGCTGGTACCACTACTTGGCGTACTTCTTCGGGGGCGTCTTCCTCGCAAACTCGCTGCCCCATCTCGGCAATGGGATCTCGGGCCATGCCTTCCAAAGTCCTTTCGCGACCCCGCCCGGGGTAGGGTTGTCGTCCTCGACGGTCAATGTCCTGTGGGGCCTCTTCAACCTTGCGGTCGGCTATCTGCTTGTGTGCCGGGTCGGGAACTTCGAATTGCGCAGTACCCGGCACGTCCTTGTCCTTGGGGCGGGCATCCTGGGCATGTCGCTCATGCTTGCCCGCGCGTTCGGACGGCTCCACGGAGGGCTGTGACCTTGGTGCCGGACTCGATCCTGAGAGCGGTAACACGCCACGTGACCGGAGCCTGACGCGATGATCTCGCCGGTGGAACCGCATGGACGCTCCGCTTCCGCCATCGCCGAATCTCGATTTTCTTAAACTTAGGCCCGCTCGATGAGAGCCTCGACGCCTCTGGAGCAGGACCCTTCGAAGGGTAAACAGAAAGAAAACACTTGACTTATATTGATGTTCGAAGCGTAATAGCGAAAGGGCGGGCAACGGCCAACTCACCTTTGATTTCGATGGCCCGCTCGTCCTATTGGCCGTAGATGAGATTTACGAGCATGCCTCCGCGGAACTGTTCCGGGCACTGGGCGAAGACAGACGGATTGAACGAAAGCCGGCTAGTATTCATGCCGATGTGCCGGGCGAATATTTCTCCATGTGGGCCAACACCACCCCGGCCGCCTCCTTACTCAGTTTCCGATATGCCGAGCCTAGGCATGCGACTCGGTCCCCGGAGTGCCTGTAGGGATGCGATCCCACCCGGAGGGCCAATGAGATCAATCCGCTTCGTGTGGTTCATCGGGTCGGAAAGCCGCAGCGGTGCGGCGATTCGACTCATCGTCGGCGGCATCGCGCTAATTGGCGGGATGGCGGCGCAATCCATTCCCGCGACGATCAACACGATCAGCCAGTCGACATACGGGCAGGCTGTGTTCGATGCGGCGGGGAACGCATACTATCTCTTCGGGCCGGTGACCCCGGGCGCGGCGCAGACGCAGTCCGGCGGCGGCGTCTGCTTTGCCGGAATCCCGCCGTATGAGATCCAGGAGGCATGCCCGGACGCGGCCGTGGTAAAGTTCGATCCTTCGGGCACTGAGGTGTTCGGCACGCTGCTGGGAGGTCCGGCAACAGATAGCGGAACGGCTCTGGCGGTGGATGCGGCAGGGAACGTCTTTCTCACCGGAACGACCGGCGGGCAGTTCCCGACGACTGCGGGCGCAGCGATTCCGGCCAGCACGACGGCCCGGGTTTTCGCCGCCCGGCTCAGTTCGGACGGCAGTAAGTTTCTCTACTCGACTTACCTGCCCGACACAGCCGCCACATCCGCGGCGATCGCCTTGGACGCTCAGGACAACGCTTATATCGCCGGTACATCTGCGACGGGCCATGCGTATGTGATCGAGGTGAGCGCCGACGGGTCGACCATCCTTTACAATGCCGTCCTGGCGGGAAGCCTTGCGGACGCCGCCATGGCCATCGCGATCGATGCCGCCGGCAACGCGATCGTGGTGGGGCGGACTACCTCGCCCGATTTTCCGGTGACCAGCGGCGCCCTGCAGTCGAAGCTTGCGGGAGCGCAGAATGTCTTCCTCGCCAGGCTGGATCTTTCCGGCCACGTGCTGACGAGCACGTATTTGGGCGGGAGCGGGTCGGACACGCCCGCGGCAGTCGCGTTGGACGGTGCTGGCAATATCGACGTAGCGGGACAGACGACCTCGCTCGATTTTCCGGTCACCGCGGGAACATTCCAGCCCGCGCCGTTGGTGCCGGCATGGAATAACTCGTCGCCGGGCGGATTCGTGGCGCAAGTTTCGCCAGACGGCAGCGCGTTGAATTGGGCGAGTTATGTGATGAGCAACGACACCACTCTGTTGCGGGTTGGCGTGCAGGTGGGCGTATCGCAAATGGCGGTGACGGAGGCGGGCGACATTTACCTGGGCGGCATCAGCGGCGTCGGATTTCCAACCACGCCATCGGCGCCGCAGATTTGCCTTCTCGGTCCGGGGTCCACCAACGGGTTCGTGGCCCATGTGAGTGCCCAGGGAGCGCTGTTGGACGCCACTTACCTGAGCCCGGGAATCGTCTCGGGCACAGTGATTACCGGCAGCTCGCCAGTCGATAAGCTCTTCGGGCTGCAACCGATGCCCGGCAATTCACTGTTGGCGGCGTGGCACTTCGCAGGCTCAGACGTCGTCTCCGCCATCCAGTTCGGCAGCGGCGGTTGGACGGCGCCGGCGTGCCTCTCGACCAGCGCACTGAATGCGGCAACGCAGGATGCGGGCGCGGGAATCGCCCCAGGCGAGTTGGTGACCCTGACGGGTTTCGGAATCGGACCCGACACGGGAGTGGTGTACTCGCCCAATGCGCAGGGACAGATTCCGGCGCAATTGGCGGGCGTACAGGTATCGATCGATAACCAGGCTGTGCCGGTGCTGTATGTGCAGTCGCGGCAGATCAATGTCGTGGCGCCCACAAATCTGACGGTTGGCGGCTCGACCGGCATCGAGGTGACGTACAAAGGACAACAGTTCGGACCGTTCCTCACGGCGGTCACTTACGCGACCCCGGGCATTTTCCGGCTGCGGGTGGGGCAAGCAGCGGAGGCGGTGGCGATGAATCGGGATTGGACGCTGAACGGCCCTTCCAACCCCGCGCCACGCGGGTCCGTGATGACCGTATGGACTACCGGGTATGGGAACACCGCACCCTCGTGCGTATCGGGAGGGCTCAACGATCCTCAGGCGGAACCACTGAGTCCCGGCGTCAACGCCATGATCTACGACGGCAGCGAGGTTTACCCGGTGGCGTACGCGGGCAGTTCGCCGGCCTTGGTATGTGGCATCGTGCAGGTGAATTTTCAGATTCCGGTGACTGCCGGTCCGGGACCCTATTGGATTCTGCCGTGGGTTGAGATGGGCACGGGAATCGGCGCTGAAACGCCGGTCGGCGCCACGATTTTCGTTCAGTAGTGGGAGTCTGGCTCGCGCCCGCCCATAGACCGGTAAACTCCTCTCTGTGGATCGAGAGTTTCATCTACGCCGAGGCGTTGGCCTCATGAAGGAACGATGAATGTCCGCGAAATGTTACCAGGGTCGGCGTCCCGAGTAGGGGCCTCCGACCCAATAAGACTGTCAGTTCGCGTTTCGCGGAATAACGTGTGCTGGTTCGGCGTGAAATGGAGAGCTGGCGTGCGCCAGGAGCACCTGCTGAACCGTCCTTATGCCCTGGCGCGCCGGCCGCGGCCAAGGTTGAAGCAGCACGCGACATCGACAAGGCGCTGGAATCCGGATGGTCGAGGTTTGAGATCGCCGGGACTTTTGCGCTCGCTGAAGGATATCGAGCGGGCGCACGAGTTTGTCGAGCACCCGACAAGACGCGGGCGCATGATCGGAGGGACTTGAGGGTAACACGAACGCCCGGATCCGCATAGAAGTGTGCCGACCTGGGCGACCTGGGTCGTGGTCGAAAAGTCCTGCTAACGGAATCTAGCGGGTTTCTGAGCGGCGGTCGGGCAACCGGAAGTTATCCACTCAGCCGCGCGCGGCGCCCGCCGCCATCTCGGGCACCATGCTGATGCCGGCGCCGGCGGCCACCAGCGCGAAAAGGTCGGCGTTTTTCTCCGCGCCCTCCGCCGCCTCCGTGCCTTTCCCAAGGAAGACGAGGCG
>Ga0182018_10004559_pt1 | contig 11566 bp, 10 predicted proteins | sample 812P2MmetaG_FD_120490 | JGI IMG/M metagenome (GOLD analysis project Ga0182018, IMG submission 120490) | Permafrost microbial communities from Stordalen Mire, Sweden - 812P2M metaG | ecosystem: Environmental > Terrestrial > Soil > Wetlands > Permafrost | place: Sweden: Stordalen | collected...
AGGCGGCTTCGAGATATGTCATGGAGTCTCTCCCAAGGAAAAAGTTCGAACAGTACTCTTTAAGTATCTAATATGAGTGTATCGAATGTAGCTGGTGTTCCCGCCGGGCACAAGCGTGAGCACTGAACCCGAAACCTCACCATGGATCACGACCACACTCGCCTCGCAAATGTCCCGCTGTCGCCGGCCAAGTCCCCGGCTAAAGTCAAAGACCCAGTTTGCGGGATGGAGGTCGACGCAGCCACCGCTCGCTACAAAACGCAACACAACGGAAACGAATATTTCTTCTGCTGCGCCAGTTGCCAAACCAGATTCCAGGCAAATCCGGACCAGATTCTGTCATCCCCCATCAAGCCAATGACGACAACGGCGATGCCATCGGGACTGGTGTCGCTAGGCGGCCCCAAGGCCGCTGCCGCAAACGATACGCGCTCCTACGTCTGCCCTATGTGCCCCGACGTCCACCAGTTCGGTCCCGGGCCATGTCCCAAGTGCGGCATGGCGCTTGATCCTGAATCGCCCGCAACCCACGCGAGCAAAACCGAATACACCTGCCCCATGCATCCCGAAATCGTCCGCCCAGGCCCGGGGAGTTGCCCAATCTGTGGCATGGCACTGGAGCCGCGCACGGTGACGGTCGAAGAAGAGAATCCAGAATTGCGCGACATGACGCGCCGCTTCTGGGTCAGTCTGGTCCTCACCGCTCCACTGTTGGCGATTGCTATGGGAAGCATGTTGTGGCCGCGCGCGTTCACGGGTGGGGTCTTCATCCATAACGGCGATCAAGGGATAGCTACGCCGTGGAGTTCGATTTTGCCCTGGCTTGAACTCGTCCTCGCCACGCCGGTCGTCCTCTGGTGCGGCTGGCCCTTCTTTCAGCGCGGATGGGCGTCTGTAGTAAACCGCAGCGCCAATATGTTCACGCTGATCGCCATGGGAACGGGTGTCGCCTACCTGTTCAGCGTGGTGGCAACCGTGTTCCCGCAGATCTTTCCCGCTTCGTTCCGCACGATGGGCAATCGCCCCGACGTCTACTTCGAAGCCGCCGCCGCTATTGTGACGCTCGTACTGCTGGGCCAGGTGCTCGAACTCCACGCCCGCAGTCGAACCTCGAGCGCGATTCGCGCGCTGCTCGATCTCAGTCCGAAAACGGCGCGCCTGATCAGCGGGAACGGCAGCGAACAAGACGAAGAGCGTGACATCCCCCTCGACCAAGTCAAGCCCGGAGATCGCCTCCGCGTCCGTCCTGGAGAAAAAATCCCCGTCGATGGCATCGTACTGAGCGGCCTCAGCGCCGTCGACGAATCGATGATCACCGGAGAGCCGTTCCCGGTGAAAAAAACGGCCGGCTCCCACCTCATCGGCGCAACCGTCAACACCAGCGGAGCCCTCACCATGCGCGCCGAGCGAGTCGGCAGCGAAACCATGCTGGCGCAAATCGTGCAGATGGTCAGCCAGGCGCAGCGCACCCGCGCGCCCATTCAGCGTCTCGCCGATAAAGTCTCCGGCTGGTTCGTTCCAGCCGTCATCGCCATTGCAGTGGCGACCTTCATCGCCTGGGCCGTCTTTGGCCCAGAGCCCCGTTTCGCCCACGCCATCGTTAACGCCGTAGCCGTTCTGATCATCGCCTGCCCCTGCGCCCTCGGCCTCGCAACTCCCATGGCCATCATGGTCGGCACTGGACGCGGCGCTCACGCCGGCGTGCTCATCAAAAACGCCGAGGCGCTCGAGACACTCGAAAAAGTTGACACCCTTGTCGTGGACAAAACCGGCACATTAACCGCCGGTCTGCCCAGTCTGGTCGCCATTGGTTTGTCAGGATTTGGTTTGTCAGGATTTCCACCATCGCAACCGGAAAATGCAAAACAAGAGGCCAACGAAATGTTGCGTCTTGCCGCCAGCCTCGAACGCGTCAGCGAGCATCCCCTGGCTGCAGCCATCGTCACCTCCGCGCGGCAGCGGGACTTGAAGCTCTCCGAGCCTTCCGAATTCATCAATGAAGTCGGCAAAGGTGTGCACGGTATCGTCGAGGGCAAAAAAGTCGCCGTGGGAAACGCCGCCCTCATGGTGCAAGTCGGAGCCTTCAACGATCCCAGGACTCCCGTGCTGCAAACAAAACGAGATGACAGGACTAATCTCGCCGTGGCGATTGACGGCAAGTACGCTGGCACGTTGAGCGTCGCCGACCCCGTCAAAGATACGACTCCCTCCGCGATTCGCGAACTGAAGAATCTCGGAATCAGAATTGTGATGCTCACCGGCGACAATCGTGAAACGGCCGCCGAGATTGCTCGGTTGCTGGGAATCGGCGAGTTCGAAGCAGAAGTATTGCCAGCTCAAAAAGCAGAGGTCGTCAAGAAATTGCAGCGCGAAGGCCGCATCGTGGCCATGGCCGGCGACGGCATCAACGACGCTCCCGCTTTGGCGCAGGCCAACGTTGGAATTGCCATGGGCACCGGCGCCGACATCGCCATCGAAAGCGGCGGCATCACTCTGCTCAAGGGAGACCTTGAGGGAATCCTGCGCGCCCGCAAGCTGAGTCAGGCGACTATGCGCAATATCCGCCAGAACTTGTTCTTCGCCTTCTTCTACAACTCCATCGGAGTGCCGCTGGCCGCCGGCGTGCTCTACCCCATCTTCGGATTGCTCCTCAGCCCCATCCTGGCCGCCGCCGCCATGAGCTTCAGCTCCGTTTCAGTAATCGCGAATTCGCTTCGCCTGCGCAATGTGAAATTGTAGATCGCGGATGCCAGGCTTCGATCCACATTCCCTTTTCTAAGTTCGAGCAATAGTCGCCTAGGTGATCGTGTGACCAAGCCACCTCAGCGCGCGAGTTTTTCACGCTATGCGAACCGAGCGAGTGGGTGTAAGCTTTGTCCGTTCTTGAAGTCAAAGAGGGAGATTCGTGCCTAGCGAATCGCCACGCTCCGTGTGATCACAATTAAGGGCGAGCCCCTCAGGAGGTCCGTCATGTCCCGCCGCATAGCGTTTGTTGTTTTGCTACTCCCGATCGTCTCGGTGTGCCTGTTTGCCCAAGGCGGTCCACAAATCACAACCGCGAGTCTTCCACAGGGTCAACAAGGCAACATGTATGGCGAAGCGTTCTACGCGACCGGCGGGACCGCACCTTACAGTTGGAGCATCTCCGCCGGCTCCGTCCCTTCCGGTATGGGAATGAATAGCAATGGGAATTTAGTTGGCGCACCTACGGCCGCGGGGACATTCAACTTCACGGTCATGGTCACGGACGCCAACGATAATATTTCGACCGGCGACTTCCGCCTCAACATCGCAGCCACGACCGGTTACGACGGTCCGGCGCAACTGCCAATAGCAACTGTTGCCAGTTCCATGGCGGACACGCCGGCGCCAGGGTCCGTCATCAACGTCAGCGCTGGTGCAGATCTACAGGCCGCGTTGAACAGTGCCCAATGCGGTAACACGATTCAACTGCAAGCTGGAGCAACCTTCACTGGAACCTTCAAGTTCCCGCCTCTAAACTGCGATAGCAACCACTGGATTATTGTTCGCACCAGCTCTCCCGACAGCGCTCTGCCCGCCGAGGGCCAACGCCTCACGCCTTGTTATGCCGGAGTGGCATCGCTGGAGGGACGTCCGCAATACCCGTGCAACAATCCGCAGAATGCGACGGTCAAGCTCGTTGCTTCAACACTGATCGGTCCCGTGGTCTTCCAGAACGGAGCGAATCACTACCGCTTACTCGGATTGGAGCTAACTCGCCCCACGGGAACCAAGGGAGCTGTGACTCTGGCATCCGTCTACTCTGGCGGCACCGCGAGTTGCATCGTGCTCGATCGGAGCTGGCTGCACGGCACTACCGAGGATGAAACCGAGAGCGGTTTTGACCTCTCCGGTATGAATAACGTGGCCGTCGTGGATTCGTACTTCAGTGACTTCCACTGCACCGCGATCACCGGTACTTGTACGGAAGCGCATGCCGTGGCTGGAGGCATCGGAAATTATCAGGATGGCCCTTTTAACATCCAGGACAATTTCCTCGAAGCCTCGGGCCAAGCCATACTGTTCGGCGGTGGCGCGGCCACAACCACTCCAACCGACATCAGCATTCGTCTCAATCACTTCTTCAAACCGTGGCAATGGATGAAAGGTAACTCGCCGTTCCAGGGCGGAGCCTCGGGCGAACCATTCATTGTCAGACACCACCTGGAACTCAAGAACGCCGCTCGCGTGCTGATTGAAGACAACATCATGGAAGATGTCTGGGGAGGTTTCGGCGAATCTGGCTATGCCGTACTGCTGAATCCCAAGAGCCAGCACACAAGATCAGGTGGTGACGTCTGTCCCATCTGTGAAGTCACCGACGTCACCCTCCGCTACACGCACATCATCCATGCCGCAGGCGGCATCGTAGCCGCAACCGTCCTTTCTGGAAATGGAGACGGTGGAGCGCCAGCCTTCGCCGGCGCCCGCTTCAGCATTCATGACGTTGTCATGGATGACATTAGCCGCAACTACATTGGCAACGGTACGCTGTTCACAGTGGCAAATGCATGGCTGGTGAATCCCTTGAATACGGTCACGATCAACCACATCACAGGTTTCCCGGATCCCCGTGGCGGCGTCCTTAGCCTCTGGAACCAGACCTCGAATCCGGAGATGTACGGATTCGTCTTCACCAACAGCATTGTCACAACCGGCAGATACCCCGTATGGAACGGGGCTGGCGGCGACACAAGTTGTGCATCTGCGGACGTTCCGCTGACGAGCCTGAACAACTGCTTCAGTTCGTACACGTTCAACAATAACGCCCTGGTCGCGGCCCCTTCGCAATTCCCAGAGTCGTCCTGGCCCACGGGCAACTTGTTCACGACCAGCCCTGACAATGTAGATTTCGTGCAATATGCCGGCGGAAATGCTGGGAACTATCAACTCCAGCAGATCAGCCCCTACCTGGGTATGGGCACCGATGGCAACGACCTCGGGGCCGATATTGTTGGGCTAAACCAAGCTCTTACGGGAGTCGAATGAATTTCACGTCTCAGGAGCCAATTCGGACACATCGCCAGTCCGCGGGGTTCCTGAGACCCGATTCCTAAGACCTGACACCTGCTCGTCTCACAGCCTGCCCAAGTAGTCTGTCACTTCCGGACTCGTCCACTCCACCGGCCCAATAAACTTGCGCCGAACCACGCCCTGCCGGTCGATCACGAACGTTTCCGGCCAGCCAAACGTCCCATAAAGCGTAGCCGCTTTCCTCGCCTCATCCCGCACGGTGACCATGTTGACGCCATATTCCTTGAGAAATCTGTGGTAAGCCGCGTCATCGTCGTCAATACTCACGGCCAGCACCACCACGCCCTTATCTTTCAGCCGCGCCTGCATTCGGACCAGCGACGGAGTCTCCTCGACACACGGCGGACACCACGTCGCCCAGAAATTCAGCACCACCACCTGCCCGCGAAATTGGCTGAGCGTTACTTTATGATCTGAATCCTGCACGGTGAAGTCCGGCGCATTCGAACCAATCCGAGGAGGACGCCCATTTCCATAGCATCCGATCAGGGCCACCAGCAGCCCAGGAACGAGAAGCCTTGCAAGTAACGTGGGAAGTGACGTGGGACATGACGTGGGAAGTGGCTTCGGAGGACACGTAAGAAGATCGGTTCGGCTCACCTCGTTATAATAGCGAATAACCAATGGATGCTTCACCTCCACTCCCGCCGCAATTTCCAGCCGTCGAAGTTTCGATTATCGTCCCCGCCCGCAACGAAGAAGCCAACCTCGGTGCCTGTCTCGAGTCGCTGACTGCACAAACTGGCGTGGCTTTTGAAATCATCGTCGTCGACGACGAGTCCTCCGACCGCACCTGCGAAATCGCACGCAGCTTTGCCGGAGTGCGTGTAGTCTCTGCCGCTCCTCGCCCAGATCGCTGGACCGGAAAAAACAATGCCGTCGTCACCGGAGCGAAACAGGCACGCGCTCCGTGGTTACTGCTAACCGACGCCGACACAGTTCATTTGCCCGGATCGCTGGCGCGAGCACTGAACGAAGCTAAGAACGAACATGCCGACTTGCTCTCGTACTCTCCGGAGCAAGTCGTCTCGACCTTCGCCGAGCGCGCGGTGATGCCAGTCATCTTCGCGGAGCTGGCCGCACAATACCCGCCTCACAAAGTGCGCGATCAGAATTCAGGAGTCGTGGCCGCAAACGGTCAATATCTTCTCGTTCGCCGCGCCGCCTACGACGCCGTGGGTGGACACGCCGCTGTCGCCACCGAGATCCTCGAAGATGTAGCCCTGGCGCGCCAGTTCCGCAACGCTGGCTACCGCGTGTATTTTCGCTATGGCGCAGACGCCGTCCGCACTCGCATGTATCGTTCTTGGTCTCAACTCCGCGAAGGCTGGACCAAGAATCTAGCGCTCCTTTTCCCGCGCCCCTCGTATCTGGCCTTCCAGAGTCTGGCTCTGTGGATCGTGGCGTGGTTCTCCCTCGCGGTCGCGGCGAGCGCCGCCATCAACCGCCGCTTCCCATGGATTGTTCTAGCCGCCCTCTGGCTTTTGTTGTACCGAAAAATTCGCGCCGCGAATTTCTCAACTATGATTAGCCTGATTGCCATGGCCTTCGGGCCGCCCATCTTTGCCTACTTGCTGCTACGCTCAAAGAAGGCCCATGCCAACGGCCGAGTGTCGTGGAAGGGCCGCAACTACAATATCGAAATTGAAAGTGTTCGCGTCCCAATGTCCATGTCAAAACCCGCGTCCAGCAACAGCAGTCAAAGACTGAGAACTGGGAACTGAGAACCGGGAACTTGTCTTCTATGGTCTACCTGACTCGCAAAGCCGAATTCTCCGCTTCGCACTACTATCACAATCCGGATTTCACTCCGGAAGAGAATCGGCGCATTTTCGGCAAGTGCAATAACCCCAACGGACACGGCCACAACTACACTCTCGAAGTCACCGTAAAAGGCGCTGTCGATCCGCGCTCCGGATTCGTGGTCGATCTCAAGCAACTGAAAGACATCATGAGCAGGGAAGTGCTCGATGCCCTCGACCATCGCTTCCTGAACAAGGAAGTCCCCGAGTTCCTCACCAAAATCCCGACCACCGAAAATCTTGCGATCGTGATCTGGCAGCGGCTTGCCCCCAAGCTCAACGCGGCGATACTGCATCGCGTGCGCGTTTATGAAACCCCCGACCTGTTCGTCGATTTTTACGGGGAATCATCAGAACGAGAAGCATCAAAACGAGAATAATGAAAACGGGAATCATGAAAGCGACAGCCTGGAAGGCGCATCTCACGCGCCGTTACATGTTTTCCGCCTCCCACCGCCTGCACCGCGATGACATGTCGGAAGCGGAGAACCACACCACCTACGGCAAGTGCAATAATCCCTACGGACACGGCCACAACTACATGCTCGAAGTCACCGTCAGCGGGCCCGTCGATGGCCAGACTGGTATGGTTTGCGATCTCGTCGATCTGGACAATTTCGTACGCACGCAGGTCCTCGAACTCTACGACCACCAGAACTTGAACCTGCTTCCGGAGTTCGCCAGCGAAGTTCCGACCACCGAAAACCTCTGCATCGCGATCTACGAAATTGTGAAGCGCGGCTTCCTCAACGCTCATCTAGACAAGATAAGAATCGAAGAAACCATGATGAATTCCTTTGAATATGTTGGAGAACGAGGGGGGAATTTGTAATTGGTAATTGGTAATTTGTAATTTGCGATTTCTGGTGTGACCATCGGCATCAGCCGTGTTCCTGAACACGATTACAAATTACCAATTGCCAATTACAAATTAAACCTATGAAATCCACCGACGCCGCCTCCTCCACCCTGACCAGCGCTACCTACGAAGAACTGGTGCGCGAAATGATCGTGCGTCTCGGCGAAGATCCCGACCGCGAAGGCCTGGCGCGCACTCCCGAGCGAGTTGCCAAAGCCATGCAGTTTCTCGTCAAAGGCTATAAGGACGATCCCGAAGAACTCTTGCGCAAGGCATTATTTACCGTCACCTACGACGAAATGGTGATCGTGAAAGACGTCGAGATGTTTAGCCTGTGCGAACACCACCTGCTGCCATTTTTCGGCAAGGTGCATGTCGCCTACATTCCCAACGGAAAAGTCATCGGCCTCAGCAAAATTCCGCGGCTCATCGAAGCTTTCTCCCGTCGCCTCCAGATCCAGGAGCGTCTCACTACGCAAATTGCCGAGGCCATCCAGAACACCATCGAACCGCAGGGCGTGGGCGTCGTTATCGAGGCCCGCCATCTCTGCATGATGATGCGCGGCGTCGAAAAACAGCACTCCTCGGCGGTCACATCATCCATGCTCGGCTGCTTCCGCAACGAAGAAGAAACGCGCAGCGAATTTCTCTCGTTGATCCGGCAGCGCACGAACAGCGTGTGATAAGTGTTCGACGCGGCGGGATAAACTGATCCGATGCCAATGCGCAAGCCGACACAGGAATCATCGCTTTCCGGCCGCCTCGCCCTGATCACCGGCGCCAATCGCGGCATCGGCCTTGCCATCGCCCGCGCCCTCGCGCGCGAAGGATGCAATCTGATCATCACCGCCCGCGACCAGCGCGCCCTGGCCAAGGCCAGCCGCGAACTGGAGAAACTCAGCGTTCACGTCCTGGCCCAATCCTGCGACGTCCGCAGCCCCGACTCTGTCGATTACCTTTTCACCCTCGTCCGCGGATTACACAAACCCCTCGACATCCTCATCAACAACGCCGGCATCGCCCATCCCAATCGCTCAGTTGGCGATTTGCCTTATCCCACCTGGATGGAGGTGATCGACACCAATCTCAATGGCCTGTTCCTCGTGACCCAAGCCGCTCTGGCCGTGATGAAGCGCGGCAGCACCATCGTCAACAATCTCTCTGTCGCCGCCGAGCGTGTTTTCCCCGGCTCAGCCGCCTACAACGCGTCCAAGCATGGAGCCCTCGGTTTCACTGACACACTCCGTGAAGAGCTGCGGCCCAAAGGCATTCGCGTAATTGCCCTCCTGCCTGGAGCAACCGATACCGCGATCTGGGACACATTGTGGCCGCAAGCGCCAAAGCGCAAAATGATGTCCGCCGAAACCGTTGCCCGCGTCGTTGTCGACGCTCTCCGCGTGCCAGAAAACGCCACCGTAGAAAAAATCGTGGTGAGGCCCTCAAGCGGCTCTCTGTAGTGAAATGAAAAGCAGCGACGCGGACGCTCGACTGAGCATCCAATTATCGAGTATGTTTGCTTGGCCGCTTGCAGTTGTTCGCCAACGACGAACGACCAGCGACTAACGACCAGCGACTAACGACCGACGACTGGGCGAGCTCCATGCTATTCCTCAACTACTTCAAATCGCTAAAGCCGGAGCAGCGCATGGCCTGGTTCATTGCCATTGCCGCCGACGCGCTGCAAATTGGCGCATTCCCACTGTTCGCTGAAGGCGCGTTGTCGCCCGCAGACTCGCTGCTCGACTTAGCCGTAGGTTTCCTCATGGTGCGGCTGCTCGGCTGGCATTTTGCTTTTCTCCCCAGCTTCGCCGCCAAGTTAATCCCCGGAGCCGATCTTTTCCCCACTTGGACTACCGCTGTCTGGTTCGTCACCCGCAAACAGGTGTCAGCGCATACCGGCGCTAATCAGAACGATAATTTCACTCCGAGTCCGGTCAACAGTCCTTCTGAGCCAGAGATACTTCCACCCGGTCCGGCGCCAGCCCCGCGCCGTTAGCAGGTCGCAGACTTCCCGTAGTCACCGTTAGGTCGACGGCATCGCGATTGGACATGGCTCCACAGCTCATCAACTAAGAGCATCTTCGCACTCGGGCGTCAAGGCTATCGCGGTTCGGCAATTTTCAACTGCAGCCTGTGGTCCTGCGTGGTACCTAGAAATGTCAGGCGTTCTGGATTAACGGTGTAGCAAGTGAAGGCGAGACCCAAATTCGACCTTCCGTTTATGACAGTATCGGTGTATGTTCCGATCTCGTGTCCATCCAAATCCACAACCTTCACGAACTGTTCGTGAGTCTGCCCCTCGCGAAACAGGATGGCAATTCTTCCGGCGACAATGTGCATCACGAATGGCCGATAGTGGTCCTTGCCAGGGTCGACTGTGAAGCGCTTCACTACCGCGCCGCCCGGCGAGATGGCGTAGACGATTGCAGGCGATAAATTACGCATGAGATAAATGTTCCCGTCGGACGCTGGTTCCATCGCACCATTCTCCACGGCTAGATTGCCGAGTGGATAGCCAGCCGCGACGACATGCTCGTCTCCCGAGACTGCCATGTCATGAATACTCTTGTCGTCTGCGAGAGCTATTTCCTTTAGTAAGACCCCACTAGAGGAAAAGATGCCGGTGAAAGGTAGTCTCGGTAGGTCGGCCCCGGCAGGGTCATATTTAAGGCCTGAGATCAGCAGGTCACCCGAGGCAAAAGGGGTGACCCGCGACGGCACCCAACCAAACCCCGTATCGAGCTTGACCTCGGACTTTACAATTCCATCCTTGGCGAACACGAGCACGTAGCGATCACGGCTGTGGGGGAAAGCTATCTGGTAAACGGTGCCATCCACGCCAACTGAGAAGCTCATTACCGCGTCAATTTTTGGGTCCGTCGCCGTCGAAGCCAAATACAAAGCCAGAAGCTCTCCTTTCTTAGTCAGCTTGCGGATTCCGCTCTCGGCGTCGAAGCTTGTCATCAGATAGAAGTTCCCGTCGCTGTCGCAGCGAAACGGTGCTGCAAAGGTCGATGCTAGCTCTGTCGGCATCGTGACCGTTTCCACGACATCGAGGTGCGAGGTCGCTAGAGCTACGTCCTTCCCGACATTTGGTTGTTTAGTTGATTGTGCTACGCATCCTCCGACCAGTAGCAGCAACAGTGCAGATTGGGCCACTATGAGTTGTTTCATTGTTCTACTCCCATCTGGTGCACTTTTTAGGGACTCGCCTAATTGGAACGCGGGGCTCGAATATCTTGCGTTCAGTTTACGCATGCGGAGGCAAAATGACGGCCCGTCACTTGCTCACTGTACCTCTTTACCTTGCCGCACCACCTCATCGATTGGGTACAGCGGGATCAGATCCCATGGGCGACATCGTAGGATCTAGAGCATGTATTGGGCGCCAGCACAACAGCTGGGGTTCCCCTCCAATCTTCCGCGATACGGACGGCTGCAGGCACGTGCGCGCCTGCGAACTTAGACCGGGTCCTCAGGTTACCGCAATTCTCATCCGGCACTGACCCGAAGGATTCTGCACCTCGTATTGCTGATTGCCCGGCGCACAACATTCGCCGTAGCTCGTCGAGCAAAAAGATCCCGCACACCCGACCACACAAATTGATTTATTGAACCCGCCATCGCAATCACCGCAGACCACCGGCCCGCTGCCTGAGTCGTAGCAGATGTCCGCGTTGGCCCGCCTTGATGCGAGTGCCATAAACACAAACAAGAGCAGAAGAGTTGTGGCTGTTTCCTGTCAAGTATCTTCGATTGATGGTGGCGGGCAACCTCGAATATCTTAAGTCTTCAGAGTTTGCGCAAGGCAGAAAGGCGAGCCGAATAAAGGTCTCTGACCAATGCGAAA
>Ga0182018_10004560_pt1 | contig 11565 bp, 13 predicted proteins | sample 812P2MmetaG_FD_120490 | JGI IMG/M metagenome (GOLD analysis project Ga0182018, IMG submission 120490) | Permafrost microbial communities from Stordalen Mire, Sweden - 812P2M metaG | ecosystem: Environmental > Terrestrial > Soil > Wetlands > Permafrost | place: Sweden: Stordalen | collected...
AAGATCCGGGTGAACGCCCTTTCGCCGGGGCCCATCGAGACCGTGGCGGCCACCGGGATCATGGGCGCGTTCCTGCGCAACCCGGGAGCTTTGAAAGGGCAGCGCGCGCGGGCGTTCGAGGAGGCCATCGAGATGGCTCAAGCCGAGAACCATCCCGACCCTTTGGCGGTTGCCAGCGCCGCCTGGAAGCATTTTCAGGGGATCGCGGCCAAGCGATGCGCGATCGAGGAAACCGTCTCCAAGGAAGACGTGGCGGATTCCGCGCTGTTCCTGGGTAGCGACTACTCGCGCAAGATCACCGGCCAGGTGATTCACATCGATTGCGGTCTTTCCACGGCCAACGCTGTCTGACCCGCGCGATCCAGATCGTTCCGTTCCGGCTGCGGCAGATGCCGCGCATCTTGCGCATCGAACGCGCCAGCTTCGGCTCGGAAGCCTGGCCGCGGAAGTATTTCCTGGAACTTTACCGCGATTGCCGCGCCTTTTTCGTGGTGGCCAAGGTCGGCGGCCGCATCGCCGGCTACGCGGTGGCGTGCATGGCGAAGCGCAATGCGGAGATCGCCTCCCTCGCCGTTCATCCGGATTATCGCAGGCGGGGCGTGGCCGATGCCCTCATGCGCCACACCCTGCGCGAACTGGGCGCGGCGGGCGTCCGGCGCGTGGAGTTGATGGTGCGGACTGGCAATACCGGAGGCGCGCAACTGTATCGCTCGCTGGGCTTCCGGCGCGTGCGCATGGTGCGGCGTTACTACGAGGATGGCGGCGATGGCTTCTTGATGGCGAGGGCGATACAATAAACACCTGATGGCCGACAAAGAACATTTCGAATTGGTGATGCGCGATGTGAACGCCTGGAACAAGTGGCGCGAAGAGAATCCCAAGGAGAAGGCGGACCTGTCTTTCGCCGTGATGCGCGGCGCGGATCTGATGCTGGCCAATTTGTCCGGCGCGCTCCTGTACGAGGCCGACTTGGTGCTGGCCAACCTGCGCGGCGCGGACCTGCGGCACGCCGACCTGCGCGCCGCGAATCTGGTGGGCGCGCGGCTTTTGGGTGCGGACCTGTCGCACGCCAATATCTGCGGCGCGGACCTTTCGACCGCCGAGGATCTGACCGAAGAACAACTCCGGCAGACCAAGGGCGATGCGCAGACCAAGCTGCCAGAGGACCTGCACGCGCCGGAGAATTGGCCGAGGAAGGGCCGTACCGCTGGTGGCGTTGGCTGACTTTGGCCATTCTTGCTGTGGGCTGAATCGAAATGACACCTCGACGTGTGGCGCCACCTTGCTGTATGCTATCTATGTACAGTGACGCACGCCGCTCAAATCCGCATCGATCTGGATTCCGCCGCGCCGGTCAACCGCCAGATCGTGGACCATCTGCGCACGCTCCTGGTGGAAGGCGCGGTCGCGCCGGATGACATTCTGCCTTCAGTGCGCCGCTTGGCCATCGATCTCGGCGTGCACTTCAACACGGTGGCCGACGCCTACCGCACGCTCGCCGAAGAAGGTTGGCTCGAGATCTCCCATGGGCGCGGAGTGCGCGTGCGCAAACGCCTTGCGCCCCGCCACGATCAAGAAACGCTTGAAGAAACGCTGGCCATCTTTCGCCGGCGGCTGCGGCAACTGGTCGCGGAGATGCGCGCGCAAGGGCTATCGTCCGCGATAGTCGCCCGCGAGCTGGCGTCGCTGGTAGAGGTTGTAAAGTCATGACTGCCGATTCGATCGCGATGTTCGTCGTCGTCTTGTCGGTCGCCTTGCTGCTTCACTGGCTGCCCTTATGGCGGCGTAGCAGTCTCTGGTTTGGAGTCACCGTGGCGACGGATTTCCGCAACACCCCGGAAGCCCGGCGGGTATTGCGGCAGTATCGCATCGAGATGTGGGCCGTCTCGCTGGTCTCGTGGATTCTCTTGTGGGCCGGAGTGCGCGGGGAAGCGACTTGGATGCTCGCGGCCGGTCCCCTTCTGCAATCTCTCGGCGCGATCGTCGCATTCGCGCGCGGACGCAGCCGCACCCAGCCCTATGCGCGGCATCCGGCGGGAACCCGCGCCGCAACCCTGGCCGCCGCGTCCGAACATCTGCCCGGAGGACCCGCCGCCACTATTGTTCCGTACGCCATGCTGGCCGCGGCCGCCATTTTCCTGCAGGCGAACTGGCAGCGCTTGCCCAGCCGGTTCCCGGTCCACTGGGGGATCGACGGAACTCCCGACCGATGGGCCGAACGTACCTGGCGCAGCGTGGATGGTCCCCTGCTGGTGGGCTTCCTGGCGATCGCATTGCTGCAGTTGCTGGGTTATATGATCGCGGTCGGATCTCCGCGCGGCCGGATGCCCGAAACGGCGGACTGGACCGCGCGTTTCCGCCGCGCCAATCTCCGCATGATCGTCGCCATGGGCTGCACTCTCGGCGCGCTCTTCACCGTCCTGGCGCTGAACCCTTATCTGTCAAGCGGCGATGCGCTGGTCATACCCGCGTGGGTCATGCTGGCCGCCATCCTGGCGGTCACGGCGGGCTTTCTCTGGCCCATCGTCCGCATCAGCCAGGAGCCCGGCAGCGGCAGCGATGGCACACCGGATGAATGCTGGAAACTCGGCCAGATCTACTACAATCCGAATGACCCGGCGTTGATGGTTGAGAAACGCTTCGGCGTCGGATACACCATCAACTTCGGCAATCGCGCATCCTGGCTGCTGGTCGCGCTGGTGGTCTTGATAGTTCTCGTTCCCATGCTGCTGTGACAAGGAGCACTTCAAAATCAACGATGCGAATCTGAGACAATCAGTCCTATGCCCTGCCTCGTCGTCATCGTCGTTCTGGCATTCCCGCGGGTGGCGCTGGTGCTGCTCTGGCTGCTCACCACCTATCTGCAGCGCGCCTATCACGGATTGCTGATTCCACTGATCGGCTTCTTTTTCCTGCCGCTCACCACGCTGGCCTACGCCTGGATGGTCAATAACCACCAGGCCCTGCAAGGCGTCAACGCGATCGTCTTGATAGTCACCGTCATCATTGATCTCGGCGGCCTGAGCGGAGGCGAATACCACCGCCGCAGATGGGACTAGCCGGATGCGTGCGACTGTCGTACCCGAAATATTGGTTACTGAGTAATGCACTATTCGCTTTGGCGGCGCATTTTGTCCCGTGCTGCAATAAAGTATACTGCATGCACCAATTCCCTCAATTTGATTTGCCGGGGCAGGTGGCGCTGGTCACCGGCGCCGCCCGCGGGCTGGGACGCGCTATTGCGCTGGCCCTCGCGCACGCCGGCGCGGACGTGGCGTTGGGCCTGCGCGACGTGCACGCTCACGGCGATCTGCCGCGCGAGATCGAAGCCCTGGGGCGGCGCGCATTGCCGCTGCAAATGGATGTCACCAGCCTCGACCAGATCCGGCAGGCTGTGGGCGGCGCCGCCGCGCATTTCGGCCGGCTCGATATTCTGGTGAATAACGCCGGCATCGCGCCCGGAAATCCAGCCGAAGACGTGCGCGAGGACGACTTCGATCTGACGCTGCGCGTGAATCTGAAAGGGACGTTCTTTGCCAGTCAGGCAGCGGCGCGCGTCATGATCCGGCAGAATGGCGGGCGCATCGTCAACATGGGATCGCAGGCGGGCTTTGCCGCGCTGCCTGGCGAGTCGGTGTACTGCATGACCAAAGCCGCCATTGCGCACCTGACCAAGTGCCTGGCCGTCGAATGGGGCAAATACAACATTACGGTGAACGCCGTGGCGCCCACCTTCGTCCACACGCCAGGCACCGAGGAGGCGCTGGCCGACCCGGCTTTCCGCGCCGACGTGGTAGAGCGCATCGCCGCGCTGCATCGCATCGGCGAGCCGATGGACGTCGCCGGCGCGGTGGTGTTCCTGGCCTCCCCAGCAGCTTCGCTGATAACGGGCCATACCCTGCTCATCGATGGCGGATGGACCGCACGCTAAGACTCCGATCTCACCCCATTCCCGGCAGCTTCGTGCCGCTGTGCAATCTCGCCAGATGCACGAAAGCTTCCGCCGCACCGCACCCGGACTCGCGGCCGCGGTAGCTTTCCATCACCTCGTGGAAGTCGCGGTAGATGCGCTCCCCGTCCTGGCTCTGGTGGGCGAACAGCGCCGCTTTCTTCTTATCGCGGACGCCGCTCACATCCACGTAATCGGTGGGATGAAAGCCCATGGTCTGCGCGCCCAGATCGACTTCGTAATAGTACAATTCGAATCGTCCGCGCGCCGCCAGCCAGGCACGAAAGGCCAGCGTGCCGGCAGCTTGGTGGTCCAGGTGCGTATCGATGGGCCATTGCGTGAACACGACGTCCGGATCTTCGGCGAAGATCGACTTGCGCAGCGATTCCGCGGTGGCCTTGTCCACCACCGTGGCGCCGTCGATCTGGCCGGCGAACACCGGCTTGGCCCCCAGTATCCTGCATGCCGCCTCGCACTCGGCCGACCGGATGGCGGCGGCTTCGTCATGCGACTTGCGCGGAATGCCCGCCTCGCCCCGCGTCAGATAAACGATCGTGACGCTGGCCCCCAGCGCGGCATAGCGCGCCAGAGTGCCGCCGCAGCCGGATTCGGGATCGTCCGGATGGCCGCCTACACATACGATCTTCGTCGTATGCCCGGAAGATGTCTGGCCCGCGGCGAGGGCTGGCAAAGAGAGGAACTGACGGCGCGTTGGTGTTTGCGCCACGTCAGTTGCCTACCACGAACAGATGCCCGTCGTTCTGCGAATAAATCTTGCCATCGCCGCCGATCGACGCGGGCGTGTATGCCGCGCCCAGAGCCAGTTGCTGGAAGATCTCCTGTGTGGGCGACCCGCCCTGCGCAATAGCGTACAGGTTACCGTCTTCGCTGTTGGCGTACACCACACCGTTGGCGTCTATCGCCGGACTGTTCACGCACCATTCGAATCCGGCCGGATGGTCCGATACGCAAGTCAGCGTCCCGTCCGGGTTGCGCGTGCAGCTATCGGTATTGGTGTTCTGAAAGCTCCACTGAATGTTAAGGTTCGCGTCGAGCTGCGTGACGAAGTACTGTTCCGGCGAAGCCGGATTGCTGGTCGTGCGGTCGGTCGGACAGACCGTAGCGTCCTCGCAGTAAGAACCGATGCCGCCATAATGGTTGTTCTTGGTCACCAGCGACCAGGCGCCATCCTGCGCGTAAATCGCCGGCGTGGTGTCCCAGCCGAATCCGAAGGCGCTCAGATAATTGCCACTGGCATCGAAGTGCATCAAGTGACCCTGGGCATAGTTGTAGCGGCTCCAGGTGCCGAAAAGGACCGTGCCATCGGGTGCCACCACGGGTGTGGCCGACGCGTCGTCCAGCGCGCTGCCGTCGCCCGGCTGGTTCGTCAACGGATCGACGCCCTGCAAAGCGCCGGCGCTGCATCCGCCGGAAGCGCCATTGGGCGGAAGCCAGCCTCCATCGGCCACTGAAACGCCGCAACCGTCGTGGAAACGGTTTCGGAACGAGGCCAGCCACTTCAGGCTAAGATCCGGATTCAGCGCCACCAAGAACGAATAGCGGTCGTTGAAGTGAGCGCGGCTGACGGTGTAAATGGTTCCGTCCGGAGCCACGGCCGGAGACACGTTCAGCGCGGCGCGTTGACTGCCGCAGGTACCGGTCTCCGGAACCGCCGTAGTGCTGGGCGGCCACGGCAGTTGCGAGGTATCGAAGGACGTGACGCACTGGCTGCCGGAACTGGGCGCTTGAGACGATGTCAGGGTCTGGTAGGTCACCATCGAGACCGTGCCTCCCGGAGTAATCTTTACCAGCCAGGAATTTGTAGCGTCGTTGCCATAGAATCCGTTCGTCGTGACCACCTGGATCGCGTTGTAGTACAGATTGCCGTTGGCGTCCACCGTGATGGGACCGCTCTCATAGGTGTTCGGATCGGTTTCAAAAGGAGCGAAGCGCTGGATGAAGGCTCCGTTCGCCTTGTTCAATTCGATGACGCTGCCGCTTGCGCCCGGCAGATAAACGAAGCCATTGCCCAGCGCCGCATGGAAAACCGGCTCCCAAAAATCGTTGCTGGATCCCGGCGCTTTCCAGTCGCTGGCGTACCCCCAATCGAGAACGAGCTGCCCGTTCTGCCATGTAAATTTGTTCTCGCCCCAAATTTCGGTGGCGAACGTGCTCGCGCTGTAGCTGCCGGACTTATATTCCATGTACACATCGTTGCCATCGACCAGCGGGACCTGAAAATGCGCGACCAGCTCGTTGTAGTTGGCGGACTGTTCTTGCGGCACCAGCGGGTCATATACGACGTCCGCCAGGATCTGGTTCAAGCTCTGCCCAGCCACGCTGGGGTTGCTGGTGTGTTGCGGGTTCTGGGCCCACTGCGGCCAGCCCGTGCCGATGGCGATGGTGGTTTCGACCGCACCGATCGCGCCGCCGATTTCGATCTGGACCGGCGCCGCACCCGCGGCTGGCTGGGTCGAGGGCATGGTCACGTTGATCTGGTACACCCCCACGAATTGCGGCGACAATCCCGCGAACGTAACAGGCGCTGCAACGCCTCCGATCGTCACCGTAGGCAGAGTCACCACGCTGCGGAGGGTATCGAGCGAGTTGTTGCCGGTGGTTGCGGGCGGGTTCACCGCCCCGAAGCCGCTGCCCCATAGAACCAGCGGGTCGCCGGGCGTGGCCGGGTGACTCGCGATGCCTGGGATCGCTCCGGTGGGCGCCGCCAGCGATCCGTCCGGATTAACGGCCACCGCGTAGCCTCCAATGGTGAATAAGCCGGGCGAGAAGGATCCTACCTGCACGGCCTGTGGCGCGGACGCCGCCGTGCCGTTAGTGACCACTACAGTGACCGCACCGGTTGTGGGAATCGCCCACGGAAGTTGGGCGTTGATCTGTTGCGGAGAGACGTAGAGTAAAGGAGCGGCGATACCGTTGAAGCTCACCGATACGAAGCCCAGCGTGGCAGGCAAAGGGATGGCGCTGGCGGATACTGTCCCCGAGGCAAGGTTAGAACCGAAAATGGACACCAGCGAGCCCGGCACGGCCGGCCCTTTGAAAGATGCGGCATCGACCACGCCTCCGGGCTCCACCAACGGTGCCTGAGCTACGGCAGACACTGCCGGGATCAGGAAAAGACCATGTAAAGCAAGTAACCTCATGCGCGGAATTCTACCACGCATCCGGGTTCCTGCTGGGCCACGTTACCGAGCCGCGACCGTAAAGGGAGCGGGTCTTGCCGCCGGCTATGAATGGATCACGGCAAGTTCGGCGCCGCGCGTACGGAATTCGTAGCGTTCGATCTTGACGGCGGCCTCGCCCTTCTCGGAATGGAGAATCCAACCGTAGATCTCCAGCTTCATGCGGCAGGTGTTGTCCAGCATGGCCGGCCAATCCATCGCCAGCCGTATTTTCTGGCCGTGTTTGAGCGGTTGCTGGGTGGTTAGCCGCACCTCGTGACTGCTGATTTCGAGTGTTTTGCCTACACCAACGGCGAAGATCCGGCTACCCTTCACGCATTGGTAGCGGACGTCCTGTTGTATGGGAAACAGGCGCCGCGCGCGCCGCCCATGGTCATCGCCTGGAAAGTTATTCGTCGTTGCCATTGGAATCCTTACCGGTCTTGCCCCTGTGTCCTTTTCCTACGGTGACGGCAGCGCTCACATCAGGGAGATCCCTATGGTGGTCACGACCACCACGGGCCACCAGGACGATGCCCCCACAACTACTGCCAGCGCCAACACGTTAGGCAAGCATATCACAACATAAAGATTATGTAAAGCTTTCGAATTCTGCCACTTGAAATATGCCTATTGGGGCAGGTTGTACAAGGACTTCGCGGCGGCAGAGGCGAAGAACTCGCCGGAGTGACGACAAGGAGAAAAAGACTCGCGTGTCTGCTTGGTGTTTGGTGGAACACCACCGCTCTGACGGGGTGCCCTGGGCCCCTGGCGACGACCCGCGCCGGTTCCCAAGCAGGATCGCCGCGTCGCCCGCGCTCGCTGAGCATGGTTCGGCAGCAGCGCGCCCTCCCGCTCCGGATCGCTTCTAAGGTGTAAAGTTTGAGGCGTACTCAGTGTGCACGGCGGCGGCGTGGTAGCCGGAATAAATGACGATCGCCATTCCCGAGGAGTTCACTGCGGCGGCTTCCGGCTCGATTTCGCTGTTTCCCGGTTGAGAAACGACGACTGGACTGGTCCAGGTCGCCGAAGGGGTGGCTCTGGTGACTGCCTGGATCGTCGCAGTCGCATTATTAGTCGCCCAAACGGCCAACGCCTCGCCGCTCGGAGCGAGAGCGAAATACACCTCGCTGACACTCCAGTCGCCAACGGACAGAACCACAGGCGGCGACCAAGCGTTGGTGCTCATGGAACCGCTGACCGCAACAGCCTCCGCTACGCTGAAGCCGATGGCCTCGTAGACCATCGTCACGTCACCCGCATTGTCGCTCGCCAGATCGGAAACAATCGAGATACTCTGCGTATCCACCACAAGGTTGAACGGGCTCCAGCCGCCGCCGGAGGCTCCCTGCGTGGCCGAAACATAGGCCCCGGAACCGTTCAGCGCCACCAGCATCGCCCGCCCGGTGGAATCCAGCGCAACTAGCGCGTTATGCGAGTCGGCAGCGGGCCCCAACAGCGTGCCCGAGTCCACCCAGTCCCCGGTACCCGCATCCTGCCGCGAGGCATGCGGAATATAGTTGCTGAGCTCGCAGAATCCATCGCTGCAGACGGCAGTGTAGGTTTCCCAGGTTACAATCGCCGCTCCATTCCCACCGATTCCTGCATGATCGGCAGCAAGATGCACTGCGCTGGCGACCGTCTGTGGAGAGGTCCAGGCCCCCCCGGCAGGCCGCAGCACGGCCAGCACCGAGCTATTGGTACCCGTTGACCCGCCCACAGTCCAGACTACCGCGGCATCGCCTTGCGAATTCATAGCAAAAATCGGACCTGACGCGCCGGGGACCAGAAGCTGAGGTGGATTCCATTTCGAAGCGGGCGGGCGATCGGCGGTCCATACGCCGTTCGAATCGGTCCATACCGCGGTCGCGAATCCTGCCGCACTGATCCGCACGGCCGGAAAAACGTAGGATGTCTGGAGTGCGGCGGATTCCTGCGTTACGGAGCCCCAATTGCCGGCGCTCGGTTTCGAGCGCGACCAGATGTGGGACTCGCCGGTGATCTCTTCCCAGATCGCCACCGAGTTGCCATCCGCATCTATTGCCGCGGCTGCCTCCCAGCCCTGTCCGCCCGCGCTGATCGCCACGGGTGGAGTCCAGGCACCGGTCTGTGCGGCAACCGGCGCCAGGAACGTAACTGCAATGCAAACTAATCGAGCTTTCGTATCGATCCGGATCATCTCTCCCAAATGATAAACGCAAAGGGGTAGGAACAGATGTGAACTGTTTGACAGGTACTTGTGAATTTTGGCGACAACGTGAAAGTGCCGATTTTCAAAAGGCCTACAGCTTAGGCGCGTAATAGCCCTTGCGGCATCGCACTACCAGGTCTTTGCGCCCCTTCACTTTCAGATCCACGGTGTGATACAGGCCGTCCGCCTTCAACGGCTCAGGGCGGTAGAAGACGTTGTACTGATGCCGCAGCTCGTTGGCGATATTCTCGAACGACTGCTCCAGATCCTCCACCTTGAACGGGAAGAAGGTCTGGCCGCCGGTTTCCGACGTCAGGTATTTCAGGATCTTGTCGCCATCCGTTTCGCCGCGTATCACGTTGGTCGAAATCGCGTAGATCACCACATCGGCCTTCTGCGCCATTTCGAGCGCCTGGTCGCGCGTGACCTGGCTCTGATTGTCGTCGCCGTCGCTGACGATCACGACGGCGCGCCGGAACTTATGCCGCGGTTGGTCCTTCGACAGCTTGTCGCGGCAGGCGAAGTAGATGGCGTCGAACAACGCCGTGCCGCCGCCCGGGCGCAGACTCCGGATGCCGGCCTGCAGCTTTTCGGTATCGTCGATGAGGTCCGCCACCAACTCGGCCGAAGTATCGAAGCTTACCACCATGGCTTTGTCGTGGCCTTGGCGGACCACGCTGTTGATGAACGAAATGGCGGCTTCCTGCTCGAACTTGAAACGCTCCCGGATACTGTTGCTGGTGTCGATCAGGATGCCGAGACGGAGGGGAAGGTCGGTTTCCGCCGTGAACTCCGCGATGGTTTGCGGCGTCTTGTTTTCGAACACCTGGAAATCGTCCTTTCCCAGGTCGGTGACGAAGCGGCCCTTCTTGTCGGTGACCGTGAAGAGCATGTTGACGCGGGTGACGTCCAGAATAATGCGGGTACTGGGATCGTCGATGATTTCGGCCGGCTTCTGCGCGGCCGGCGCAACCGCTTGTTGCGCACAAACGGCGGAACAGCAGGCGGCCATTGCCGTCAGGAAAAAGAAGGCTCTCATTTGGATTAATTATAACTGTTCCATCCAGCTTCTCAAGTCCTCGGGCAAGGGGGATTCGATTTCGACCGGCTGGCCGGTGAATGGGTGTTGCAGCCGGATGCGGTGGGCGTGCAGGAAAAAGCGCTCGCGGGGCGGGTGAACCTCCTTCTTGGCGGGCGCGCCATAGAGACGGTCGCCCGCTACCGGATGGCCGATGCTGGAGAGGTGTACGCGGATCTGGTGGGTACGGCCAGTGCCGATGCGCACTTCCAAGAACGTGAAACCCGCAAAGCGGCGCAGTACGTGGTATGCGGTCCAGGCGGCACGGCCGCGGCCCAGGCGGGCGGTCATGCGGGTGCGATGCCGCGGATCGCGCGCGATGGGCTTTTCGATGCGGCCATCCGCCTGCACTGAGCCGTGGACCAGCGCCAGGTAGGTCTTCTGCACCTGCCGGCCGGCGAACAGCGCGGCCAGCGCGCGATGCGCGGCGTCGTTCTTGGCCACCAGAATCACGCCGCTGGTGAAGCGGTCCAGGCGATGCACGATGCCGGGCCGCAGATCGCCGCCCAGCGCGGAGAGCGATTGGAACCGGCTGAGCAGCGCGTTAACCAGCGTACCGGTATGCACTCCGGCGCCGGCATGCACCACCATGCCCGCGGGTTTGTCGATGGCCACAAAGTCTTGGTCTTCGTAGAGCACCCGCAGTGGAATGGCTTCTGGTTCGGCGCGCAGCAGAGGCAGTTCGGCGGGCTCCACATCGACGCGGTCGCCCTCGCGCAGCACGCGGGAGGAACGCGCGGCCACGCCGTTGACCAGCACACGTTCGCGCTTGATCCAATCCTGCAGGCGGGAGCGGCTGAATTCGGGAAACCGCTCGTGCAGTGCCTGATCCAGACGCTTGCCGGCGTGTTCGGTTGTGGCGGAGAATTGCACCAATTTGAAGAGCGGGTCCTTGAGGACCCGCGCAGACCTGGAGGTCCGCCCCACAACTAGTCTAGCCAAGCAAGCGTGCCGGCGGCGGAGACCGCTGCCAGGGACGGGATCGCGCCGAAGCGCCTCTGGCGGGCATGGAACTGGCGGACGGCGGCTTCCAGATCGGGCGCACCGAAATCCGGCCACATGCGCCGGGAGAATATCAGTTCGGCGTAGGCGCACTCCCACAGCAGAAAATCGCTGAGGCGCTGCTCGCCGCCGGTGCGGATCAGCAGGTCCACCGGCGGACCCAATT
>Ga0182018_10004561_pt1 | contig 11564 bp, 12 predicted proteins | sample 812P2MmetaG_FD_120490 | JGI IMG/M metagenome (GOLD analysis project Ga0182018, IMG submission 120490) | Permafrost microbial communities from Stordalen Mire, Sweden - 812P2M metaG | ecosystem: Environmental > Terrestrial > Soil > Wetlands > Permafrost | place: Sweden: Stordalen | collected...
CACAGGGTCTGCGAGCTAGTCCAGCGCCGCCGCCGACAACCTCCCGCAGGCGGCCAGGGCCGACCGCTCGGAAGCGTCGAATCCGACCGAGGCGAGCACCTCGACTGTGTGCTCGCCGAGGCCCGGGATCGAGCGCCGACTGGCAGGACGAGGAGTGGGCCCGAATCGAAGTGCAAGGCCAGGCTGCTCCACTAGGCCCCTCGCTCCCCAAGGGAACCGTACGACCCGGCCGAGTTGCCGGTTGACCGGGTCATCGAGAATGCCCGCGATGAACCCGGCCCTGTCCTTCTCGACCACAAGCTCGACCGGCACCCCCGCTTGGCGCAACACAGACACCCAGACGGACGCCGGCCTGGACCGGAAGGCCTCTGCCAGCAGCTCTTCGGCCGGCTGTGGCGCTTCATCCAACTGGATTCGCAGCGGTGGCGGCGACGCCGGCAGGCCGTCGATCGAAACGACCTCACCGAGGCGCGTCCATGCGCTCTCATCGGGAACGGCCAGTGCGAACCACTCGCCGTCACCGCCCTGATAGAGGCGGTAGGCGGCCCCATACCCACATTGGTCGTGACCCAGCACCGGGCCGACCACCGGCTTGTCCTCGGCGAGAAAGGCACCGGACTTGAGGAGGAGGGCCGAACCGACGAGGGACGTCAAGACCGACTGGCCCGAACCGCTTCTCCGGCGAGCAAACAGCGCCGCAATGATCGAGGCCGCCGAGAGCCAACCACTGGCGACGTCGATGGCCCCCCAGACAAGGAAGGTGGGGGGCTGCCCGACGCCGCCCTGGGCGGCCTCGACTCCGGAGAGCGCCTGCATCAGATGGTCGTTTGCCGGCAGAGGGGCCCGGGGCCCGAAGGTGCCGAATCCACTGGCGAAGCTGTAGATCACGTCGGGATTGACGGAACGGACGGTCATCTCGTCGTAGCCGAGTCGCTCCGCCAACCCCAGCCGGGCATTGTGGTGGACGACGTCGCTCCATCCGAAGAGCCGCTCGAGGACGGCAGCGGCGTCGGATGCCTTCATGTCGAGAGCGACCGCCCGTTTTGCGCGCTGGCCAGCCGCGAACATGGGTTCCATGTTCCGGTGCACGTCGCCGGCCAGAGGCTCGACCTTGACCACGTCGGCGCCGAGCTCCGCGAGGACGAGGGTTGCGACGGGGCCGGCGAGGTAGGCCGACAGATCGAGCACCCGCACGTCGCTCAAGAGCCTCGGCGCACGGTCAGACAACTGCTCGCGCTCAACGCGGGGACCACCGGTCGACACCACTTGGGACACCGGGCCGACGATGGTGAGGGTCCCACGGTCGGGGTCATCGCACTCGAGGCTCAGACCAACCTCGCGTACATGTCCGTCTCGCAGAGCGTCGGCCGGACGCCACACCGGCTCACAGCGAAAGTCGTGACCCGCGAGATCCTCCAACCACCACGATCGATCGCGGGTGGCAAACTTCTCGGCCCACCTGAGACTCCTCTCGGCCATGGCCCCGGCGACCAGGTCGGCCGTGTAACCGGCCTCAGTCGTCGGTTCATCCATGTGGTCCAAGAACGCCTCGTAGGCACCCTTCGCTCCGAACCACAGCTGGATGTACTCACCGTCGGCGCACCGATACGAGAGGCTCTCCGACGGCCCTTGCTGCTCCCACAGGAGCACGGTGGCCGGGCTCGCGTGTTCAACACGCCCGATGATCATTGGGAGGATCGCCAACATCCCGTCGTAAAGAGATGTCTCGACCCAACCGCCCACGCCGGTGACCTCTCGCTCGTACAGGCAGGCCAGCGCTCCGACTGTCGCAGACAAGGCGGCGCCAGCGCCCGCCACGGTGAGGTCGCCGAAGATGGGCCCGGGACGGTGCCCTCGGATCTGGCTGAGCAGTCCCGCCCTGGCCTGGACCAGCAGCTCGAGGTCGGGCATCGGGCCTGCCGCGTTGTAGCTGGGTCGAATGCGGACGTTGACGAGGCGGGGATTGGAAGCGGCTAGCTCGGCGTTCACGAGACCGCGCCTCTCGAGCGATTCCTCCGGACCGGTCATGAACAGCACGTCAGCGTCGCGGGCGAGGGCCGCTATGGAGTCGGTGGGATCGGCTTCTTCCCCGACCTCGACGATCTCCTTGCCCCGATCCCACACCCGCGAGAACTCGACGCTCGCATCCAAGGTGGATCGGCGCGAAGACTGCACCCGCACCACGTCGGCCCCGAAGTCGCGAAAAAGTGCTCCGGGCAGGCTGGCCGCCATGCCAGCACCGACCTCGCTCATGCCGAGCGAGACCTCGACCACCCGGACCCCGGTCAGCGGGCCGCTGGTGGAGCTGGTCAACTGCGGATAAGTCGGCCGGGAGCCACACCTGCGAGCTCGTGGCCGTTCCGACGAGTCGCCACGCCGTTGACCCACATGTGTTCGATGCCGGTGCTGCCGACCACCAGGCGGTCGGCGTCGGCAGGCTGGTCGTGCACCCGCTTGGCCTCGGTGGTGCCCACCGTCGCGGGGTCGAAGGCCACGAGATCGGCGTAGAAGCCCTCTTTGACGAGCCCTCGCGCGGCCAGACGGAACGCCCGATGCGGGTGTCCGGTGAGCCTCCAGACCGCCTCTTCGAGGGAAAGAGCGTGGCGTTCCCGCACCCAATGCCCGAGGAGGTGCGTCGAGAAGCAGGCATCGCAGAGCTGGCTCGCGTGAGCGCCCGCGTCGGACAAGCCGAGAATCGCCCGCTCGTCAGCCAGGAGCTGACCCACTTCTTCGTCGCCATCGTTCTCCAGCACAACGCGGAAACGGGTCCGCATGTCGTCGGAAAGGGCCAAGTCGAGCATGAGGTCAAACGGAGTTGTCGCCCGCGCGCTCGCCAGCTCGTCGAGAGGAACGCCGACCACGTCGGGGTGGGCCTCGGTCTCTTGGACATCGATCTTGGACCACCGATGGCTCCAGGCTGCGAGGGTCGTCGGACGAGCCCGATCCCGCCACGCCGGATCCCGGTACAGGGTGGCCCGCTCCTCACGAGGACGGGCGAGCACTTCTTTCCACTCGTCAATCTCGCCGAGTGGGCCGGGATCCGTCATGGTGATCTGCATCACGATCGGTCGGCACGCGATCTGTGGGTACACCTCCCCGGGGAGAGAGGCGGCACGCTCCACGGTCCTCAGGGCCGCTCCCGGTTTGTCCGCCCGCGACACGAGAGCCGTCCAGGTCACGGGTATGCCGTACCGGACGGCCAAGTCCGAGAACTCGTTCAGGAACAATCCGGGACCGATCGAGACCTGCACGATGCCCTTGTCGAGTTCCCCGAGCACGGACGCCATTGCGAACACCTCGTCGACGTCCGCGAATCGGCTGGGGACCGGTCGCCCGTACGCGCCTTGGTGGGCTGGTTGCCTCGATGTGGAGAAGCCGATCGCGCCGGCCTCCATCGCCTCGCGGACAAGGGCGCGCATTGTTTCAATCTCGTCGGAGCGGGCCGGGCGCTCCTCTCCGCCAAGGACGTACAAGCGAAGCGGCGAGTGTCCGATGAACGCGCCGACATTGAGCCGTTTCGCCGTTCGTTCGAGCGTCGCAAAGTACTCCGGGAACGTGTGGAAAGACCAGTCGATTCCCGCATTGAGCGCCTCCATCGACATGCCTTCGACGTTCTCGAGAAGGCGCACGATGACATCTCGGTGCTCATCGCGTGTAGGCGCAACGCCGAAACCGCAATTGCCCATGATCACGCTCGTCACGCCATGCCAACACGAGGGGGTCAGGTCGCGGTCCCAGAGAACCTGCGCGTCGTAGTGGGTGTGAATGTCGATGAAGCCCGGAGCCAGGGTCAATCCCTCGAGGTCCACGATCTCGGCGTCGGGCGTCGGTGGCAGTTGCCCCGGCAGCGCCACGGCAGCGATCCGATCTCCGACCACCGCGACATCGGCAGGCCGCGCTGGGCTACCCGATCCGTCGATTAGCGCGGCGTCGCGGAGCAACAGGTCCATCGATCCTCCTATCGGTCACCGGGAGGGGTCCCCAAAAAAGATAGCAAACACTCGCTTACTTTGAGGCAGGACCCCATCCAATCCCGGATTGCCCGGGGTTCTATTCGATGAGCTCGTACACCGTCACGACGGGCGGTGGCGACAGCTCGAGAGCGTCGGATCTGCCCATTCGACCGTCGGCGGACCGGGCGGCCAGCTCTTCGAGCGGCCGGCTGATGTCGTCGGCCTCGAGTTCGTAGATGGCCAGGTATCTGGCCTTCGTCGAGCGACCCCGATCGGCCTCGCTGGTCTTGTACCGCCGCGCCGACACGAACCCGGGAATCGAAGAGATCTCCGGAATGTGCGTCCCGCTATACCACTCGTTGTACTCGGCGTCGCGCTCGTCATCGGCGGGACCGGACTCCACGACCATGATGGCCTTGGCCACGAACCACCCTCCACAAAGTAAGTGAGCGTTCTTTGGCACAGTAATGTCGGCTCATGACGACCGCAAAGGTGAACGGGCTTTCAATCAGCTACGAAGTCTTCGGAGAGGGACAGCCTTGGGCCATTACGCCGGGCGGTCGGTTCAGTAAGGATTCCCCCGGCGTTCGCGAGCTGGCACAAGCGTTGGCTGAGCGTGGCAACCGGGTCCTCATCTGGGACCGACCCAACACGGGCGAGTCCGACGTCTGCTTTGAAGGGAGCTCGGAGTCGGCGATGCAGGCCGATGTGTTGGCCGGCCTTCTGGCGGAGCTGGACATGACGCCTGCGGTGATCGTCGGGGGCTCCGGGGGCGCTCGGGTGTCCCTCCTGACGGCCGCGCGACACCGCGAGATGGCGGCGGGCCTGGCCATGTGGTGGATCAGTGGCGGGGTCTACGGGTTGTTGAGCCTGGGCCACCATTACTGCGCCGGGTCAATCTCCGCCGCCTGGAAGTCAGGCATGGAGGCGGTGGTCGCGCTGCCCGAGTGGTCCGAGGTGCTGGAACGGAACCCGGGCAACAAGCAGCGGTTTTTGGACCACGACCCGAAGGAGTTCGTGGCGGCAATGGAGCGTTGGATGGCCGTGTACTGCCCCCGCGGCGACGAGCTCATTCCGGGGCTCCCCGACGCCGATGCCCGACGCCTCGACGTCCCAACGCTCGTCTTCCGTTCCGGGACGACAGACCTCAGTCATCGGAGGGAGACGTCGGAGCAGCTGGCCGCCCTGCTTCCGGCTGCTCAGCTTGTCGAGCCGCCGTGGTCCGACGACGAGTGGAACGAACGCTCCTCGGCCCGAGCGGGCGGACAAGGGGAAGGCCTGTTCGTCGGCTGGCCGCCACTGGCGCCGATCCTCGCCGACTGGGCCGACACGATCCTCGTCTGATCAGCTACGAGCGCGACCTGGTCCGTCCGATCAGCGGGCGCTGAACGCCACAAGTCGTCTATCAACACAACGAGACCAGGGAAGGCTCGATCGATCCGGTCCTGTCATCCCCGCTCACCCATCCACCGCTGAGGATCCGTGCCGATTCCTCTTTCGAGCACCTCGAGGCTGTCGGAGATCATCGTTGCCAATTCCCCTCCGGAAAAGAACCATTGGGTCTGCGTCGCCTCCAAAACACCTCCAACCGCGGCGGCCAACATCGTCGGGATCAGGGCATCGCTGGGCAGTCCCAGCCTCACACCGAAGAACCCCGCTATCACCAAACGAGTCTTCAAGTAGATGCCACCCATCACCCCGCGCAATACGCTTGGAGTGGCCGAGATGACGGTGATCCAGCGGCGGAGAAGCACCATGTCTTCAGCCGACACCGCCTCAACGAGTGCGATGCGAAGCGAGTGCAGCGGGGGTTCGTCCACGGGACGCGCCGACAGCGCGGCCCGGAGGGCTTCGGAGCGTTGATCGATCCGTAGCTGCAGCACGTCCTCCTTGGTCGGACAGTACCGGTAGAAGGTACGAACTGAGATCTGTGTCTCGTCAGCGATCTCCTGCACCGTTACATCATTGAACCCGCGTTCGTCGAAGAGTCTGAGAGCGACGGCCTCCAACTCTGAGAGCATCATCTCCGACCGCTTCTCCCTCAAACGCTCAGCCAGCGGTTCCGTCGGCAAGTACATCCCTTCCGATGGTCTCGTGTCCCTTACCGCCATCCGGTGGACACTCGTCAATCAAGTCGTCAGCCTAAAGCAGCGGGCGCTCGTGCCATATTGCAAAGCATTCTGCCGCGGAAGTGACAAAGGCGGATCGCGCACTTCAGCCCCAAGGGTGATAGCCCAAAGCCCCGCTGTTCACTTGGCGCGGTCCGACAACCACCCCGCCCCCGAAGATGCCGACGCATTCGCGCAACCAAAAATGCCGTCCGATGGTTTCATGTACACCCCCGGGTGCTCCGGCGCTCATAACGAGCCGTTCCTAGGCTGGCTCCACAATTACCGGTACAGCCGAGTACCGCGTCATCCCGGTCACCGGGTCGATCATGTCTCGCGTGATGGTGACCGTGGGGGATCGACACGACGCCTCGGCGGATCGCCGGGTCAACCGCCCGCAGTATTGAGCACCGGTGCGATCACCCAATCACAACACGAATGTTTTTCAGCGTATTGGTCACAACTGACTCGCAATATGCCATCTACAGCCATCACTGATGTGGCTCGATTCTCGGGGGAATGACCAAATGACAGGAGACCCGTGGTCCGCAATTACATCCTTACACTGCACCAACATCTGACCCGATACAGGCAGAATTTGCGCACTTGAATGATCGCCCATATACCGGGGGATCGGACATAGATAGGACCCCAACACCTTCTCTAATCGAGAGTCATAGTGCCAGATATTGTGATGGTCGATCTAGGAGTATGCTACTCATCTCTTGACTGACAAAGAATCTTCGTATGCAGCCGCCCCATATGGCGCAGAGTCCGATCCCAGAGGGGCGATTGTTGACGCCTTGGGCAGACCAATGCGAGAACTCCGCGTCTCTGTCACTGATCGCTGCAATCTTCGGTGTAGCTATTGCATGCCTGAAGACGAGTACAGGTGGCTCCCAAGAGAGGACGTCCTCACCTTTGATGAGTTGAGCCGGCTTGTAGACATTTTTTCATCCCTGGGTGTAGAGAAGGTTCGTCTCACGGGAGGCGAACCGCTTCTTCGTAAAGGCTTGGCCGAGCTTGTGCGTCTTATCTCGAGCAAGCCCGCGATTCATGAAGTCGCGTTGACGACAAACGGAATCCTCTTGGCCCCCCTAGCGTCGGCGCTACGAGACTCGGGCCTCGATCGAATCACTGTGAGCCTCGACTCCCTTCGACCTGGTCGTTTTGAAGAGATGACGAGGCGATCCGGCCATGAGAAGGTCATTGAGGGACTTCGCTCACTTTCTGCAGCCGGATTTGCGAATAGCAAGATTGACTCCGTCGTTGTCCGTGGAGTTAACGACGACGAACTCGTCGAGCTGGTGGAGTTCAGCAGAACGATTCCGGCCGAGGTGCGGTTCATCGAGTACATGGATGTGGGCGGAGCGACCGGGTGGGCACACGATCTGGTGGTGTCCCAAGACGAAATTCTGGCGATCCTGTCAAAGAGCTTTGACGACCTTGAGCCGGTACCTCGTGAGGATTCTGCTCCCGCGACCCGATACGCGCTGCCGGATGGCTGGACGTTTGGAATCGTTTCGTCGACTACCCATCCCTTTTGTGCGAACTGTGACCGCAGCCGGATAACTGCCGATGGCGTGTGGTACCAGTGTCTCTATGCACCGAAGGGGATCGATCTTCGGCGGCCGTTGCGGTCCGGCGCCTCAGATCACGAGATGCGTCAGATCGTCACCCAGGCTTGGCTCATTCGGCGAGATGCCGGTGCCTTGGAGCGTTTGGCTATGACTCGACGGGAAGCCATTCCAGTCACGATCCTCCGCCGTGATCCGCACCTCGAGATGCATACTCGCGGGGGTTAGGCGAAGTGGGCGGATCAAGGCGTGAACGTCGCACGACCACCACAACCGATCGGCCAGCTCGGCACGCGACTTTTGGTCAAACGCGTTCGGGCATCGGATCTCGCCTGGTCAGGCTCGTTCAACTCCGATCCCAACTATCACAGCCTCGAGTCCTATTTCGAGAGGCTCTTGGCGCTCACCGCGGGTGATCGTCAGCCCCCAGATACTGGCGGGATCACGGCGATCTCATCTGTGTCACTCACGCTGTCCGTACTGTCCGCGGCTTCGCCGTTCACCCAGACCTGCGAGACCGAAAGCAGATCGGCAAGCGCTGAGCCGTAGCGGTCGACAGCCGCCTTCAGAACCTCGCTGACGTTGCTTCCGTCCAGAGTGACCCGACGCTCCTTGGTTAGATCGCGGGCCGGTCCGAAGAACAGCACTTCAGGCAGCTTGACCTCCAATCAACCGAGTCGAGACAGACGACACCGACGAATTGGCCACCGCTACTCGCACCCCGGTATCAAGTCTGAAATCGGCACATCAAATCCCATAGGTTCCAACGGATCACCAGTGAAAAGGGCGTCGGCGTCGAGCAGAAACACGCTGACCCGTCCGCCAGTTGGCACCCCAGACCCATCCGGCAGCACCGCCAATGCATTCGCGTCTCCGAGTGAACTCAGCCGGTGTGACCCTTGGCGACCACAGGGCCGGATCTCCACAGTCTGATCCTTCGACATCCTGGCCACGGCCGTAACGAAATGCGTCTTGCCGTCGAGTGGACGCCGAAAATCTTCGGTTGCGATCCCGGCGGTTAGAGGTCGCCACAAGAACCGCCGCCCTGCCATGCGACGCAACGCCGGGCGTGCGAACAACTCGAAGCTCACCAGTGCAGAGACTGGATTCCCAGGCAATCCGAAGAGGGGAACTGTGCGAGGGGCCGCATCGAGGAGGGCAAACAAGAAAGGCTTCGCCGGCTTGATGGCGACCCGCATCCACTGGCTGGTCACGGTGGGGAGCCGATCAATCGTCAGGCGGACGACGTCTCGATCGCCAACGCTCACTCCCCCGGTGGTAATCACGGCGTCGCACCGCTCCGTCGCCTCGCCGAGTCGACGAATGATCTCGTCGGCATCGTCGCCGACGATACCGAGATCCACGGCCGGGAACTGCTCCCGTGCCAGGGCTGCGAGCAACATGGAACGGTTCGAGTCTCTGATGCCCGCCTCGCCGGCACCCATGAGCTCGTCGCCTGTCGTGAGCACCCCGACCCGCGGTGGCGGATAGGTCAGCACCTCCGAACAGCCGACCGACTCGAGCAATGCGATCTGGACGGGGCCGAGAGATGACCCCGATCTGACCACGACGTCCCCAGGGCTGATGTCATCGCCGGCGAGGCGCACGTAATCGCCGGGCTGCACCACTCCTTCGAGGACAACCGTGTCGCCGTCCAGTTCGGTACGTTCGACAGGGCAGACAGCCGTCGCTCCTGGCGGAATGGGTGCGCCGGTCATGATCCGTGCTGCCTGACCGGACTGCAGCTCTGTGCTCGCGGCCTCGCCGGCCATGATTGAGGCCACCACTTTGAGCCGCGTGGAGGAACTCGCGCAGTCTTCGGCCACGACCGCGAACCCATCCATCCCCGAGTTGTTGAACGGGGGTACTACGACAGAGCTCAGTACGTCATCAGCTGCGACGTGGGAGAGTGCATTGCGCAACAAAACGGCGCTCGGCTGGGCGGCCACACACGCCGCCATAACGATTCCGCAAGCCTCGTGAAGCGGAATCGTGGGCGTATGGTCGAGACGAACCGAACTCACCGCGTCGGTGTGACTCATGTGAAGCTCGAATCACGGCCCGGTCTCGTTTTCCCTTCGGGCTCCCTTTCGTCGACCCTTTGCGTTGATGCGATCCCCTCATGCGAACAGTCTGTCCACTCGTGGCCCCCCGACCACCGCTCCTTCTTCCAAAGCGGAACCGAAACCTTGACGGTGTCGATGCAGAACTTAGCGGCCTCGAACGCCGTGTCTCGATGCGGGGAGGACACTGCCACGACGACTGCTACCTCGGACACAACCAACGTGCCGATTCGATGCATAATCGCAACGCGAGCCAGGTCCGGCCAGGATTGCCGAGCCGCATCCGCCACCGCACGCATTCGGCGAGTGGCAAACTCTTCGTAAGCCTCATACTCGAGCGACACCACCCCCTCCCGGCCTGGACTGTGATCGCGTACGCAGCCACAGAAGGTCACGACGGCCCCGCAATTTGGGACCGTCACCCATCGACTCAAGGCACTGACATCAAGTGGTGCAGTCGAAAGTTCGATCAATGTGTCCGAAGTGCTCAGTTCCACAACGGCCCCCTATCGGGTCGCCCAGTGTTCGGATCTTCGAGCCCAGCAGTGACCCCGAGCGCCATCAAGTCGGACCGTCTATCCGCGTCGCCAAAGGTCTTCTCGGTCCCAACATGACCCCAATCCTTCTCCGTCAGGAGGGTAGCCCCAGCCACGCCCGGAAGTCCCTTGAGCGAGCGCTTTCCCGACTCCAAACCCCGTTCCCCCGCCATCAGATCGGCTACGGCCCAGCGAGTGCAGAGCGGTTGGCCCATCCCTGCACAAGCGGGACCACCGCACCATCTCCCGGCCCAGTGGACTAGCAATTCGACAACTTCGCGGTTGATAAGCGGTAGGTCACACGCGAGCACGACTGCCGGCCCGATCGCTCCTACCCGGCGGAGTTCGCGCACCGCAGCACCCAGGGCAACTAACGGCCCCCGACCGGGTTCCGGTTCCTGAATCGAAGGCAGCCCTGGCCCCGGTCCCACTTCTAGCACCGGAGTTCCAAAAGCAGCCAGCACCGCACCGATGCGCTCGGCCATTGGCTGGGCATCAACCCCCAACGAAGCCTTGTCGACACCCATGCGCCGACTCGAGCCGCCCGTAAGCAGTATCCCGGCGACCGTTCGGGCGCTCATGTCGGATTGGCCAGGTGGTCCGGAACCGCCGGCGTGGCCTGTTCCTCCGGGCGGCGGTCCCACGTTCCCGAGCGCCCACCGGACTTGTGCCAAAGCGCGAGACCCTCGATCGTCGCGTCGGGGTCGAGCTCGCGCAGAGCCATGACGATCGCCAGTCCCGCGGTCGCGCACGCGACCAGGGCTTCCATCTCAACACCCGTTCGGTCGACGACCTGGGTCCGAGCGACAATGTCCGCTGCTCCTTGACGCGCCGTAACAGCGACCTCGATATCGCTCAGCAAAATGGGGTGGCACAGAGGAATTAACTGTGAGGTCAGTTTGGCCGCCTGGATCCCTGCAACAACGGCGTCGACAGTTGGATCGTGTTCAACAGACGCAAACACCTTTTCCACGTCGACAGCGGTATGTACCACACACCGAGCAACAGCAACGCGCGCTGTCGGTGACTTGCCAGTCACGTCGACCATGCGGGCATGACCGTGCTCATCAAGGTGAGCGAGATCCGGAGTCTCCGGTGGTCCAGTACTCACGGCACAATCCGGGTGGGTGTCGGGGACGAACTCTGGAGAGGTCCATGCAACGCGAAGAGGTTGTGATCATCTCGCCGGCAACGCGACAAACGGGTTCCGAAATACCGGACGAGAGTCGAGCTCAAACTGGAATGATGGGCATTGACAACGGGTTCGCTTGCGTTGCCCACGCCAACCAGGATGCTCGGGCGTACCGACGTTTGCACAACCTCGAAG
>Ga0182018_10004562_pt1 | contig 11560 bp, 9 predicted proteins | sample 812P2MmetaG_FD_120490 | JGI IMG/M metagenome (GOLD analysis project Ga0182018, IMG submission 120490) | Permafrost microbial communities from Stordalen Mire, Sweden - 812P2M metaG | ecosystem: Environmental > Terrestrial > Soil > Wetlands > Permafrost | place: Sweden: Stordalen | collected...
CCGCGCAGGACGAGCTCTTCGCCGCCATCGAAGGCACCGCCTTCCACACCCGCATCATCCTCGAACGCATGGCCCAGCACGGCGTCCGCATCGACCGCGTCATCAATGCCGGCGGCATCCCCCAAAAAAACGAGGTCCTCAACCAGATCTACGCCAACGTCCTCAACAAACCCGTCCTCGTCCCCGCCGGCGTCCCCACCAGCCTCGGCTCAGGCATCTTCGCCCTCCTCGCCGCAGGAGCCTACCAGACCATCGAAGAAGCCCAGGCCGCCGTCTGCCTCCCCCTCCGCACCGTCCACCAACAGCCCCAGGCAGTCGCCGTTTACGAACAGCTCTACCACCTCTATCGCGACATCTACTTCGCCCTCGGCACCCGCACCGCCGCCCCCCTCCCCCTCGGCCGCATCCTCCCCGAACTCCGCAAAATCGCCACCGGCGTGCGGAAAGCAGACTGAGTCTCGTATCAGGGCGCGAGTTTGCACGCGCCGCAACACGGCCCCAAAATGAGCTCTGTATCAGGGCGCGAGTTCACTCGCGCCGCAACACGCGCCCAAAATGAGTTTTGTATCAGGGCTTGGCTTCAGCCAAGCCAATAGAACCGCAAAAATCAGCTTTGTATCAGGGCGCGACTTCAGTCGCGCCGATGAGACCACCAAAATGACCGCGGGCTTCAGCCCCTGCGCCTCATGACCGCAATCCACCGGGCGCGGCCACATCTCACGCTGCAACACGGCCCCAAAATGAGCTCTGTATCGGGGCTTGGCTTCAGCCAAGCCAATAGAACCGCAAAAATCAGCTTTGTATCAGGGCTTGGCTTCAGCCAAGCCAATAAGGCCACCAAAATGACCCGGGCTTCAGCCCCTGCGCTTCTTCTCCGCCAAATAGCCATAGCAATACGGATACTCGCCCACCCGCTCCGCCAGCCCAGCCTTCACCGGATTCTCCGCAATATACCTTCGATACCCCTCGAAACTCGCCGCATCGTCCGCCCGCGACTCCGAAAATCCAACTTGCCAAACCTCGCCCAAATAGCCGCATTCATGCTTCAGCCGATACGAAAATCCTCCCTTGATCAGCTGCATGGCCTTTTCAATCGTCGTATCCCCGCCAACGCTCAACAGCACATGCAAATGATCCGGCATCACGACGAAATCCTGCACGCTGAACTTTCCCGCAGCCATATACGAACGCAGAACATCGATCAACAGCGTCGCGTTTCGTTCAGATTGCAGCAGCCGTCGTCCCGCGTGGGTCTTGGTTGTGGCGAAAAATGTTCGCCGAGAGCTCAGCGCATTTTCTTGCGGCGCATTGCGAACGGGCCGTGCCATAGCAGGGGCTAAAGCCCCGACTCCTTAATCCAAACGCACTCCGGCGCGGCTCAAAGCCGCGCCCTGATACAAATCAAGCTGATCGAAATCTGTGCTCCCATCTTAGTCCCAATTTCGACGCCACCACCAAACCCCATTCGAAATTGCCCATTAGCCCTGTATCAGGGCGCGACTTCAGTCGCGCCAATATGGCCACCAAAATGACAGCGGGCTTCAGCCCCTGCGCCTCATGGCCGCAATCCACCCGGCGCGGCCACATCTCACGCCGCAACAGGCTTCCAAAGTTCTGTATCAGGGCGCGACTTCAGTCGCGCCGCAACAGCCGCCAAAAATGACGTGGGCTTCAGCCCCTGCGCCTCATAGCCGCCACCCCCGCGATACGGTCAAACCTTACGCCGCAATGGCAGAACCTCACGCCACCATGCCAATGAGATTCGTACAGGGCACGACTTCAGTCGTGCCGCAACAGGGCTCCCAAAATGAGTCTCGCATCAGGGCGCGAGTTTACTCGCGCCGCAACAGGCTTCCAAAGTTCTGTATCAGGGCGCGACTTCAGTCGCGCCGTATCAAGCGCCCAAAGTGACCCGGGCTTCAGCCCCTGCGCCTCATGGCCGCAATCCACCGGGCGCGGCCCCACCTCCCTCGGCTCAGGCATCTTTGCGCTCCTCGCCGCCGGAGCCTACTCCACCATCGAAGAAGCCCAGGCCGCCGTCTGCCTCCCCCTCCGCACCGTCAACCCCGACCCCAAATCCGCCGCCGTATACGAACAGCGCTACCACCTCTACCGCGACATCTACTTCGCGCTCGGCACCCGCACCGCCGCCCCCCTCCCCCTCGGCCGCATATTGCCTGACCTTCGCCGCATCGCCGCCGAAGTTCGGAAAGCTGGCTGAGTTTGCCTTCCGAAGCCCCGCGATAGTTGGAAGAGTACAATCTGCCTAATCTAACTTCGAGAATCAGGAGGATTGCATACTGTGAGCCGCATCTCGGTCATGTTACTAATCCCTGGCGCGTTTTTGCTCTCGAGCTGTAGCCACGGGAGCACCGGCACATCGATCATTCCGCCTGTCCAAGCCCAAGCAGGATACTCAAATTCCAGCATCTCCGGAACCTATTCGATAGTTCTTGCTTCTCCGTACAACAACCCCGACGGGCTCGGATACACCGAATCTATTGGATCGTTTAGCGCCGACGGCAATGGCAACATCACCAGTGGCTCATTAACTGAACGTGAGGCAGGCGACACGACGGTCTGCGCAATTGCGATCACCGGTACATATAGCCTTCAAAGCTCGGCTGCCGGAACGGCTTCGGTAACAACAAAGTCGACGCTAACAAGCGGAACTGGTCCTTGTCGCCCAAATCGTTCGATTGCGTTCGCCATCGCGGCCGGGCAGCAAGGAGCGACGCTGCTCTTTGCAGAAACCGACAGCACGGCTTTGTTATCGGGGACTGCCGTAAAACAGTAGTTCGACGAATACCGTTAACGAGAAGCTCTCCATATGGCCCGGTGAATTGGTCCGTTCGCCCGATGCGGCGTTACTGCTCGCCAATTCTAGCCCGGCTCAGGCATAGTCGCGCTGCTCACCGCAAGAACCTTCAACAATACCGAAAGAATCCGGGCCGCAGTTTTCACGCGCCGCCGCGCGGCCAGGTCGCGCGCCGCGCTGACGTTCCAGATTGCCAGCAGCCGCCCTACCTTGCCGGTATCTTGCGCCAACTCGCCCAGCACGCCGCCTGGATCGATTTGGAAGGCGGCACCTAAGCGACTCGCATTATTGAAACGCAATCTTCGCTTGACACGAGTTACAACGCCGATTATTTTCAAACATCAGCTTATTGATCCAAATAGCCTTGCAATGACAGGCCCCCTGGCCAGCGGCGCAGCGGTCTTGTGCATTGCGGGTAGCCCGATGGCGCGCCGGATGCGACTGCACTTGAGCGCTACACGATGGAAACTGAAGAACTTAACCGGCACCAAAAAATCAATTTCAAAAGGAGCAGCAATGCTTGGCGGACTTATGATCTTCAACAACATGGTCGATCCGAACAATCCTAACGGTGTTGTAGACATTTCCTGCACCGTTGACCTGTCCTATTCCAAACCAAACGTCCTTATTCAGTTCCTGGTGCACAGCAAGGACAAGGCCGGAGTGGAAACAATTCTGCCCTTCAATCTGACCTGGGCGGACACCAACGTGCTGTTTGGATTTGTCAACAACGTTCTCAACTCGAACCCCAATTCTTGACAGGCGGCTGGCCCACCTAACCAGAATGAGGGTGCCCCGTCCTAGCCAGCTAGGGCGGGAATCGGAGAACCGGCCCCCCGAATCACCGGGAGCCCCCTCGCCTCACGCCAACCCGCCATCGCCCGAGTTCACGACCGATCACTCCCGCAGGTCGCCAACACTTCTTGAGATCACCCCTCGGCCCTCCGGTCTCTACCCCCTTTTCCCTTTTCCCTGTTCCCTGTCTCTTGCACATAATTACGCCCTCCCGGCGCATAATCTGCCCATGAATGCCAAAACAGCCGATTTTCACCCCTTCACTTTTTCACTGCTTCACTGCCCTTCTGTCCACCGATCACTGACCACTGATCACTGATCACTGATCACTAGCACCGGGAGTGCCCACCATGAGAACCGTTCGCAACGTCACCGTAGCCGTCGATCCCGAGCTCTACCTAACTGCTGCGCCCTCAGTTACTTCCGCCAACCCCCAAGCTACTGAAACCCAAGCTGCTGCGCGTCCAAATTGTGCCAATAACTCTTTTCTCTTCAATCAGATAGGTCCATCCATCCCCCTCTTTTTCACTGAAACGCCAACCCTCCTGTAAAACTGTAAAACCCACTCAAACCGCTTGCTTTCAACCGCTTGCGGCGTTACAGTGAGTCATTTTACAGTTCTTGTATTTCAGTACTTTACTCATTACAAAGACTTTACGCGCTTCAACTTCCATCATTTTTAACGAAAAAGTGTCCAAACCCGGCGACAGAAACCCGTGGACCAGACGGGACGCTCCCCAAGCTGCAGCCGCTAGATGGGCAGCAGCAAAGCGCGGCCTATGACGCCGGTGAGCTGGTCCTGGGCGTCAAGAGCAACGTCTCGATCCACACCCGTCAGATTGCGAAGATGATCGGCGAAGCCCCAGGCCAGGTCGCGCGCCGCGCTCACGTCCCAGATCGCCAGCAGGCGCCCCACATTGCCGGTATCCTGCGCCAACTCGCCCAGCACGCCGTTCGCCAGGAACGTCAACGCCGCGGGCAACACCTTCTCGAGCAATCCGTTCACGCTCTCATAGTCGTCGTGCTCCGGGCTATCTATTCCAGGAGCCAGCCCCAGGTCATCATCCGTCTGCAGCAGGGCCAGCGCCAGATCGTGATTGATGTGCGCGTTCATGCCCGCCAGCGCAAACTGTATCCGATCGATCCCCGCCCGGTTGCGCGCTTCAAACAGCGCGTCCCACGCATTTGCCGTCTTCGCGCTCCCGCCTTTTGCACTCCCACTGAGCCCATCTGCAATCGCCGAAAAGTAAAACCCGGCAAACACCACATCCAGCCGCGTCAACCAAGCCGGATCCTTCCACCCGCCCGCCTGCGGCTGCAGGTCAACCTGCTGCGTAACCATCAAATAAAGCTGGTTGAACCACTTCAACCCGTCGCTGCCCGGCAAAATCGCGTCAATACTCTCCATCACCGCCGCAACGTCCGCAATAGACCCCGGAGCCGCATTGCTTGCGATCTCAAGAAGCTGCGCATCGGTTGAACTCAGTGTCGCCATCGTTCGATTGATCCTCGTGCAACTGGTCATCGCCCGACTCATCATAGTTGAGAGAACGACGCCGCGACCCATTCGGGCGCTCATCGGCGCTCGGCCAACTGTTCACTGTTCACTGTCCACTGCTTCACTGTTGTTGCTGCATCTGCTGCAGATCCATGAACGGCAGCACGGGCTCCGGCGGCTGCTGCGCCTTCTCCACCAGCACGCTCCAGTCCTCCGGGATCGGCATTTTGCGATCGAGAGCTGGGGGCTCGGCACTCGCCTCCACGTGCACGGCAACATATAGCTCGCTGGCGGTCTTGCCGCGAAAGATTCCGTGCGTCGGCGGAACGTCGGAGTAGTCGCGCCCCACCGCGGTGCGAATATGCCGGTGGTGCGCCACCAGGTTGTTGGTTGGGTCAAACCCCACCCACCCCAAGTGCGGCAGCAGCACGTCCACCCACGCATGCGTCGCGTCCGGTGTCGAGCGGTCGTGGTCCTCGCGGCTTCGGTAGAGATATCCCGAAACATAGCGGGCCGGAATTCTCACATGCCGCAGCAGCGCAATCATCGTGTGGGCAAAGTCCTGGCACACCCCCTTCCCACTCAGAATCGCCTCATCGATCGGCGAATCAACCCGCGTGGAGCGCGGCTCATAGTCAAAGTAATCAAACAGCTTTTGATTCAGCTCCTGCACCAGCATCAGCGGATCGTCGCGCCGCACCACGTCCATCTGCTTGGCCAGTTGCGTTAGTGCCGGTGTCTCCACGGCAAAAGTGCTCGGCAGCAGCATCTCCCAGTAGTCGCCCTGCTCAACCATCTCGTCGAGCGCGCCCCAGGCTTCGGGCGCAAGAAATGCCGGCACATCCGGCAGCACCTGTGCTTCCACCACGGCCTCACCCACGATCACCAACTGATTGTGTTCGCCGGGAATGTCGAAGTGGTGAACGTTGTTGCCCAGGTGATCGCGATAGCTGAAGACGCGGCATCGCGGGCTCACCGACAGCGAAAACGCCAGGCAGTGCTGGTGCGTATCGGAACGCGGGTTCATCCGCGCTTCCATAATGCTCTCGCTGATCGGGCTCGAATAACGGAACCGCGTCAGATGCCTGATCGAGTAGTAGTTCATCTTTGCCTTCTAACTCGTTTTCTCTCTAACTTGCCAGCGCCGACTGAATGGAGTACTGCACATAATAGCGGTGAATCAGGTCGTGAATACGCGTGCACTCCTCGCGGATCTTGTGCAGAAACGCGGCCGGGTCGCCGGCTAAAATCTCGCCGATGGTTGTGTACCCGAGGCTGGCCTGCAGCCGCCCAATCACCGCGATTAGATCGTCCGACGCCCGACGCCCTCCGGTCCGCTGAATCCCATGGACCGCATCGCGCATGCCGTCCACCGTATAGCGGATCGCGTGCGGAAAATCCTCGTTCAGCAGCAGAAATTCCAGGATGCGGTCCGGCGAAACGTCCGCCGTATACACCTGGCAGTAAGCTTCGAACGACGTGCAGCAACGCAGCAGCCCCACCATTTCCAAATACTGGTAGCCGGAGTGATCGCGCTCGTGCTCATGGAGCAGATAAGGCTGGTAGATCTCCAGCAGCGTGGCGGTCGCATAAGCACGCTCCAGGTAGCGCCCAAACCGGATGAACTGCCACCCCTGCCCGTGGATCATGGTTGTGTCGCTCACCCCTTTGAACAGGTGAATCCCATCGACGATTGATGCAAGCGCGTCGTTGATGCTGGTGCGGAACTGCGCCTGCGCATGCGGCGAGTGCATCTGGTGGAAGAGCCTGTTGAGCCGCTGCCACTGCTCGCTCGAAATCTCTTCGCGCACCTGCCGCGCATTTTCCCGGGCCCCATTCACCGCGAACGTCACCGAAAGCGGGTTCAGGCTGTCAAACACAAGCTCCCGCGCCAACCCTTCCAGATCGCCGTTCCACTCCATCTCATCCGGCCGGCCCAAAGCCTTCATCAGCCGCTGCCATCGTTCTTCAAGCGAAGAGCCGCCCGTTTCCAGCATCAGGCCCATCGTCACGTCGAGTTGGCGCACGGTGTTCTCGGCGCGCTCAAGGTAACGGCTCATCCAATACAAACTGTCGGCAACCCGCGATAACATCTTCCTGCCCTCTAGGTGACCAGTGCTAGTTTTCCAATACCCAGGTATCTTTGCTACCACCGCCCTGCGACGAGTTCACCACCAGCGAACCTTTTTCCAGAGCCACCCGTGTCAGTCCGCCCGGCACAATGTTCACCTTGTCGCCGAACAGAACGTAAGGCCGCAGGTCCACGTGGCGCGGCTCAAGATGATTGCCGATCAGGCAGGGCGCCCGAGAGAAGTCAAGCGTCGGCTGCGCAATGTAGTTGCGCGGATTCGCCTCGATCTGACGCGCAAACTCCTCGCGCTGCCGCGCCGTCGACTTCGGCCCGATCAGCATCCCGTAGCCGCCGCTCTCGCCCACCGCCTTCACTACCAGCTTCTCCAGGTTGGCCAGCACGTGCTGCCGTTCTTTCTCTTCGCCCAGCAAATAGGTCTCAACGTTGGGAAGAATCGGATCCTCGTTCAGGTAATACCTGATGATCTTCGGCACATACGCATAGACCGCTTTGTCATCCGCGAGCCCCGTCCCGAACGCATTGGTTACGGTCACATTGCCGGCGCGGTATGCGTTGAACAAGCCCGCGCAGCCCAGCGCAGAATCCGACCGAAAGATAAGCGGATCGCTGAAGTCGTCGTCCACGCGGCGATAAATCACGTCCACCCGCTTCAGCCCGTCGGTGGTGCGCATGTACACCACGTTGTCGTGCGTCACCAGATCGCGGCCTTCCACCAGGTCGATTCCCATCTGCCGCGCCAGGTAGGTGTGCTCGAAGTATGCCGAGTTGAATACGCCCGGCGTCAACAGCACGATGTTCGGCTCGGGCCGTCCCTCCGGCGCAAGCGAGCGCAGTGTCGCCAGCAGCAGTTGCGGATAATGCTCGATCGGCCTCACGCCGTAGCTGTGAAACAGTTGGGGAAACGTCCGCTTCATCACGCGCCGGTTAGTAAGCATGTAGCTGACGCCCGATGGCACGCGCAGATTGTCTTCGAGCACCACGTACTCGCCCTCGCCCACGCGCAGCAGGTCGCTGCCCACCACCGCGATGTAGACGTTGCGGGGCACCTGCAGCCCGCGCATCTGGCGCCGGTAATGCTTGCAGCTGTAAACCAGGTCGCGTGGCACAACCTTGTCGCTCAGGATCTTCGCGTCGGAGTAGACATCCTTCAGAAACTGGTTCAACGCCGTGATGCGCTGCGTGAGCCCGCGCTCAATGCGGTCCCATTCGGCCGCCGTCACCAGGCGCGGCAGCAGATCGTAGGGAAAAATCCGCTCCGTGCCCTCGTCGCGGCCGTAGACGGTAAACGTGATGCCCTGCGTCAGGAACGAGAGATCCGCCGACTGCTTGCGCCGCTGCAGCTCCTCCTGCGGCAGCTTGGCCAGAGCCTCGGCCAGCGCCCGATAATGTGGACGCACTTCGCCGGTGGACTCGCGCATCTCATCGAATGCCTTGTCCAGCGGATAGTCTCCGAAAAGAGTCTCCAGTTCCACGGTGGGTCCAGCGCTCATGCGTGCCTGCGGATTCCATTATCTGGAATTCAAGGTTTCGACCTCAAACCGATTGCCGCTGGAAGAAGCTCCTAAACACAGCTTTCCGCTCTGCAACCCATCTCGATCCAGCCCTGTTTCTTTGGTTTAACACATGGGGCGTCAGAGAGCCATCAGGATGAACGGATGATCGGCCCGTCCTTCCCCCATGTGCCACCCATTTCGGTAATCTAATCTGGTCTATACAGGAGGCCGTTCAGACTCATGCGTCTTTTCCCGCCGGTTGCCGCGCACGCGCTGTTCCTCATCACCGTTGCTGCCCCACTCCATATCGCTGCACAGGCCCCACCAACTCCGCCCACCCCTCCGCCCGAAGACGCCGTTCGTGCCCACTACACCAAGTACGAGTTCCGCATTCCCATGCGCGACGGCAAGCGCCTGTTCACCGCCGTCTACGTTCCCAAAGACACCGCGGCCGGCCCATTTCCTTTCCTGATGGACCGCACTCCATACAACGTCGGCCCCTACGGCGAAGACCGCTACCCGAAGTCTCTGGGCCCTTCACCCGAGTTTCAAAACAGCGGCTATATCTTTGTCTACCAGGATGTGCGCGGCCGCTGGATGAGCGAAGGCGAGTTCATCGAGATGCGTCCCCATATCGACAACAAGAAATCTCCGCAAGATGTCGACGACGCCTCCGACACCTACGACACCATTGAGTTCCTGCTCAAGCATATTCCCAACAACAACGGCAAGGTTGGCATCTGGGGCATCTCCTATCCCGGCTTTTACACCTCGGCGTCCATCATCGACTCCCATCCCGCCCTGGTCGCGGCCAGCCCTCAGGCGCCCATGACCGACCTCTTCCTCGGCGACGACGGCTACCACGGCGGAGCCTTCATGCTCGAGGCCAACTTTGGCTTTTATGCGCCGTTTTTCCATCCCCAGGACGGTCCGCAAACCCCCAAGCCCACCGTCCCCTTCGACTACGGAACCCCAGACCACTACAAGTTCTTCCTCAACGCAGGCAACACCGCAAACCTCGACAAGCTTTACCTCAAGGGCTCCAACTGGCTCTTCAACGACCAGCTCAACCACAACACCTACGATGCCTACTGGCAGGCGCGCGACCTTTCCCGTCACATGAAGAACGTCAAGTGCGCCGTGCTCGTCGTTGGTGGCTGGTACGACGCCGAAGACTTGTCCGGCCCCTATCGCACCTTCTACGCCATCGACAAATTCAACCCTGCCACGCCCACCACGCTCGTCGAAGGCCCCTGGGTTCACGGCGGCTGGGCGCGCGGCGACGGCACACACCTCGGCGATGTTCAGTTCAACGCCAAAACCAGTGAGTACTTTCGCGTCAACCTTCAGTTCCCTTTCTTCGAGCACTACCTCAAAGGCAAGGGACCCGCACTCAACAAGGCTGTCGTCTTTGAGACCGGCACAAATGTCTGGCGCAGTTTCGACGCATGGCCGCCGAAGGCCGCCACGCCTCAGACACTCTATTTCCACGCCGGCGGCAAGCTCCGCTTTGAGCCTCCCGCGGAAACAAAAGCTCTGGATGAGTACGTCTCCGATCCCGATCACCCGGTGCCTTTTGTCAGTTACACCACCGACACGGTGCCGCAACGCTATATGGTCGACGATCAGCGCTTCGCCTCCTATCGCCCCGATGTGCTCGTCTATGAGACCGATCCCCTTGAGCAGGATGTAACTATCGCCGGCCCCATCTCGCCAAAGCTCAAGATCGTCAGCTCGGCCACCGATTCAGACTTCGACGTCAAGCTCATCGACGTTTACCCCGACAACTATCCCGACGCCGACGACTCACTCAATGGGAACAAGCGCATCCTCGATGCCCCTCCCTTGCATATGGGCGGCTACCAGCAACTGCTGCGCGGGGAACCATTCCGCGCGAAATTCCGTAACGGCTGGGAGAAGCCTGAGCCGCTGGTCCCCGGCAAAGAGGCCGACATCGACTTCACCATGCCCGACCTCTTCCACACCTTCCGCCGCGGCCATCGCATCATGATCCAGGTGCAAAGCTCGTGGTTCCCGCTCACCGATCGAAACCCGCAAACCTTTACCGACATTCCCAATGCCAAACCGTCTGACTTCCAGAAGGCCACCGAGCAGATACTGCGCCAGCAAGATGCGCCCTCGGGGGTCGAAGTTCTAGTGCTGCCGCAAGGCTGATCGCAACGCGGGGGCATTCTGGCACATTTACGCGCCCGTCCAAGGGGGCACGCGTGATAATGAATGTTTCGGCCAGACGAGTGTGGTTGCCGGCCGATTTTGACTCACCAAACTAACTGAGGTCCCCCATGAAAACTCGCACCTTTCGCTCAATCGTTCTGCTTCCGGCCGCGTTTCTCGTGGCGGCCCTGCCCGTGCTCCACGCTGAAGAAGGCATGTGGACCTTCGACAACCCGCCTTTGAAATTGTTGAAGGAAAAGTACAACTTCGTTCCCAGCCAGGCTTGGCTCGATCATCTTCGCCTCTCCAGCGTCCGCTTGAACGACGGCGGATCTGGCTCCTTCGTGAGCCCCAACGGCCTGCTGCTCACCAATCACCACGTAGCGCGCGGCCAGCTCCAGAAGAACACCACAGCGGAACACAACTATCTCCGCGACGGCTTCTATGCATCAACACCCGATCAGGAGATGAAGTCTCCAGACCTCGAAGTCAACGTGCTGGTCGCCATGAAGGACGTGACCGTGCGTGTGCAGGGCGCAGCCAAGGGCATCAGCGATCCGGCAAAGGCCCTCAAGGCCCGCGACGCTGAAGAGGCCGCCATTGAAAAGGAAGGCAAGGAATCTTCCGGCGGCCTCCGCTCCGACGTCGTCTCCTTCTACAACGGCGGCGAGTACTGGCTCTACCAGTAC
>Ga0182018_10004563_pt1 | contig 11559 bp, 6 predicted proteins | sample 812P2MmetaG_FD_120490 | JGI IMG/M metagenome (GOLD analysis project Ga0182018, IMG submission 120490) | Permafrost microbial communities from Stordalen Mire, Sweden - 812P2M metaG | ecosystem: Environmental > Terrestrial > Soil > Wetlands > Permafrost | place: Sweden: Stordalen | collected...
ACCACTTACACCGCCAAGTCCAGTGTGGCAGCCGACTCCAACTACACCGCCGCCGGTCCGTCGAACACCGATAGCTTCACCGTGGCGAAGGTAACCCCGACCGATCTCGTGACCAACTCACCCACCTCGCCCACTTTGGGCCAGAGCGTCATCTTTACCGGCACCATTGCGGGTCCGACTGGGGCAACCACGCCAACCGGCACCGTCACCTGGTCGGTGACCGGGACGGCGGGTATCACTTCGTGCACCAGCTCGACCACGACGCTCAGCGGGGGCACCGCCACTTGCACCATCACCGTGGCCAAGGCCGGAACTTACATTGTCGCTGACACGTATGCGCCCGGCTCAGATCCCAACTACCTCACGACCACGAGCGGGGCCGACAGCGGGACCGACACCGTCACCGTGGCCAAGGCCACCCCGACCGATCTCGTGACCAACTCCACTCCCACAACCCTCGGGAGCAGCGTCACGTTCACGGCAACCATGGCGGGGCCGACTGGGGCAACCACGCCAACCGGAACCGTCACCTGGTCGGTGACCGGGACGGCGGATATCACTTCGTGCACCAGCTCGACCACGACGCTCAGCGGGGGCACCGCCACTTGCACCATCACAGTGGCCAACGCAGGGACCTACATCGTCGCCGACACGTACGTGCCCGGCTCCGATCCCAACTACCTCACGACCACGAGCGGGGCCGACAGCGGGACCGACACGATCACTGTCAACGCAGCCGTAACCGTCACATCCGTGGCCAGTGCCTCTGGGGCGCCGTCAGGTAATCCCAACAGCAAATCAATCACGACCAGCACCTTCTCGATGACCTCGGGTACGACCTACATCGTCACAGCTATGGAATCATCAAACTCTTCAAACACGGAGCCAACTCTTACCGTCACAGGAAGCCCGACGGTGACTTCCATTGCTAGCAACGACTTCAACGGCTCCAACTCACCGAACTGCAATGACTCCAGTCGTTGTGAGGAGGCGGCGTGGTATTTCACTGCGAACACGACAAGTGCCAGCGCGACAGTCAAAGTCAACCTAAGCGGTACGTCAGTCACCTGGACGGTGGTGGACGTTCTGGCTCTCGCCGGAAACAACACAACCACTCCAATCCGGCAATCGAACACTGCGTCGGGATGTGACGCCTCAGAGTGCACTCCCGACGGCACAACAGCGACGGCCGCTTTGACGAGCGCCCCGGCGGCAGGAGACGTGGCCCTGGAGATCATTGCCAGTGACGACAACATGGGGACCCTGACCTGGAGTGATACCACCGGGTTGAGCAACCCGTTCCTCGTCAACACCAGTAGTGGCGCCTCGCTCGGCGTCTACGAGACAAGTCCGGCGGTCCAGTCCGAGACTACGAGCACGGCGAACATCACCAATAGCAACGATTGGGCGACAATCACGCTGGAGATTGAAGTGTCCTGAGCAACTCGGGGGTGACCAATTACCGAAATAGATCGGACAACGAACAACAGATCGGCTCCAATACTGCTTCGGGGGTGGGGAGTCCCAGGGTGAGGGCGTGACCCCTTGGGACTCGGGAAGCGGTAAGCCAGGGTTGACGGGGGTCCTCTTCAAGGGGACCCCCCTCAGCCTTTCCTGGGTCATGTCCTGTCAGAATGAAAGCTGATGAATGATTACCTCGTCTCCTACCTCGACACCATTGACGAGCGCCTCTTGGAGTACCTCGACGAGGACAACGAGCTGTCGCTCGACACCGTTTTCCGGCTGCGCCTTGACCGGGCCTCGATTGTTGAGCCACTCCCTATGCGAGTGTGAGCTGCTGTTGGTTGAGCCAGGCTTCGACGAACTCGACCGGGGTAAGCCAGCCATGCGCGCTGTGAGGCCTGTTGATGTTGTAGTCGATCCGCCAGTCCTCTGTGAACACCTTGGCCTCGAGAAGCGAGTCGAAGCGCTGGCCGTTGAGGTGCTCGTCGCGTAGGCGGCCGTTGAACGATTCGACCCAGGCGTTCTGCCAGGGCGATCCGGGATCGATAAAGACGGTCTCGGTCCCGTTGAAGCGGCACCAGTCGGCCAGCGCGTGGGCGATGAACTCAGGCCCGTTGTCGAAGCGCACGTAGGCCGGGGCGCCACGTTCCGCCGTGATCTGCTCGAGGCAGGCGACCACGCCGTCAGCGTCGATGGAGCGTTCGACCACGATGGCCAGGCACTCTCTGGTGTACTCGTCGATGACGTTCAAGAGCTTGAGCATCCGGCCGTCGGCGGTCTGGTCGAACTGGAGTCCATGGCCCACATCACGTTGGGTGCGATCGGGCACATGGCACCGACCGACACCCCGATGCCGCGCAGCGGGCGCTTCTTCTTGCGATAGGGCACACGCAGGCCTTCTGCGCGCCACAGGCGATGGATGCGCTTGTTGTTCACCCTCCAGCCGACCTTCCTGGCCGCGGTGGCCGCCCGCCTCCAGCCCCAGCGAGGACGCTGCACCGAGAAGGCGCGCAGGAACGCCCGCAGGGCGAGCTCCTCATCGGTTGGGACCGGCGCCGCGAGGCGCTGGGTGGACCGGGGCTGACCCACAACCGCACAGGCCCGACGTTCAGACACCCCGAACTGCTCTCGGAGGGCACCAACGGCCCGCCGGCGGCTGTCCGGGGTCAGAAGTTTCCCCGGTTCAGCTCCTTCAGCATGTCGATGTCGAGGGCTTGGTCAGCCACGATCCGCTTGAGGCGGACGTTCTCGCGCTCGAGCTCTTTGAGCTTCTTGGCGTCGTCGGCCTTCATGCCGCCGTATTGATTGCGCCAACGGTGCCAGGTCGACTCGGTGATTTCTAGATGCCTCGTCACCTCGTCGAGGCTCTTGCCTTCGCCAAGCAGCTTCTCGCCCTCGGCCAGCTTGCGAATGACCTGTTCGGGAGTGTGGTGTCGTTGCTTCATCGGTGCTTGTCCTCCTTGCTCCATCTTGGAGCACTGGACTCGCACATGGGGTGGATCAGTTCACGGGGATCCGGTCACGCCTCTACGCCAGCTCCCTACTCGACGGGTCACTCTCCCCCGACCATCTAGCCGAGGACTGGGCCGACTGGTTCCACCTCGCGCCGGCATTCGTCCGCGCCTACGGGACCGACGAGTTGGAGGAGTTGGGGGATGCCACGGACATCCTCGACGCCGAGGAGGGGCAACAAGGCATCGCGCTGACCAAGGCGGACCGGGCCTACCTGGTGGCCTTGGAAGCCCGCCTCGACTTGTACCCCGAGATCCGGCCCACCAAGGAGTAGGCGTAAGCGTCAATCCGTGAAGGGACCTTTTGGAATCGGGAATAGGTGCTTTGCCAGAATGAGCGCATTCGCCCGGCCTCGCCACGCTGTGCCGCCATTTCCAACCCAATACCCCCCTGATAAACCTCGATTCGAAACAAGGGATTTAGCCTCTATCGACTCCTCGCTCGCATCGCTCAGACTGTCTACGAGGGCTCCTGCGGGAGTGATGGAAGGGGAAACAGGCGTGTCGACATCAGAGAGTCGCCGCGCTTCGTGGTGCCGCGGTACGGACCACGGAGTCGGGCCTCAGTACTCAAGACCCAAATGATGTCTACCTCGGACACGGCGACCTGGGCCCTGCCACCGGGTGCGTGGAGCCGTTCGATCGGCTGCGACCTTTCGGGACTTCCGAGCGGCAAGCACAGCCTTCGAGACACCGGCACAATGAACGTCGGCAAGGGCCACGCCGTCTGCTACCTTCCGGCGCCCACAGGTTGCTCGGTGGTCTCACCGTGAAACCTATCTTGTTCACCCACATTCGGCGAGCCTTAACGCCGCGCCGTTGGCTGCGCATGCCCCTCCTCCTCGGCGCAGTCGTCGCCCTGGTTCTGGGCCTCGGTGCCGGCGCGGCCTACGGTTACTTCACCAGCACTGGACACGGATCGGGCACAGCCAGCACCGGGACTGCCGCATCGGTCACGGTCAATGAGGCGACCGGAACGGTGAGTACCCCGCTCTTTCCTGGCTCGACCGGGGACATGCTGGTGTCATTGACCAACCCCAACAGTTATGCCGTGACGATTACCTCTATCACATTGAATGGAACAATCACCCCGGACTCTGGACACCCCAGCTGTACCACTGCGGGGGTCACCCTTCAAACGCTGACTGGGTTGAGCATCAATGTTACCAGTGGCACGGACCACCTCGACATCTCCAACGCGGTGGCCATGGGCGCAAGTTCTAGCAACGGTTGCCAGAGTGCCACCTTCCAGGTTCCCGTAACGATCACGATGCAAAAGGGATGAGCATGCGACCGCAGCACGCCAGCGCCAAAAAGCCCCGTCGGGGCATTGTCGTTCGCATCCTGCTCTTTGCGGGAGGATTCCTCCTCGCCGGGGCCGGGGCAGCATTGGCCTTCTTTGTGGTCGGTGTCATTGACGCGACAAACAACGACGCTGTTGCCCAGGCCACCAGCCTGGTGGCGCCGACTGCACCTACCGCAACCGAGTCGGGCGCCACGGCAGTCACAGTCGCCTGGACCTCCCACATGCAACCCACCGGGGTGGTCGTGCAATACACGGCGACCGCCAGCGGTAGCGGCGGCCAGCACTGCACGACCAGCGGATCGTCGTGCCAGGTAAGCGGCCTCAGCCCTGGGACGGCCTACACCTTCTCGATCGCAGCGTCTCTCGACAGCTGGACCACGACGCCCATTACCTCCTCGTTCACCACACTGGGCGTGACTACCAGTTCACTGCCCAATGCCACATTCGGTGCGTCGTACACGACGACCTTGGCCGCCACCGGCGGCACGGGCGCCGATACTTGGTCGCTCACCTCGGGCACCCTGCCTGCTGGATTGTCCTTGACCGGCAACACAATCAGCGGCACCCCAACTTCCACCACCGCCGCAACGGGACTGGTCTTCACCGCGAAGGACGCCAGCGGCTTCACCGTGTCGTCGGCCGCCCTCTCAATCACGGTGCTCCAAGACTCCACCACGACCACAATTACTGACTCCGCCAACACTGTCGTCTATGGCAATGAAGCCAGTGTGATCTTCACTCCGCATGTGACCACCGGCCACGGCGAAGCCGTGCCGAACGGTTCGGTCATCACGGTGTCGATCAACTCGGGGGCGGCCACCTGTACGGTCACCATCGGCACCAATACCACGTGCACCATTGCCAGCACAGCCCTCATGGTCGGTGGTCCCTTGCAAGTGAGCGCATCCTTCGCCAGTACCGCCAACCTGATGGCCTCCACGGGCACGACTGCTGCCGGCTTGAGCGTGACCGCGGATGCCACCACTACAACAGTTTCTGAAACTCCCACTTCGGTCGCCTACGGCAACGAGACAGCGGTCACATTCACCCCGCGTGTCACCGCCTCCAATGGCGAAGTGGTGCCGGGCGTCGACTCCATCACGGTCAACGTCGGCAGCGCAAGCTGCACCACCACCGTCACCGCGGGATCGTGCACCATTGCCAATACGGCCCTGAGTGTGAGCGCTTCGCCCTACTCAGTGAGCGCCACATTCTTCACTGGTGACCCCGACCTCACCACCTCCACCGGGACCGCGGCAACCGGCCTCACGGTGAACAAGGACACCACCACGACCACCGTGTCGGAGTCCCCGACTTCTGTGGTTTACGACACCGAGTCCACGGTCGTCTTTACCGTCGGGGTGACCGCCACCCATGCTGAAGCTGTGCCGGGCAGCGACTCCATTACGATCAACGCGGGCAGTGCGAGCTGTAATGCCACCGTCTCGGCCCCCACGTGTTCCATTGCCAACACCGCGCTGGCAGCGAATGCCACTCCCTACACGGTCTCTGCCACCTTCACGGGAACTGACCCCAACTTGTCCACATCCACAGGGACGTCGGCGACGGGTCTGACGGTGACCAAGGACTCAACTACCACCACGGTGTCGGAGTCCCCGACCTCGGTGGTCTACGGCAATGAGTCCACGGTCACCTTCACTGCCGGTGTAACCGCCTCGCACAGTGAAGCCGTGCCGAGCGGCGACACCATCACCGTGTCAGTTAACTCCGGCGCGGCGAACTGCACGGTCACCCTTCCAGCCACGACGTGCACCATCGGGCAGACGGCTGTCGGAGCCGGCGGCCCCTACTCGGTGGTCGCCACGTTCAACGGGGACACCAACCTGGCCACCTCGAACAAGACAGCCGCCACCGGACTGACCGTGACCAAGGACTCAACTACCACCACGGTGTCGGAATCCCCGACCTCGGTGGTCTACGGCAACGAGTCCACGGTCACCTTCACTGCCGGAGTAACCGCCTCGCATAGTGAAGCGGTGCCGAACGGCGACACCATTGGCATCTCAGTTAACTCGGGCGCTGCAACCTGCACGGTCACCCTGCCTGCCACCACCTGCACCGTCGCCAACACGGCCCTCGGAGTTGGCGGCCCCTACTCGGTGGTTGCCACGTTCAACGGGGACACCAACCTGGCCACCTCGAACAAGACAGCCGCCACCGGACTGACCGTGACCCAGGACTCAACGACCACCACGGTGTCGGAGTCGGCGTCAACTGCAACATACGGCGTCGAGAACGCGTCCGGAGTGAAATTCACGGTCACCGTCGCCGCGAGCAACGGTGAAACCGGCCCCAACGGCGACAACGTCACCATCAACGTCGGCACGGCGAATTGCGTCGCCACCTTGTCCAGCGGTTCGGGCACCTGCCAGATCGGTGCCATTGGTCTGCCTGTAGGCAGCCCCTATGCGGTTTCTGCAACATTCAACGCCGACACCAATTTCACTACGTCGAGTTCCACCAACTCGGTGAACTTTGCTGTCACACCAGACACGTCGACCACGACGGTGACCTCATCGGCTAACCCCTCTGTAGACAACCAGGGAGTGACCTTCACCGCTACCGTGGCCCCCGGCAATTCCGGGTCTGGTACGCCGACGGGAACAGCGACATTCACGATCACCGGGCACATCGGGGGCACAGTGGGCTGCACGACAACCAATGCTCCGACCTTGTCGTCTGGCCAGGCGACTTGTGCGGTACCCGCTGGGGGGCTTTCGGCTGCCGATTCTCCATACACGGTATCGGTCACCTACGGCGGGGACACGAACCACTCAGCCTTCTCTGGCTCGCTGAGTCCCACCCAGACAGTGAACGCCTTTGGAACGGCGACCAAGCTTGTGTTTACTACCCAACCAGATGGAGCCACTTCCACTACCACGGCGTTCCCGATCCAGCCCGTTGTCACGGTCGAAGACGCATTCGGCAATACGGTGACGACCGCCGCGACCGTTACATTGAGCAAGGCAACTGGTTCGGGGACCCTCAAGGGTTGCACCAGCGCAGTGGCAACGGTGAATGGGACGGCTACCTTCTCGGGTTGCACTTGGAATACAACAGGCAACGGCGACAGTGTGATGGCCACGAGCGGTTCGCTCAATGCTACGAGCAACACCTTCAATATCACCGGCAACGCCAGTAAGCTGGTGTTCTCGACCCAGCCGGGCGGCGGAGCTAACGGCTCAGCATGGACCACCCAGCCCGCGGTCACCGTCGAGGACAGTGGGAGCAACGTAGTCACCGCCTCTTCCGCCTCGATCACCTTGGGCATTGCCAGCCAGCCGGGAACCGGCGCAGCTCTTTCGTGCACCAACCCAGGCGGACTCATCGAGGTGGCCTCTTATGGTGTGACCACTTCCACCGGGTGCCAGATTGTCGGCCCAGCAGGCACTACCTACACCCTTAACGCAGCGGCCAGCGGCTTCACCACGATCACAAGCAGTCAGTTCGCCGTCACCTTCGGCACCGCCACCAAGTTGGCCTTCACCACCTCACCGGGCGGGGGTGCCAACGGCGCGGTGTGGGGTACCCAGCCCGTCGTTACGGTGCAGGACAGCGGCGGCAACACAGTCACCTCGGGGACGAACTCCAACGCGTCGATCACTTTGGCCATTGCCTCGGGGAGCGGTGCCCTCAGCTGTACTACCAACCCGTTGGTGGCAACCGCCGGTGTGGCAAACTTCGCCGGGTGCAAGATCAGCGGGACAGCAGGTAGCTTCACCCTAAGCGGCACAGCCACAGGGCTAACCTCAGGCATCAGCAACTCGTTCACCATCACCGTCGGAGGCATTACCCATGTTCAAGACGCCGTCGCGGGATCGGCGGGTGGGTCCGGCAATACCGTCGAGACCCCGACGCTTTCGAACGTGCCCACCAATGGCAACACCTTGATCCTCCTGGTGGGCGATGACGGTAATACCAGTGGCAGCAAGGTTTCCTCCGTGACAGGTGGTGGCGTCACCACCTGGAACCTCGTGCAGCAGGTCAATGGGAGCGGTTCGCCGGACAAGGGGGAGGCGGAAATTTGGTACGGGCTCATCACCTGTTCGCCTTGTACGAGCAGCAACGAAGCGGTGACCGTGACGATGAGCTCTAACACGAATGTTCAGCTCGCCAACGTTTCGGAATGGTCGGGCATAGCAACGTCCAGCCCAGTCGACTCATCGACCAGTGCAGTAGGGACTGCCTCGGGCACGACCTTCACCTCAGGACCCATAAGTCTGAGCAAGACGGGTGATCTCATCGTCTCCGACGCATGGCTCGAGGCTGGCTCGTTTGGTTTCAGCAGCCAACCAGCCCCACCCTCCGGTTTCACAGCACTTTCCGAAACACAGGCGGGAGGTAGCTTGTTCCGGGGCTTGGACGCCTACCAAATCGACTCGTCCGCTGGGTCGATCTCCGCAGGCTGGACGGAAAACGCGTCGGGCGGAGCTTACGCCACAGCCATCGCTGCGTTTGAGCCGTAACGATGGCGCAGGCGCACAAGTAGCGAGGTTTGAAAAAGAAATCGAGAGGGAAAATCAGATCGGCTCCACACTGCTTCGGGAGTGGGGAACCCCAGGGTACGGGGGTGGCCTCGGGACCGAGCGAAGCAGTGAGCCAGGCTTGACGGGGGTCCCCTTAATGGGGACCCCATCGGCCTATTCGGGATCAGAGCAGCGGCGCTGATCGTTTCACAATGGAAGCCACTCAGGACGTCTCTTGCTACGACACCGACAGGCTCACAAGCCAGTGGACGCCGCCGTCCTCCTAATTCCGACGGGTCAAGAGTCGGACGGGGTGATGACGGCTGCATTCAGCGGAGCCCTGTCAGTCGAATCCGACGTAGAACCGCCCGACCCGGCCGCAACAACCCGCCAAATTGTGTTGCAGTTGGGCAGGGATGGTCCGCCGGGAGATATGCGGAGCGCATGCTGGGTGCCTTGTACGTATTCGTCACCATTGCGACAACTGTGGGGTTGCAGCGCAACCACGGGCTCGTCCGGTGAGGAACCGTCGCAATTTCTGGATTGCAATGGCCATGTTGCTGGTCGTCGTTGGCACCGCCGGATCGATCGTCGGTGCCAGGCAGGTGGCCCAGGAAGACAGCAACAACTCGCACCAGGTCTTCGTCACCTCGGCGAACGGTATCGCTTCGACCCTGAAGCTGGCTGTCCAGCACGAGCAGGATCTCACCATCAGCGCGGGGGCCTTCCTCGCGGCCAATCCCGAAGCCACCGACGCCCAGTTTATGCAGTGGACGAGATCCGTGCGCGCCTTCGCGCGCTACCCGGAGCTCCAGACCATCTCCGAGCTCGTCATGGTCCCGGCCTCGCAACTCGGCGCGTACGCGGCACGCCAGGTGGCCGACCCCTCTGGGACGCTGGCCGCCAACGGGACCTTCGAGGTCTCTCCACCGGGGAACCGTCCCTACTACTGCCTCTCGCCGGCATCCCAGGCGCGGAGCGTCAAGCAGGATCTACCTGACGGAATCGATTTCTGCGCAACCGTCCTTCGTTCGGAGCTCCTCGGCTCCCGGGATTCGGGTAAGAACGAATACCTGCCCTACAAGTCGGGTAAGACCGAGGAGCTCGCCGTCGGCGCCGCCATCTACCGCGGTGGCGTAGTGCCCAGCACGGTTGCGGCGCGCCGAGCCGCCTTCATCGGATGGACCGGGACGGCGATCCTTCCTGGCGTCATCCTCGACACCGCACTCAAAGGACACCCGGACACCGCCGTGGCGTTTCACTACGGGGCGGGTAGATCAAAAGTCACCTTCACTGCCGGCACTATGCCGCGCGGCGCACAATCGACGACTATCAATCTCCGCAACGGATGGTATGTGCAGGTCTTCGGCGCCGTGGTCGGGGAAGGGCTACTCACCAATCGCAGCGCGCTCGTGTTGCTTATCGGCAGCATCGCGCTCGTCTTGCTCCTCGCGCTCTTGATCTACGTGCTGGGGACGAGCCGCTCGCGGGCCCTGGAGCTCGTCGACGAGCGCACGAACGAGCTCGAGCACCAGGCCTTCCACGACGCGCTCACCGGGCTTCCCAACCGCGCCCTCATCCTCGACCGGATCGACCACATGATGGCGCGCGCCCGGCGGGAGCAGACCACGGTGGCCGCGCTCTTCCTGGACCTTGACAACTTCAAGGACATCAACGACACCTTGGGCCACCGGGCCGGCGACCAGCTCCTGACGGAGGTGGGGAAGAGGTTGGTCGGCGTGCTCCGTGGCGGAGACACGGTCGGACGTCTCGGAGGCGACGAGTTCGTCGTGCTGACCGAAGGCTCTTCCCGGTCGGACGTGGGCCAAGGCGTGGCGCAACGGGTCCTGGCGGCGCTAGATCCTCCCATCGAGATCTCGGCCAGCGATGTCCCGTTGACCGTCACCGCGAGCATCGGCATCGCCTCCGGTGACCGCGCCACTCCCGAGGAGCTGCTCCGCGACGCCGACATCGCCCTCTACCGGGCCAAGGCAGCCGGCAAGCATCGCGCCGAGGTCTTCACGCCATCCATGCTCGTCTCCGTCGACGACCACCGAAGCCTCGATGTGGACCTGCACGCTGCTCTCGGGGCCGATCAATTCTTCTTGCTCTACCAGCCCACCATCGACCTTGCGACGGGTGCCTTGACGGGCGTCGAGGCGCTCCTGCGCTGGCGCCACCCCACCCGCGGGGTCGTCCAACCCCTCGACTTCATCCCCGCGCTTGAGTCGAGCGGCCTGATCGTCCCCGTCGGCCAGTGGGTGCTCGAGGAGGCCTGCCGGCAGGGGGCGCATTGGCACGCGCAGGGTCATCGGCTCGTGGTCTCGGTCAACGTGGCGGCCAAACAGCTCCAGCGCGACCGCATTGTCGACGACGTCCACGGTGCCTTGACCGCAAGCGGGTTCGATCCCGCCCTGCTGGTCCTGGAGCTGACCGAGTCCGCGCTGATGCAGGATGTGGCGATGACCGTGGACCGGCTCAGGATGCTCAAGGCACTCGGCGTGCGCATCGCCATTGACGACTTCGGAACCGGCTTCTCCTCCCTGGCGTACCTCCAACAGTTCCCCATCGACATCCTCAAGATCGACCGGTCCTTCGTGGCGAGTGTCGCCGAGACAAGCACGTCCGCGGCGATCATTCGCACCTTCGTCCAACTGGGCAAGGCCCTTGCGCTCGAAGTCATTGCCGAGGGGATCGAGAACGATGACCAGCGCATGCGGCTCGCTGCCGAGAAGGTCGACACCGGGCAGGGATTCCTCTTCGGCCGGCCGCTCGACGTCGAGGCCGTGCA
>Ga0182018_10004564_pt1 | contig 11558 bp, 7 predicted proteins | sample 812P2MmetaG_FD_120490 | JGI IMG/M metagenome (GOLD analysis project Ga0182018, IMG submission 120490) | Permafrost microbial communities from Stordalen Mire, Sweden - 812P2M metaG | ecosystem: Environmental > Terrestrial > Soil > Wetlands > Permafrost | place: Sweden: Stordalen | collected...
AGCAGCCCATGGCCGCCGACTTGCGATTCTTGCTTGCGGTTTCGCGCATTAACGGAGACCTCGAGCGTATCGGAGACCAGGCGGTGAATATCGCGCAGTCGGCGACGCGCATTATGCGCCATCCGCAGGTTAAGCCCTACGTTGATTTGCCGCGGATGAGCGAACTAGCCGAGGGCATGGTTCGCGATAGTTTGAATGCTCTGGTGCGAGGCGATATCGAGCTGGCACACAGCGTGCTTCAGCGCGACGATCAGGTGGATCGCTTGCGCGATCAGCTCTTCCGCGAGCTGCTAACCTATATGATGGAAAACTCCGCCGTGGTGTTCTCCGCCTTCGAACTTGTTCTGGTGGCGAAGAACATCGAACGCATCGGGGACCACGCTACAAACATCGCCGAAGACGTGATTTACTTCGTCGCTGGCCGCGACGTGCGCCACCCGGCCCTCGACCGCCGTTAAGCCTGTGTGCGCCGCCCGCACGCCAAGGCTTGGACGCAGTGCTTCCTCTGATAAATGATGGGCAGGCGAACCCAGCGGGAAAAGGGTTAGATGCGAGTAAGGGCGGTGGCTTCGTCTTCGGCGAGGTCGAGAATCGTGTCGAGCCGGACCATTTTCAACAGCATTACCACCCGCTTACTCGGCGCGAAGTACGTGCATTTTCCACCGGCGCGCTTCAGCGTGGTGAACGCGCGAACAAGCGCCCCGATCCCCGAACTATCGAGCTCCGTAACGCCGGCAAGATTTACCGCTACGTGCGTGGATCCCGCTTCAATGAGCTGCTGAATCTGATTGCGAAAAGATTCCTCAGCGTCGCCCAACTTCAGCGGCCCGTCGAGATCTACAATGGTGGCCCGGCCAGCCTTGCGGATGCCAATGTTCACATGTGCCTCACAGCGCCTTGCAAAGCTATCTGAATTATATCCGGCAATCAAGGGCTTGCAAAAAACTTCTAGTAAATATGGCTGACACCAAAAGCAGTCTTCCTTGACGCATATCCATTGCATTTGTTAGGCTCTGGCCCACTGTCTCTTCGTTGCGTGCGGGGTGTTTTACTCGCAATGGGAGAGTAAGAGCATCTCCTACCGTTGGGAGAGTAATGGAAACATCTTCCGCGCTTTTCGAACTCGCGAGCGTATCCTTAGCGTGCCGCGATCAAGATACCCTGCTGAAGACCTTCGCCGCACGAGTGGGTACCACACTCGGAGCGCGCGCTGTCCTTGTTTGGACCAGCAACGGAACAGCTGAGGAGCTCATATGCCGCATGCGCTGGACCGAGCCGGGCGAACGTCTGCATCCCACGGAACTACCTGTCTCCGGAGGAACGCTCGCAATATTGTACCGATCGGCTGCCACTAGGCGCTTGCCCGCGCGTGAAATCGTAGTAGAAGACCTCGAACATCTCGATGAATTCAGCCGCACGCGCGTGAAATCTGCGCTGTATTCGTCTCTGCCGGGAGCGCAAAGGCCGGAAGGCGTAGTCGAGGTTCTCAACAAGCGGGCCGGAGACTTTACCGCCGAAGACGCTCACTTTCTGGAGGAAGCATGCGTGCTGGCGGGCCGCGCTCTGACCAATCTGGGCGCAATTGAACAGGAACGCCAGTCCCAACTCGCCACACTCGAACGCTTGACCGCGCTATACGATCTAGGCCAGACGTTCACGTCAACTCTCGAATTGGAAGAACTCCTCCCTATCGTGGCGGGTAAAATCCGCGACATTTTGGGCGCCGGCGCCTGCAACCTCTGGCTCGCTTCGCCCCACGGCCAAGAACTCAATCTTGCAAAGCAAATCGGCGATGACCCTACGATTGAAGAGGATGCCACCGCCTCATTGAGTGAAGGTTTGCTGGCCGAAGTTGCGCAGCAAGCAAACCCGAAGTTGGTCGAAGACCCGAGCGAGGAAGCCGGACTCGCCGCGCGTGTTGAAGCTGGAGGAGATTTCGAGATTCAGTCCTGGATGGCAGCGCCGCTTCGAAAAGACGACGAGGTTTTAGGCGTCGTCGAGATAATTAACAAGACGGACGGCACGCTGTTCAATGAAGACGATTTGTTTTTCCTCTCCAGTATCAGCGAACAGGCCGCGGTGGCCCTGCACAACGCAAACCTGCTGGAATCGGAGCGAAAGGTTCACGCCCTTGATGCTCTGTTGAAAATTTCGCAAGAAATTACGTCCACTCTGGATCTCGATCACGTCTTGACTACGGTGGTGGCGCAGTCCGCGTCGGTCGTGCCGTTTGAGACTTGCGTCATTGGATTCTACGACCGCGGGCGCTTCGTCCTGGGCGCCGTCTCTGGAGAAACGGAAGTTCCGAAGACGCGGGAAATGAGCGAGCTGCGCGAACGCATGGAGTGGGTGGCCGAGCAGGAAAGTCCCGTTTCGGCGAATTTGCATGAAGATGGCTGGCAAGCCGAGCCGGAAGAAGCCCGCGCGCAGATTGTCTCGTACCTGGAAACCTACGGGCATCAAGGCTTTTACGGCCTACCTTTGCGCGACGATCAAGGGACGCTCGGAGCGATGATTCTTCTAAGCAAGGAAGCCGATTTTCTTTCGGAAAGCCATTTGGAAACCCTAGCCATCCTGGCCAGTCAGACCACTGTCGCCATCCGCAACGCGCAGCTTTATCAGCAAGTGCCGCTCGCAAATATCCTGCAGCCGTTCGCCCAGAGAAAGAAAAAGTTCCTGGCGGCTGTGCCGCAGAGCCGCATGATGGAATATGCGCAACGCGCCGGGGTTGTGGCCCTGTTCCTGACGATTATCCCCTGGCCTTTGCGCGTCGGCACGGACGCCACGGTGGTTCCGTTCGAGCGCCGCATGGTGAGCGCAATCGAGGGCGGAGTGGTGAAACAAGTCTTCGTGCGCGAAGGCGATTTGGTGAAGCCAGGGCAGCTGCTTGCGCAACTTGACGACAGCGAGGATCGCATCAAGCTGATCGAAGCGGACGCGGCGTTGTCTCAGGTGCGGCGTGAATTAGCCGAAGCCGAATTTCGGAACGACCCCGCTGCAGCAGGCCAGGCCCAGATACGCTCCCAGCTATATTCCTCTGAAGTCGCGCTGGAGCAGCAGCGTATCAATGACGCGCGCCTGACCTCGCCGATTGCCGGCATCGTAATCACTCCGAAGGTGGAAGAAAAATCCGGGTCCATGATTAAATCCGGAGACAGTTTCTGCGAAGTAGTGTCTCAGGACCGCCTGGCCGCGGAAATGAGCGTCCCTGAAACGGATCTCGTGCTCGTAAATTCCGGAGAAAACGTGTCTCTGAAGTTAAACGCCTTCCCCACGACGACGTTCGAGGGAACTGTGGATCGCATCGGCGCACAGACTCGGATCGACTCTGGCGACCAATATTTTCTGGTGCGAGCGATATTCGAAAATGCGGGAGGAAAGGCTCGCAATGGAATGGTCGGGCGAGCGAGAATTCGATCGCGCGGTGGATGGTTCGAAAGCGGATGGTACCCGATAGGGTACGTTATCCTGCGCTCGCCGTTCAGGTGGGTTTGGCAGAAGGTATGGCCCTGGGTGCCGTGAAGAAAGAGGAATCTTTAATATGAAACGCGCCACTTTGATCTTAATAATCGCCGCGATGGCGATTGCCGGAAATGGCTGCGACAAGTCGTCGGTGGCGTCCAGCCCCAAGGATGCGCCGCTACAACCATCCAACACGATTCCATCTCAGGCTCCTGCGCCGACCGCTGCTACCTCAAAAGGGCCTGAAACGGGCGATATTCTAAGCGTGCTCACAGTAGAACATCAGGTCGATCTCTCCTCGCAAAGCGATGGCACAGTTACATCCCTAACCAAAGACCAAGGTAGTGTGGTCAAAACAGGTGAGATTCTTGGGCAGCTTGACGATCGAACTCTGCAACAGGAACTCATCAAGGCGCGCGACGATCTGAAGGTGACTCAGAACAACTTGCAGTACAAAGCAGCGGAACTGAAGGCTAAGGGCGCAGCTTACCGGCGTCAGCAGCTGCTGCGGGAAGCAGGACTGTCGAGCCAGGCTGATCTCGAAGCCGCGGAATTCGAAGCAAAAGGCGCTGAGTACGACATGCACGCATATGAGGCTTTGGTGGAAAGCGGTCAAGCCGAGGTCCACCGTCTCGAAATTGAGATTGACCAGACGATCTTGCGCGCTCCGTTTTCGGGCGTCGTAGTGCGGCGGTACGTTCGAGAAGGGCAAGCCATCGTCAAGGGCGACAAGTGTTTTCGGGTGAGTCAGCTCTATCCGCTGCAGGTCCAGTTTCAAATTTCTGAATTGGCAAGCCCGCGCCCGGCAGTCGGCGCGCCAGTTAACTTGATTCTTTTGGGCGGTTCCAATCGGTCGCTGAACGCGAAAGTGGTGAAGGTGAGCCCTACCGTGGATCCGTCCAGCGATAGTTACGATGTGGTGGCCCAGCTCACTGGTTCGGGGGTTTCCGATCTGCGCCCGGGAATGGCTGTGCGGGTCGGATGGCCCGGCACATCGCAACCGAAGCCGTAGAGGATCTCGACTATGCGTTTCGGTCCCACCAGTCTTCAAGTCTCCAGCCTACTTGCAAAAGGCCTCAAGCGCCCCAAACTCCGCACGGATCTGCGCATCAGCGAACAAACGGTTGCCGGCGAAATCAGTTACGTTGTCAAAAACCGTGAGACGAATTCCTACAACCGGTATGGAGCCACCGAATATCAGCTGCTATCACTTTGCGACGGAACTCGTACGGCCGCTGAGATCGCACAGGTCATGTCTGAAAAGGATCCCGATTTAACGACGAGCGAGGCCGATGTGCTCGACTTCATGGACTCGGTGGAACCCACCATGTGGGAGCGATCAATCGGAGAAAAAAACCTAGCCGTGCTCGAGCGCATTCGCGACGAGCGGAAAGGCCGGGTCGAGCAATCGAGTGTGCTCTACATCAGCTTTAAAGCCTGGGACCCGGACAAGACACTCACCAAATTGGATCGCTACCTCGGATGGATGTTCACCAAGGGCTTTGTCATCTTTTCTTTGTTCATATTTGTCGTAGCCGTTTATCTGCTTGCCGGCGATTGGACGCGCGTGCAGCAGGATACTTCGGCCTTGTATAGTTTTGCGGGTAAAAGCGCCTACGACATCTGGATCTTTTGGATCCTCCTCCTGGGTCTGGGCGCCATACACGAATTTGGCCACGGGCTCACTTGTAAACATTTTGGCGGTGAAGTCCATCAGATGGGTTTTTTGCTTATCTATTTCACTCCTGCATTTTTTACCGATACCACGGACATTCTTCTGTTCCAGACCGGAACTCCGCGTCAGTGGGTCATCTTCGCGGGCATTTGGATTGAACTGGTGATCTGCGGCCTGTCTGCGTTGGTCTGGCATTTCACCGCGCCAGGCTCCCTGACGAACGACTTTTTTTACAAAATGATGCTGCTGAGCGGGATTCAGGGCGCGCTCGTGAACCTGAACCCGCTCATCAAAGCCGACGGCTACTATGCGCTGTCGCAATTCCTCAAAATCGATAACCTGCGCGAAGAGTCTTTCGGCTACCTGCGAGCCTGGACGGAAAAATATATTCTTCGGCACGACATAGATTTGCCGCCCTCCAGCAAGCGCCAGCGCCGTGTTTTTTTCCTGTTCGGAGTCTTGGCCATTATCTACAGCGCGTCGCTTCTGATTATTATGCTTTTGTTTGTTAAGAACATACTCGTAAGCCAAATGGGCAACGAATGGGGCTATCTCGCAACCCTCGGCGTCATTTATTTCTTTGCCAGGAATAGTATTCGAAAAGGATTGCCTTTAGCTCGGGCTTGGATATGGGACAAGAGGGGAAAATATATGGCCTGGAAAATGACGCGTGCACAGCAGGTCGGCGCACTGGGATTGATTCTCCTGTTTCTGTTGCCTCCGTTTTCGTCCAAGGTCACCACCGATCTGGTGCTGGAGCCCGGTAAAGACGCACGGGTTCGGGCCGTGGTGAACGGCAGAATTCAAAAAGTGTTTGTTCACGAGGGGGACGAAGTAAAAGCAGGCCAAATGTTGGCCGTTTTGGAAAATCCCGACATAAGCGCTGATGCACAATCGCTCACGCAACAGTTAGCGCTCGCCAGCAGTAAGGTTCGCAATAATCAGGATCGCTCGGACTTTAGCCAAGCGGCGCAGGTGGTTCGTGACCGCGACCGGCTCGAACAGGAGTTGTCTGAGGCGCAGAAGAGAGTGCAAGACCTCGAAATTCGGGCTCCCATGGACGGTATCGTTGTCACTTCCAACGTGGACCAGGAAGCTGGCCAATATTTCTCGGCAGGAGACGAGTTTGCCCGGCTGGTGGATCGAACCACCATGAAGGCGCGTATTCTTGTGCAGGACCGCGAGCTTCCGGACGTTCAACCCGGCGCTCCTGCAAAGGTGAAGGTGCTCCCATTTCCGTACAGAACTTACTCGGGCCACGTCGACAAAATACTTCCGGCTGCGGCGCTGGATCATCCAGTCGCTCAGACTGAAGAGCTGGAGCGTCTAGGGCAGGAATTGGCGAATTTCGTGGCGGTTGAGATGGAGATCCCAAACCCTGATGGGTCGCTGCGGGAAGGCATGACCGGCAAGGCAAAGATTTCTGGCGCCAGGCATTCCTTAGCCTGGGAGGCCGGGCAAGGGGCATGGCGCTGGGTGCGTTCGCAGTTTTGGTAAGAGACTAGGCCTGTTGGCGCAGCCCGGAACCCCAGCCACCACAAAAAAAGGGCTGCCGTTCCTGGGACGGCAGCCCTTGGTAGTGCAACTGCTAACTCTGCTTGGGCGCAAAGCCCAATTGTTACTGGTCTAAGCCAATTAGCCGCGGGCTGGTCCGTGAACGGTCAGCGGCTTCACAGATCCCAGCTTCTTTCCCTTTTTCACTGTCTTTGCTTTTGCCATGGTCTTGAGTCTCCTTAAGATTTTTTGTTTTCTTGCTGCCTGCACTGCTGCTAGTGCAATCGGCGCGCCAAACTGTCAACCGGCCCACGTGAGAAGCTGTACTTGATTTGAAAGCACTTATCGACGGCACGAAGCAGCGCGCGAATGGCCTCGATACCAAATGTGTTTAATTTTTGAGTTCGAGTTGAATAATTCAATATGCAGGCGAGGCCTTAAGATCCTCATCGCGATTGCAGAGCCGGAAGAGCAATGTCGGAAGAAGATGGATGCGGATCTGAACTGCTGGGACGAACTGGGGCGAGGTTGCTCCGGCAAAAAGAAAAGCTGCCAGCCTTTCGGTGGCAGCCCGCTAGTTCCGTATCAGCTATCTATCGGTGCGCAGTCGAACCGCTGCACCTGTGACGCGAAACGCTTAATTGCCCCCCCATCGGATTAGGGGCTTGGTTTTTTCCAGCTTCTTTGCCTTCTTCAAGGTTTTCTTTGCCATGACACTTCCTCCGCGTTTGGGGTACAGCTCACGCTGGCCACACCTTGCTCTGTGCAAAACCGGTTCCAATGTCGAAGGGAAACGCTCCGAAACTAAAGTACTGAAGGAAAACAGGTTAGAGTGTTTAGGCCGTTTTCTCTCGTCGATGGAGCGCAGAATTCTGTTGAAATTCTCACCGCGACGATTAAAAAGTCACCCGAAAAACCTACAGGTTATACTTACGACATAAGTAGTTCAACCGGTTCCGGTCCACTCCCAGCAATCGCGCGGCATCCGCTTTTCCTTCTTTAGCCTGCTCTAGAGCTTCCTGAACCCAGCGACGCTCGAAAGTCTCCATTTCCTTGGCCAAATTGATCCCGCCCGAAGGTAGCCGGAACCGGTTCCGAGAATCGCGCCCGGAAGCTTGCACAATTTCGCCCGGGAGGTCCTTCAAAGAGATCACTTCGCCGTCCGTCATTACCACGAGTCTTTGAATTGCGTTCTGGAGTTCCCTGACGTTGCCAGGCCAGGGATAGCGCTTCAGCGCTAACATGGCATCGTCGGCTATTCGTTTAGGAGGAAAGCTGTTGGCAGCGCAATAAACGCTGACGAAGTAATCCGTTAGCACGGGTATATCTTCTATCCTCTCGCGCAGCGACGGAACGAAAATGGGCACCACATGAATCCGGTAGTAGAGGTCCTCGCGAAACCGTTCTTCGCGAACCATTTCCTCCAGATCTTCGTTCGTCGCGCTAATCAGCCGAAAATCTATGCGGATAGGCTTTTTGCCACCTAGCCGCGTGAATGAACGATCCTCTAGAACGCGCAGGAGTTTGCTCTGGAGCGCGGGCGTGAGCGTCGCAATTTCATCCAGGAAAAGCGTCCCTTGATGCGCCATTTCAACTCGGCCTTCCTTCATGGCTGTTGCGCCGGTAAAGGCTCCCTTCTCATAACCAAATAACTCCGCTTCCATTAAGCCCTCGGGAAGAGCGGCACAATTCACGCTGACGAATGCGCGGTTTCGTCGAGGGCTCTGTTCGTGAAGCGCTCGCGCCACCAATTCCTTACCCACCCCGCTCTCTCCCCGGATGATAACGTTCGTGGTCGCCCGGGCCATTCGTTTTATGGAATCGAACACGTGGTTCATGGCGTCTGTCGAGCCGATCAAATCGCCATGCGTACTCTTGCGGCTTATCTCCTGGCGGAGAATTCGATTTTCGCGCTGGATGTGTAATTTCTCAACGGCGCGCTCAAGCAGATGTCGAAGAACGTCCGTATCAATAGGCTTGATGAAGTAGTCGTAAGAGCCTGCATCGATTACTTTCAAGGCGGTGGCTTTTGTTTCGTCAGAGCTAAGCACGATTACGAGCGTGTCAATTTCACTTCCTACCAGGCGGGCAAGCAGTTCGGCGCATTCGCGGACGCCTCCGTCACCGAGCGGGAGGCCCAGTAGCAGGACGTCGAGCGCCGACCCCTGGAGGAGGCTGTAGGCCGCTGCCATATCCTCGCCTTCGAAGACTTCGAACTCCGATCGCAGAGCGGACGCAATCTTCGAGCGAAGGCTGTGGTCATCGTCAACAATGGCTACTTTGGGTTTAGTCGCTACGGGAGTGATAGAGGTCTCCGGCGGGGACTAGCACAGACTAAGCATGCACCACGCATCCCGCGTCGCGCCGATTCTAGGTGTCAAAGCGCCTCACTGTCAACGACAGTGCGTGGGCGAGTCCGGAAGCCCCAAGACCTAGCCTCTTTCCGGTAACTCAGCGCGAAATTTTACGCGGAGGCAGGTACTTTTTGTCAATCTTCGCAATTACAACGTAGTTCGGATCGACCATTTCTGCCAGGTGAATCGTGGCAACTTTCGAGAGCAACTCGTACGCATCAAGCTCGGACAAACCGTAATCCTGATGAATCCAGCCGATAAGTTGTGCAAACGCGATGCGCAACGAATCGTCAAGCGGACGGTAGATGCCGACGGCCATGATTTCATCCTTATTTTCGAAGCGCGGCCAATCAATTTTCTGTCCCTTGATTACGCGAACGCGCAAGCGGACACGCAGCGGAACCTCGATCGCTGTCCCGGCAATTTCGCCGTCACCCATGGCCGCGTGTCCGTCGCCCATATAAAGCAGCGCCCCCGGCACATTGACGGGTAAATACAGCGTATTTCCAACGCTCGCTTCCGAGGAGTCCATGTTGCCTCCGAATTCAGCCGGAACCACCGAGCTGCGGGCTTCACCATCCGAGGGCGCCACGCCAATGCATCCCACGAACGGATGCAGCGGGATTTTCACCGAGAAGCTCGAATCATGCGCCTGAAAAGTCGCGGTGTTGTCGTCAGGATGAATCGGATACAGCCATATGCGCTCGGGCAGAGGAGCCTGAATCATCGGTGTGTAGTTTGTCGAGTTAAGCGCGCCGAAGCCCGGAGCAAACGCACCGACTCCCTGTCTCGAGTTCACTTCCAACGCCATGAAGTCGATGGCGATCGTGTCACCCGGTTCAGCGCCTTCTATAAAGAAAGGACCGGTGAGCGGGTTGTCGCCTTTCACCAGCGCCAGCGTATCGCCCGGTTTTTGAATGGCGTCGCCGAATGCGTCGAGCGTATTCGTCTCGAGAACATCTCCCGGCGCGAGCCGTGCCACAGGTGGCGCTAGGCCGTAAACGTATTTAACCGTCTCGAGTGTCGCGTGATATTTCACAACGTCCGGCGCCTTACCCTGCGCTTGCGCCAAAGACAGGCAAAGCAAAATGCCGGTACAGATGATAAGCGCTCGCAGCCTCATCGGAACCCCCTAGCCAGTGCCTCGCGATTCTAGAACAAATTGTTCGCCCCACTCCGCACAATTGTGAATGCCTCCCGGCAATGCGATGATGGCATTAGCGTATCCCGCGGACGTAAATCGGGGACCCGAAGTAAATGTTGAAAAAGCGTCTAACGCACATCCTGATCCACGATTCTTTTCGAGTAGGCATCACCCTGAAAGGAATCGACGGATTGCTGGAAGCCATCGGCGGCGTGCTGTTGTGGTTTAAAGTCAACTCGTTGAACGCTTGGTTGCAGGCGTTGTGCGAGCATGAACTCGCCCGGGATAAGCACGATATTATTTTCCGCCACATAAGCGCTGCTTCACAAAAATTGGCCAGCGGAAGCCCCATGTTCGCTTCGCTCTATCTCCTCTCACACGGGCTAGTTAAGGTTGTGCTGGTAGTCTGCCTCTGGGCCAATAGGCTTTGGGCTTATCCGCTGACGATTGCCGTATTCGGCGCCTTTATGGTCTACCAAGTTTACAGATTCACTCATACACATTCCTGGGCGCTCATTATTCTCACTCTTTTCGACGGCCTGCTGATATTCCTTACCTGGAAAGAATATCAGGACCAGAGAGCTCTGAAGGCGAAGCAGGAAAAACGCTGACCGCTCGGCCTTCCTTATGCAGTTTGCTCTTCCGCTTTTTTCAAGCAGCGAAAAAAACAAACGCACTCGCGGCGTATGGCCTTGCACCGCCTTTTCGTGTAGATTTTCGTATCGTGCCCACACCGCTCAAATTCAACGTTGCTCTGGTGCAGATGGCCGTCAGCGCCAAGGCCGCCGAAAACCTCGCGCGCGCCACATCTCGCATTGAAGAAGCCGCGCGCTCGGGCGCCCAGGTGGTCTGCCTCCCGGAACTTTTTCGCTCGCAATACTTCTGCCAGCGCGAAGACACCGCGAATTTTGAATTGGCGGAGGCCGTACCAGGGCCAACCACCGAAACGTTAGGGCGCGTGGCGCAAAAAACAAAAACTGTCATAGTCGCTCCGCTTTTCGAACGCCGAGCGCCCGGCATTTATCACAACAGCGCTGCGATCATTGACGCCGATGGCCGCATCGCGGGTGTCTACCGCAAGATGCACATTCCCGACGACCCCGCTTATTACGAGAAGTTTTACTTCACGCCCGGAGATTTGGGCTTTCGCGCCTTTTCCACCAGCGCCGGCAAAATCGCTACGCTAATCTGCTGGGATCAGTGGTATCCGGAGGGAGCGCGCCTCGCTGCGCTCAATGGCGCATGCATCCTTTTCTATCCCACCGCGATCGGTTGGCATCCCAGCGAAAAAGCATCCAACGGCGAAGCGCAGCGTGATTCCTGGCGAACGATCCAGCGCAGCCATGCCATCGCCAACGGCCTCTACGTTGCGGCCGTCAATCGCGTGGGACACGAAACTCCCGCAGAAGGCGGAGCCGGCCTCGAATTC
>Ga0182018_10004565_pt1 | contig 11551 bp, 10 predicted proteins | sample 812P2MmetaG_FD_120490 | JGI IMG/M metagenome (GOLD analysis project Ga0182018, IMG submission 120490) | Permafrost microbial communities from Stordalen Mire, Sweden - 812P2M metaG | ecosystem: Environmental > Terrestrial > Soil > Wetlands > Permafrost | place: Sweden: Stordalen | collected...
CCGGAATCTCGTTCGCGCGTTCGCCCGTGATGACGATCTCCAGCCGCTCAAGTTTCTGCCGCTTTTTGGCAAGAATCGCGACCACGTCCGTCGCCGTGCAGGAGCCGAGAGCCGCCAGCAACAACTCCATCGGCCCCGGCGCGGCGTTGTGCGTGCGGTCCGCATCAATCGGAATCTTGTGCCCGGAAGGCAACGTCGCCACAAACTGCTCCTTCTCCACCCAAACGACTGTCGCAGTTTGCATAAGGTTCCCCCCTCGCCAAATCAAATATACACGGAAGATTTACATGGAGGACTAAAGCGAACGGTTGACGGAACGCGCGCAAAAAGGCGGCGCAGCCCTTCGAGGCTCAAAGTAAACAAGCAGCGCCCCTACGACCTCAAGAGCTGAAAGAGCTGATTCTCGAGCGATAGCAGAAGCGAATTACAGCGCGGCGGTTTTCGGGTGCTCTTCGTTGAATTGAATTTCGGGTTCGGGTTGGAGTTCGGTCCGGGTCTTGGGTTGAGGCGGTCTGCGAATGATTTCCACGAACGCCTTAACGAATTTGGGATCGAACTGGCTCGCGGCGCAACGCTCGATCTCGGCGAGGGCGTCCTCGATGGTGCGCGGCTTCTTGTACGCCCGCTCGGACGTGATCGTATCGAAGGCATCGGCAATCGCGATGACCCGCGCGCCGAGCGGAATCTGTTCGCCCACAAGGCGATTCGGATAGCCTGAGCCGTCGTAGTATTCGTGATGATGTTTGACCATCAGCTGAATTCGCGCCATCGCACGCAGCGGTTCGAGCAGCCGCGCGCCAAGCTCCGTATGAGATTTCATGACTTCCCATTCGGAAGCGTCGAGCGGCCCGGATTTGTTGATGATCGTTTCGGGTATGCCGACTTTGCCGACGTCATGCACAAGCGCCGCGAGCCGGATTTCTTCCACGTCCGAGGGATCCATTTGCATCGCTGCGGCCAGCAACGCCGCGTACTCGGACACTTTTTGTGAGTGCCCGTGCGTGTATTGATCCTTCGCATCCACGGCCAGCGCAAGCGACGTCACCGTCTCCACGACTGTTGGGGGCAAAAGATGAATTGATTCGTTGCCGCCTTCTTCGGCGAGCGAGCGCGTGAACTGTTCGATGCGCCGGCGAATTTCGTCAAACGCTTCGGGGCCGGTGGAGAATTGGCGCTTGAGTGCGACGCCCAAGTAGGCTTCGAGAACGTCCTGCTTCCACAGTTTCGTCTTTCCGGGATCGAACGGCTCCGGCGTCGAAACCGCGTTGCCACCCTGATGCTTCGAGAGATACATCGAAGAATCCGCCACTTGAATCAGCTCTTGCGGCGTCGAGCCATGAATTGGGAAACCCGCGATGCCGAAACTCGCGGTGATATTTTTATCGCGAAGCAGCGGATCCGATGCCACCCATCCGCGCAGTTTGGAAGCGAGTTGCTGCGCCTGCTCGACGCTCGTTTCAGGCATGAGTATGACGAACTCGTCGCCGCCGTAGCGGGCGACAACGTCCGAACGCCTGCAATTTTGTTCGAGAATGTGCGCGACGCGCTGGAGCACCACGTCGCCCTCGAGATGCCCGTAAAAATCATTCACAAACTTGAACCGGTCGAGGTCCATCAACACCAGCGCAAATTGCCGAGTCGCGCGCGTGGAGCGCTTCCATTCTGCTGACAGCGCTTCCATCAGGAATCGGTGCGTCTTGACGCCAGTGAGGCCGTCCGTGATCGCCTGTTCCTGCGCCTTCTGGAACGTGAGCGCATTGTGCAGCGCGCCGGCAAACAGATCCGCGAGCGTTCTGAGAAGCTGCATCTCTTCTTTGGTGAACTCGCTGAACGTGGCGGATTCCACGTAAAGAACGCCCAGCATCTGATCGGCATAGAGGACCGGCAGCGCCGCGGCGCAAACTGTGCCCTGCAAAACTGTTTGAAGAGTGCCTTGGCGGACCTCGCGCACAATCTCGGCTTGGCCAGAGCGCGCTACGTGACCGATCAGCCCATCTCCAATGGGGATCCGCCGGCCCAGGGCATCGCGCCGCGTGCCTGCTTCCGCCTGCACCACCACTTCCTTCGTCGAATAGTCGAGGATCGCGATTCCGATGTGATCATACGTCAGGCCTTTCTCCATCTCCGACGCGATCTTCCAAAGCATTTCTTCGGGGTTCAGAGTGGTAATGGCATGACTCGAGATGGCATTCAAAAGCGAAAGGTGCCGCGCCTTGCGCTGCTCCTCGCCGAAGAGGCGTGCATTTTCAATGGCGATGGACGCCTGGCTCGCCAGCACGCGCAGCATCTCAAGATGACCCTCGTCGAAAACTCTCTCGCGCCCGCTGTGCACTGCCATCACGCCGATCGCATGGTCATGAACCACGAGAGGCACGCCGCAGAAGCAACCAAGGTTGCGAATCGGCTCGATGCCCAGGCGCTGCAGCTGTTCCCGCACGTTGTCGCGAATCAAAATCGGCTGGCGATTCTGCACGATGTATTCCGTGAGATGGTTCCCCGCGGGGCGTTCACCCTGCGGCATGCGATCGTTCTCGTCAATTTCGAGCTGGAATCGCACCATGCCGTCGCCGGGCTCGTAAAACGCGATGTAGAAACTGCTGACGTCGAGCAGGCGGCTCATTTCCGTGTAGATTCTCTCGAAGAGCGCATCCGTTTCGAGCGTCGAACTAAGCACCCGGCCGATTTCGTTCAAGATGTGCAATTCCTCGCTGCGCCGCGAAGTCTGCTGGATGAGGTAGCTATTTTCGACCGCCATTCCGATCTGGTGTCCAAGCGCCAGGAGCAGCCGCAGTTCTGCCGCTGTGAACTGGCGCCTGTCCGGCGTTCCGAGAAGCAGCACGCCGAACACACGTTCCTTGGATTGCAGGCTGATTCCAACGACGGTGTTCAGCCCCTGCGAGAGCAACTCCTGGCGAATTTTCTTGAAGCCTGCTTCGCGTTCGAGCGCTTCCCAGTTTGCGCTGCGATCCAAATCGTGCAGCACCATCAGACCGCCGAGCCGCGACACCATTTCGACGACAAAGTGATCAAGCCTGTCGCTCTGCAACGCCGCGCAAAATGTGTCGTTCAGTCCAGTCGCGACGACGGACGTGGGACCTTCCTTCTCGCCATAGTGCAGGCAAAGCGCGCCGGCGGGAATTCGCACGACGTTCAGCACGCGGTCGAGCGCCTGCGCCAGCATTTTGGGAATCTCGCTTCCGGTAAAGGTGGATGTAGCGAGGTTCAAACTCGATAACGCCAGCATGTTCCGCTCGACGCGCCGGCGCTGCTCTTCATAAACGCCCATCACCATTACGACGCCGGCGAAGAATTGCGGCACGATCACGAACGATTGGAGGTGGATTCCGTTGAGCGAAGGCGTCGCCGGCTGAATCGCGGCAAGCAGAACCAAGAAACCCCACGCTGCAAACGCCAGCGCCAGCAGAAAATCTGAACGCGAATCCTGTTTCTGGCCGCCGTGAAGAAACGTTCGCGCGGTGAGGAGCAGCATCACGCCTGCTCCGATTGTTACCGGCAAAATCACCCAACCCTTGCTATAGGCCACTGCCCAAACGCCGGAGCCGGCCCCGATCAGCAAGAGAGTCAGCTTCCACGGCGACTGGCTAGCATAGAGCCGCGCTGCCACGACGAAGGCCAGCGATGCAACCAACAGAAACCAATCGCGCATCGCCATCACGTTCAGGGCAGCGCTGCCAGGCTCCGGCAAAGGTGCTGTGGGCGAAAAAGGAATGAGGCCAATCAGCGGCAGGACGAACGAGACAGAAATCAGAATCCACGCGAAGGACCACGCCCACAGGTAGGCCTGGCGCTTCTCACGGTAAAGTGACCCGAAGAAAAGCGCGAGCAGCAACGAACTCGCAAGTAGAACACTTCCGCTCATGTCAAACGAGCATCACAGCCCGTAACACCGTTCAGTTCGGTACACCCTTTCACGCCGAGATTAGCAAGAAATAGGCAATTCGCGATGGCGTCTAGGCCCTTGCGTTTCCATGAGGTTAACTGCCGCGCGCTGCCAAGCGGCGGCGCTGGGAACGGTGTGCTACCTGAAGACCCGGGTCAGAAAGCCACTGAATACACATTAGGCGCGTATCATGCAACTCACAACGGTACTTTCGTACTCTGAGACCGCAATATTGGGAAGCGCTGCTCCGTGCGCGGCTCGATTTTGCGCGCGCGTTCCGTTAAGATGCAAGCTTCTCCACACGGAAGGAAACTGCCTTTGTCGATGTCTGCTTCGTCGAAACCTCGCGTTCGTTTCGCGCCCTCGCCCACCGGCTATCTGCATGTCGGCGGTGCGCGCACGGCCCTGTTTAATTGGCTTTTCGCCAAGCACGAAGGAGGCACGCTGCTTTTGCGAGTGGAAGATACAGATGTGGAGCGCAATCGCCCAGAGCTCGTTGAGGGAATCCTCGATAGCCTGCGCTGGCTCGGAATCGAGTGGGATGAAGGGCCGTACTTCCAATCGCAGCGGCTGGGGTTGTATCGCGCTGCCGCTGAAAGCCTGCTCGCGAGCGGCGCCGCGTACGCGTGTTACTGCCAGGCATCGCAATACGCGGGCGCAGATGCAGGCGCTCCGGCTGAAGAGATTGAAGATGACGGCGATCTCGAGAAAGGCGCCGACGCGAAGAAAAGTTTTCGACGGACTGCGTGTCCGTGCGCGAATCTGACGCCAGAAGAGCGTGCGCAAAAGGATGGCGCGAGCGAGCTATACGCGATTCGATGCCGCGTTCCCAAGGCCGGTGTGACTAAATTCGAAGACGCCGTCTTTGGGCCGCGCGAAGTGCAGAACGAGGAGATCGAAGACTTCGTGCTGCTGCGCTCGAATGGCTTGCCGACGTACCAATTGAGCGTCGTCGTCGACGACATTGACATGCGGATCAGCCACATCATCCGCGGCGCGGACCATCTCTCGAACACGCCGAAACAGGTGCTCATCTACCAGGGCCTCCGCGAGAAGCCGCCGATCTTCGCGCATGTTCCGCTGATTCTCGGCCCGGATCGAACGCGGCTTTCGAAGCGGCACGGCGCGACGAGCGTGACTTCGTACGTCGAGGAAGGATTTCTGCCGGAAGCGTTTCGAAATTTTCTGTCGCTGCTGGGATGGTCGCCCGGCGACGATCTCGAGTACTTGCCGACGCCCGAGCTTGTCGCGCGTTTTTCGCTAGGCGGTGTCAGCCGCACGAACGCTGTGTTCGATCGCGCGAAGCTCGAGTGGTACAACGGCCATTATCTTCAGAAGATGCCGATTGATGAGCTTTTGCCACACGTCGAGGCGCAGCTTCGGATGGCGAAAATTTGGCGCGATGAATGGAGCGGCGAGCAGCGCGAATGGTTCGCGCGCACCGTGGATTTGGTTCGCCCGCGAACACGGCTCCTGCCTGATTTCATCACTTGGGCGCGCGCATTTTTCACCGATGACTTTGAATACGAAGCGGAAGCGCGCGAGAAATTCTGGAAAGACGAGAAAGTGCCCGGCCTGCTCGAAAAGTTGGCGAACGCTCTCGAAGCGTTGCCCGATTGGAATCACGACGCGTGCGATCAGGCGCTGCGCCAGTTGGCCGCCGCCGAGGGCGTTAAAGCCGGCTTGCTGATCAACGCCACGCGCGTTGCGATTGTCGGCCGCGCGGTGGCCCCTCCTCTCTTCGATACGATGCTTGCGCTGGGGCGCGATCGAGTGGTTACGCGGATTCGCCGCGCGCTGCCCACTCTTAAGAAATAATTCGGAAGAACGCCGGCGTTAGTTGGACTAGCTCTTGAAGATTTCGGGATGGGCCGGGTGCGGCTTGGTGTCGGCTGCCGCCACCTTTACTTTCACGGGCACCGGAACTTTCGCTGGCGGCAAGCAAGCTGACATGTTGCACGCTTGAAATCGCAAAGTGAAAGGTAACGTGGCTTCACCGGGAGCCGCGCTAGCGTCCGCCGCAAGCTTCACGCGAATCGTTACGCTTCCTGAATACACCGATAGCTTTTCCTTCGAGAAATCGAACTGCAACATTTGACCGTCGGGATATGTCGTGCCCGTCTCGCGAAATCCGGGCGTCGGCGCGAGTGTTACTCCGGTCGGAATTAGATATTCCTCCGATGGAGTGTGGGAATTCATGTGATAGCCGGTGAGAATATCCACAACGATCGCGACTTCGAAGAGGTGCCCGGCCGGAACTTCATCGAGCGAAACATACGCGCGTGGCTTCGCGACGGAGGCGCCGCTTGGCAGTGAAGAATCGGTTTGAGCCGCGATCTGTGGCGTGCCGCCGAATGAAAAAGCAACAAGAAGGATAGAGCTCGCCGCGATTTCGGCGATAGGGCCGCGCCGCGCGCGCATCACACGCTCACCGTCGCGCCCAATTGCTGCGTGAGAATGCGGCTCATCACTTGATTCAGCGTTTCGCCGGTTTTTTCGAGCACAAATGTCTTCGCGGAGTCCGACCATACCAGTTTAAAACTCGTGGCCAGCGCGGAAATCCATACTTGCCGCACCGGCGTATTCGGGCTGATGACGAAGCGCGTTTCGTCTTCATCCTCGAATTCCACTTGTAGCTTCCCGCTGCCGCCCTCGACCTGGAAATCGTGCTCGTCGCCGATTTCCATCAGCCGGCGGCGCAGCGATTCGAACGCCTCGTCACACTTTTTATGAAATTCCTGTTCGTCCATCATTGCGTTTCCATCATGGCAATTTGAGATTAGGCCAGCCCGCGAGTGATTTGCAATAGCGCGCCCGGATTTATAAAGAGTGTTGAATCGCTTTTTCCAAGTGGCTGTGGCTCACGACGCCCACCACGCGTGTGGCAATTTTTCCGTCGCGCGTGATGATAAAGCTTGTCGGCAGCCCCATGATGCCGCCAAATTTCGTCCCGAGGTCGTCGTTGCCTAGCACAACCGGATACGGAATCGGCAGCGATTGGCCCTCCACGTCGAATTTTTCCTTCGCCACGAACGGGCCGACCACCGACGCGCCTTCGTCGTCCATCGCCACGCCTAGTATCGTGAAGCCTTTGTCGCCGTATTTTTTCTGGAACTCGATCATCCACGGCGTTTCGATTTTGCATGGCTCGCACCATGTGGCCCAGAAATTGACGAGCACCACTTTGCCGCGCAAGCTCTCGAGCGAAATTTCGCTGCCGTCGAGCGATTTGAACGTCACGTTCGGCGCGGGCCCGAGCGGCCCTGAAATCGGCTCGTCATCATCCTCCACGGAGGAGCTCTTGTGAGCGAATTTCCCGCAGCTCGAAAATGCGCCTGTCACGGTCCCTAGAATTAATGCCAGCAATAAGAAAGGAAAATACTTCTTCATCCGGCTGACTCCCGTCACAACGAAAACCGATTCAGAAAATTCAGCTTGCCGGAGAGCCAGGTGAGGCGATTCATGAACACCAGCCCGCCGATCGCAAGCAATAAGACTCCGCTGCATACTTCCACCACATGCATGTGGCGCCGGAAGCGCCTGTAGAATTTAAGAAATCTGCCGATTCCGATCGCGGTGAGAAGAAACGGAATCGCAAGACCAGCCGAATAAACCGCCAGGAGAAACACGCCCTGCCAGATCGTCTGGTTCGTCGCGGCCATCGCGAGCACCGCAGCGAGAATCGGCCCGATACAGGGCGTCCATCCGAAGGCGAACGCAAACCCAAGGAGGAAGCCGCTAAAAGCGCCGGGCTTGCCACCGAGCGTCCTGAAGTGAATGTCGCGATTCAACCAGCGCGTCAAAAACGGCCCGAGAAAGAAAATCACGGACACCGCAAAAAAATGCACGGGGCGAATCCGCTCGCCCAGCAGTCCCGGCTTCATCGCGACGAGAACGCCTCCCGCGACGAGAGCAGCCCCGATCAGCGCGCCGAGAACGATTGAGATTTTCGCGAGGACGCCCGTCAGGTGCAGCCCAAAAAGCAAAATGAAAGAGCCGGCAACTGGCGCGAGAAGCGTGCGGTTCTTAAGCAAAAATTCGCCGACGGCGCTCGCGGACGCCCCAAATGTGATGAAGACCATCGAGAATCCCAGCACAAAAGCAAAAGCAGAGCCGAGCACGTTCGCTCGGTTCCCCTCGCCCTCGCTCAGTTGCTCAACGCCGATCCCCGAGAGCATTGAAACGTACCCGGGAACCAGCGGCAGCACGCATGGCGACAGAAACGAGACCAGCCCTGCAAAGAAGGCCGCGAGAATGGATACGTCACCCAATTTTTCTCTTCATAATGATGTGCGCTCGATTGGATTCGCTTGCCGCTATGAAGTTCCCGCTTAAATCATATTTTCTCACAACATCACCGCATGCGCCGGGTCTTTCTCTAGCCGAAGGCTCACCGTAAATTAGACGCGCACCGAACGATTACTGGTAACGCAAACACTCCAGGTGCCAGGAGAACCCTCCGCGTGCGCTTGATGAGCCTTGGAGCGATATCTCGCAACTCTCTCCGCCACAACGACTTACATCGCAGCAGTTAATTGGTGATCGCCATGCAATTTCCGAAGCGTGCGGCCATGCGGGAGTTACGCCGGGGCGGTAGGACTTTCGCCGTCCGTTCCCGCGGGCCCGCACTACTCACTGGAGGATTTCATGACGCCGAACCAAGTCACCGCCGCTCGCGTCGCAGCAGGATTTCTCGCGGTAGCAATCTTCGCGCTGTTCGGCCGCCAGACATGGGCAGATCTCGGCGCGATCGCGCTGATCGTTGCATCTATCGCGCTCGATGCTCTCGACGGCTACGTTGCGCGAATCAGAAATCTCGCGACGCCGCTCGGAGCTCAATTTGACATCCTCGGCGATCGCATCATCGAAAATCTCTTCTTCACGTTTTTCGCGACAGCCGGGCTCATCACGCTGTGGGTTCCGGTGTTCTTCTTCGCGCGCGGGACCATCACGGATTTTCTGCGCGGCGCCGCGGCGAAGGCCGGGCGTAGCGGCTTCGGTAGAAACTCGATGCTCGAGACGCGGTGGGGCAGCGCGCTCGTGGCATCGCGCGGGAGCCGCGTTGCTTACGCGACGCTCAAATGCGTTTGCTTCTGCTGGCTCGGGCTCGAATGGACTGTCGAGCGCTCGTCCGGTGATGCGTTATCTGGCGCCGCGGCGTTCGGTCTGCGTGCTGTCGCACATTCGCTAGTGGGCGCTACCGTGTTCTTTTGTCTCGTGCGCGCGGTTCCGGTTCTGTGGGAGGGCCGCCGGTTCCTCGCAACTTCTGCGCCGATGCCGGCGAGAACATTTGGAGTTTCTCGATGAGAGCCGAATCGCAGGTCGGCGCGTTCTTCGATATTGATGGCACTCTGCTCCCTTGGCCGTCGCTCGAGTGGCGCTTCATCGCGTACCTCGCGTCGCGAGACATTCTCGGTCCTGCAGCTGCGGCGCAGAGCGTGAGCATCGCTCTGGGCGTGCTACTCAGCAATGTAGCTGTGGGCGTTCCACTTGAGAGCGGTAACCGAATGTATCTCTCCGGTCTTTCGACTTCTCTTGTGGATGGTTGGCTCCCGGATTTATCGCGCCCGTTGCCGGTTTTCGACGATGGCTTGCGACGATTGAAGTGGCATGCCTCGCAAGGACATCGAATTGTATTGATCAGCGGCACGCTCGCTCCACTCGCGCGCGCATTCGCGCAACAGATTGGGCTCGCAGCCGAAATCTACGCGACCGAGCTTGATTTGGTTTCGAGTGGAGGAGGCGAAGAACACGGCATCGCAGTCGATTTCTGGACGGGGCATCTCGCGAGCGAGTGGCCCAACGCGCAAACCAAGGCGCACATCGTCAGGCGAGTCGCCGTCGAGCATCATCTCGATCTCGCGCACAGTTTCGCGTATGGCAACAGCTCTGCCGACTCAGCGATGCTCGAGTCGGTCGGCAATCCTCGCGCCGTCAATCCGTCGTTTCGACTTCGTCGCATAGCAGCGGGTCATCACTGGACGATCGAATATTGGAAACTGCGAGCAGCCTCGCGGCGCCCCGCGAATTTAGCTCGTTGCTCTCCTACTGATCCCATCGTCGCGCGCATCGGAGATCACCGATGAAGCACACGAGCAGAAACGCGTCCGAAGCTGTTGCCTCGCGCGCGTTGCCATGGGCGGATCGGAGATATGGCGCGCGCGCTCTCCGAGGAGGGAGCTTCGGGGCTCTGAATTGTGAGGCGGCAACGGGCAGCCGCGACGCCGCGAGAGTTTCGACGATCGTTCGCGCGCGCGAGTCCGTGTTTGCAGCGTGCGGCGCGTTCGAATGGGTGACGCTTCTCTACCTCTCAATCGTGAACACGCTCATCGTGGCGTTCCGCGCAAATCTTCCCGCTGCCTCCATTTACATCGTCATCCACGAGTGCATCGCCGCCGCGATTCTCATCATTTGCTGGTCAGCTGCGAAATGGAACGACGCCCGCCTGCGTTTCGTGCGCCACTGGTATGCTCTGCCCCTCTACATCTACTTTTTCGAAGAGCTGCGCAGCCTGGTACATTTGATTTTTCCGCGGTGGTTCGACGCGTTCCTGATTCAATTCGATTACTCGATCGGCCACGTTGACCCGTCCATCTGGCTGACGCGTTTTGCGAATCCCGCGCTCAATGATTTCATGCAGTTTTCGTACATGACTTATTTCATCTATCTCGTCGCACTGCCGGCGATTCTTTACATGCGCCGCGAGTTTCGTGCTTTCTGGACGGTGATGACGTCAACCGCCGTGGCACATTACAGCGTGTACGTGATTTCAATTCTCTTTCCCGTCGAAAGCCCGCATTTCGCTCTCGCTGCGCTGCAGCCGCATCTCACGGGCGGCGTTTCGACGGCGCTGATTAACTTCATCGAAAGTTTCGGCCGCGTCCACGGCGCAGCATTTCCCTCGGCGCACGTTGCCGGCTCGATGGTGGCGATCTTGGCGTCGTGGCGTTATCGCCGCTGGCTTTTCTGGCTGTGCCTGCCGTTTTTTGCGTGCATGATGGTTGCAACGGTCTACGGAGGGTATCACTACGTGGCCGATGTTTTGGCAGGAACGCTGACCGGCGCGATAGGCTTTGCAGTTGGCAGTCGGCTGGTCAATCGCGCAGGCGGTTTGCCGCGAATTTCCGAGACGCTTTGAATCCGGCGGCCACTACATCGCTCAGTTCTTCGGCCGCTGCATCCGCGATCTGCAGAAGCCTCGCCTCATCCCAGCGCTTGCCGATGAGTTGCAGACCGATCGGAAGTCCGTTCTTCGTCCATCCGCACGGAATCGAGAGCGCGGGATTTCCTGATAGATTCGTCGGGCGGCTGAGCCTGACCATCGCGGAGCGCACGGTCTCTTCTTCACCGCGAATGTTCACCATACTCTCGCCAATCCGCGTCGCAGCAACCGGCGTTGCTGGCGCGATGATCACATCCGCGCGGCCGAATGCGGCGTCAAATTCGGACGCGGCGCGCTGGCGTGTTTCCATCGCTTGCAGATAATCAATCGCCCGCACTGTTGCGCCTTGCTCGAGGCGCTTTCGGACGTCATCTCCGTAATCTTCGGCCCGCGTAGGATAGTAGCCTTGCGATTCGTGGTAACGCCGTGCTTCGGCCAGCGCGATCTGTGTCCCCGCTTCACCCCACTTTGCAGCGTTCGGCAATGAA
>Ga0182018_10004566_pt1 | contig 11549 bp, 9 predicted proteins | sample 812P2MmetaG_FD_120490 | JGI IMG/M metagenome (GOLD analysis project Ga0182018, IMG submission 120490) | Permafrost microbial communities from Stordalen Mire, Sweden - 812P2M metaG | ecosystem: Environmental > Terrestrial > Soil > Wetlands > Permafrost | place: Sweden: Stordalen | collected...
CCGTCGGATCGCGGGGCATTGATTTGCTCCGGCGTCGTTGGCGCGGCCGGCGAAGTGGCGTGAATCACCACCGCCGTTCCGAGCAGCGCCAACCACGAGAAGCAAAGAAAGAATGGGCGCATGTTTTTCCTCCGTTTCCTGGCATTCAGATGGTAGTTAACGTGGGCCACGTGATGGACTCACTCCGCGCCGCCGCTCTTCGCTTCTTGCATGCGTTCCATAAGTTGCTCGCGCATCTGCTGCTCCATCGCCGCGTACTTCTCTTGCTGCTCCGGCGAGAGTACCTTTTTTATTTTCTTGTCGCTGTCTTTCAGAATCTCCTCGGCCTTTCGCACTCGCCTTCGTGGCCGGCCACTCGTGTCTGCTGCAAGTGCTTTCAGTTTTTGCTGGCGTTCGGCGATGATGGGCACGAGCTCGCTCTTTTGGCTATCGGTCAGCGCCAGCTTGGTGTCGAGAATCGCCACCACTTTCTCCGGTGTGGGCCAGGCGGTGACCGGAGCAGCCTGCGCCACCGGCGCAGCCGGTGCAGGCTGCGTCGCCGGCGCGGAATCCTGTAGCTGCGAAGCGGGGGCAGGTATTGCCGCGATCGAGCACGGCGCGAGCAGTAACACCGCGATCAGCATGTGCTTTTTCATGAAGCTCCTAAACTTGCATGATAATGGAACCCTGACTATCCCATTTTTGTTGTGCATCGAAGTGTAAAGAAGTGTCTCGAAATCTGGGCCAGCGGCAACTACGGAAAGGGTTTCACACTTCAAATGAGTTTACCGGCAGTGGACCCGCTGCCTCAGTCGTAGTTCATCCGCCAGCCAGTCTCTCAATGTAAGGAGGAATTTAGAATGAAATCGCCACTGCTCCTTTCGGGAAACTCCCGAAATTCAGGGAGCCGCTGCTTGTCGCGATCGACATGGGCGAAATTAGGCTCTACGAATCAGCAACGTCAGAGGAAAACTCAGAATCTGGCAACAGCCGGTGGCAACAGTTAGCGGTTTTCTCGCGTAAGTCTTTGGGATTCTTCAAATTGTGGAGCCGAAGGGATTCGAACCCTCGACCTCCTCCATGCCATGGAGGCGCGCTCCCAACTGCGCCACGGCCCCGGTTAAGATTACCACAACTCCGCAGCTTCCCGAATAGCACGAGCTGCGCGCGCGTGTCGTGTAATTTCCGGCCTTCGCCACCCTGCTTCGCTGATCCCGCCGCCTGCAGATGATCGTGGTACGCTTGCGGTTCTTACTCAATCGCTGCGGAAGGGACCTCAGTCCATGACCACCGGAGGCGAAGCTGGTTTGAGTCGCCGGGAGTTTCTCCGCCGTTCCGCATTGGCCAGCGGCCTCGGGCTCGCGGGCACGATTGTCGGCACACAACAATCCGCAATCACCATCGTGGCGAATCCCGAAGATCCAGTCGCCTCGGCGCCTGCGGCGCAATGGGCGGCCTCAGAACTGGAAGCCGCGCTCATCGAGCACGGAATTGGGGTGCGCCGCCTGCCGCGGATCGAAACATCCGGCGGTGGCGATCTCTGCATCCTCTCTTCGGGCGCCGCCCGGCCCCAAGCCCGCAAACTTTTGCAGGCGGCCAACGTTGCAATTCCCGCGAGCGCGGAAGCTCTCGCGCTGGCTCACGGAAAGCTCGCGGGCCGGCTGGTGCTACTCGCGTGCGGCTCCGACATCCGCGGTCTGGTTTATGCCTTGCTGGAACTTGCGGACCGCGTTCGTTGCTCCGATTCCCCGCGGGCAGCGCTGAATCTTCGGCAAGCTGTGGTCGAGCAGCCCACCAACGCGATTCGCGTCATCAACCGCAGCTTTGAAAGCGATGTCGAGGATAAACCCTGGTACAACGACCTCGAATTCTGGAAACCGTACCTCACCATGCTGGCGGCGCAGCGCTTCAACCGCTTCAATCTCACCTTTGGCTTAGGCTACGACTTCACCAAGCACATCACCGATTGCTACTTCCATTTTGCCTATCCGTTTCTGCTGCGAGTGCCGGGATATGACGTTCGCGCCGTCCCGCTTGCCGACAGCGAGCGTGACCAGAACCTGGAGATGCTGCGCTTTATCAGCGAGCAAACCGTTGCCCGGAGCATGGACTTCCAACTGGGCCTGTGGACCCACGCCTTCCAATGGGTCGATAGCCCACATGCGAACTATACGATTTCCGGGCTCACTCCCGAGACTCAAGCGGCGTACTGCCGAGACGCGCTGCATGCATTGCTCGATGCGTGCCCAGCGATCAGCAGCCTGGCGTTTCGCGTCCACGGCGAGAGTGGCGTACCCGAAGAGAGCTACGATTTCTGGAAAACAGTGTTCGACGGAGCAGTGAAAAGCGGGCGCCGGATCGAACTCAATTTGCACGCCAAGGGAATCGATCAGCGCTTGATCGATGTCGCGCTGGCCACCGGGATGCCCGTCACCGTTTCTCCCAAGTTCTGGGCCGAACACAAGGGACTCCCGTATCACCAGGCGTCGATTCGCGAACTGGAAAAACCGCCCGCCCAGAAGCAGGGTGATTTCTTCGCCCTCAGTTCGGGATCGCGAAGTTTTCTCCGCTACAGTTACGGAGACTTGCTCACCGCCGATCACCGCTACGGCGTCTACACTCGAATCTGGCCGGGCAGCCAGCGAGTCTTGCTCTGGGGTGATCCAGCCGCAGCCGCGGCTTGCGGACGCGCCGCGGGCTTTTGCGGTGGGCAAGGCATGGATCTATTCGAGCCGCTCTCTTTCAAAGGGCGAAAAGGCTCAGGCGTTCCCGGAGGGCGCTGCGGCTACCAGGACGCCACGCTCCGCCCGCAATACGACTGGCAGAAATTTCTTTATACCTATCGAGTGTGGGGACGGCATCTGTATGATCCCGGCGCCGATCCCGAGGTCTACAGGCGCTTTCTACGCAAGCAGTTCGGGGCTGCCGCTCTGGCCGTTGAGGCGGCGCTGGCGCAGGCCAGCCGGATTCTTCCGCTGGTGACTACCGCGCACGCGCCGTCTGCCGCGAACAACTCCTACTGGCCGGAAATGTACACCAACATGGCGATTGCCGGGACCGGCGAGAACACCATTTATGGCGATACTCCGAGTCCCAAGGTATTCGGCAATGCCAGCTCGCTCGATCCGCAGCTGTTTTCCAGCGTGAATGATTGCGCCAAAGAAATGCTGGGCGGCGAACGCAGCGGACGATTTTCTCCCATTGATGTTGCGCAGTGGTTAGAGGACATGGCCGACGCCAGCACCAAACACGCGGCCGAGGCACAGGCAAAAGCTCTCGATCCGAAGACTCCCGAATTCCGCCGCATGGAGATCGATGTCGCGATTCAAACCGGTCTGGGTAATTTTTTTGCCGAAAGGTTTCGCGCCGGAGTGCTCTATGCCATCTTCGTCCAATGCGGTGATCGGGCGGCGTTGGAGCAAGCGGTGGCTTCATATCGCCGCGCGCGAACTGCTTGGGCTGATCTCGCGGAGCGCGCCCGCGGAGTTTATGCCGCCGACGTCAGTTATGGACCTGAGAAACATCAGCGCGGTCACTGGCTGGATCGGCTGGCGGCCATTGATGAAGATATCGCCGCGATGGAAAAACAGAAGGCAATCTCTGACCAGAACCAGGACTCCGGTGCCGCCGTTGCTCATGGACAGATCGCGCAAGCGATTCGCGATGCTCTGGGGCGCCCCGTGCGGCCAGCAAACCGCTGGCACCATACTCCCGCATCAGTCTTTCAGCCGGGCACACCCTTGCCGGTTGAGTTGCAGGTCGAGAAGAGCAAGGCATCGCCGGATCCAATATCCGTTCGCTTATTGTATCGGCACGTAGACCAGGCCGAGAAGTATGAGATGGCAGAAATGAAGCAGCACGATGGGGACCACCACGTGGAGATCCCGGCGGCGTACGCCCAATCCCCCTACGCTCTCCAGTATTTCTTCGAAGTCCACGAAGGCCCGCAGCAGGCTTGGCTGCTACCAGGTTTCGACCCGAACCTGGCAAATCAACCGTACTTTGTAGTGCGCCGCGCCTGACAGTCAACCTCTCCGCCAGTCTTAGCACTGACAATCGTGTCGGACAAATCGAAACTTCGCGGTATCCGCGAAACGAATGAATCAAGAAAATGCAAAAGTGATGTCCACGCTGTCTACTTGTACCAGCTGTAGCCGACGGTGAAGAACAGCGACAGCGTGTAGCCTGGATTGAAGCGGCCCAGGCCGGAGCTGGAATGGTGGACAAGGTCGGCCTCCAACAGCATGGCGCGCTTGGGCTGCTGGAAAACTCGCACGCCCATATCGAGTTGCGGCGTGAAGTTTACTTGCGAGGTTGCGCCCGGCGGCGACTGCGGAAACACCGAATACCCGGGTGGTATGGCCCGGGTGGTGAAGAGTATTCCGCCGGCGGCGCCTACAAACGGAACCACCCGATGGTTCTCCTGGGTGAAATTCCACTGCACGTCCAGCGGCTTGAAACTCCCACCATAGGTGGTCCAAACCGACGTTGAGACGGTGTAGACCGGGAGAATGTCGACGGCAATTTCGAGTTCCCCACGCGTCCAGCCACTGGATAGTGGTCCGGTTACGACGCGCGCGATGCGGGCACCGGCGAACGCAAACTGCGCATCGGATTCGCTGGATAACGCCGCGCCGCCTCCGGCCAGCACCCCGAGCTCCCATTCCCCGCGGCGCGGGTATGTCTCGAGCGCGGTTTGGGCGGCGAGAGGCAAGGAGCAAATGAACGGGCCAATGAACAGAAATACGGCCAGTGAGATAACTTTCATCCCGGGTCTTCGAATTTTAGAAAGAGGCGCACGGTTTCCAGAAGGACGGCAGAGTATGCCAGCGCAGCCCGCCGGGTCAAGCAGGCGCGACAGGAATCCGAGCGAAGTTGGCGCGCTTACATTACAATGTTGCCCCTATGCCCAAAATAACTTTTCTCGGCGCTGCCGGAACCGTCACTGGCTCCAAATATCTAATCGAAGCGGCAGGCAAACGCCTGCTGGTGGACTGCGGGTTGTTCCAGGGCGAAAAGGAATTGCGCCTGCGCAACTGGAATCCCCTGCCCGTCCCGCCCAGCTCGATCGACTGGGTGCTGCTCACCCACGCCCATATCGATCACACCGGATACCTGCCGCGGTTGGTCCGCGACGGCTTCAAGGGCCCGATTTACGCCAACGGCGCCACCGTGGAATTGTGCGACATTCTGCTGCCCGATTCCGCGCACCTGCAGGAAGAAGACGCGAAATACGCGGCGATGACGTCGTCGAGTAAGCACGACCCGCCGCTCCCCTTGTATACCGTGCCGGAAGCCAATACCGCATTGCAGCAATTGCGAAAAATTTCGCGCAACGATGCATTCACGATCAGCCCGGAATTTTCGGTGAAGCCGCACGATGCCGGGCACATTTTGGGATCGTCGTGGCTGGAGCTGACCGTCACCGAAAACGGCAAGCAAACCTTGATGGTTTTTTCGGGCGATCTGGGGCCTTACGATATGCCGATCCTCAACGATCCGGCATCGCCTACGCGCGCCGACTTCTTGCTGTGCGAATCCACCTATGGAGATCGCGACCACCCCGCCGGATCGGTCGAGGACGCGCTGGCTGCGGTAATCACCCGCGTCTCGGGCCGCGGTGGAACTGTGGTGGTCCCGGCCTTCGCGGTGGGCCGCACCCAGCTCTTGATGTACTACGTCCGCAAACTCCAAGCCGAGAAGCGCATCCCGCATCTGCCGGTGTATGTCGATAGCCCCATGGCCATCAAGGTGACCCAGTTGTACGGCCACCACGCCGAAGACTACGACGCCGATTACGCGCGCATATTTCAACAGGGCAAGGGCGACCCGTTGAACATTCACCAGGTGCACCTCACCTCAACGCCGCAGGAGTCGATGCAGATCAACAACGTTACATCGCCGTGCGTCATCATCTCCGCCAGCGGCATGGCTACCGGCGGGCGGATTCTGCATCACCTGGCGCACCGGTTGCCCGATGCGAAGAACGCGGTTTTGCTGGTGGGCTACCAGGCTGTAGGTACACGCGGCCGCGCGCTGGAAAATCACGCCACGTCGGTGCGAATCTTCGGGGAAGAAGTGCCGGTTCGCGCGGAAGTCGTCGAGCTGCCGCAACTCTCGGCGCACGCCGGACAGAGCGAGCTGCTGCGCTGGCTGTCGGGTTTCCAGGCGCCACCCAGGCAAACGTTTTTGGTGCACGGCGAACCGGTGGCGTTGAATGCGCTGCAGGGCAAAATCAAGGAACGCACCCCAACCTGGAATGTGACCATTCCGAATTACATGCAGTCCTTCGATCTGTAGGCGCCGCTCGCAGTGGCCTCACGGTTCGACTCTCTGTTCTTTTCCGGGTGCCCCACTCTTTCCTGGTCCTGGAAAGGGTGGGCGTTTAGTCCGTCTCGGATGTGGGTACCTTGAACCGGCGCGAACCGGCGCAAGTCCTGTGCTAAAATCCGCAGCGAATAGGGAGCGAGCGAATGGCTTTGGCATACGATTTGATTCCGGCGGGAACGCGGGTAACGGCGAACGGCGAGAGCGCGGTCGCAGATGTGCGCGAAAGCGCCACGCGGACGTTCCTCTGCGCGCTGGAGATCACCGACCAGATCGAACAGGAATCGGTGGACATCTCGGTGTACGGCTCCGCCGACGGGCAAGAATGGGAGAAGATGCCGCTGCTGAAAATGCAGCAGGAGTTTTATCGCGGGCTCACCCGCCAAGTTCTGGATCTTACGTTTCGTCCGGAAGTGAAGTTTCTACGCGCGAAGTGGGAACTGGTCCGCTGGGGCCGCGTAGCGCCGACGCCAATGTTCGTCCTGGGTTTCCGTCTGGAAGAAATTCCCGTCTTCACTCGCGCATCCGCCAGCTAGCTCCGCGCCCTCACCAACCGCTGACAGTAGACCCAACTGCATGCAGTAATTGGTGTTCCCGCCTCGACGGACCTTCCATCGTTTGGCTAAAGGCAAGCATAGCTAACGAATGGCTTGATAATAGCTATATGTGGTTGATTAAATAGCTGTTTCGTGTATATTTACGTTACCGCTCCGGAGGCGACACATTGGCTGACCACTCCAAACGAACCATGACCTTAAACTTGACGGACGGGGAGATGCGGGTTCTAGAGCAGCTCTCCGCACAGAAGGACCTCAGCAAAACCGCGGTCATCCGTCAGGCGATTCGTCTATACCAATTGGTTGATGCGCGACTCACTCGGGGCGAAAAGCTTTTCTTCGAGGACGACAAGAAAGCGAAGTCCGAACTGATGGTCTTATGAGAATTCCTGTCGGAATCATCGACGTTTCCACCGGAGAACCGGTGCAAGCTGAACTTTTCGATGATGTAACAATCGAAGACTTCTTGGAAACACAGCGCGACTGGCGGCCGGTCGTTCTCGAGGCGGCACAGCAGCTAACACGCGCCGGTGGCCGACAAGCAATCGTTCCCCGGCACTTTCACTGGGACTGGACACGAAAAGAAGGCGACCTGCGAATGCTGGTGAATCGGTTCTATGGCATACGCCGCGAAGACATACTTCAAGGGCTCGCCAAGTTCATGACCGCCGGGCAAGTCTGTCGACTTTCCGGCCAAGCTGGAAAACCACTGGTATACGTGGACTATTTGGAAGTCGCGCCATGGAACATAAAACCGCTCATGGGGGCTCTCGGAAAGCCACACCGATTCGCCGGTGTCGGAACGCGTCTTATCGAAATTGCCGTCCGCCTGAGCGTCGAGGAAGGATTCAAAGGGCGCCTGGGCTTGCACTCACTTCCGACATCGGAGCCGTTTTACATCAACACTTGTGCTATGACGCCAGTGGGACCTGACGCCACGAAGCAGAATTTGCTGTGGTGCGAATTTACTCCCGGACAAGCCGATGGATTCCTACGGAGATAAAACAAAATGAAAATGAACACAGATCCGAATTGGCTAAAAAAGAGAGCCTCTATGGAAGATGGCGGATTTGTCTCAGCCGGTGGTCTGGTTAGCGAAATTGAATTGCCGGGAAGAGAAATTCCGGTCAAAGCAGACCCGCTGAGGCACGCTTTCGTCAGACTTCTGCGACTCACACGCCGAGAGAGATCGCTGTCCCTGGAAGAACTTGCGACCAAAGCGGATATTGACCTGGCAGAACTAATGAGGATTGAAATTGATGAACACCATACGCCGAACATTTTGACGGTATGCAGAATTGCGGAGTTCTTCCGGCTGCCGCAAAAACCGCTCCTCGCTCTGGCTGGCCTTCTGGAGCCGAAGGATGCCAGCTTCCAGCATGAATCTCTCCGGTTCGCTGCTCGCTCCGAACCGGTTGAGAAACTTTCCCGCGAGGAACACAAAGCTCTGGAAGAATATGTGAAGTTTCTTTGTGATGAATAATACAGCCTTCTAGAACAACTCCCAGGAAAACGGCCCCAGACCGGCGAATTCCGCTTAGCGCTTGAGTTTGGCCAGGCGCTCTTCGGCGGCGGCTACGGTTTTCTCGGTCTTGCAGAATGTGAAGCGCACTTGCTGCAAGCCGTCCGCGGGATTGCGGTAGAAGCTGGAGCCGGGGACTCCGGCCACGCCAATGTTTTCGATCAGATGGCGGGTGAAGGTCACGTCGTCGGAAAAGCCGAAGCCGGAAACATCGGTGATGATGTAGTACGCCCCGCGCGGCTTGAAGCACTTGAACCCAGCGCCGCCCAGAACCCCTAGCATGCGGTCGCGTTTCTGTTTGTAGTCCGTAGCTAAGTGCGTGTAGTAGCTTTCCGGGAAGTGCAACGCCGCGGCTCCCGCGGCCTGCAGCGGCGCCGCCGCGCCCACGGTGAGAAAATCGTGGACCTTGCGGATGGAGGAGGTAACTTCCGGCGGAGCAATCGCCCAGCCCACACGCCAGCCGGTGACGCTGTAGGTTTTCGAGAGCGCGTTGATGGTTATGGTGCGTTCGCGCATGCCGTCTAGCGTCGCCAGGGAGATGTGCTTCGCGCCGTCGTAGAGCATGTGCTCGTAAATCTCATCGGTAATCGCGAAGGTATTCCACTTCTGGCATTGCTCGCTAATCAACTCCAATTCCGCACGCTCGAATACTTTCCCGGTGGGATTGTTGGGCGTGTTGACGATGATCGCTTTGGTGTGGGGTCCAAAAGCCGCCGCCAATTCCTTCGGATCGAACGACCAATCCGGCGCGCGCATCTTCACAAATCGCGGCGTGGCGCCGGAAAGGATTGCATCAGGCCCGTAATTCTCGTAATAGGGCTCGAAGACCACCACTTCATCGCCGGGATTGATAATCGCCAGCATGGTGGCCATCATCGCTTCCGTGGATCCACAGCAAACTGTGATTTCCCGCTCGGGATCGATGCGCTGGCCGTTGGACTTTTCAAATCGCTCGGCGATCGCATCGCGAAACGGCTTCGCGCCCCAGGTGATCGCGTACTGATTGATGTCCGCAGCGATGGCTTCCTGCGCGGCTTTCTTGATTTCCTCCGGCGCCCCGAAATCCGGAAAGCCTTGCCCCAGGTTGACGGCTTTGTGCTTCATGGCCAGCCGGGTCATTTCGCGGATCACCGATTCGGTGAATTGCGAAGCCTTGACGGACAGCTTCGGACTCTGCCGAGCCTGCTCGGGAGCAACCGGGTTCATTGCTTGCCTCCATAAAGGGTTCGGTAAATTTCGGCGTTGCGCATCACCATCTGGACGTACTCGCGTGTTTCGGTGAACGGAATGGATTCCACCAGCTCGGCCACTTCCTGAAAATTCTGGCCGGACTGCCACAGCGCCACTCGGTCCTCTCCGGCGTTGTATGCCGCCAGCGCCGCTTCCACGCCGCCCGCACTTTTCTCCAGGCTCGCGAAGTAGGCGCTTCCCAGGCGTGTGTTGTAGTCCGGATCGAAGAGCCGCGAATGGGAGTAGCCGGAGTGGACTTGCCGGGCCATGCGCCGCGCGGTCTTCGGCAGCAATTGCATCAATCCATCCGCGCCGGCATGCGAAACGGCTTTCGGATTGAAAGCCGATTCCTGCCGGATCAATCCGGCCACCAGCATGGGATCGACGCCCGCGCGCTCGGCATTGCGTTTCAACTCCGGGCCAAACGGCAGCGGATACGCCGCTCGCCAGATCTCGCTGGGCAATTCGTCCACGCGCCGCGCCTCGATCTGCGGGCAAAGCTGGCGTACGGCGACGATCGCCACGCCATACTGCCCGGCGCTGTTCGCTTCCTGCGCCGCTTCGAGCAAGAAGCGAGGTTCCCCGGTCGCAGCGTACGCCGCGCGCAATTCGAGTTCGGCGGACGCGTCCATGGCGATCGACCGCAACGCGTTGGCGCGTGCGTTCTGGGCCGCTGCGCTCGGCGGTACCGAATCTCCCAAAGGCCTTACCGGCGGCGGAGACGGGATTACCGATAGGACCGGGGCATCGGTGTGCGGGCCACCACCGAGGCTCTGCAAGCGCGCCTGCGCCAGTTGCTGAAAGTAGTTTCGCGGATAGCGCAGCTCGAGTTTCACGTAGTAGCCGCGCGCCAGCGGAGAATCTCCGGAGCGTTCCGCCTCACGGCCCAACCAGTACAACGCGTCGGGTGTGAACGTGGAGGTGGGATAGCGGCGCAGGTGGGCTTCGAAAAGTGCGGCGGCATCGGGCGTTCGCGCGAGATGCGCGACCCACGCCACGCGCCACTGCGCGGCATCCGCGTCGTTGGCATCCGGAAAATTCGTGGCGACGCGGCCGTAATAGCTTGCGGCTTGGGCGCGTTCGAGGGCCACCCAGTAGTAGTTGCCGGTGGCGAACAGCGCTTGCTCGGTCCAACTGCTCTGCGGAGCCCGCCGTGCGGCCTGCTCGACCGCATCCAGCATTTCCGGTTCCTGCGCGTGTGAACGATAAGACTGCGAGAGGTTGTACAGCCGTTCCGCATCCGCGTCGGGATCGTTGATCTTCAGGCTTAGCAGTTCGCTCGAACTGGCGCCCATGGCCACGCGGCACTGGATCTGGCGAAGCAGCGCGCGATCGCGTTCGGGGCCAGAAAGATTGGGCAGCAGGGTGGTGTAAGCATCGAGCGCCGCCAGCCAATTGTGAGCGGCGTAAAGCTGGGTGGCGCGAGACTGCTGCAGGTCGATCGGAACCTGCGGGGTGCGATCGCCCAGATCCCTGGCCAGGAATTTTTCTTTCAGTTCAGCTTCGCGCGCCTCGGTGCTGGTCGGATAGCGATATACCACCGCTTGATAGTCGCGGATGGCGCCTTCTGGTTGTTTCGATTGTTCCCAAGCTTGCCCGCGCAGGAAGAGAAATTGAGGCCTGGCGGACACCACCGCATCGGGGCCCAGGGCCGCAACGGCCTTGTCGGGCTGGTTGAGCGCGAGTTCGGTTTCCGCGAACGATGCGACCGCCTGTTCGCTCATCACCGAACCGGGATAACTGCTGCGAAATGCTTGGAAGAGCGATGCAGCACGGGCGTTGTCGCCTTCCGCGCGAACCGACTCTGCCTGCCAGTACAACGCGTACTCCCCAACGATTGGATCGGCGGTGGCGGATTGGAGCCAGGCCGCGGCGGCTGCGTAGCGCGCGCGCGTGTAATCGTAGTAGCCCACGGCGAGAGCGGCGCGCTGCCC
>Ga0182018_10004567_pt1 | contig 11547 bp, 11 predicted proteins | sample 812P2MmetaG_FD_120490 | JGI IMG/M metagenome (GOLD analysis project Ga0182018, IMG submission 120490) | Permafrost microbial communities from Stordalen Mire, Sweden - 812P2M metaG | ecosystem: Environmental > Terrestrial > Soil > Wetlands > Permafrost | place: Sweden: Stordalen | collected...
ATAGCGATCGGGAAGAAAAAAGGCCGTGACCAGCGATGAAGCGGCCACGCCGAAGCTCACGGCCATCTGCTGCGCCGTGCTCGCGATGGAGCTTGCGCCGCTCTCCTGCGCCGGCGTGACGTCTGCATAGACCAGCGTATTCATGCTCGTATATTGCAGCGAAGTGAAGAATCCGTAGCAGAACATCACCATGACGACCAGCCACACCGGCGTGCCCCTTCCAATGGTCGCGAAAAGCAATATGATCAAGCCGATGATCAGCGTGTTGGAAATCAGCACGAAGCGATATCCCAAGCGCGCCAGAATCCCCGGCATCGTCACCTTCAGGCTGATCGCCGCGATCGCCTGCGGCATCATCAATAGGCCGGATTGAATGGGCGTGAATCCCAAGCCAACTTGATACAACAGCGGAAACAGGAACGGGATGCCGCCAATCCCCAGGCGAGTCAGAAAGCTCCCGTCGACTGCCGCGCGAAAAGTGCGAATCCGAAACAGCACGAGATTCAGCATCGGATGTGCGGTTCGCGTAGCGTGAAATCCATAGCCCGCCAGCAGCGCGATGGAAAGCGCCAGTAGACCCAGAATCTCGCGCGCGCTAAGCGTGTGCTCGCCAAACACTTCGAGCACATACGAAAGCAGCGCCACGCCGGAACCGAAAAGCACGAGACCGGCGACATCGAGAGGATCCGTATGCTCGCGGTAATCCGGGAGATGCATATAGACCATCGCGAGACCGGCGAGCCCAATCGGAATGTTCACGAAGAAAATCAGTCGCCAGTGAAAATATCCGACGATCAATCCGCCCGCGATCGGTCCTAGCATGGGGCCAATCAAAGCCGGGATTGCAACAAAGCTCATCGCGCGCACCAATTCCGATTTGGAGAACGTCCGCACCACCGTCAGCCGGCCGACCGGAACCATCATCGATCCGCCACAGCCCTGCAGGATGCGGCAAGCGACCATCACATGGATGTTGCTCGATATCCCGCACAGAAACGACCCCAGCGTGAAAATCCCGATCGCCGAACCAAACACGCGCCCCGTTCCGAACCGGTCCGCCATCCAGCCGCTGATCGGAATGAAAACCGCCAGGCTTAGCGTGTAGCTTGCCAGCACCGATTTCATGCTTAGCGGAGCAACATGCAGCGCCGTGGCCATCGTCGGCGCCGCAGTGTTCAGAATCGTGGTGTCCAGCGACTCCATAAAAAACGCCACCGCGATCAGCCAAGGCACCAGGCGTTTACTCGAAGCGGCCAGCGACGGTTCGGAGGAGGGAGTTTCGATCGGACCGGCCGGTGTCATTTTGGCGGGATCGGCTGCATGGTTTCTGTGATCGCGTTCCTTATAGCACAGTACCAAAAGTGCGCTTCGCACAGAAGCGCGGCTCGCGTCCGGCGCATTCTGGGCGAGTTGCGATCACGCGAGGGGCAAGTACGGACCGCCGCAGTCGGGCAATACTTGGTGGCGGAACCGCGGCGTGCGAAAATGGCCGCCCGTGCGAATATTTTCCGCTTCCAGCGTTCGGCATCTGCGTGCCACGCCCTTCGGTCTTAAGGCCGAAGGGCCGCCGTTGCGGAGTGCGGTTCTTGATTTTTTCTCGTCGCCCCGCGCCAACTCGCGGATGCCCACATGAACGCGCTGCCCATCGCATTTGGCTGTGCTGTGGGTGCCGTTGCTGGCGTAGCCGCTTGGGGCGCGGTGTATCCCGGCTCGCAATTGTTTGGACCGACGCTGCGGCGCACAAATTCGGTCGGCGCGATCGCGCTGACGTTTGACGATGGACCGAATCCGAGCGTCACGCCGCGCCTGCTCGATCTGCTCGAGCGACATTCCGTGCATGCTACGTTTTTTGTGATCGGGCGTTTCGCGCGCGCTTGCCCCGACCTGGTTCGCGAACTCGTCGCGCGCGGGCACGCCATCGGCAATCACAGCGATTCGCATCCATCGCTTGCGTGGCTGTCTTCGCGACGCATCGCCAAGGAACTCGCGCGCTGCCAGGAAGCTGTTGCGGCCGCAACGCAGTCGCAGCCTCCGCGCTGGATGCGGCCGCCTTACGGCTTTCGCGGACTGCAGCTTCGCGGAGCGGTGCGGCGCGCGGGCCTTGCGGGCGTGGCCATGTGGTCGCTCACGTGTTACGACTGGAAGCCGCAGCCGGCTGCGCAGCTCATCGCCAGACTCGGGCGTTTGCGCGGCGCGGACAGAAGCGCAGCGCCGGCCGACCGCGGCGCGGGCGACATCGTCCTTCTGCACGACGGCGATCATCGCGCTCTAGGCGGCGATCGTGCCCACGTGGTGGCGGCGCTCGAACATTGGCTGCCGCGATGGCGCGATCAAGGCATGGAGTTTGTTACAATCGACCAAGTGAGTGGACAGACCGCCGGAGCGCGCTGATGGACGAACGCCAGTTCTACATTGAGAAGCAGGACACGAAATCGTTGCAGCTGGTTTGCCCGAGTTGCCATAAAGAAGACGCCTATCCGATTCGCTGGATCGTGCGCACCAAGAAAAACGAATTGCCGCGTGGCGCCGGCGAAGAAGATAAGAAGCGTTTCGCCGCGGCGCGTTCCTATATGGTGCGCGTGGATGAAATGGTCGCCTGCCGCAAATGCCGCAAGCGATTCGAGCTAACAGGCCAAAGCGTCGTGTTGGTTTCCGCAGGCATGCCCGCGCCCGGTTCGCCCGATTTCGATCCCGAAACCTTCGGAAATCGCTAGCAAGTCGCGCCGCGCAGCGCCAGCGCGCTCCCGTGCGGAAAATTAAATCTCTGGATACATTTCAAAGAATGCGTCGATCGATTGCCCGAGCGTGTTCTGAATTTCTTCCTTGCTTCCTTCGATGATGTGCATTGTGACGTGCGCTTTCCGCCCATCTTTCAGCGTCAGCGTCGCTTCCTGCACTTGCGCGACGTCCTCAGCCGGAAATAGCCGCATCCCGTAAACCAGCGCCAGCTTGGCCATTTAATAATCCTCCTCGATACGTTCAAGCGTACGCTGTGCGGGCGGTGGGATGCAAACTTCGCGGAATCTGAACATGAGCCACAAATCGCTGGCGCGCCGATGACCGCGCGGTATACTGCGGGCATCCGTCCCTTCCCGTGAAGCATCGAATCGCGCAATGGCATTACCGCGAGGAGGCAAGGCGATGCGCAGCGTTTCCCACGTTCTTCTGATGTGTGGTTTATTCGTGCTCGGTGCGCAAGCTAATGCGCAGCAAATCGGGCCGCAGACTTCGCCTCCGGCAGCGGCTTCGCCGACGGCCACTGCGCAGACGAGCGCGCCGCCTGCGTCGCAGCCCGCACCGACAGGCACCGCGCCATCCACCGCCGCGCCGGATGCAACCACCGCGCCAGCTTCGCCGAGCCCCTCAACTCCCGTAAGCCCGACAGCGAGCGCGCCCATCATCGTGCCCCTCGGCACGCGGCTGCCGCTCGTCCTGCACAACGCCATCACCACGCGCAACGCGCAACCCGGCGATCCGATTTATCTCGAAACGCTTTTTCCCATCGTGCAGAACGACAAAATTCTGATTCCCGCCGGCTCCTACGTGCAGGGCGAAATCATGGAAGCCAAACGCCCCGGCCGGGTGAAGGGCCGCGGTGAACTGCGCGTGCGTTTGACCACCATGATTTTGCCGAATGGCTACACCGTGAGCTTCGTCGGCGTGCCCAGCAACGCCGGCACCGGCGGAAACGAATCGGTGGATAAGGAAGGCACGATCAAGGGCGACACCAATAAAGCCGGCGATGCAGGCACGGTCATCACCGACACGGGCGTGGGTACGGCGATCGGCGGCATCGCCGGACGCAGCGGCGAAGGCGCCGGCATCGGCGCGGGCGTAGGATTGGCCGCGGGCCTAATCACTGTGCTGCTCACGCGCGGTCCGGAGCTTGAGCTGCCGCGCGGCACCACGCTCGATATCGTGCTCGATCGCGATCTCCATCTCGATCCCAACAAAATCACCTTCACCGATCCCGGCAAAGCCTCCACGCTCGCCGGTCCGCCGAATCGCGAGCCGCAACGAAGCACGTTTCCTTTCTAAGCTGACACGGTGGTAGTCAGGCCGAATCGATTTCAGGATCGATCGCGCGGTTCCGCAAGAGAGTCGAATCGCAGCGGGCTAAAAATTTCCCAATCGAATGATGTGTGGCGATCGGTGATCCATTCGGCGATGAGTTTGGCGGTGATGGGGGCGAGCAGGATGCCGTTGCGGAAGTGGCCCGTGGCAATCGTCAAGCCGTCGAGATCGGTCGGGCCGAGGATCGGCAGATGGTCGGGCGTGTCGGGGCGCAGGCCGGACCAAGTCTCGATGATTTCCGCGTCGTCGAGACCAGGCACGATTTCTTTCGCGGTTTCGAGGATGCGTGCGATGCCTTCGGGCGTGACGCGCTTTTCGTATCCAACATTTTCGAGCGTGCTGCCGGCCACCAGGCGTTGCGGGCGCGCGTCGTCGCGCGGAACGATGTAACCGCGCGCAGAGCGCAGCACGCGTTGTATCGGTGGCGCGGAAGAGAGCAGCGCGATCATCTGGCCGCGCACCGGAAGCGTGGGCGCGTAACGGCGTGCCACGTCGAGCCGCGAGGAAAACGCGCCCGCTGCGAGAACAACATGCGCGGCGGCGAAGCGCTGCCCTCCGGCGATGGCTCCTTCCACGCGCGCACCTCTCACCAACAAAGATTCCACTTCGACACCGGCGCGCACTCCAGCGCCGCGCGCTAAGGCGGCGGCGAGCACAGCGTCGGTGAGCGCGCGGTTATCGATCGCGGATTCATTAGGCAGCAGCGCCGCCGCTTGCGCGTGGCGCGAAAGCGCGGGTTCCATTTTGAACGCTTCGTCGAGAGGCAACGCTTCTGTGGGCAGGCCTAAGCCGCAATGCAGCTCTACAAGCGCGCTCAATTCGCGCGCCGCGTCGCTCGAAAATAAAATTTCCATTGCGCCATTTCTGCGCAATCCGACCGTGCGGCCGGAATCGGCTTCGATCGCGGCCACAAATTCCGGGTAGAGCGCCAAACTCGCGCGCGCCAGCGGGACGAGAGGCAATCCATCGGCGTTTTCCGGCGAAGGTTGCAACATTCCCGCCGCGGCCCAGGACGCTTCGCGGCCCGCTTCCTGACGATCGAGCACAAGAGGATGCAATCCTCGACGCGCGAGTTCCCAGGCGATCGAACCGCCGATGATGCCGCCGCCAATTATTAAAACGTCGTGAGTGATTTCGCTGGTGCTCACGCATTCATTCTACCAGCGGGCTAGCGATGGACGCGCGCTCCGGCGGGCGCGACGGCGCGCGGCTAAAGCGATTTGACGAGTTCGTCGGAGAGCACGCGGGCTTTCTCGGCCAGATTGCTGGCGCGAACCCAATCCTCGGCGTGGATTGCGTCGTGGGCTTGCGCCAGGAAATCGCGCACTTTTTGGACCAGGTCATGCTGCGCTTCGTCGAGCTGTTTGCTTTCGGCGCTCTGAAGATTTTGCTCGGCGTGGGCGATGTCCGCATTGGTGCGCTGTTCCGCGGCGGCCTGCGCTTGTGGAGTGAGCTCGGGCGAGATGACCGGCGCCTCCGGCCGGGGATTGTCCGCGGGTTTTTCCGGCTCGGTCGCAGCGGGCGCCGGTTGCTTGGGTCGTGTGGGCGTCGGGGGCGGAGTGGATTTTGGCGTCGGCGTGGGCGCGGCTGTCGGAGGCGGCGCCGTGGTGGTCTGCGGCTCGGTTGGCGGCGCGGTTGAAGGGTTGGCTTCCGGTGGCGGCGGAGTGGAAACCGACGGCGGACTAGCCTTCACGATGTTGTGCTGGCAGCCCGCAGCGCCGAATGCGATCGCGCATAGCGCGAGAGCCAGCAGCAGGGAGCTGAATGTTGTTGTACGCGCTGCTGTCGCGCGCTGTCTAGTGTTCCGAGTCATGTTCATGAGATTCATGCGTGGGGCACCGGGGTGCGGCTGTGCTCAGCAACGCGCGCGGCGCCGATGTCGTTCGCGCGCTTGAGCGGCAGCTCGATGCGAAACGTTGTGCCGCGGCCGGGCTCGGATTCGTAATCGATCGAGCCATCGTGCATTTGCACGGTGCGAAAAGCGCTCGCGAGGCCAATGCCGCTTCCGCCGGGGCGCGTGGTGAAAAAAAGTTGGAAGATTCGCGCGCGATGCTCGGGAGCAATGCCTTTGCCGGAATCGCGAATGCGAATTTCGGCCGCGTCGCCGTGCCGCTCGAGATCGATCGCGAGCGTTCCGCCGCCAGGCATGGCCTCGATCGCGTTCAGAATTAGATTCAACAGCGCCTGATGCAGCAGTTGCCGATCCACCCAAACCGAAGGCACCGACGGCGCGAGACGCGTTTCGATGCACACCAGGCCGCGCTCGATTTCCGGGCGCGCGGTGTCGAGCACTTCCTGGATCAGTTCGGCTAGTGACGTTTCGACGAGATTCATTTCCACGGGACGCGTGAAATCTAGAAAGCGCTTCACCACAGTGTCCAACCGATCGATTTCCGCGTCGAGCACTCTCACGGCCTGTTGTGGCTCCTCGCCGGGCGGAATGTGGCCCTTCAAATTTTCAAGCCAGAGCCGCATTGAGTTTAGGGGATTTTTGACTTCATGCGCCACACCCGCGGTGACGCGGCCCAGCGCCGCAAGACGCTCGGAAACCTGAAGCTGCGTGCTGATGCGCTCGCGCGATTCGAGATCGGTGAGCGTGACGAGGGCGCCCATGCGCGTGCCGCCTTCGGCGATGGCTTGCGCGCTCACGCCGATGATGCGCGCGGGATGATTCGCGTCCGTGCCCGGCAGCTCGGCTTGCGTGGAGACTGCGGCGATCGAGCCGTCATCCAGGCGCAGCGCGGTGCGCAACGGATGATTCTTGGGAAAAATATCTTCGGCAGCGCGACCGAGCAGTTGGTCGGCAGGAATGCCGAGAAAACTTTCCACGGCCGGGCTGACCATTACGGCGCGCCCATCGCGCGTAAACAGCAGCAAGCCATCTTCGAGTCCCCCAAGAACTTGATCGAGATTCTCGCGCAGCGTACTGAAAATTTCGCGGACGCCGCGCAGTTGCTGGCCGATTTGATTGATCTTGCTGCTGACCTGGCCGAATTCGTCAGCGCGCTGCAGCGGCTTTTGATCGAATTCGCCGCGCGAGATGCGGTCCAACTGCGCGGAGATGCGTTCGAGGGGCGCAAGCGACGCGCTTGAGACCACGAAGGCCAGCAGCACAGACATGAGCACCAGAATCACGGCGAGCCACGCGGCACTGCGCATGCTCGGCGCGATTTCGTTGCGCAGCAGTCCGGTCTGCACGGCCACGCGAATTTCGCCGAAGGGAACCTGATGCCCGGCCGGGCCGAGATTGAACGGATAGGATACTTCGTAGGCGCGCGGTGGACCGAACAACACGCGCCACTGTTCGATGAAGCTGCTGTTGGCGAGCTGATCGAGGGGCGTGCGCGCCAGAACGGTGCGATCGGGAAGGGAAGCATCGCTTGAAATCAGCGCGACACCGTTGTGGTCGACGATCGTGACTTCGTACACCAGGAAGGAGTAGCCGACTTCGGCGTCGATCAGCGAGGAAAGCGCGGCGTTTTGGTCAAGCGAACCGCGCACGTAATTGCGCATGTCTTCGGGACTGTTCGATAGCGGCGCGTTTCCCGCGGAAGCGGAATCGGCCAGCGCGGTTTGCGCCTGGAAGAAAACTTCCTGAGAGACCTGGCGGGCGCGGTTATCGGCTTCGCGAATCACTTGGCGGGTGAGCGTGGCCATGTACAGCCAGGAATTCACCAGCACAACGGCCAGCACGAGGCCAGAGATGATCAGCGTGATTTTGGTTTTGAGGCGCAGATGCATGGGCAAAAAATCTCACACGCCGGAAGTCTTCGCGGCTTCGTACTCTTTCAACTTATTGTGCAAAGTTTTCAGGCTGATTCCGAGCAATTCGGCGGCGCGCGTTTTGTTGTTTTGCGTGGACGCGAGCGTTTGCATGATGAGCTCGCGCTCGGCGGCGTCCACGGTGGTGCCGATCGGGAATCGCAGGGCGGATAGCTCGGCGGCTCCGGCGGGCGCGCCGTGACCGAATTCGGCCGGCAGATTGGTGCGGCCGATCACTTCGCGATCGCAGACGATGGCCGCGCGTTCCATCACATTGCGCAGTTCGCGCACGTTGCCGGGCCAGGTATAGCTCATGAATTGATCGAGCACGTCGGCGCTGATGCCGCGGACGTGGCGTTGATGCTTGGCGTTGAGGTCGCGCAGAATGGTTTCGACCAGCAGCGGAATATCTTCTTTGTGATCGCGCAGCGGCGGCAAATGAATATGAAAAACGTTCAAGCGGAAATAAAGATCCTGGCGAATTTCGCCTTTGGCCACGGCGCGATCGGGATCTTTGTTGGTGGCCGCGATCACGCGCACGTCGACCGGAGTCTCGCTCTTGCTGCCGAGGCGGCGCACTTTGTGGTCTTCGAGCACGCGCAGCAGCTTGGCTTGCGTGGGCGCGGGCATCTCGCCGATTTCGTCTAGCAGCAAAGTGCCGCTATCGGCCAGCTCGAAGCAGCCGAGGCGCCGCTCGGCCGCGCCGGTGAACGCGCCGCGCTCGTGGCCGAAAATTTCGCTTTCCATCAGCGATTCGGGAATGGCCGAGCAGTTGATAGCCACGAAGGGGCGCGCACTGCGCGGCGAAAGGCGATGAATGGTGCGCGCCAAAACTTCCTTGCCTGAGCCTGTTTCGCCGGTGATTAGCACGGAGGCCAGTGACGGCGCCACTTGTTCGACCACGCGCATAATGTCCTGCATGGGTTTCGATTGCCCCACGAGATCGCCGAGGCGCCCGGCGTCGCGCAATTGGCGCGTCAGCGCGTCGACTTGACGGCGATCGCGCGCGTGGCCGAGCGCGCGATCCAAAAGCGCGCGCAGAATGGAGGCCTTGAGAGGCTTCTCGATATACCAGAACGCGCCGGACTCAATCGCGGCGACTACGCGCTCTTCGCTGCCTTTGCCGGTGATCAGTATGGCGGGAATCTGTGCGAGTTCGTCGTGCAGGCGCTCGAGCAATTCGAGGCCGTTCATTCCCGGCAGTTCGACGTCGGCGATCAGCGCTTCGGGAGCGAATTCGGAGAAGCGCGCGAGAGCGTCTTCGGCGCTGCCTACGCCTAGAACTTCGTAACCCCATTTGCGCAGCAGGGCTTCGTAACCTTGCCGGGCATTCACTTCGTCTTCGACGATAAGAATGCGCTCGGCGGCGGGAGTGGCTTGCAATTCGCTCTTGGTGGCTTCAGGCATCGATGCGCGTCGCGCCGCACGCGCGCGGCGCGGCAAGATGGAATCTATCAGTAGCGCGCGCCGATGCCAAGTTACGCGTGTCCGGTGGGACACTGCTGCAACCATTGTGATAGCTACGGAATCGGATAGAGGAACCAAGGCAAACGATATCTATCGCTGGCTTGCCACGCCGGCCGGCAACGAAGGCGAGCGTGTTTCTGGCAAATTTTCAAATTCAGATCATGGGAGAGATGCGATGAACAGCAAGGTCCAGTTTGCGCGGCGGATGATGCTTCGAGGGTTGCCAATTCTCGCGGCGATTGCAATCGCGGTGGCCGTGATGGCGATTTCGGTCAGGCATGCCAGAGCCGCGCAGGATTCCATGCAGGAAATTGCGGTCAGCGCGAAGAAATTTGATTTCACGCCCGGTGAGATTCACGTGAAGCAGGGCACGCAGGTACGCCTCGAGGTTACCCCGACGGACAGAGAGCACGGCTTTGAGTTGGAAGTATACCCGGAGGGCTCCGACAAGAAAGGCGATCCAGGCCTGAAATTCTCCGGCGACAAACCGAGTTTCAAGATTCCCCAACGTCAAACGCAGGCAGTTGAATTCACCGCGGTGCAGGCGGGAACTTACGATTTCAAGTGCATTGTCTATTGCGGATCGGGCCATCGCGGAATGAAGGGAACGATCGTCGTCGAGCCCTAAGCCGCGGTAAACGCGGCCCGCGGACCTACGCATTTAGTTTTTGGCGCGCCTCGCGTCAGGGTTGCGTGATGTACAGCGGACGATCGAGGACCAGATCGAGTCTGGTTCCCTTCGGCAATTCAATTTCGTGTGCGTAGTGCCTGGAGGCGAGAAATGCAATCGCGCCGCCGGCGATCGCGCCCTCGGCAACGCCTCTGCCACCGCCCGCCGCGCCGCCCACCGCGGCTCCCACGGCGGCGCCCGCGCCGGATATCTCAGCTTCGCGCGCAGCCGAACCGTGTTGCGCTTCGACTTCACCTTCTCTGCCCACGTCAGGTTTCACACCAGGCTGGCTGGGAACGCCGCTGACTTCAGCGACGATAGGCACACGCCCGCCAGGGGCGTTGATGTCGTCAAAGGTGAGCCACAGCCGCGCGCGCCCGGTTATTGAAGCGGACTCAATGCGGCTGATGTGCCCGGTGATCTTGCTGCCCGGCGGGAGCACGCCGCCTCCACCGGTTTCGAGCGGTTCAATAATCGTGACCGTGAATTTTCGGCCGGGTCTGTCCTTGCCGGTGTTCAGCGCGTCGTTCAAGCGCACCAGAAAATGCGTGCCGTCGGGCACGGCATCGCTGGCGTTGAGCGCGGCGGATTGCTGCGCAGCGGGCGATGCCGTCGAATTCGTTTGCGCGGCGGAGGGAGAGTTTTGCGGCGCGGACTGCGCTCCGGCCGCCAGAACGGTCAGTTCTGCCGCGGTAAACAAGCACGCGATTCCGAGTGCACGGAAGCGTTTCATGAAATCTCCTTATTCATTCTGGAAATCTCCGATAGGCGCCGTACCGACGAGGCCGCAAAAAGCATCTCATGGAAGTCCTGAGCGGCGACCGGGGTGGACGCGATATCCAGGCTCAGATGTCGGAATCATAAATAAGGTGGTCCGAAGTGAAACTTTCGATACGACTGCCGTAGTCTAGGGTTTTCAGCCGCCCCTCGGCTACATTATAATGTTCCCAGCATTTGGGCTCGGTATTGGGGTGCTTCTGGGGGAGGCGCACGCAAAGCGCCTGAGGATGAATCGTAAAATTCACGCGAAATACGCGTGGGGCGGCAAAATCGCCTCGCGCATTCTTCCGAAGTGTCTTCCCCGAAGCGATCACGATCAATCTTTCTGGAGTGAAGGGCGGAGGCAACGATGAGATTGTCGAAATTGTCATGGAAAGCCGCAAGTTTGTTGGCGCTGGGCGCGATGCTGATGTCGTTCGCGCCTGCCAGAGCGGCTAACGATCCGAATTCGAGCGACAGCGCTACGGCGACGAGCGCGCCGAGCAGCGCAAGCGCCAGCGCGAACGCCGACGCTAACGCTAACGCCGCAAGTTCGCCCGCCGCGGCGGCTGCGAGTTCGAGCAGCAGTACGCCTGCTGCTACGCCTGACGCGGCAGCGTCTCCGGCTGCGGCGCCATCTCCAGCGCCAGCGGCTGCCGCGGTTCCCGCTGCCGCACCGGCGTCGTCGCCCGCACCAGTCATGGCTGGAACGGCGGCGGTGAGCGAATCTTCGGTCGATAACTTCGGCTTGATTCCGACCACCGGAGGCGGGCTAGGCCTGTTCACGGTCGCGAGCGGAAATGTCTTGCCCAGGC
>Ga0182018_10004568_pt1 | contig 11546 bp, 12 predicted proteins | sample 812P2MmetaG_FD_120490 | JGI IMG/M metagenome (GOLD analysis project Ga0182018, IMG submission 120490) | Permafrost microbial communities from Stordalen Mire, Sweden - 812P2M metaG | ecosystem: Environmental > Terrestrial > Soil > Wetlands > Permafrost | place: Sweden: Stordalen | collected...
AAGCAGCGCTTCCTTCGTGTGACTAACGGAAATGATTCCAGTATCAGGGGCCGGAATCCACTTGTACGCCTTGCCTGGATGTTCAGCGGACTGGTCTCGTCCGGGAGGTTGGTAAGCATCGGGGCCGCGAACGTTGAGGATTGCCGAGATCTTTTCTGGATTCTTACGAACCAGCTGGTCTGCATCGTCCTGACTGCCGAGCCACAGGTTGTTCACGATGTGGTCCATAATTGGTCTGCTAAGCATTGGTCTGCGAGAGCAGCCACAGACGTGGGACGCTGGGAGGCAGGCGCGTCCCCGAAACTGCCATCCTAATCATAGCTCTCTCTCCAGCGCCGGGGAATGGCTCTGATGGGCTACGGAGATGCCGCGCTACGCTTCCAGCTTCAATTCGTCCAGCTCCAGAAATTCGTGAATAATGGGCTCGTTCGATTTTTCCATATCCTGATAGGGGCCAAAGAAAATCGCTCGGCCTTCATACAGAAACACGAGGCGGTCGGCCAGCTTCTTAGCCAGGCGCATGTCATGCGTGACGACGACTGACGTGAGGTGCAGTTGCAGTTTCAGCCGGGCGATAAGATCGCCAAGCAGATTGCCCATCATGGGATCGACCATCGTCGTCGGCTCATCATAGAGCACACACTCGGGCTGAGCGGCGAGCGCTCGCGCAATGGCCACCGACCGCTTCATTCCCGTTGAAAGGTCGGAAGGCAGCAGGTCGCGCATCTCTTTGACTCCGACCATTTCGAGCAGACCGTCGACGACCTGCAGAAGCTGGTCTTCGGAGAGCTCTCGTTTTTCGCGCAAGGGAAAAGCCACGTTTTCTCCGACCGTCAGCGAATCGAACAAGGCTCCATTCTGGAATACCATCGTGACTTTCTTGCGGATTTCTTCGAGCTGGACCTCGTTGTAATCAGTGATGTCTTGACCGGCAACAATGACGCGGCCCGAGTCGGGCTTGAGAAAACCCATGATGCTATGGAGCGACACAGATTTTCCCACGCCGCTGCGTCCGAGAATGCAAACCATCTCGCCCGGCAACACGTCGAAGCTGACATGGTCGAGAACGACCCGGTCGCCAAACGCCTTGGAAACGTCTTTGAATTCTATGTACGGACTAAGCGTTCCCGCTGTAGCCATGGTTATCAGCATCGCACGAGACGCGGCAACGCTCAAGCGCTCGTGCCGTTCGCTCGCTAAAAAGAGGGCCCCTCGGCCGCCATGCGATCTTCCGGCGTGTTCAGATTGAAAAAACATTGTTCCGGAAACCCCGCCGCTTGCAGTTCGTCGGCTTCGATCAACCGCATGGAAAGGTTCGCGAAGGCTGCATCGATCTTGTACTTCCCTGCCCGCAGTTGTTGTTCAGCGACGGCGAAAAAGTCTCGACGATATACCGCGCAGAGCGGCTGCAATCCGTGGCTGGTGCGGGGAACGGTCACGACAGCGTCCTGAGCATTCCCTGCCGCCGTGAAGAGAAATTCCAGCAGTTCGCTCGAAACGAAGGGCATATCCACCGCGAGCATCAGATTTAACTCGGCAGAGGATTGCGCAAGCGCCGCATGAATGCCTCCGAGGGGGCCGCAACCGGGGAAAATATCCGCTACTGTTCGCCCGAATTTTGTTGTTTCGTATTTCGCAAATTTGACGGGATCGCCGACGATCGTGACGTTGCCGCAAGCCGTGCCCACGACGCCGAGCGCGCGATCGAGCAGCGTTTGGCCGCCAAATTCCAGAAAAGCTTTGTCGCTCCCCATGCGGGAACTCCTGCCTCCAGCGAGGATGAAGCCTTTCCGCGACGGTTTGGCATCCGCCATGTGAAGAAGCATAAGCCTTGATCAGCGATACACGAAAGTAACCTATTCAGAACGGCGCAACCGTCGCAAGATGGAAGTGTCCGATTGGTCGGGGGCTCTGCTCGTCATCATGCCGCAAAAACTCATGGACGTTCTTATGCTCGGTCGATGTTCGCACGAGTTCTCCTGGCCGCGCCGCGCCGCTAATGGGGAGTTCTATCAGGTCTGCCTGTTGTGCGCGACGGCTTACCAATATGACTGGAAGACTATGCGCCGCGGAGACCGGGTCGACGAACCCGTGGCCGAGACCACGACGGTTCGGCGCCGCTCCGGTCAGAAACAACCCACCTGGATGCCTCGGGCGCGACGCTTGCGCTCGGAGATCCAGGTTCGCTACCGCGGAAAAAACCTCAGCACCTGGTATACAGGAGTTATCCAGAACATCAGCCAGTCGGGCGTGTTGTTCTATGGCCCGCAGCAACTGCCGGCGAATGCTCTGATTGAGATGATCTTCGAGATGCCGGAAGAAATCTCCGGACAAAAGAACAGCAGCGTCCTTTGCCAAGGCAGGCTGATTCGCACAAAAGACGCGGTCGAAAATACCGAAGACGCCTTCGGACTGGCAGCCTCGATTCTCGACTACAAGTTTCTGCATAAGAACTGAGCGTGGGCGCGGGCGTCTCGCCTGCGAAGGCCAAGGGTGCTTCCGACCATTCGGCCCGAGGATTCACAACACGTGAGACCTCTGTAAGCGGAGCCGCTAGTTGCTCCGCGACCCGGCTGCTGCTAAAGTTCTGCGAGGACATCGGGCGTTCTGCCTGCCCGATCCAACAACCGTTAACTTGGCGGTAGCTGCTAGTTAGAACGCCGCCCTAAGCATGTCGGGAATCTTTGCCAATCTGAAGAGTCGGATCGCGCAGCACCAGTATTCCGCGGTGGTGCCTTACCTAGGCGCTGTGCTCGCCGTTTGGGTGGCGCTCAGCCTATGGACCTTCTCACCGGTACTACACCGCCATATATTCGCTCTGTTGCTGGCGGGCGTACTTTTCACTGCTCGTTTCCTGGGATTCGGCCCGGCGGTTTTCTCCGCGCTGGTTTCGTCTGTTTGCTTTGATTTTTTCGGCTTGCCGCCTTATCACAGCCTTCATATCAGTACGGCGCACGATCTGGAGCGGCTGCTCGCTTTTCTTGTCCTCTCTGTGTTTGCCAGCAGCATGGCGCGACAGAAGACATTGGCGGAATCGCGCGCCGATCGCACCACTCGTGAAATGGCGGCAATCGTCGAATATTCCTGCGATGCGATTTACAGCGCCCGTCCTGACGGAATCATCACCAGCTGGAACCGCGCGGCCGAGCAACTCTACGGCTACACTGCCGAGGAGGCGGTGGGTTCTCCGCTGTCGCGACTGGCGCCGCCCGAACGCCTCGATGAGGTGGAACGGAACCTGGAGACGCTCAATCGCGGAGCGTATGTGGCTCCCTATCGGACCGAGCGCATTCGCAAAGATGGCACGCGCTGGCCGGTATTGTTGTCCATCTCGCCGCTGCGAAATGCTCGCGGTGAAATCGTGGGAGCATCGGCTATTGCCCGCGACATCTCAGCGGAAAAACAGTCCGAAGCAGCGATTCGCCGCAGCGAGAAGCTTGCTACCGCTGGCCGGCTGGCGGCTTCTATCGCGCACGAGATCAACAACCCGCTCGAGGCCGTGATTAACCTGCTCTATCTCGCGCGCAACGACTCCTCCCACGCCGTAGAGTATCTGACGCAGGCCGAGCAGGAAGTCGGCCGCGTAGCGCGGCTGGCGCAGCAAACTTTAGGGTTTGTACGAGACACCAATTCTGCCGCTGCGATGGACTCCGCCGCCATCATGGATGAGGTTCTCCAGCTCTATTCCCGCAAACTCGAAAAGCGGCGGATTCGGGTCGTACGCCGTTATCGCGACCGCTGCCAAATCAGCGGATATGCGGGCGAACTTCGGCAGTTGCTGGCGAATCTCCTGGTAAACGCGGTGGATGCGATGCCAGAGGGAGGAACGCTGCAAGTGCGCGTGGCGGCTGCACGCGACTGGTCCAGTGGCCGAGATGGAATTCGCATCACCGTGGCCGATACCGGCAGCGGCATTCCCAGCGATAATATTGGGCAGATCTTCGAGCCTTTTTACACCACGAAGAAAGATGCCGGGACCGGCCTCGGATTGTGGATTTCGCGCGGCATCGTGCAAAAACATGGCGGATCGATTCGCGTGCGCAGCCGGACTGCCGGGCGCTCGACGGGAACGGTATTTCAGGTCTTTATGCCTCAGCGACAGGAAATCAGCCGCGTCGCCTGATCTTCTGATCCGAGCTGTCTCTTTCTCAACAATCACTTACAGGCGTCCGAGGTACAGTGACTTCCGTCACTTAGAAGCCACGGCTCAGTCGGCTTATAATCATTCCAAATCCAAGCAGAATGGGCACTTAGCTGGCAATTCGCTAAAAACGTGGAACCTTTTCTCGCAGCTGCGATCTTCGGACTAGGGCTGTGCTTTGGCAGCTTCCTGAACGTGTGCGTCTACCGGCTGCCGCGTGGCAAGTCGGTGGTTACGCCGCGCTCCGCGTGTCCCCATTGCGGAGATTTGATCCCGCTCTATCACAACGTCCCCGTTCTAAGCTGGCTGATCCTGCGGGGGAAATGCCGCGCCTGCAAAGCGCCCATATCGCCACGCTACCTTCTCATCGAAATCCTCACCGGATTGCTCTTTCTCGGCTGCTATACCCATTTCGGCCTAACGCTCGGGATGCTGAAGTGCACTGTACTCGGCTATCTGCTGCTGGGTTTGATCTTCACCGATGCGGAAACCAAGCTTCTTCCCGATGCCATGACTCTGCCGGGGTTGGCGCTGGGCGTTCTGTTTAGCCTGGTGGTCCCTGTGAACGATCTCGCTTCGCGCATCATGCCCGGTTTGGTTTCGCCAACACTGCGCAGTCAGATTTCGTGGCAATGGTGGTCGCTCGCAGACTCGCTGCTCGGAGCAGCGATCGGCGCCTCGTTTCTCTATGGCGCGGCGGCGATTTATCTGCGCGCTCGCGGCGTTGAAGGAATGGGCTTTGGCGACGTCAAGCTGATGGCCATGATCGGCGCGTTCCTTGGCACAAAGCTCACAGTGTTAACGATCTTCGCTGCCTCGCTCGCGGGCTCGCTATTTGGGCTGAGCACCGTCCTCGCCGTCTGGATGAAACGTACGCGCCGGAATCAAGCCCGCGGCACTTCCAGAGTCGCAGCCCAGCGGCGCGCCTGGCAATCCGCTCGGCTCGCGCTCCGTTATTACGAGATGCCGTTTGGGGTCTTTCTCGGCGGCATGGCTATTCTTTCGTTTTTCTTTGGAAACCGCCTTCTGCACTGGTATTGGAGTCCGCTGTGAATCTGCTGACCAATCCAATCATCCTGCGCATGGGGCTTCTACTGTTCGCCGCCGCAGCCGCTTTCGGGTTTGGGATGTTCGCGATTCGGCGCGTCCGGATGAGTATGGTGAGTGAATCTGACTCTCTCGCTCACACTCCACTCGCCGTCGAGGGACTGCCCGTTCACGCCTATCACGCTGTCATCCAGCAACTCAAGCAGCAGAAACACGAGCTGGCTACGCAACAGCTTTCAGAGCGCAGAAAAGCCAAGGCTTCCGATTCCCTGAGCGCAACCGTCCTTTCCAACCTTTCCTGCGGCGTGCTGTTTCTGAATACCAACGGCCTGGTGCGGCAAGCGAACGCGGCGGCGCGCAAGTTGCTCGGATTCGACTCGCCAGTGGGATTGCAGGCGGGCGATTTGTTCCGCACGGCCACTCTGCGTCCAGAAATGCAGCACTCCGCAAACATCGGCGCGCGCCCCGAAACAAGTGTCGAACAGGCACTCGCTCCCGCCCTGGCAGGGAAATCGGCTGTTCGCGGGCTGCTACTGAACTACTTCACTCGCGCGGGCGAAAATCGCGTGCTCGAAGTGACCGCTTCTCCGGTCCTGGCTGATGATGCCAGTCTCATGGGTACGACGCTCGTCATCACCGACAAGACCGATCTTGAACGGATTCGGCACGCGCAGAAAATGCAGCGGGAAGTATCCTCCGAGTTCGCGCTCGAATTGCACACCGCGCTCGCGGCAATCAAGGAACATGCGCGGCAACTCTCAAGCGGCCATGGCCCAGAATTGACGCAATTGGCTGACCGTATCGCCCAGGAAGCGGCACAGCTGGACGGCACGGTGGGCAGTTTTCTCGGGGACGGCAACCTTCAACAAGATTCTGACTTTAGCGATAGCAGCCCGCAACAGGAAGCGCGGGATGGCGAAAGGATGACCACATGAAATGCACGAAATGGATGGCCACATGCACGACCATGGGCACTTTGCTTCTATTCGGGATCGGCGGAGCGACCGCGCAGTCCCTTGGCGATTACGCGCGCCAAGCTCGCAAGAACAAACCTGAGCCAACTACGGCCAGCCGCCATTTTGACAATGACAATCTTCCGACCGACCAGCCGCTGAGCGTAGTTGGACCGACGCCTTCGGCGACGACTAACGACGCCGGCTCCGATGCAGCAAAAACGGCCGCCGCTGGTCCCGCTCCGTCCGACGCGGAGAAGCAGAAAAAAGCGGACGAGTGGAAGAAAAAGCTCGATGATCAGAAACAGAAGGTTGACGCTCTGGCCCACGAACTCGACATCGACCAGCGCGAAATGCGTTTGCGGACGGCGGCCGCTTATACCGATCCCAGCGTCGCGGTGCGCGACGTCAACTGGAACAAGGATGACGATCGCTATAAGGCCGACATCGAACAAAAACAAAAAACTTTGGATGACGCCAAGAAGCAACTCGATGATCTACAGGAGCAGGCGCACAAGGCTGGCATCGATGCGACCGACAAGGACAAAGAGAAAGACAGCGACAAGAAAACGGACGATAGCAACAAATAGGACGCGGGCCGGGGCCGCATCGTCGCATCCTTAAAGCGATACTTACTTCTAGAATAAGCGCCCTGCGTGAGCGGGACGGCGATCTCGAGCTTTTCCTATTCGCTCGCGAATCTGGCGCGCATGATGCCGGCCGTGCAGCCAGTGGAGTTTCCGCCACTCGTCGACGGTCAAGGGGCCGAGGATGGGGTGATCCATGAGTTTCGTGCCGGCGCCGAATCTACGATCGCATTCTTCAAGTCCCTCGGCCATGCGTTGAAGCTCAGGCGCGATTCCGTGCCGTACCTCTTCGGGCGGCATGTTTCTTGGTACAGCAAGTTGCGGAGCTTTGCGTCCTCCGCCCATATATCCCAGATTGACGGCCAGCAGCGTGGCAAAACGGTGCTTCAGCGTGGCCCGCGTCGCGAGCGGCGCATTTTTCTTCAGACATCTCGCAATTCCCTGGTTGGTGCCTTTGTAGGTCAGAAAAAGATGTTCCAAGATTTGCGCGGAATTCCACTTTCCCTCCGGAGCTTGCAACAAATCATTGTCGCTGGCGCCCCATGTTGCATCTTCGAGTTCCTGCTTTAGGCGTTGGAGATGGGAATCCATGGCGTTGGTAAGTACAATGATCCGTCGAACCTGATTCGTCGAACCTGATTCGTCTACAAGATCTGGCCGGGAAAATCGTCCATGAAAACAATCGTCGTGGCATTTGCGATTCTAGCAGCCGGAGTGATGGTCGCGTGCTCTTCGCCGCCGCCGCCCAGCACGCCGCCAGCAGAACAACCACAGCGCAAGGTCCCGGAGTCGATCACCGGAAGCAGCGCCTTTTTCAAGTGCTACGTTTCTGCCCGCCTCTGGGCGACGGACGCCCAACCCTACCGTCTGGAGTCGGAACCTACCAACGACTCCAAGGGCCGCGACGGCAAGGCGGGGGAGTGGCGCGCCTATTTCGCCTCGCCGGCGCAGCACACGACGCGCCCATATACCTGGGCGCTCGGCGATGTTTCTCACAGTGTTGAGGACGCCTACAGTCCCACCAACTCCAGCACCCAGATTTTCAACGTCCAGTATCTAAAAACCGACGCTGACAAGGCCTTTGCCATCGCCCAGGAGCACGGCGGAGAGAAGCTTTTACAGCAGGAACCGAACACGCCGGTTCTCTATGTTCTGGAATGGGACCGCCAAATCAACAAGCTCCTGTGGCATGTGATCTACGGGACTGACCGCGAGACCGCGAAATTGCGCGTGGCCGTGGATGCAACCAGTGGCGAGTTCTGGAAGGTGGAAAAATAGAAACCGGCTGACTCAACGCCTGCCCGATTGCTCCGCTAGAAAGCTATTTCACTGGTCCGAGCTTTTCGAGCGAGGCACGCGCGTCCTTGGCCAAAGGACCTTCCGGCAGGATCTTCAAGTACTGTTCGAAGTATTTCCTCGCCTCGTCTTTGTCTCCGAGTTTTTCCTGGCATTCGGCGACACGGAAGCTGGCCACGGCGTCATTATCTTTGTAGTAGAGCGCTTCCTTGTAGCGTTCGAGCGCGGCCTTGTAGTTCTTGCGTTTGAAGTAAAAATCTCCGACCTGAATATCTTTCGACGCCTTCAGCGGATTCCAGGGATGGAACTCTTGAATGCCAGTGGTGTCGGGATTACCGGGAACAAGGTCCTCAACGGCGTCCTGGCTGGTGGGATGGTTCTTGGCATCGTCCTTGGGCGGACTCAGGTCGATTCGCGTATCGCGGCTGGAGCTTGCTTCCGCCTGGCCAGTACGATCCGCCGCCTTCGCAGCAGCCGGTTTCTCGGCCTCAGTTTTATCGGGTGAATTCTGGGCCGGAGTAGCCTTATCAGCAGGAGTTTTGTCGGATGTGGCTTGGTCTGACGCAGGCTTGTCCGGCGAATTCTGGGCCACCGAAACCGCTGCCAGCAGCGCCAAAGCAAGAATCTGAAATCGCACCCGCACCCCACCATTGTAACGCCTTCCGGCCAGCAAAAAATCAGGCCACCCACTTAGATTGGGGCGGCCTGTTTGGCAAGTCCTCCAGGGAGGAGGGGAAAATTATTGAGCCCTTATAACGACGGATTTGCGCTCGCCGTCGGCGTCGGATTGCTTGCCGGCGCCTGGGCTGGAGTAGATCCGCCCTCGGTGTTGGTCATCAGACGGATATCCACGCGCCGGTTCTTGGCACGACCCTCCGCGGTTTTGTTCGACTCGACCGGCTTGTCTTTGCCGAGGCCGATCAGGTAAATCTTGTAAGCGGGAACACTTTTCTCGGCGGCCAAATACTGGATCACGGCATTAGCACGCCGCTGGCTCAGATCGTAGTTATAGTCCGCGCCGCCCACAGAATCCGTCGCACCTTCGACCGTGATGATGTATCCCTTGGTCGTGGCCACGCTCGCGGCGAGTTGGTCGATCGCTTCTTTGGCTTCTTTGGTCAGATTGTCTTTATTGAAGCCAAAGTGTACGGCTGTCTCAACCACTGGACGATAGTTGTCGAGATTGATCACCGTGTTGGTCAGCATATCCACACGCTGGGTCGCGGTATTCGCCGCCATTTGCGCCTTGTCGGCGTCACCTCCGGCAGCCAGAGCTTTCTGGTCAGCCGCGGCGGCTTTCGCCTGCACATCCTGGATTCCGGCTTGTGCGCGCTGATCGACGTCCTTGATGTCTTTCGAGTTCTTAGCCGTCAGGTCGTCAAGTTCGTTGGTCTTGTTAATCAGCGGCGTGGTCTGCTCACGCACATAAGTCTTGGTTGTACATCCAATCGACGCGATCAAAGTCGCGGCCAGCATTAGGGTCAGCGTCAACGAGGTGCGGTTGAGGGAGATGCGAGTCATAAGGTTAAGGGCTCCTTGCCCAAGAATATTGCTTCCAGGAACTCTATTTGCGAATCCGGCATAATCCTCTGCCAGCCGCGTACAGCTACGTACGATGCACGGGGGTTGCCATTTGCCTATTGCCGACCAAACCGCTAAATAGCTTACTATCAGCAACTTGCATATTGACTGTGGGAAATGGCGCTGTCCGCAGTCGAGCAATCGCGATACGAATCGTAGAAATTTTATACGGTTCGATTTCCCGCGTAAGAATTATAGGCGCAGGGAAATGACGGTGGTAGATGCCAGTTAGATACGTGGATACGCGGTAATCAGTGGCGCGAGGGGTGTGGCGCGAAGAGTGCGCCACTCATTTCGCGATCTTATCCCAGGCCTGCTCGAATTGAGAAACCAGCGGAACCTCGCCCTTTTGTAAGCCGCCAGCAGCCATTACGCGCCATAGATAGGCTTGCGACGGACGACCGTCTCCGAAACCGCTGTGCGCGTCATAGACGGCGAGCACGTCTTCCGAAGGACGAGACTGCACCGCGAGAATCACGTCGGCTTCCTGCGGGCGATACACCACGACGAGTTTGCCCCATTTCTGAATGGCATCCTGCACGCGAGAGATCGCAGCGCGGTCGTCGGGCAACAGATTCGGATCGAACTGATTACCGTCGTAGGCGGTTACATACACAAACCGCGAGTTCGAAAACATGCGCGGCATCGCAGGAAGGTCCAATGCCAAGGCTACTGCGGTGCACATTGTCAGAAACGTGGCCAAAACCATGACACCGATTACTGCAATACTCTTCTTTGTTTTCATCTTCGTTTCCATCGGACTTACCCCTTTGGCGCGATCGCCGTATAACTGCTGCAAGCTTTCTTATTTAGAGGGATGCAGCTGGGAGCAGCTGGAGTTGTAAGGAATCTCTACCAGCAATATAAAACCATGGTTACATTACTGGTGGAACATCGATCCCCATGATGGCCAGCACGCGAATGAGTTCACGGCGAACCAGGGCCGCAGTGGTAAGCAGGAACTTCTTTCGGTCTTCGTCCGTTTCGATCAGGATTGGATAGCGGTGATAGAAGGTATTGAAAAGCTGAGCCAGTTGAAAGGCGTGCTTCGCCAAGTAAGCAGGCTCAGTGGTTGCGATGCATTGCCCCACGATATAGGAAGTTTTCGCCGCCGTCAGCCAAAGCTCCCAGATGTCGTCGGCAGATTCGCCGCCGAGAAACTTGGCAAAATCAATCGTAGAGACGCGACTTGCACCGTCTCCGCCAGCAGCGCCGTCGTGCGGAGCCGCGGACGCGCCTCCGTCAGACTCTCGAACGAAACGATCAGGATCGAATCCACCCTTGCGGAAAATATTGGATGCCCGCACCGCTGCATATTGCGCGTAGGGACCGGTGTCTCCCTCGAAACTCAGCGCATCTTTGAAGTCGAACGCAATCACGGACGGTTTTGTGAACTTCAGCATGAAGTACCGCAGCGCCCCAATCGCGATCTGCGTGGAAATATCGGCGCGTTCGGCATTGCTCAACTCAGGATGACGCGCATCCACTTCCGTCCGAGCCGCTGCAATCAGCGCATCGAGAAGATCGTCCGCCTTGACCCCAAATCCCTTGCGCCCGGAAACCTCGATCCAAGACCGGGACTTATCTTCTTCGCTGAGCTGATAGCCAAGTTCGGCCGCGCACCGCGGCGTCAGAGCGACCATCTCATAAGAAAAATGCGTGTAGCGATCTGCGGCCTCATCGTGGCCCAGTCCGCGCAAAGCCTCGATGACCGTGTTCTGCGCTTCCGACTGCCGCGCATCGATCACGTTGTAAATCTCAGCGACGTCGCCAAAGTGAGGATGCTCTGTTTCTCCGTGGATAGTCGAAATCCAGCATTCGTGCGCATTCGGATAGCAATAGAACTTCCGGTAGCCAAAATCGCGGCCCAGCAAGCCGAACTTCCACATGTGATAAGCGATATCTTTGCCGACATAGCCGACCGTTCCGTTCGAGCGGACG
>Ga0182018_10004569_pt1 | contig 11544 bp, 6 predicted proteins | sample 812P2MmetaG_FD_120490 | JGI IMG/M metagenome (GOLD analysis project Ga0182018, IMG submission 120490) | Permafrost microbial communities from Stordalen Mire, Sweden - 812P2M metaG | ecosystem: Environmental > Terrestrial > Soil > Wetlands > Permafrost | place: Sweden: Stordalen | collected...
GAGGGACGCGTATCCGGAACCATCACCGACCCGACTGGCGCAGTCATCCCCTCGATAACCGTCTCGGTTCGCAATGTCGCGACTGGGGCCCAGAGAAAGGCGGTCTCCAACTCGCAAGGTTTCTACGCGGTTCCCGCCCTTCCGATCGGCGAGTACCAAATTTCCATCGAGCAGGTGGGGTTCGCTCCCTACCGGCGAACCGGGCTAGTTGTCGATGTGAACACGGCATTGCAAATCGACGTGCGGATGCAACTGGGCTCGGCGAAAGAAGCGGTAACGGTTTCCGAATCTGCCGCGCGCGTCGAAACCTCCAGCAGCCAGTTGGGGCAGGTGGTCGCCGGTAAGGAGATGAGGGAACTTCCCCTGAACGGACGGAGCTACACGGATCTGCTCTCCCTCCAACCTGGCGTGGCTCCCGCCACCACCATTCAGCCCAATTCAGTCATCATGACCGGCGTCAATACCTCCATCGCGCCCTCGGGCGATTTGAATCCGGGTAACATTTCGATCAGTGGCATGCGGGAATACGCCAACGGTTTCACCCTGAACGGAAGCAACGTCGAAGAGTCCGTCAACATGGGCGCAGCGGTGATTCCCAATCTCGATTCGATTGCCGAGTTCCGCATACTGACCAGCAACTTCGACGCGGAATACGGAGATTACAGCGGTGGGCAAATCATTGTCGTCACCAAGTCGGGCGGCAATCAATTGCATGGCGGCGCTTTCGAATTCCTGCGCAACACCGACCTTGACTCCCGGAATTTTTTCTCGGCGGACCGCGCCAAGTACGTGCAAAACCAATTTGGCGGGACAGTAGGCGGCCCGATCAAACGCGATAAGATATTCTTCTTTGGCGACTACCAGGAAACGCGCCGCGTAGAGGGACTGGATACGGGCCTGATTCCCGTGCCATCGTTACAGGACCGGACCGGCGACTTGTCGGACCTGGCAAGCTCCCTCACTGGGACCGTCAATGGTCAAAACTTCGCCAACCTGCTATCGCAAAAGCTGGGCTACGCCGTCTCTCCGGGCGAACCCTACTATACCCCCGGTTGCACGAATCCGACCGAATGTGTTCTGCCGAATGCGCAGATTCCACAGAGGGCCTGGTCCGCGCCAGCCAGCCAACTCCTGCAATATATTCCCGCTCCGAATGCATCCGGAAATTACTTCAGCACATCCGCCTACAACGAAATCCTCAACGACGGCAAGGGATCCTTCAGACTCGATGACACCACGCGGTGGGGATTGCTTTCGGCATATTATTTCATCGATAACTATTTTCTAAATAATCCGTATCCCACCAATCAGGCTGGCGCAAACGTGCCCGGATTCAATGCGATTTCGACCGGGCGCACGCAACTGATTAATCTGGGCGACACCAAGACTTTTGGCGGTTCCGCGGTAAACGAATTTCGGGTGGGCTTCATTCGCGACGCAAACGACACGGGTCAACCGGTTGGAGGAGTCGGAGTGAGCTTGGCTTCACAGGGCTTTGTGACCGGAGCCGGCACACTCGGCATCGTGCCGCTCGACCCAAAGATCGAGGGTGTGGAAAACGTGGTCTTCAATAACTTCACCCTGGGTCTGAACATCACGGGGCTCACGCAGATCGACAACACCTATCAGTTGGCGGACGGCTTCTCGAAGGTGCTCGGCACGCACACGCTAAAGATGGGCGGCGAGTACCGTGCGATTCAGGTCAATGTAAATCCGGATTTTATCTACAACGGAAGCTTTTCATTTTTCGGATCCGAAACCGGCGTAGACTTTGCGGATTTCCTGCTGGGCATCCCGAGTAACTTCGCGCAGGGACAGGGGCAATCGATTTATGAGCGCAACAAATATGCCGGCGCCTACCTGCAAGACAGTTGGCGGTTGCGGAAGAACCTGATCCTGAACTTCGGAGTGCGGTGGGACAGGATCAGCCCCTGGTCCGAAAAATACAATCAGATCCAGACCCTGAAGCTTGGTGAACAGTCGATTGTTTTCCCAACTGCGCCCAGAGGCCTCGTTTTTCCCGGCGACCCTGGAATACCGAATACGCTGGCCCCCGCGCAAGATGCGCTTTTCTCTCCCCGAGTGGGTTTGGCGTACGCGCCCGATTTCGGCGATGGAATGCTGGCGAAGATTCTGGGGGCGCCGGGAAAGGTTAGCGTACGGGCGGGATACGGCCTGTTCTACACCGCGATTGAAGGGTTGTCCATAGGGGTGGACAGCGCCAACATTCCTTATGGCTACTCCTTCACCAGTCCGGCGCCACCGCTCTTCAGCACACCCTATATTACGGCGGCCAGCGGCACAAACAACGGACAACCGTATCCATTGCCATTTCCGCCGCTGAATACCACAGCAAGCCACCCGGACCCAAACGTCAATTTTTCCCGCTATGAACCGGACCCCTTTGGCGCCACCTATAATCCTGGGAACAGGACGCCTTATGCGGAACATTACTCGCTCACCATCGAGCGCCAGTTTGGCCCAAGCGACGTTTTCAGCATCGGCTATGTCGGTACTCAGGGGCATCGGCTGTTGGTGGTTCTGGAGGAGAACCCCGGCAATCCGGCGCTTTGCCTGAGCCTCAGCCAGCCCAGTGAAGTGATGCCCGGCACGCCCACTTGCGGACCTTTTGGCGAGAGTGGCACGTACGTAAGCAAAACTGGTCAAGTCTATAACGGAACGCGGGGGCCGTTTGGCTCGGCATTCTCCAGCGCGACTACGGAACACTCCATGGCGAACTCCTCTTACAACGCGCTGGAGGTCACCCTGCGGCATACCAGCGGGGGCGGGCAATTCCTGGCGAGTTATACGTTCAGCAAATCCATGGACCAGTCGTTTAGCCTGGCCGAGCAGATCAATCCTCTGAATTACGCGCTGAATCGGGCGCCATCCTCTTTCAATATTCCGCAGAACTTCATCGGGAGCTATCATTACGAGCTCCCGTTCGACCGGCTGCTCCAGCGGAAGAATCGGCTGACATCGGGATGGTCTTTTGCCGGAATCGTACGGCTTAGCTCGGGCTTCCCGGTCACCTTATTTAATAACGGCGATACATCGCTGCTGGGCACGGAGCCGAACGGCGTGAACAACTACGGCGTCGATCTGCCCAACTACACTCCCGGTCCGCTGGAGCTGAACGGAAACCCGCGTAACGGCAAGCCGTATTTCAATACGTCGTTATTCAGCGTACCGGCGCTGGGCGAAATGGGCACGGCCGCGCACCGATTCTTCTACGGACCGGGAATGGCGAATTTCGATATTGCGCTGCTTAAGACTTTGCCGCTCACGGAGTCCAAATCGTTGCAATTCCGGCTGGAGACATTTAACACCTTCAATCACGCTCAATTCTTCGGCGCGGGATCGGTCAATGGAGTGATTGGCAGCCCCGCTTTTGGGACTGTAGTTAGTGCCGATGCGCCGCGGCTGGTTCAGTTGGCGGCGAAATTCACTTTTTGAGCCTGGCGGGCTGAAGGCTTCCCCCACCCGCCCCACCAGTTCGTCACTCACCGGTTGTGCGCGGGTTTTTGCCGAATAACACAGGACTTAGCCACGCTGCCACGGTAACCTGCTATCAGGGAGAGCAGATATGGAACACCGCGACCGCAGAACCTGGCAGCAAGCATGTGATCCGGACAGCGGCAGCATCAGCGCCGGCCTGATCTTCGGATTTGCCATCGTCGCCATCGGGGTGCTTTTTCTGCTGGATAACTTTGGCGTACCGGTGGGCTTCCTTTGGGGCTACTGGCCGGTAATCCTGATCGCCATCGGTCTGGCTAAAGTGGTGGATTCGAGAGACACATCCGCGCGCACGGGCGGCGCCATCATCCTGCTGGTGGGGCTGGTGCTGATCGCCGATAAAGTTCATCTGCCGTTTCTGAACAATGTCAGCCTTTGGCAACTGTGGCCGTTAGCACTGATCGCATTCGGGTTTATGATGCTGTGGGGAGCGCTGGAAGGTAAGGGCGTGGCCGGCGTGGCCGGCGCCCAGTGGGGTGGCCGCTTCAGTACGCCCGCAACCCCGGGCAACGTTAATATGTTTTCCATATTCGGTGGCAGCAACCGAAAGGTGAGCGGCGACTTCAAAGGCGCAGACCTGGTGGCGGTCTTCGGCGGCGGCTCGCTCGACCTGCGGAACGCCACGATGTCGGCGGATGAAGCCGTAATCAACGTCAACGCCATCTTCGGCGGCTTTGAGATCCGAGTGCCCGAAACCTGGGTCCTGCAACTGCAGGTGGCGGGCATTTTCGGAGGCCATGAAGATAAGACCCACCAGCCCGATCCGCGGCTGGTGCCCAATCCTAAACGCCTCACCGTGCGGGGCTCCGCGATCTTTGGGGGACTGGGCGTCAAGAACTAAGGCGCCGGATGCACCCGCTCCTCGTTTCCGGCGCCGCGCTGGCCATCTACCTGGTGGGTTGGGTACCGTTCGCCGCCCTGCTGGTCTATGTGCTGGAAGCTTCCGGCAGCTTGGGATGGGAGGCCAGTGCGGCGATCGTTATACCGGCATGCGTGGTTTACGCTTTCGTCTGTCTGTCGCCGTGGTATGTGGTGCGCATGACGCCGCTGCGGCCGGACGCGATGCCGCGTATCCTGGCAACCAACTTCGGCGCGGCGGTCTGCGGAAGCATTCTGCTGTTGGCCATCGCGCGCGGCACGGCGGTGCTACTTTCGCGCTTCGATGCCTTTCATGCGGTCGACCAGCGCTTCCGTCCGCACGCGCCGCTGCTGTTTGGCATGGGCGTGCTGCTGTACTTGCTCTCCGCCGGCATGCACTACGCGCTGGCATCGGTCGAGGAGTCCAAAGAAGCGTTGAACCGTGAGATGCAGGCGCTGGTGGCGGCGCGCGACGCGGAGTTGAAGGCGTTGAAGGCGCAGATCAACCCGCATTTCCTGTTCAACAGCCTGAATTCGATCAGCGCTCTGGCGGGTATCGACGCCGCGCGGGCGCGCGAGATGTGCGTGCGCCTGTCCGATTTTCTGCGCAGCAGTCTGCGCGTGGGAGAGCGCGAGTCCGTTCCCCTGCGTGAAGAGCTCTCGCTGGCGCACAACTATCTGGGAGTGGAGCAGGTGCGCTTTGGCGGCCGGCTGCGCGTGGAGCAGCAAATCGCGCCGGAGTGCGAAGCGGGCTTGGTGCCACCGTTGCTGCTGCAGCCGCTGGTGGAAAACGCGGTAAAGCACGGCATCGCCAGCATGGTGGAAGGCGGGACCATCCGCCTGGCGGCTTGGCGCGTCGAAAACGCGCTGCACATCCGCGTGGAGAATCCGTTCGATCCGGAAGGCGCGACCGCGGGCCGCAACGGGCTGGGGTTGCAGATCGTGAAGCGGCGACTGCTAGCCCGGTACGGCGATCGGGCGGACATGGTTGTAGAGAGGGGGGACCAGGACTATCGGGTCGATGTGCTGCTGCCTTACGAGACCGAGTGATGGGCCTCGTGCAGCGGCTAAACGAGTCCCCAATTTCGGTGATAATAGGAGTTCCGGGATGCCGCAACAGTTATCAATCCTCGACGAGCCCCCTTCGGAGTTGGATCGGTTGCGCGAGACGCTGGGCGTCGCGTTGCCAAACATTGACAGCGCTCGGGCTGAGGCGCGTGCGTTCCGGGAGCGGTTGGAACCACACTTATATGGACTCACTTCAGAGGATACCAGCATCGTTTTGTTTGGATCCTTAGCCCGGGATGAATTCACCGCTGGCAGCGACGTTGACTGGACCGTGCTGATCGACGGCTTCGCCAACCCTAAACATCTCGATATAGCGCGAGAAACGGAGCGCGCTGTGGAAAGCCTAGGTGCAAGGGCGCCGGGCCGGGAGAAACTTTTCGGCAAGCTTGCCTTCAGCCACGAGATCATCCATCAAATTGGTGGCGAGGATGATACGAACAGCAACACGACCAAAAGAATCCTCTTGCTGCTCGAGTCTGCGCCCATTGGCCGCCGCGATGCGTTTGATCGTGTGCTCGACATTGTTCTCAGCCGCTATATAACCGAGGATGCTCGATTCTTACAGGAGTCGGCGCAGTTCCATGTTCCGCGGTTTCTCCTGAATGACTTCGCGCGTTACTGGCGAACGATGGCAGTGGACTTCGCATATAAGCGTAGAACGCGAGCCGGAGAGGGGACTGCAATTCGTAACATCAAGCTTCGAATGTCACGCAAGCTGATTTTCGTCTCTGGTCTGCTGGCGTGCTTCTCGGGTCACGTTTTATTATCCGCGCCAGAACTATCCGCTCTCATGCGTACTGCGAACGCGCCATATGAGTTCGTTCGCCATTTGCGGCGTGTATTTGCGCAGACACCACTGGAGATCGTTGCCTCAATAATCAACCGCCATGCACACCTGCGGCCGGTTGGTGCCAAACTCTTTAGCGCCTACGACGCATTTCTCGGCGTGTTGAGGGACGGGGAAAAACGCGAGCACTTGGATAGTCTTTCGCCGGAGGCGGAGGACGCCGACAGCATTCATCGGGAACTCCGGCAAGCGAGCCACGAATTTCGTGACGCTGTATTGGCTTATTTTTCGATGAGCGAACCGCGCTCAGCCGACTGACGAGGATGTATGGAATCTTCTAGTAGATCGATGATGGGTTTTTCCACAGGAGCGATAGCTTACTCCGACTTTCGGCGGGGGTTGCAGTTGCTGAGAGAACAGAATATCGAGGTCGTAGAGATTTCGGCGCTTCGAATGGCAGAATGGGCGCCCCTGATTCAGGCTCTAGACGGCCTGGACTTGTCCGCGTTCGGCTACGTATCAATCCATCTTCCCAGCGCGATGAATACCGCTCAAGAAACCTTCGTAACTCAGAGCCTCATGCAGATAGGAGCCCGCAAGTTTGCACTGATTCTTCACCCCGATTCGATTCAGGATTTCGGCCGGTGGAGGGAGTTCGGCGCCCTTGTGTGCATCGAGAACATGGATAAAAGAAAACTCATTGGCCGCACTGAACGAGAGTTAGCCGCGATCTTTCGCGAATTGCCCGATGCCGGATTTTGCTTTGATATCGGCCATGCGGCGCAGGTCGATCCGACAATGACTGAAGCGTACTTCATTCTAAAATGCTATCGCGAGAAACTCACTCAGATCCACGTGAGCGAAGTCAACTCGCGCAGCAAGCATGACAGCTTATCATACGGCACCATTCAGTCGTTTCGGGATGTCGCTCACATGATCCCCGCAGGCCTTCCGATCGTCCTGGAGACCCCGGTGTCGCCAGAAAGAATGCAGGCGGAGATGAACAAGGCCAGATTTGCTCTGCGGCTAGGCGCGGTCTCCGAACTGGCGGCCTATTCGTAACGAAGGGCGGTGCGGCCGTCCCGGCAGGTCTCGCGGCGGCAGCCGGGTTAGTGCCCGCACACTCCACACGGCGGGCGAGTTCCTCCTTTATTACTCAATCCGGTCGATCTATCATGCGGCCGCCATTCTGTTTGTCAAGTACATGCTGCGCCGGAATTACCTCGGGTATCTATTGATCGCCTCGACTCTCGCGCTACTCGACAAAGGAGCGGATCTGCTCGCGCAACCCGCCGCTTCCCTGCGCCTGCAGGGCGGCATCCTGATCGCCGTGCTGGTGGCCACGCTGATCTGGGCGGCGGCGCCCGTTTTCCCATTCCGCATGCATCCCCGCGGGGTCCGGCCATAACAGAGGCGCTGGTGTCCTGCTAATTCACTTCTATTTCGGACACCGACCACCACCACTTTCCCTCGGTTGGAGCGCGTCGAATTTCTATGCGCACAGGATTCTCCACGGGACGTTCCAGTCTTACTTCGAGACGATTCTCAAGCGGTTTATTGGGCTGACCGACGATTCCGAAGTGATATGGCACGTCCCGAAACGTGCCGTCCGGCAGTTTCTCAAGAATGCGGAACGCGGGCGGATAATCGATATAATTGCTGCCTAGCCAAAGACAAAAGCGGGAGATAGGCATGTGGGAAACGCTGGCCATTTCAATATACATCCCCGCCGCCATGAAACACTTTGAGGTCCAGCGCGTGGACAAGTCCCCATCGAACATTTCCGCGATCTCCGCATTATTGTGGCTTGCAGTAATCCTTATATCCGGCCTCAATAGCCGCTTCTGGAATTCCCGCCTAAACTGTCCGGCAGGGCGAATCGAAAAGTCGAAGGGGCCAAAATGGCCGAATCTTTGGTCGATCTCCCATCGCACGCGCAATCCACTGGCGTCTGATTGGCTCAGCGCATCCATCATGCTGGCGGACGAAGGGTAAACCACCTCGCCATCCATAGCTGCCAAAGGTAACAACTTAAGCGACTCCTCCAATGCCCCGGCGGCATTCTTCACTTTTTTCAGCCACTGATCCTTAAGGCGCAGGCGCCGCCCATCCAGATTAGCGTAAACGACCCGCCCGGTAACACCGTCGCGGCCTGCCGGATTCCGCCAAACGCCATCGTGAGGCAAAACACTCAGCGTCACATCGAAGCCGCGGCCAACGGCAGTGTCTACGTAATCGGGCAACTGGGCATCCAACTGCAAGCTACCAGCAGGAGGAAGTGGAACGGTGTTGTCATACGCAGTAGTCTCTGCATCTGAATAAAGCATCCGGAGAAAGCCTTTGCGCCGGAGATCTTCTACCTGCTGCCAGTGCGACTCTATACGTCCCCGTCTGTGATAAACAATCGTCGAAATGTCCAAGGCCTTCAAATACCTAAGTGCGTTGTAGTCCGGATCTTCAAATCGACTCAAGATGTCATAATACGACTGTGGGTTGAGGCCACTGTATCCGTGCACGGTCGGCTTGCGAGAGAAAAGCTGAAAGTACATGTACTCGTGCCTGGTGAACGCCTGGCCATCCACCGGCCAATCCAGCACTCCGCCCACGATTGGCTGGTTTCTGAGCCAGCTATAGACCGCCGGAACTGTGCCGCCAGATGGAAATAGAAATTGTTCATACGTAAAGCGCGACTCGAATAAGAAAGCAGCGATAACGCAGAGCGCGCACACGGTCGCAAGCGTAGTAAGTCCCTTGCGCTTCAAAGAATACATGATCGCGTCCAGCCCGAATGCGGTTAGACATGCAACTGGAAACATCCAAGTCAGGCCAATGCGTGCAGGAACACTCATGGAGCTGAACCCCGGCACGAGATAGTAGAGCAGCAGATATGGCAGACGCAAATGAGTTCTTGCGCCGTTGAGCACCAATACGGGGCCGAGGGATAGTACGAAAAGAACCGCCGCGCCGCTGACCCAGGCGGTCGTTAGCGGGTGTCGATAGCGCTTTTTGTCGGCGAACAGGTAAAGAGCGCATAGCAGCAGTGCATACACGGACGCGCCTGGGAAGAGCCATTTCTCGTGGGGCATTTGCCTGGCTTGAAAGGCGGACAGAGTTTTGCCCCATGCTGCATTCTGAATGGGAGCGCTCAGATAGCTCTTCATCGGATCTGCCGAGTTGTCGATAATGACGGTCAGATCTCCGCGGTGGTCGTACCATTTCTGGATAAGGACATATGGCCAGGAAAACAGGCTTACGATCAGACACACCGCCAGCAAATCAACCGTAAGCCGCTTAAAGTGGGGCGCTCGGGGAGTTCTGTAACAGCAGAAAACGATTCCATGGAGGCTCGTGTAAACGAGAAAGGGATAGCCGAGGTAAAAAGCGGCCATAAACTGAAGCGACGCTAGCACCACGAAGAGGCAACGCCACGATCGCAAGCCCGTCTCCAGGGATTTCTCCAGAGCGAGAATTGCGATCGGCATATAAAACAATACAACCAATTGCATGTGGCCGAACTGCGCCAGCCGGGAATTCGCAAATGCGAACGCGCAGCTTCCCAGTATTGTAGCCAGGGAGTTCTTCAGCTTAGCGTGGAGGTAAACATACATCGAAAAGAAACAGAGGGCAGTGGAAAGGATCAAGACCAGATTGAACGATAGGATGACGTTGCTCGTGAAAATGCGGATCGCCGCATATAGCGGCTGGACGCCGAGGAGATGGTCGGTGAAGGCCAACGTCCACGATAGAGGAAAAAACATACCGGCATGAACGAAATAGCCGGGATTACCCAGAAGGGCCCGCAGGACGGTCTCCATGGTCCAGGCGCACAAACTTGCGTCGCCTATTGCGACGGATAGATGATTCCCAATGTTGTCCCACTGGAAAGTACCCGATAGCATGAAACGTGTCACGAGAAGGCCGAACACGACCGCTAGGGTATGTCTCAGAATGGTGTATATGTGACTCGACCGCGGGGCTGCGGGCTTAAGTCGCCGTCTGAGTCGCTTGTGAGGTCCATAGGGCATTGTCTACTGTCTTTCTCCAGTGGCAACGGTCAGTGGGTAAATGCTTCGTAATCGCGGCTCGCCGTCAACCGGTGGAGAAAATTGTGCTCCTTCTGTTCCTTGGCGGCAGGTCCGGCGTTGGCGTCGGCGCCAAGAAGGCCAGAGCCGGGAACGCACATCAAGGATACGGGTTCTTGATTGCATAAATGGATTTGATCTTAGCCAGTATACGACGTCAGCGCCCCGGAGTGCCGGCGCACGAAACAGAGGCGCGGCCCGCGGATGGCTCGTAATCGGGCACACCACCATCCTTGAATCAGTGCCGTTGAAGAGGCCGGATTGCACGACGACAGCCGGCCTCGGCTTGCCGTGGTGTTGGGGATGGAGATGAAATGAAGCGCGGCGATGTCGTCATCGTTGCCGGGCAGAGGACAAAATTTCGTACTTAATTAACGGGCGGTCCCTCCATCGCATTCAGGCGCGCCGATACGCGGCTTCGGGATCGTCCAACGCACACAGTTGGGAAGGCGATATGCTCCAAGGGGAAATAGGCTACTGTGCTCAACGCTACAACTTTACACTCGGCACTGGTCTGACTCCAGGACGCGGGGTTCGTGGGATAGGGCGACGGAATCAAACCATTCGTATAGGTAAACGATTGTGCTGGTGAGCGCGGTAGGAATCGAACCTACAACCTAGTGATTAAGAGTCACTTGCTCTGCCAATTGAGCTACGCGCCCGCTTGAGGTGTTCCGGCGGCTTGGCTGCTCCCGCCAGCATCGAAGCCGCGCGGCGCGCCAATTCAGAATTATACCATCCCGCGCCCCGCCGCGGACGCAATCGAAGCCGCCGCAATCTGCGCGATGTCCAGCAGCTTGGGCGGCGTCTGGCTCAGCGTCCCCAGCGCATCGCGAAACATCGTCTGGCAGAATGGACAGGCCGTGCCCACCACTGCCGCGCCGGTGGCCGCCAGTTCCGTGGCGCGCTCCACGTTGACGCGCTTGCCCTTCTCCTCGCCCAGGAACATCTGCCCGCCGCCCGCGCCGCAACAGAACGACCGCTCCCGCGCGCGCGGCGGATCCTGCACCTCGCCCCAGCGCGCAATCACCTCCCGCGGCTGGTCGTAAATGCCGCTATAGCGCCCCAAATAACAAGGATCGTGGAAGACCACGCGCTCGCGCCCGTCCTCCCGCCGCGGCAGCTTGTCTTGCATTCTCGCCAGCAACTCGCTGTGATGCTCGATTTGGAATGCCGCGCCGAAATCTTTCCAATCCTCGCCGATGGTGCGCACGCAATGCGGGCAAATGGACA
>Ga0182018_10004571_pt1 | contig 11542 bp, 8 predicted proteins | sample 812P2MmetaG_FD_120490 | JGI IMG/M metagenome (GOLD analysis project Ga0182018, IMG submission 120490) | Permafrost microbial communities from Stordalen Mire, Sweden - 812P2M metaG | ecosystem: Environmental > Terrestrial > Soil > Wetlands > Permafrost | place: Sweden: Stordalen | collected...
ATCGAATTACCGCCGGCGGCGAAAGGAGATCGCGGCTTTCAACGCCCGTTCTCCGATTCTGAAACGAGGAATTGCGCTGACGCCGGTGAAATTCGGAATTTCATTCACGCTCACACACCTCAATCAGGCCGGCGCGCTGGTTCATGTTTATCAGGACGGTTCCGTTCACCTCAATCACGGCGGTACCGAAATGGGCCAGGGCCTGTTTCAGAAGGTGGCGCAGGTGGCCGCGGAAGAATTCGGCATCGGGCTCGAGCGCGTGCACATCACGGCGACCTCGACCGACAAGGTCCCGAACACCTCCGCTACTGCTGCATCGTCCGGCACCGATTTGAACGGCATGGCCGTGCAAAAGGCGGTGCGCGACATCAAGGCGCGGCTGATGCGCTTTGCGAGCGAGACCTGGAACGTCTCCGAAGATCTCATCTCGTTTCGCGACGATCGGGTGTTTATCGGCAACGAGAGCGTTCCATTCGGCGAGCTGACGAAAAAAGCCTATGCGGCACGCGTGCATTTGTCGGCCGCCGGGTTCTACAAGACCCCGAAGCTGCATTGGGATCGTGAAAAGGGCAAAGGCCGGCCGTTCTTCTATTACGCCTACGGCGCCTCATGCAGCGAAGTCGTGATCGATATCCTCACCGGCGAGATGATCGTGCAGCGGGTGGATGTCCTGCACGACGTCGGGCGCTCAATCAATCCCGCCATCGATATCGGCCAGATCGAAGGCGGCTTTGTCCAAGGCATGGGCTGGCTGACGACCGAAGAGCTTGTCTACGACGAGAAGGGTCGCCTGCTCACCCACGCTCCCTCGACCTACAAGATCCCCGTGGCCTCCGATGTGCCGGCGGATTTCCGGGTCGAATTGTTCGACAACAGCAATCGCGAAGACACGATCTATCGCTCGAAGGCCGTCGGCGAGCCGCCATTGATGCTGCCGATTTCCGTTTTCGCGGCAATCGCGGATGCGATACACTCTCTTGCGCCCGGTAAGCTGGTCGAGCTCGACGCTCCGGCGACTCCGGAAGCGATCCTCAAGGCGATAGGCCCGGTCGATGCCGTGGCCGCGCTGGCGCCGTTCGCCGAAAAGGTTACCGCTTGAGATAGGCGTGAGATGGCGAAAGTCTGGGCCCGCATCCACGAAACGATTGAGCGGCACGGCATTGCCGGCTTGGTGAGCGTCGTCGATTCCGCGGGGTCGGTTCCGCGCGAGAGCGGCGCCCGCATCGTTGTGCAGCCCGGCGGCGGTTTTTTTGGCACCATCGGCGGCGGCCGCCTGGAGTACGAGGCCATCGCGGCGGCACGCGCAATCGTCTCGGTCGGACGCGGCCAGGCACAGTTTCGCGATTGGCCGCTGGGGCCCAATCTTGGCCAGTGCTGCGGCGGCATGGTGCGAACACTGACCGAAACGTTCGACGCCAACGACCTCGCGACGGTTCGGCGCTTCGAGGAGGTGGAAAAATCGGGAGCCTTCGCGACGCGAAGCCACCTTGGCGGAGACGGGCGGATCGCGCGCGCGCTTGCGCCTCACGCGGCGGCCAGTGAATACCTGGCAACGGCGTCGGTTGCGTTCGATAAAACCTCTTTCACTGAAGCATTCGGCGAAGCAACCACACCGGTGCTCCTGTTCGGCGCCGGTCACGTCGGCCGCGCGGTGGTGCTCGCACTTGCGCCGCTTCCATTTACCGTCCGTTGGATCGACAGCCGTCCGGAACAGTTTCCGCAATACGTTCCACAGAATGTCATCACCGTCTGCACCGACGCCGTCGACCGCGAGCTGGCCGAAGCGTCGCGCGACGCCATGGTCATTGTCATGACCCACGCGCACCCGCTCGACTTCGACATCACGGCGAAGGCGTTGCGACATCGGACGTTTGATTTCGTCGGCCTGATCGGATCGGAGACCAAACGGGCGCGGTTCGTCCACTGGGCGCGCCAGATGGGTGTCACGGACAGCCAGATCGCGCAGCTGGTATGCCCGATCGGCATTTCGCAGATCAAAGGCAAAGAGCCCGCCGTGATTGCCGCCGCGCTCGCCGCGCAACTCCTCATCGTGCGTGAACAGGTTTCTGTGCTGCAGGAGAGCCCGGCCGTTCAGCCGGCGTGAGCGGCGATAACGCGGTCGACCTCCGCCAGCACTTTGCCCTTCTCGGGCGCCGTCATCAGCGAAGCCCGGATGCCGTTGCGGACGATCGCCGCGATCTCGTCGCGTTCGAGCGACAACGCATCCGACACCGCGCGATAATTCTCGTTCACATAACCGCCGAAATAAGCCGGATCGTCGGAATTGACCGTCACCACCAGGCCTTTGTCCATCATCCGGCGCAGCGGATGATGGGTGAGATCGTCGATAACCCGCAAACGCAGATTGGACAGCGGACACACGGTCAGCGCGACTTGTTCGCGCGCCAGCCGTCCCACCAATGACGGGTCGTCGAGCGAGCGATTGCCGTGATCGATCCGGCCGACGCCGAGCACGTCGAGCGCTTCCCACACGTAGCTCGGCGGCCCTTCTTCGCCGGCATGCGCCGTCAGAAAGAGGCCCGCATCCCGCGCCCGGCCGAACACGTGCCTGAATTTGCTCGGCGGGTTGCCGGCTTCGGATGAATCGAGGCCAACACCGACAATTTTGTCCCTGAATGCCAGCGCCGAGTCCAATGTCCTTTCCGCATCCGCTTCGTCGAGATGGCGGAGAAAGCACATGATCAAGCTTGCCTGGACGCCCAGCTCGCGCCCGGCATCGGCGATGGCGCGGGAAAGACCGTTCACGATCGTCGAGAATGCAATGCCGCGCGACGTGTGACCCTGCGGGTCAAAAAACATCTCGACATGCCGGACGTTGTCAGCGCCGGCGCGCTGAAAATACGCGAAGGCGAGGTCGTAGAAATCCTGCTCCGTGATCAGCACAGACATGCCTTGATAGTAGATGTCGAGAAAATCCTGCAGGTTGCGAAACCGGTACGCTTGGCGCAAAGCGTCAACCGATTCATAACGCAACCGGATGCCGTTGCGCCGCGCCAACGCAAACATCAACTCAGGTTCAAGGCTGCCTTCAATGTGAATGTGCAATTCGCATTTCGGCAAGCGTTGGATCAAAGTACCGGTATCGTGCATTTCGTTGCTTTACCGCACACATGAACCAATCGTCCAACGAAGTTTCGCGCGCTTTGGGCTTTCGGACAAAGTGCTTTAGGTTTAAAATACTTGGAACGGCGCAGGATTGGCCCCCAATGACGGCGCGGACGGCTGAACATGGCTGAGATGAACGCGCCGCTGGTGAAGCGGCGCGCCAAAGAATTGGGCGCCGATCTCGTCGGCATTGCCAGCGCCGCGACTTTGAATGCCTTCCCGCCCGATCCGCGCTGGCCACAGACGCCCGAGCGCATTTCGCCCTATTGCAAGAGCGTGATCGTGCTGGTGCAGCGCATTCCCGCCGGCGCATTCCGCTGCAAGAGCAATGTCCCGGTGCAATACATCGACATGCTCGTGCTCCGGAAAATGGACAAGGTGGCCTACCGGCTGGCCGAAGAGCTGGAAGACGCGGGCCACCCGACCTTTGTCACCGCCGCGCAAGAGACCGACTGGAACTACAAGCGCGCCAGCTATGGCCGGCTGTCGACGCGGCATCTCGGCGTTGAAGCCGGCCTCGGCACGCTGGGCCTCGAAGTCAACATCCTGACGCCGGAGTTCGGACCACGCGTTTATCTCACCGGCATTCTCACCGAGCTTGAACTCGAACCGGACCGGCCGCTGACCGAACAGGTCTGCATCGGCGAGTCGTGCAGCCGCTGCCTGCATTCATGTCCCGCCGATGCCGTATTGCATTTCGGCATCGATAAACGCGCCTGCGCCACCGAGGCGCAGGAGTTCGGCTTTTCCACCATCCTGCAGTTTTTCGAGCGCTTTATCGACGCACCCTTGAGCGAGAAGGAGCGGATGGCGCGCTCGCAGGACGTCTTCGGCTTCTGGCAGGGGCTGCTGCGCGTCGTCGGGTCGTTCGGCGACTGTCCGCGCTGCCTCGCGGTCTGCCCGGTAGGCAACGACTATCATGCGCATCTGGCCGATTTTCAGAAAGCCATCCCGGAAAAAACCCCCGAGAAAGTCGCGCTCGGCAAACGCTATCGCGACAATCGCGTGCAGGGCGCCGAGGTTGCCGGCCTTAACGATTGGAACAAGCGCTGGGTCGGGCCAGACGGCTACAAGGGCATGGTGTCGCGGCAGCTGCAGGAATTCAAAAAAGCGCAGCAGCAACGCACCGAAGCGGCGCTGGCGACCGCCGATGAGAACGGCCCGGAGTAGAGATGGTCTCGGCTTTCAAGCAGCCGCTTACCGCGGCTGAGATCAAGGCGAAAGCCCGCGCCCTGGGCGCCGATCTCGTCGGCATCGCCGACGGCGCAACGCTTGACCGTAATCCGCCCGACCCGCGCCATCCGCGGCGCCCGTCCGATATCAGCGATCTGGACGGTGGCCGCGTCATCGTGCTGGCGAAGCGCGTGAGCCGCGGCGCAGCCCGGATCGCCGCCTGGAACGATCGCCACAAATACTACAACGACGAATTGGCGCTCTCGCGCCTCGAAGAGGCCTCGCTTGAGCTTGTCTACTGGCTCGAAGACAACGGTTATCCCGCGATCATCGTGCCGCCGACGCATGTCGATCCATGGAATTACGACGGCAATCCCGACCGGCACATGACGACGCTGTTGTCGCTGCCGCACGCCGCGGTCGAGGCGGGGCTCGGGACGCTCGGACTCAATCTGCAATTGCTGACCCCCGAATACGGACCGCGGGTCCTCCTCACCGCGGTCCTCTGTTCGGTCGATGTCGCGTGCGACAGCAAAATGGAAACCGCGCTCTGCCTCGGGCCGAGCTGTGGGCGCTGCCTCAAGACCTGTCCGGCCGATGCCGTCGGTCATTGGGAACGCAACTGGCCGGCGTGCGACCGCTTCCGTTCTCCGCACGGCTTCGCCCAGCTCAGCGAGCACGTCACACGCATTATCGCGGAGCCGGACGCGTCACGGCAGAAGGAGCTGGTGCGCTCCGAGGATAGCTTCAATCTCTGGCAGAGTATTCTGCGCGGGGCCGGCGTCATCACCGGCTGCCGCCGTTGCGCCGATGTCTGTCCGGTCGGCGCCGACTATGCGGCGATGTTGAGCGATGCGCTCGACGTGATTCCGGAAGACACGCCGGAAAAGGAGGTTCGCGTCGCGGCAATGGATGCCCAGGAAAAAGCCGGGCGGTTACCCGACACCTATGCCGGCCAGCGGCGCTGGATCGGCACCTTGCCGGGGCGTGGATCCTGACGTCGTGACACTGCTGCTCGATCTACCCAGAACACGCGCTGAGATCGAGCGCATTCAATCCGAACGTAAAAAGCGGGCGGTCACGCAAGCGCTCCGGGCGCCCTTTTACAATGGGCGGCTCGAACACGTGAATGCGGATCGGCTCGACGATCCGGACGAGTGGCGCAAGATTCCGATTCTGGACAAGGAGACGCTTCGCAAGCTTGGAGATCGGGAGTTCTACGAGCAGTTCTGCGTCACGCCCGACGATGGGATCGCGGAATACTGGCGCTCCGGCGGAGCTACCGGCACGCCGTTGTTCTACCCCCGCAGCTACGAAGACATCGCCGCCGCCATGGTCGGGTTCGCGCGCATTTATGATTGCACGCGCTGCCGGCGGGGCGGCCGGGCGCATGTGTCGTTTCCGCTCGGCATTCATCCGGTCGGCCAGATGCTGGCGCGCGCCGCATCGACCCGCGGCATTGCCGTCAACTGGGCCGGTTCCGGTACCACCACGCCGTCGGCGATGCAGCTCGAATTGATCGATCGGCTGCGGCCGACGATTTGGATGGGCATGAGCAGCTACGGCCTGCATCTCGCCAATCTGGCTGAAGCGCGCGGGCTCGATCTCGCCGCGCGGTCGATCGAGACGGTACTGTGCTCGGCCGAACCCTTATCGGATGCCAAGCGCGAGAAGCTCACCCGGCAATGGGGCGCGCAGGTGCGCGATACTTTCGGCATGACCGAAGCCGGCATGATGGGGGCGGAGGACGAGGCTGGACGCGGATTCCGTATCTGGACCGATATGTTCCTGATCGAGGTGCTCGATCCGCAGACGCACGTGCCGGTCGAAGAGGGTACGGTCGGCTCGCTTGTGGTCACGCCATTGTGGACCAACAATGTCACGCCTTTCCTGCGCTGGAGCTCCGGCGATCTCGTTACCTGGCGGCGCGGCGATGACGATTCCGGACCGTTCTCAGTCTTTCCGCTGGTTAAACACGCGCACCGCACCAGCGGCTTTTTCAAGATCCGCGGCATTAACGTCAATCATTCGGAGTTCGAGGATTTCATTTTCCGCAACGCCGATATCAGCGACTTCAAAGCCGAGCTGGTCACCGAGCGCGACCTCGAGATCATATTGGTATCGGTCGAAGTGCGGCGCGGCGTCGACCCGGCGGCCGCCGCCGAGCGGCTGAAATCCGCGGTAAGGGATCAGTTCGGGCTGACCCCGCAGATCGTCACGGTCGAGACCGGCAGCCTGGCCAGGGAATTTGAAGCGAGCGTGAAGATGCCGCGGTTCGCCGATCGGCGGCAGTAATAGCGCGTGCAGGCGGAACGCTCGCGGTCAGGCCTGTGAACTTATAAGACAAGTTACCGCGGCCTTTGTTTCACGTCCGCTCTTCTTCCGACGGCTGACATTTCAATACGACCCGAGGAAGTCAGCTTCGGGCCACAACCGGCTGTGAGCAACTGCAACAAATCCTCGACAGAAGTATCGGCCAGAAACGGACTCAGGACTTCGGCGATACCGTTTTCGGTTCGGCAGTTTCCGGTTCGGCAGTTTCCGGCATTTGAAGGAAGAAAACGATTACGGCCACGAGGGCGGCGGCGCCTAGACTAAGAAATGCCGCGCTGTAGCCGAAATGATCGACAATCTCGCCAGCGGCGAGCCCACTCAGTGAAGCGCCTATCCCCTGCACCGTGGCGATCGCACCTTGAGCTAGATTGTAGCGGCCAGTGCCCCGCATGATATCGGCGATCACCAGGGGCGCGAGCGCGCCGAAAATTCCGGCGCCTACGCCATCGAGCACCTGGACCCCGATCAGCCAGAAACTGTTGTCGGAAAGGGTGTAGAGCGCCGCACGGATGGGCAGGATAGCAAACCCGACGAGAAAGAGCGGCTTTCGCCCCCAAGTGTCGGCCTTGTACCCGACCAGAAGCGCAATCGGCAGCATGACCGCCTGTGCGGCGATGATACAGGTCGACATCATCGCGGTCGCTTCGTCGGGATAGGCGGCCGCGAGCTTCTGTCCCACGAGCGGCAGCAACGGCGCGTTGGCGAAATGGAACAGCATGACGCAAAGACCGAAGATTACGAGCGGCCGCGTCTTGAACAGGATGCCGTAGCCGGCGACCCCGGTGGGGCTTTCGGCCGCGCCGGGCTCAGCCTCAAGGTCTCTCGCTCGGTTGTAATCGACGGCCTTGGCGGGAATGGACAGCACTGCGATCGCCGTCAGGATGGCAAAAACCGGCAGCAGTAGGAAAACGGCGCGCTGCGAGAACGCATAGCCGACCGCGCCCGCCAACAAGGCGATCGTGACATTGCCGGCATGATCGAAGGCCGAGTTCCGTCCCATTCGCCGCGCCAATAGCGGCCTCGCGAATAGCCCCAAGGTCAGGGCCGCGACCGCGGGGCCGAAGACATCGCCAGCAACAGCCATCAGGCTGTTAGCGATCGCCACGGGCCAAAAAGTTGGGAAGGCGAAAATAACTATGGCCGTAACGGCCAACACCGCCAGAGCCAGCACGATGACGCCGCGCTTGGCACGGGTCTCGTCGATCGCGGCGCCAATCGGCGTCTGGACCGCGATGCCAAGCAGGCCGCTGATCGTGGTCACAAATCCAACCTCGGACTGGCTCCAATGCTGCTGGGTGACCAAGAAGACATTGAGAAAAGGTCCGACCGCGCCGCGCACGTCGGCCGAGAGGAAATTGACTGCGTCAAGAGAGAGTGGGTTGAAACGCTTGCTCTTGGTTGATGTCACAGCCACAACCACAATGTCCCGATCGCTAGGGTGATGATGGTCAGCGGTGCACCGACCCTGAAATGATCCCAGAAACCGATCACCACGCCTGATACAGCTGCCCTCTGCACGACGATCAGATTGGCGATCGAGCCCAACACGGTGAAGTTACCGGCAAGGGTCGAAGACATCGCGATCACCAGCCACGCAGTGTCGTGGTCCTTTAAAGGAGCGACAAACGGCTTGATCAGCAACACGGCGGGTACATTGCTGACCAAGTTAGACAGCACCGCCGTGGTTCCGCTGAGCACGGGAGTTTTGTCGAGGTGAAGCCTGCCAATGGCCGCGAACACGTCAGGCGTGAGAAGGGTGTGCTCCGCGCCAGCGACGATGATGAACAGACCGGCAAACATCAGCAGCAGCGACCAGTCGATCTCTGCGTAGATGCGCCGGCTCTTTACCCGTCGGGTCAGCAGCAGGAGGCCGCCGATGATGATCGCCGCTTTGGCCGGCACGACCCCGACGAAAAACAATACAATCAAGATCAGGGTCGCCAGCAATGCGCGGATCATCAGCACGCGATTGGCTTCGACCTCCGGCGGCGATGCTTCCTGTCGCAAGTCACCGGTGAACTCGGTGCGATGAAATAGCGCGATGAGTGCCGCGGTGATGATCAGCCCCACCAGTGCGATCGGCCCCAACGTCAGGGCGAATTTGGTGTAGGGGATTTGAGAGAAGCTGCCGATCATGATGTTTTGCGGGTTGCCGGTGATCGTCGCGGTTGATCCGACATTCGAGGCCATTGCCACGGCCAGCAGGTAGGGCATGGGTTGGCGCCCCAGCGCGATCGTCAACTCCAGAACGAGCGGGGCCAGCACCAGACAGATCGCATCGTTCACCAGAAAAGCGGAAAAGACGCCGGAGATCGCGACGATCGCGCCGAGCAGCAGCAAAGGGCGTCTGGCGTGCGCCCTGACCCAGGCATTGGCGACAGCAAAGAAGCCCGAAAGCCGCAAACTGGCGACGACGATCATCATGCCGAGCAGAAGCGTGATGGTATCGAGGTCCACCGCTTTGTAGGCATCCTCAAGCGGAAGGGCGCCCGAAGCGACCATGAGGCCAGCGCCGACTAGCGCAATGCCGGCCCGGTCGATGCTCAGGCCGGGAATACGTCCGATCGCGAGCGCGAGATAGCTCCCGACAAAGATGACGCCAGCCGCGACCCGCCGGCCATCCGCGCTAGATTGATCGCCGACCGGAAGCAGAGTGGGCGCCAACGCGGCGGCGATGGCGATCACGACCACTAACCCGACCAGCACAACGCTCAAGGCTACCAGCCAGCGGCTTCGATTAGAAGGATTGTTACGCATATGCGCAATGCTACCGACTAAAACATGCGGAGTCTCTCATGTGGAGGATCGAAGGTCGTGTCCGCGCCCAGCACTAAACTAAAATTTTCTCCGCACCCTTCAAGGCCCGCTTCGAGTCCAGAAGCGTAAGTTGAGCATCCCGAACTCTATGTCGGCTCTTCTCTCAACGGCAGACATTTCAATGCGATCCGAGCAAGTCAACTTCGGGTCAATCGCGGCGTCGCTGTCCATGGTTGGCGAAACGCGAGGCATCTCACAAACCCGATGCTGTCACCGGGAATCGGGACGCCCGTCTCACCGTGCAACAAGGAGTTCGGGCCGAAATTCGAAGTGCATCGTATCGAAGTGATACCACTTGCCACCCCAAATGAAGCCGTGTTTTTCGAAGATCGCGACGATCTCTTGCGGCATGCGGTTGCGATAAAGGATGGCGCTGCCATGCGGCCGCCAATACCAATAATCCGAGAGGGCAGTATTGAGATCGATCGCGATGCCGTAGCCGTGCGGGCTCGGCTGGCCGGTGTCCGCGACGGTCCGGCAATTGTAAGTCCCGGCGATCGGGTATGCGGCGCGTTTGATATTTTCAGGCAGCGCGTCAATCTCCGCCGATACGGCGCGCAAATGCTCATCGACGCCGTTCAGGGACGTGACGCTGATTGATTTGCTCAAAGCCTTGTTGGCGAAAGTCTTATTGGCCAAGGTCTTGGGAAGCCAGGCGAGGGAAACAAGGTGCGGCGACACCTCGCCCTTTTGGCAGTCGCCATACATCTTCGTGAAGAACGCGGTATTGCGGAACCGGCCCGGATCGGCATCGACGGCCGGCGGTTTTTCGAGCGAGCCGCGCGGATACGGGATGCGAAACTGATCGAGGATGGAAGCGTGCCGGAGGAACTCCGCCAACGTCTTGCTATCGGCGCCGTCGGATACCGGCATGGCTATTCCATCGCGCCAACGCAGCACTCTGCCGTCGTGCCCAGCGAGCGCGCTGGGGTAGGCAGCGACCAGATTGTCGAGCGCCAAGCGAGCCTGATCGTCCTGCGCGAAAACACGAGTCGCGCCCGCGAGCATTGCGAGCCCGACGACAAAGGAAGCCTTCGTCACGATCCAATTACGCGCGCTGCTCGACTGACCGCTCTTTCCGCCGGAAGCTTCGCGACCATCGCCGCGGCATGCACTGACAGCTAAGCGCGCGTCGGCCAGTGTCGCTCGCGGAACCACGTGCGGTACTCCGTCATCTTCGCGCGCTGCGCCTGTGGCGCGTGCCGCTTACAGGTCGACGCCTCGTCGCTATTGGCCGGCGCGCCCCACCGCAACTCGACGCAGTCGTTCAAGTTGTACCCCATCTCGAGATCAGCCGCGCGGTCGATCACGTCTTTGAGCGTGAGCGTCCACGCGGAGCCATCGCTGCGTGTATAGGTAAACTTGCGGGCCGAAAGTTCCGACGCCAGCACGCTCTGCAATTCGGCCTTCACGTCCGCGACGCTTTTTCCAATCGGCATGGCGTACCGTTCGGGCTGCCGTGCGACGCGATCCGGATAGCCGCGCACTACATCGATGGCGATCAACAGACGAAAATCGCGCGCCGGCGTTGCGAAATCTTCCCACGCGCCGGTCGTCGCGAAGATCGAAGGGCCTTCCGGCATGCTGGCGTCGCCGTGCCCGCTGTTCTGGAATTTCCGCCCGTTCTCGACCGATCCCACGCGCGTCTTCACTTGCTCTTCGAGCGAGTCGATCGCCCCCCTCATCGCGCGCAATGGATCGAGCGGCGCCGGCGACATCACGCCATCCATTCGATCGTAGAAGTCTTCGACCGCAAGCTGCGACTGTTCGAGCGAAAAATCGCCGTACTGCGGATCTTTGGCGATTTCGGCATTGGTGAGCCGCCGCAAGGCGCCGTTCGCCTCGCGTACGATCGGCCGGAAGCGCTTGAATCCGGGACTGCCAAGCGCAGGTTCGTGCGCGAACAAGAACGTGCCGCGCCAGAACCGCTTGCGCGCGACCGTCCCATCGGGCTCGCCGTCGACGGCGAGGAAAACGCCGGCCGCGCCGCCCGACTGCGGCACGCGCCGCACCAGCATCATGACGTGCCCGTACGGATCGGCGTACACGGTTCCCGGACGCAGCGTCTCCTGCGTCAGCGGCACGGTATAAA
>Ga0182018_10004572_pt1 | contig 11542 bp, 10 predicted proteins | sample 812P2MmetaG_FD_120490 | JGI IMG/M metagenome (GOLD analysis project Ga0182018, IMG submission 120490) | Permafrost microbial communities from Stordalen Mire, Sweden - 812P2M metaG | ecosystem: Environmental > Terrestrial > Soil > Wetlands > Permafrost | place: Sweden: Stordalen | collected...
CCACGGCGCCGTGGTGTCTTCCGGCTGGAGGTAATCGCCCTCGAAGCCGGCCCAGCGCTGCAAGGGATAGTGATGCCAGGCGCGCCCCGCCAGGTCCTCGTCGACGTGGAGGTCGCCGTGCGTGAGCACGTCGAGGCCGGCGCGCTCCTGGTCGCCGATCACCACGGTCATGGCGTCCTGAAACTTCTCGCGGAAGCGCACGTCGAGCATGCAGGTGTCGAGCGGCCGGCCCCACATGCTGACGTCGAACCAGCGCGGGCGGGGGAACGAGCCGGTGACGGTGCTGGGAAGAATCAGATCGGCAGTAGCGGTAAACATGGGCTTCTCCTGGGCCATTGTACTGCGGGCTTGCCGAAAGGACAATCGGCCGAAGACGCTCGATTTCGTCACGCGAGGAGAACTCCCGCGCCGGATCGCCCGCGAAAAATGTACGAGAGTCCGAACGCCGGTATAGAAGGAAGCCGCCGCGAGCGTCTTCGCGCCGACGTAAGGCAGGGCCGCGTAAAGCATCCGGCGACCAGAACCGACCTCTCAACACAATGTGTTGAGATATACTGGATTCATGGGCCAGCCAAACCGCAAACCCCGCCCCTGGATTCCCACCGCAAAAGTGGTCGTTCTACGGCAGTCCGCGGACGCTTTGGCGGACGTCACCCCTCTTTTGGCCCGCGTGGTCGAGGCGTTGGGCACGAATGCTACCGCCCGCGTCCTTGGTGCGGATCGCGCTCAAGTCTCGCGATGGTCCGCAAGGACTGAATCGATCGGCAGCGAGATGGGCCGGCGGATTGTGGATCTGCATGACGTCCTGACACGGATCTTGCGGGTCTATGGCCGCGACGCTGCCGCTATGTGGCTGGTCGGGTCCGAGCCGCTACTGGGAGGCGCGCGGCCCATCGACATCCTCGTTCTCGAAGGCGCTGCGCCTGTTATCCGCGCCATCGATGGGATCTCGGAAGGCGCCTACGCCTAAGCCTCCGTGCCGATTCTGCATCGCGTCTTTCCATATGTTGCAACCGCTGCCGGCGACGAGCCAGGCGGTGCGGTTTGCGTTCCGCCTCAAGGTGGTGGAAGGCTGGACAACCCAGGGATTTACTCGATCTTGTACTTAAGCGATGCTCCGGCCGGAGCGATCGCCGAGGCGTTTGGCCGCTTCCCGGAATGGACCGCCGCAATCCTGGAGGGAAGCCCGAGTCTACCTGGCAGTGCTCGCGCTCTTGCTCGCTTCCACCTCCCGGATGATGCGCCGGTTTGTAACCTGGACGATCCCGTGTTGCTGCAAACGCTGGGGCTCCGTCCGTCCGATGTGGTCAGCCGGGGCTACACTCGCAGCCGAGCATGGGCTCAGAGGATTTACGAACAGGGAAGGTGGTTCGGTGTCAGATGGTGGTCCTACTACGATTCTCAATGGGCCAGTTTCGGGTTGTGGAATACCGGTAGGCTCAAATTGGAAGAGGTGAAGCTCCTTCGACTCGATGAGCCGGCCCTTCTTGATGCAAGCCGTACGATTGCGCGGCGGATCGTGACGCATCCCAACAAGATCTAAAAGGAACTCGGTGAGGAGCTATACAGATTGGGATTGCTTAAAGGTTTCGTCAGCTTCTCAGCCAGATTGCCGGATTATACGATTCTCGGAGTGTTCACCGGTCAGTTGGCGCCTGGGAGTGACGAAATCAAATACAGTTACCACGACGGGTATGGGGTTTTGCAGACGATTTCGATCCCCTGGCTATTTTACTGCGGGCTTGCCGAAACGACAATCGTCCGAAGAGGCTCGATTTCCTTACGCCACGAGAAAAAACTCGCGCGCCGGATCGCCGCGGGACACAACAACAAGGGCATCGTACGACGATAAAACCAGTGTAGTGTCCGCGAAAGTGGATGGACATGCGCAAAACGCGAAGAGCCGCCTGAAAGGCGGCTGCAGCCAGGATTGGCTGCCCCACGGCCTCGGCCTCTCCAGTTATTTCCTGGACACTACACCGGCATAGAAACCTACAACTTCACCGTAACGGTCTTGACCTCGGTATATTGTTGCAGGCCATACTCGCCCAGTTCGCGGCCCATGCCCGATTGTTTGAAGCCGCCGAATGGGGCGGCGGCGTCGAATACGTCGTAGCAGTTGATCCACACCGTACCCGCGCGAACGTTGTTGGCGATGGCGTAGGCTTTGCCGATATCGCGCGTCCATACCGCCGCGGCCAGCCCGTATTCGGTGCGGTTGGCGCGCTCGACGACGTCGTCTATGTCGCGGAACTTGATGATACTCATCACCGGGCCGAAGATCTCCTCCCGCGCGATGGTCATATCGTCCTTCACATCGGCAAAGACGGTGGGTTGGATGAAATAGCCCCGGTCGCCCACACTGCCGCCGCCGCACACCAGCCTCGCGCCCTCGTTCTTGCCGCTGTCGATGTAGCGCATCACCTTGTTGTATTGATCCTGGTCCACTTGCGGACCTTGCTCGGTGGCCGGATCGAAGGGGTCGCCGACCGTGCGGCGCCGGGCCCGGGCGGCGCTCCGCTCCACGAATTCGTCGTAAGCGCTTTCTTCCACGAACAGGCGCGAACCGGCGCAGCAACACTGGCCCTGGTTGAAGAACAGGGCGAAGTGCGAGCCCTCGATGGCCGCGTCCAGATCGGCGTCGGCAAATACGATGTTCGGGCTCTTACCGCCGAGCTCCAGGGTCACTCGCTTGAGATTGGACTTGGCGGAGGCCTCCATGATCAGGTGCCCCACTTCGGTCGAGCCGGTGAAAGCGATTTTGTCCACGTCCATATGCCGGGCGATGGCCGCACCGGCGGTCGGTCCGTACCCGGGAAGCAGGTTCACTACGCCCGGCGGGAAACCGGCCTCCAGAATCAGTTCGCCGACGCGCAGCGCCGTCAGGGGCGTCTGTTCGGCGGGCTTCATCACCACCGTGTTGCCGGTAGCCAGGGCCGGCGCCAGTTTCCAGGCCTGCATGAGCAGCGGGAAATTCCAGGGAATGATCTGCCCCACCACGCCCACCGGTTCCAGGCGCGTGTAACAAAAATAGTCGCCACTGATGGGGATGGTTCGCCCCTGCACCTTATCCGCCCAGCCGGCATAGTAGCGATAGCAGGCGATGGTGAGCGGCAGATCGGCAGCGCCGGCCACGGCGTACGGTTTGCCGTTGTCGAGCGATTCCAGGCGTGCCAGCTCGTCGGCGTGGCGCTCGATCAAGTCCGCCAGCCGGTTCAGCAGCCGGCCGCGTTCCGCCGCGGCGGTCTTCCGCCACGGTCCCTTCTCAAAGGCGTGACGCGCCGCTCGAACGGCGCGGTCGACATCGGCGGCATCGGCTTCAGCCACCTGGCAGATGACCTCTCCGGTGGCCGGATTGATAGTAGGGAACGTCTTCCCGGATGCGCTATCCACCCACTGATTGTCGATGAGCAGTTTGGTCGCCGCCACAGCGACCCGCTTCTCCCCCTGGGGGACGGTAACGGTTGCCATAATTTGCTCCTTCCGGCCGAATTCCGAGTGCCTACAAGGTCGGCCTCAGACCACACAATATCACTTCCCCAGTCCCGAGGGGGGCGGATCGCCCGATCCAAGAATCGGTCTTGCCCGAACCCGGGGTAAGGGACTGTCGGGAATAACCGGGTTGCCCTATTGGTGTGATCGAGTACGCCGCTCGATCGCGGCAATACGTATACTGCAAGCATGAGTCTTAAGACCGCCGCATTCTTCGCACTGATCGGGATGATTCTGCTGACGGTTCTGGAGGCAGCGGGCTTCCTGCGCGACCTGACGGGTTTCCTGCGGGATGCGGTGGCGGCGATAGCCATGCTCGCATCGGCGGTTCATTTACTGGCCAGCCTCGGCGTCACCGTATTCCTGTTCGTGTTCTATCGAGCGCAATCGTAATGCGGGGGCGTGCCAGACAAAAGCCGGCCTCGCGCCTACGGACCTTCGCCGAACCACTATCCTTCCAAAACCATGTGCGAAACAATACCGGGAAGACGTTGGCGAGATTCGTGCTCTACGGAAGGGGTGTGGCCAGACGCCCGTCACGCAAGACGTGCGGAAGCCCCGAGGGTACGAAGGAGATTACAAATGTTTCTGACGCTGTTTTTTATTTTGCTGGTGATGTGGCTGCTGGGATTTTTCGCGTTCCACGTGGCAGGCGGGCTGATTCACATACTGTTGATCGTCGCGGTGATTTTCTTAGTGGTGCACCTCTTCACCGGTCGCAGCGTGGCTTGAAGACCAGGCAGCCCCGGCCGCACCGTACAAGAGCCAATGGAAACGCCCCCCGCCGGTAGTCCGGGCTACCGGCAGGGGGCGTTTCTTATGAAGTGGACCAGGCGTCTAGCGCCAGTGTCCCTCGACGAAAACCCAGGCGTCCCTTTGGTGATTCCAGCGATGTGCTACCCAGTGGGCGCCTGGCCGTGGAGGCTGTTGCCACGTTCCCGCGTTCCAGGAATAGGCGTTTCCATCCCACCGATGGTACCCGGAAGTCCACAGGTAGTTACGCCCGGGCGACGGTGTCCGCTTCTCGATTAACACACGGGGTGGCGCGATGCGAACCACAATATCGGCCGCCGCCGCGCTGAAGATCATCGCGCCCGCAAAAACCAATCCGACTAAGGGGATGTTCCCTTCACGCAGGTTGCCACAAGATCTTGTGCCCGCAGACGGCGTTTTTCTCTACCTGTTGTGGCGGCCAGCGTGCAACCTGCGTGAAGTGAATATCCCCTCTCCGACTAAACGTTTGTACACCATGACACGTTCCTTTTCTAAAGCCAAACTGCGAAGAGGTACTCTCCGAGCCCTAGAAGGCAAGTGCGGGGCCGAAGGCCAGGGCGGTGCGGCGGCGTAAGCCAGCCACGCGGCACCGGCAAGAGTTGCACATCAGGTGCAAGATTTCACTCGGGAGGCGTAGCACCTTTCCCGCGCGCCGCGGCGCGGCGGGGTTTCGCGGGCCGCGGGGAAGCGATAGGGTCTGGGTGTATGACGTGTGCGAAGAGCTACAAGCATTCCGGGCAGCCGTGATCTATAATGCCCAACGTATGAACATTTCGTGGAAAACAGCTTTGCTGGTGGCCGTCGCGCTCGCGACGTTGCCTCCGTTTGAACTCGCGGCGCAAGGCCGCCATCCCCGCTACCTTCACGCGCGCAGCGATTTGCGCCGGTCCATCCTGCTGATGCGCATTGCCGACGAACCGAATGTGATGCGCGAGATGCAGGCAGCCTCCGGCCTGGTGGAACGCGCCATCCACGAAGTGGACGTCGCGGCGATGTTCGACCGCCGGGATATCGACGACAACCCTCGCATCGACGCCCACCTCGGCCGCGGCAGCCGCTTCCGCGAAATCCTGCGATTGCTCGGCAGCGCGCGCAACGATATCGCCCACGAGGAAGACAATCCGCGGGCGGCGGAATGGCGGAATCGGGCTTTCGGCTTCATCGATCAAGCCATCGCCAGGGTTCGCCAGGGCGGCTATGACAAGTTCGCCGACGAGATGGCGCCCCCTCCGCCGCCTCCTTCGATTCACCCCCGGTACCTGAGCGCGATCTCCGATCTGCGCTACGCGCGCGCCCTGCTGTGGAGGCCGGATTTCCGCGACATCATGCGCGACCAGCGGGGCGCCATCGAGGAAATCGACCACGCCATCGCCGAAGCGAAACGCGCGGCCATCGATGACGGCAAGAACATCGACGATCATCCGCCCGTCGATACGCGTGGCGGCTGGGAAAGCCGGTTCCGAAAGGCGATGGAGCTGCTGGACGCCTCGTTGAGCGACCTTTCTTTCGAAGAAACCAATCGCGGCGCTATGCCGTGGCGGGCGGCCGCGCGGGCGGATGTGGAGCGTGCCCGCGCGCTGGTGGCGAAAGCCAGGCGGGATACCTGGTGGCGGTAGCCCGTTCGCGGCCCGCTGGGCTCTGGAGTTTGGCCATTTTCCAGCACGAGGAAGGCAAGCTAAGGCGCCAAGCCGATTGCCTTGCCGGGAGCCAACTGTCTGCCCAAATTGAGGAGCGGGCAATCTTGCCCCGGGTCCCCTCTGGCGACGCCTTTCCGGCGGCTCTTTCGCACCGTGGAGGAGTATTGTGCCCGGCAAGGGCCGGCTGAAAGCCCTCCCCGGAGGGGACCCCGGCCAGGGTTGGCTGCCCACTAATGTGTGCCAAGTACGCGGCGTTGAGCTAAAGCCCAATGTCGCTTACTTTGCCTCCCGGCGACAATTCTGCACAAATTGAGGGGTGGGCAATCTTGCGCGGGGCCCCCTCTTTCCGGCGGTTCTTTCGCACCGTGGAGGAGTATTGTGCCCGGCAAGGGCCGGCTGAAAGCCCCGCCCCGGAGGGGACCCCGACCAGGATTGGCAGCCCACTATGTGTGCAAAGTACCTGGCGTTGAGCTAAAGCCTGCGCGGAGCAGGCCCCCGGGCTGCCTTTGGTCGCCGGCCCCGGAAGCGCCGAGCGCGGCTGCCGGCCGCGCGGGGAAGGGAACAGTCCCGGAATGCCGCCGGCACAATTCCGCTTTCCCGGTAACGCAAATCCTCTCCCATGCATCTTCCTATCGAAGTGTTCACCCACAATAAGTTCACCCGGAGAGGTCTGCTCTCCGCCCTTTCCCTGTTCCCCGCCGCGCGCCTGCTCTCCGCACAACAGAGCCCGGCGGCCGAGCAAGCGCCGAAATACTCCACGGACGTCAAGCTCGTCAACCTGTTCGCCACGGTACGGGACAAATCGGGAAAGATCGTGAAAGACCTGACCAAAGACAACTTTCAGTTGGACGAAGAGGGCCGGGGCCAGACCATCAAATTCTTCGAACGGGAGAGCAGCCTTCCGCTTCACGTGGGCCTGCTGGTGGACACCAGCGGCAGCCAGGGCCGGGTGCTGGGCGACGAACGGAGCGCCGGCATCAAATTCTTCGACCAGATTCTCCGGGAAGATCGCGACCTGGCCTTTGTCATCCATTTCGATTACGAAACCGAACTGCTGCAGGATTTCACCGGGTCGCGGCAAAAGCTGGACAAGGCCCTGGACATGCTAGAGGTGGCCCAACCGCGGCAGCAACAGCAGCAGACGCAACAACAGGGCGGCGGCTATCCGCAGGGCGGTGGATATCCGCAAGGCGGCGGCTATCCCCCCAGCCGCCGCTATCCGCAAGGCGGTGGTTATCCGCCAGGTGGCGGCTATCCGCAGGGCGGAAGCCGCGCGGGTGGCGGCACCAAGCTGTACGATGCCATTCTGCTGGCTTCCGACGACCTAATGAGCAAGCAGAAAGGCCGCAAGGCGCTGGTACTGCTCACCGACGGCGTGGATACCGGGAGCAAGGTCACGCTGTTTGAAGCGATCAGCGCAGCGCAAAAGGCCGAAACGCTGGTCTACTCGGTGCTCTTTTCCGATCCCTCGGCCTATGGCAGCCCGGGCGGCTACGGCAGCCCCGGGATGGGGCGCCGCGGCAGGATGCCGATGCCTGCCCCCGGCGGCGGCGGGCAAGAGGGGCCGGACGGCAAGAAAGTGCTCAAACAGATTGCCCTGGAAACCGGGGGCAGCTTCAATCAGGTGTCGCCCTTTCATCATCTCGACAGGATTTTCGCGGACATCGAAGAGGACCTGCGTAACCAGTACAACATCGGCTATACTTCCGATCCGCCCGCCGAAGCGGGCGCCTACCGCCATATTCACCTCACCGCCAAAACCGCCAAGAAGAAGGAGTTGGTTGTCCAGACCCGCGCCGGATACTACGCCGGCTAGCCGGGCAATGCCGATTGGGGACCGCCCCACGGAGCCGCGACTGTAAAGAAGCGGAGTCCCAGTACCTCAAAGTGGCCCTCCGCTCGGTTGAAGACGCGGCGGAGAAACGGCGAAAGCGCCTCCCCGCCGCGACCGCGTCTTCATCGCCTTTGGTGGCCCGCAGGGCCATGGGCACTCCTTAACCGCCGCGGCTCGGTGGGGGAGAGGGCGAAGGTAGTGGGCGAATTGGCGGCGCCGCCGTAAAGTGATACAGTGGACCCTGTGGCACCTGAGCCAACGTTGGTCGCGGCCTGCGCCGAATGCATCGAGACCACCCTGCCGGCCCTGCCCGGCGCCCCACCGCTCGAATCGGTCATCAAGAGGTTTCGCACCGCCGATGGCAAACTCCGCGTGGATTTCGGGAATTTCTCCATGATCAGCGACCCCGCCAGCGCGGAGCGGATCCTTCTGAACCACCTGACCCAGGAAGCACAGATCCTGATTGACGAAATCCCCATCCCGCCGGAGTTGCCGCCGCCGCCGAATATTCCCGGTCTGCCGGCGCTGCCCAGCCTTCCCCCGGAACCCAACGTGGTGGCTCTCGGCAAGGCCCTCGTCGATGGTCTGGAGGTGGAGGGTGTGCGCCACGTCTTTTCGGCCCTCGACTCGCCTTCCATCGCCAGTTGGGAAGTGTGGACCAGCACCAAGCTGCAAATGCCGGTCTTCACGCGCACAGTGGGCAGTTTCGGCGTGCGCACCTGCATTTGCAAGTGTACGCCCGTGGAACCTCCCGCGTCCCTGTTTCAGGTTCCCGCCAGTTATACCGTGATTCGCGCGCCGCTGTAACGGTGACCGGGTCGCCTGGTCCCGGCTGGTCTAAAAGGCGGCCGCGGGCAAGATTGCCAGCCCCACCACAAATGCAGAAGTGGGATATTCACTTAACGCAGGTTGCACGCTGGCCGCCACAACAGGTAGAGAAAAACGCCGTCTGCGGGCACAAGATCCTGTGGCAACCTGCGTGAAGGGAACATCCCCTTATGCAGAATTCCGGCCGTGGGAAGAGTATACGGGATTGGCCCCTCCTGTCTACGGCGGCGAGACTCGGGCTTCCTCCCGGCGCACTACGGGGACACACACTGCGTCGCAGCCGAGCGTCTATCCGCCCGTTTTCCCGCAATCGGCCGCTCCATCCCTTCCCAAGAAATCGGCCGCGCGCTATCATGCGGATACATCATGCGACGCTACTTCGCCCTCATTGCTACCTTGTTCGCCACTAGATTCGCCGGCGCACAAACCTCCGATGTGAAACCTCTGCGCCTCGCCATCGCCGGGCTCAACCACGGCCACGTGTCCGGATTTCTGCGCAGCGCCCAACGGCGCCCCGCCGATGTCGCGATCGTCGGCCTGTGGGATCCCGATGCCAAGCTGCTGGCCGACTACGCGAAATCGAACCGTCTGGCCGCCGATCTGACTTACACCGACCTCGCCAAGATGCTCGACGCCGTGAAGCCCGAAGCGGTGGCCACTTTCACCGACACGTACTCGCATCTCAAGGTGGTCGAAGCGTGCGCCCCGCGCCACATACCCGTGATGATGGAGAAGCCGCTGGCCGTGGATATGAAACAGGCGCACGCCATCCAGCAAGCCTCGGAACGCTACAACACGCCGGTCATCGTCAATTACGAGACCACCTGGTACCGCAGCCACGGCGAAATCTGGACTCTGCTTCACGAACAGAAGGCCGCCGGGGATATCCGCAGGATGGTGGCGATGGACGGCCACCAGGGTCCCAAGGAAATCAACGTTCAGCCGGAGTTCTTCGCCTGGCTGAGCGACCCGGTGAAGAACGGCGCCGGGGCGCTCTTCGATTTCGGCTGTTACGGCGCCAATCTGATGACGTGGATGATGGATAATCAACGGCCGCTGAAAGTGACCGCGCTGACCCAGACCGACAAACCGGATATTTACGCGCACGTCGATGACGAGGCCACCGTCCTGCTGGAATATCCCAAAGCCCAGGGCATCATTCAGGCGTCATGGAACTGGCCGGTAAGCCGCAAGGATTTCGAGGTCTACGGTGTAACGGGGTATGCCATCGCCACGGGCGGCGACAACCTCCGCGTGCGCTTGTCCGGGGCGAGGTCCGAGGAGACCCGGACGCCACCGGAGCTGAAGCCGCAGGACGCCGACTCGATTTCTTATCTGATCGGCGTAGCGCGGGGCAAGTCCAAGCCGTACGGCCTTTCGTCACTGGAGAACAACGTGGTCGTGATCGAGATTCTCGATGCCGCGCGCGAATCGGCCCGCACCGGGCGAACGATTACGCTGGGAAAGTGAGCGGCGCCGATTGACAATCCCCGGGGATTTCGATAACAGAAAGACGAGGTGACGACCGATGACAAGCGAACCAAATGGCAATCACAACCTTCCGGCAGCGACGATCAGGCATTTGCTACTCGCCGCTTTGTTGGTGTTGTTCCTGACAGGGACCCTCCAGCGAGCTGCCTGGGCGCAAGCTGGACGTGGCGCCGGCCCTCAGGGCGCTCCTTCCCCACAAAGCCAGAACCGCAATGGCATGCATGTATATATATGGGCGGGCCTGAAGTCCCATGGCGAGGGTCAGCATGACTACCCACAGTTCCTTGCAGACTGGAGCAAGATTCTGACCGCGCATGGAGCCGTCGTCGATGGCGCATTGCATGCCCCCGGTAGCGCCGATCTGGAACATACCGATGTCGTGGTGATCTACAAAGGCGACGCCGCTTACTTGAGCGATAGCGAAAAGGCCGCTCTGGAGGCATTCGTCAAACGTGGGGGCGGCCTGGTGAGCCTGCACGACTCGTTGTGCGGCCCGGATCCGGCCTATTTTGCGACGCTGGTGGGCGGCGCCAAGAAGCATGGTGAAGTGAACTACACCTTGGACGCGCCAATCCCCTATACCGTCGTGGACAAGTCGGATCCCATCATGAAGGACATGTCCGACATCACGATTTCCGACGAAGCCTTCTTCACGATGACGTGGGCGAAGGATCCTGCCCCCCATGTGCTGGCAACCGCCAAGATCCCGCCAACGCGCAGCGCGGGCGACCACAAGGACGAAGTGGTGCCGCAGATCTGGACCTACGAACACACACTCCCCGGCGGACAGCCCGCCCGGGCGTTCGTATGGATGCAGGGCCATACCTACGCCAATTTCGCCAATACCCAAATTCAGCGGACATTGCTGCGCGGTATCGCCTGGGCCGGGAGGAAGCCGGTCGACGAGCTCGTGAACTACGTTGCTCCCGCCCGTCCCGCTCGCGGGGGCGTCCCTCAGTAGATCAGCTTCAATCCGAATTGAATCTGCCGTGGCGTGGTCGCCAGGGTCGTGATCAACCCGGCCGATGCATTGATGGCGCCGCTTGAGAACACGGTGGCGTTCGGCGTACCCAGGTTGGGATGGTTGAGCACGTTGAAGAACTCCGCTCGAAACTGAAGCGTGGCCCTTTCGGACACCGCCGTGCTCTTGAACAACGACAGGTCCAAATCGGCCAGGCCGGGGCCAATAAAGACTCCTCTTCCCAGATTTCCATAAGTGCCGGCCGCCGGTAATACGAACGCGTTCGGATTGAACCATTGGTCCGCTTGCCCCAGCACGACTGGTCCCGAGAATGAGGGGTTCAAAGACGGCCGGTCGGGATTCCGCGTGTCTCCGTCGCCCGACCGGTTCGAGCCGATTACGGGCGTGAACGGAAAGCCGCTCAGCATCGTGGCAATTGCGTTCAACTGCCAGCCGCCGAGGAGCTTGCTCTCGACCCCGTGTTTCCCTTGGCCAAACGGCAACTCGTAGCGCGCCGATATGCCG